>Ga0268285_1000809_pt1 | contig 16778 bp, 23 predicted proteins | sample saktaG_2_FD_190144 | JGI IMG/M metagenome (GOLD analysis project Ga0268285, IMG submission 190144) | Saline water microbial communities from Sakinaw Lake, British Columbia, Canada - sak_2013_06_06_120m | ecosystem: Environmental > Aquatic > Non-marine Saline and Alkaline > Saline ... | reverse complement strand
TAATAAGTAAAATAATAAAAGGTATAGATAAATTAGGATTAAAAATGAGTTTTTATAAATCAAAAGAATTTGCAGAAGGAATTCATACAAGTGATTTATATTAGTTCAAATCTTACATAACAAACTCTGATTTTGCATATAAATTGTTTTATAAAAACGGCAAAGCATTAATTTTTTCTGTTTCATCTGTTATTAACATTAAATCTAAATCAATTACATCTTCTGCAAAAACTTCTTTTATTTTTTGAATTGTATTTCTTAGTTCAATTTCTTCTTTATGAAAAAGTTGGATAATACAATTTGGTTTTGTTAATGAAAAATTTAGAGTATTAACATGTTTCGAATTCCTTGCAAATTTTTTTATTTTTTCTTTTGTTTCTTCTGTAAAATTTTGCACATTTAATAAAATTAAAGAAAAATGATACCCAAATTTTTCCATATCAAATTGGATTCTTGAGCCAAGGATTATTTTTTGATTTTGAAACTTTTTCAATTTATGAAAAGCCAACTCAGAAGAAATATTTGTTTTAGTTGCAAGATTAATTAATTTTGTTCTTGCATCCTTAGATAGTTCTTTTAGCATTTTAATTTCTATTTTATCTAATTTTACTTTTTCAGAAAATTCTCCAACAAATAAAAGATTGCCTTTTTCGTTTGAGTTTAAAAATTTCAGAGGATAAAATTCTGAGAAAAAAGGTTTTAGAATATAATAATCTGAAATAATGTTTTTAGAATTTTCTAATAATTTTGAAAGGTAATTATTAAATTCATCTTCATCCTGAAAAATTAAATTTGCAAAAATGTCATATTTCCCGAAAACTTTCCCCCACGAGTGGCAATTTTTAGAAAAAGACAATTTTTCTGAAAAAGTTTTATATGAAGAGGGCTTATTTAATTTTAAGAACAGAACTAAAATATAATTATATCCTAATTTCGAATAATTAAGAACAGGATAAATTTTTTTAATTAAACCTTCTGAAAAATATTTGTTTAATCTATAATTCACTTGCTCTCTTGTTAATTTGCATTGTTTTGCAATTTTCGTTACAGGTTCTCGGTTATGACTATATAAATAAGTCAAAAGTTTATAATCTTTTTCATCAAGTTTCATTATAATCTTAATTTTCCACATATTTTAAACTTTTTGGTTGATATATTTAGTTTTTAGAGAATTTTGGCTAAGAAGTTTTAAATAAGATTTATGTGTAAGAATTTTACGATGGTAACAGAATATAAATCAAATAAAGAAGCGTATGTGCCACTAGAATTTGAAAAAAGAAAACGGAGTCTTTTCTTTATTAATGACCTTAATGAATCAGAAAGAAAAAAAATGATTTTGAATGTTGTAAAAAGAATTGAAAAGAACAATTCTCTAAGAGAACTTCTTCTTTCTTATGACTATAATAAAGGAGACCTTAACAGAGCTTCTTTAAAAAGCAAAGATGGGCTTATTAAAGGGACTTTTTCTTATCTTCCTGCATGGCTTTCTCCAACCTGCGCATTTGGAGGTAATGGGGGAATAAAAGGGAGAATTAATTTCAATTCAAATAAATTGGAGGATAGGAAGGAATATTTAGGATTGGTTAAAATTTTCAAGAAAATATAAAAATAAAAATGGATATTGTTAAAAATTTAGAAGAAGTATGTAAAGAAATTTGTAAAGAATTGCCAGAAGAGAAATATCATACAGGATTTTTGTGTACATATTGTTTTCAAGGAGGAACTCCCACTCTTCCCTCAGGGGATATGCCTATTGGAATTGGTATTTATACAATAAAAGGATTCTTATTTAATAAAAAAATCGACGAATTATATGCAACAATTCGACTTAGGGCAGTTAAGGAGGGTTTAATGGGAAGACGGATAGAAGGAGAACTGGGTAATAAAGAATATTTGAAGGAACATGGATTAAATATTTATTCTTCTGATAAAAAAATTTTAAATCTTTTTAAAGAAAAAATTAATCAGAGTGAACTTAGAAAATACTTAAATAAAAAAAATATTTCCTTGAAACTCTGCCTAAATTCTAATTAATTCCTAATCTCTTGCATAACAAATTTAGATTTAGCAAAACCATGTCCATCTACAATTTCATACATTCCAATAAATTTATCTTCGCAAAAAACAGCAATGATTTCTCCTGCTTTTCTTTTTTCTTCTTTTACTAAATCTTCTTTCTGAATACTTTTTCCTGTAAAAATTTGTTTCAAATTATCTGCTTTTATTTCAACAACAGGATAAATTTTTTTAATTGCAGTTTCAGCAGGAACAATTATTTTTTCAAGTTCTTTTTCATCTTCGCACGCTTTTTCAAAATTATAAAGATTGATTGAATTTTTTTCTGGAAAAATTCCTGCGTTGATTCTTCGAAGCTCTAACATGTGTGCTCCAATTCCAAGTTCTTCCCCTAAATCATGAACTAATTTACGAATATATGTCCCGCCTTGACATTTTACTTTAAACAAAAAATTTTTCCCATCTTTTTCTAAAAGTTCAAAACTTTTTATTTCTCTTTGTCGTTCAGCTCTTTTGACACGAGATTTCACTGGAGGAAGTTGGGTAATTTCTCCAACAAACTTTTTTTTAATAATCTGTTCAACTTTTTTTAATTCCATTTCTTTGTGTAAATTCATAACTCCAACATATTCTTTATCATGCCCTATAAAATATCCTGTAAGTTTACAAGCACGATTTAATGCAATAGGCAAAACACCTGTAACTTTTGGGTCAAGTGTTCCAAAATGCGATGTTTTCCTTAAGCCCAACTTTTTCCTCACAAAATCTGAAATATTAAACGAAGTCGGTCCTGATGGTTTATCAATGTTTATAATTCCAAATTCTAATAGTTCATTTATTGTCTTTTCTACCATTTCTAAATATATGCTTTAAGTTATATAAATTCTTTTAAATCTGTTCTTTTTTTAAAATCTATGATTCCCCATTTATCCAACCCAGATTACAAATCATTAGTGCAATTAAGAGAAAATTTTCTTTTAGGAAAATATAAATTTCGTATTATTTCTAAAAAAATAAATTCAGAAAATGAATCTTATTCTGGGTATTTTCAAAAATTTTTTCTAACTGAAATATATTTATTGCATGCCTCAAAAAATTCTAAACATTTTTTAGAATGTAACGAAATAATAAAAAAAGGAATTCCTGTGTGGTTTTCTAAATTTAGAATAGATTTTGAAACAGATGAACAACTTGATAAAGTTCATAAGTGGCAGATTAGCCATCTAAAAAAACATTTAGAAGAGTACCTTGAACAAATTCAATACGATTTATATTGGGATAATAGATTAAATGCTGGGAATTAAGTTTCCCCCCTTCAACCACTTCTTCCTTTCAACTTCAGGGAACTTTTCAATAGCATAACGCAACATTGTCCTTGGCATGGTTTTGTAATATCCTTTAAGAAAATTCTTTTCTATTTTAGGGTTTCGTTTTCCAACTTCACGCAACATCCAACCAACAGCTTTGTGAATTAAATCATGTTTATCTTTCATTAAAATCTCAGAAATTTTAAGAGTGTCTGAAAATTCATTTTGCTTTATAAAATAATAAGTTGAAACAATTGCAATTCGTTTTTTCCAAAGATTGTGCGATTTTGCAAACTTGTATAAAATGTCTTTTTCTTTGTCAAAAAGAAAATTACCAACAATGTTCGGAGCAGACAAATCCACTAAATCCCAATTATTTATTTTCTCTGAGTTCTCTAAATAAAAATTAAAAATTCTTGCTCTTTCATTTTCATCAGCTTTGTTATGCTTTAAAACGAGAATTCTCAGAGCACACACTCTATATTCATGAACTTTGCTTTTCAAAAGCTGTGAGACTTTTTTCAAACTAAGACCAATATATTTCTTAGCAATATTCTTTATTTGCTTAGAAGTTAATCCAAGAAAAAAATTCCCTTCTCCATATTCTCCTTTACCTGTTTTGAAAAACTTCTGAAGAACTTTTGCTTTTTTCAAATTCTTTTTTGATTGTAGGTCTTTTATTAGGGAGGGTAACATATTGTTCCAAGAATTAGGTACTATAAAACTATTTCGCCAAAGCTTTTCGAACAGGTTGAGTTTTTTGTTTTATTTTACCACCAGATGAATGTTTTGTTTTTTTTGCCATTTGTTTTTCTAGTTTAGCACCTGCTTCTTTAACAGATTCTTGTTTTTCTTTTACTTCTTTTTTATCATCAACACCATCATTATTTTTATCTTCAGATTTTTCAGAAGGCTTCAAACTTTCTTTTTTTTTATCTTCAGATTTTTCAGAAGGCTTCAAACTTTCTTTTGCTTTTTGCATCAAACTTCTTTTCTTTTCTTTTGCCTCTGTAGATTGTTTTTCAATTTTTTCATTCCTCAACTTTTTGAATTTCAATTTATCAGAAAATTCAACAAGTTCAACCCGAACAATTTCTCCTTCTTTAATTGCTTTAACTTTTATTTTATGAGGAGGGTTTTTTATCCCCCTAGACCAAAGTGCTTCATTTAGGTACTTATCAATTTTTATTTTCTTTAAATCTCTATCATAAATTTTCATATGTCTCACTAAAAATTCTTTTATTGTTTTAACAGCTTTAGGGGTTTTTTTATAACTTGGAACATGTTGAAATCTTCTTCTTAATGGAATAACATATTCTCTTTCTATTTTTGGGACAATTTCTTTAATAAGTTTCTTGCTTTTGATTTTTTGCTTAACTTCTTTTAAAATTTCTTTTGTAGTTGGTTTTTTCTCTAATAATTCAGGAGATTTAGTTTCTTCTACAACTTTTCCATCAACTTCCTTTTCCAGTTTTTGTTTTGTTTCAGTTTCTTTTTCCATTTTTTAATTGTTCATTAACCCAAATTTTATTTTATTTTTTCGTAATTCTCTTAAAAATTTTGTAATATCATTTCTTTCCCCTTTAATTTCAAAATATCTTATATCTACTAATCCATTTCCCACTAAATTTACTTTTAACCCATTACTCGAATATTTATGAACAGGAACATTTATTCCAGATTCTACTTCTCTTTCTCCAGAATATTTACCTTCTCCAAAATTTATTTCTAAATAACTTTTAGTATTAATAAAAGGCATTCTTGAATTTAAACCTAAGTTATATATTTCAGTTTCCATTTTTATCCGTAATGTGTCTTTCTCCTTTTTCCTGGTTTAATATGAAGTTTTGTCCTTCTCCACGATCTTCTATATTTTGTCATAGCAGAAGGATGGACTCTTTTTCCTATTCCATATTTTTTTAAAACCGCCCAAACAGGTGCCCATTTTGTTTGCCTACCTTTTTTAGTAAGTTTTTCTTTTTTCCCCTTATATTTAATTGGCATTTTTAAATTATTTTTTCCAACCAGTCCTCCAACTGCATTTTGTTTGAATATATTTTTCTATTCCCCCTTCTTTGTTTACTTCCTTCCCATCTACTACCATTAAATTAAAATTATGATAACTATTTAACCTACCCCCAACATTTTGTTCAATAACTATCTTAACCACATCTTCTTCCCTAATAGCTCCTTTTGGGATTATATAAATTATATTCTTTTTGTAAGTTTTAAGATTCATTGAAATTCCCATTTTACTGAATTTCCTCCAAAAACTTTTTACCTTTTTCAGTTAATTGTCTTCCAGGTTTTTTAGAACGAACTCCTTTAATGTCTTTTGCAAGTTCTGTGAATTCTGCTTTATCAGATTGCTGAAGAATGGTTCGAATAATTTTCCCCCCAGCTCTTTTGAAAATTTCTGGTTTTGAACCACGATTTTTTTTAGAACCATATTTTGTTCTTAGTCTGTTCACACCAACAATTTTTTTTCTATAAATTTGTTTTAAAATGCTTGCAGATCTTTTGTACCAAAAATCAGGGTCTTCAATCGGTCTTTCTTTTGAAGAACTTGACTTAACAAATTCAACCCATTCAGGAGATTTAAATTCTGGAATTTTTTTCAAAGCATCTGCTAATTTTAAATTATATTCTTGTGCATCTAATTCATATAACGGGTTCATTTTTATTGCATTCCTTTCGGAATTAGAATCGCTTAGCGATTAACTAAATTAAACCACGAAAATACTTTATAAATCTTTTTCTTGCAAAAAACCTGCAATTTTTTTCTCTAAATCTAATTTATCTTCGTAAATTTCTATAAATTCTTCATCAAAATATTGGCATCTTATTTTTTCCATCAAAAGTTTATCTTGTTCCAAACAAGAAAGATTTTTATCTAAGGAGATAGGAAAATGCTTTTCATTGTTTCCCTCAAAATCTTTTAATACTCTTTTGCAAAGTTCAAGAATATATTCAGGCATTTTTTCGCAATGATATTCTCCTTTGTCTGCAATTTCATAAATATGCCCAAAGGAATATACAAAATAAAATCTTTTCAATTCTTTCTTTAGATTTTCCAATTTTTTTAAACAAGAAATAGTTATGTCTATCTCATTCTTTATCTTCTCTGTTAAATTTCCCATAAATTAAGATTAATTATCAATTTATAAGTTAAATTGTTCTTAAAGATATAATTTATCTAACTGGTTTTCTCCACTTTTTCAGAATAATTGTAAACCCTATAACTTTTGAAGTGAATTTTTCTCCAAGTTCTTCTAAGATTTTTTCAGAATATTCTTTTATTTGTTTTTTTTCTCTGCCCGCACTTTTTAAAACTGAAACTTTTATTGTTCTGTGTTTATCAAAACGAGTTTTTAAAGTTTGAAGAAAATTTTCTGTTAAACCTGCTTTTCCTAATTGCAAATATCCTACTGGTGCCATTTTTCAATATCCTTTTTTTTAATCAAGATTGTTTGCGGCGAAGATTTTATTTTCCATGTTCCTGGTTTTGCAAAAAGAGTTTTTTTAACATCTTTTCCAGAAAATTTGTGAAGTTTAATATCTTGTTTGTTGTTTCTCCAATCTTGACTTTTCGCAGCACATATAATTCCTGCTTCATAAATTTCTTTTTTTAATGGATGGTCAGAAAGCAAAACACAAAAACCACTTCCAGGTACAATAGTATGCAAAATCACATTTAACTTTCCTTTAAACTTTTGAACAAGTTTATCATTGTTTTCTGCATTTTTACCCAAAAGAACTTTTGTTCCTGTTTCTAAAAAATATTCTTTAAATTCCATGAATTCTAAAAGAAGAAAGGGTTTTTATATTTTTTTTAAAAAACGAACACGGGAAGTAAAAGACTCAACAGGTCCATGTGGTTCTTTTAAATATTCTTTACTAACTTCTTGAATAAACATTGGAACTATTCCATAAGTTTTTCTTACAGCATAATATGCCTTTGCATCACTATCAAAATATCCAAATGGTTCTGTCTCATTAATAAAAACAACAATTTTGCCTTCATGTTCTTTTAGCATTTCTGGTAACATTTTTATATAAGCTTTAGAATATCTGTTCATATCTTCATCTACAGTCATATCTTTCTAAATCAAAAACACTTTATATTCTTTATTATACTAAGAAATAATCTTTTATTTATATAATCCCCCTTAACCATTTCTCAACAACCCCTAGGCATCTCTTTTGATTTGGCCAAGTTAATTTTTTTAATGCCTTGTTAAACTTTTTCCAATCAAATGTGGAATGCTCTCTTTTGTCTAAAACTACTCTTGCTTTTTTTACTTCAACTGCATAAAGAACTTCAAATGTTTGACCAAGCAACCCTTTTCTATCTGCATATTTTTTGTCATGTTTGTATTTCCCAGAAAAATCAAACTTTTTTATTTTCAAAGCTGCCAATCCTGTTTCTTCTTTCAATTCTCGTTTCATTCCTTGCAAAAGATTTTCATTTTTTTCAATCCCTCCTTTTGGAAATTCCCAACCTTTCCAATGAAGCTTTCTTTTCAAGATTAAATATTTTATTTTATTATTATTTTTACAATACACAACAATAAAAATTCCTTTTCGATATTTCATTACAACCCCCACTTTTTGATTGCCAGTTTCAATTCTCCATGAGTTTTTGAATATTCTTTTAAAGAAATCTTTTTTAAACATGCATCCACAGCTTGTCGCATTGCTTTAGCACCTGATTCTGTTCCTAAAGGATGTCCATGAATTCCTCCACCAGCTTGAAGAATAACATCTTTTCCCATGAACTTTATAATTTTTGGAACCAATCCAGGATAAACTCCCCCAGAAGCAACAGCAAAAACCGGCTTAACACCAAACCATTTTTGTTCTAAATATTTTTTTGTTTTTTCTGTGGAATCTGATTCAATTTCTTTTTCAATATGCAGAATTTCGTCCTTGCCTCCAGACATTTTTCCATATGCTGTTCCAATGTGCAATGTGTCAACTCCAACCATTCTTGCAAATTGTGCAATTATTTCCATACTCATTCCAAAACTTTTATCTCTGTCAAGCATTGCATGACCTGCCCGATGTGCATGAATTGGGAGCTTTGTAAAATTACGTGCTGTTTGTAATCCTGCCCAGCCCAAAGTTAAGATATCCAACATAATATAATTTCCTCCTCGCTCTTCAACAAATTTGATTCTTCTTAACATTTCTTGAGTTTCTGCAGTGCAATTAATTAAATAAGCTTTTTTTTCACCTGTTTTTTTCTCTGCAATTTTTCTCATGTGGTTTGTTAAAATAAATCTTTTTTTAAATTCATTAAAATTTTGGCTTGTTAAATTTTCATCATCTTTAACAATATCACATCCCCCTAACCAAGAATCATATGCAACCTTGGCGTGCTTTTCTTCACTCAATCCAACTTTTGGTTTCACAATTGTTCCAACCAATGGTCGATTTTTTATTTTCAACATTTTTCTAATTCCTTTAATTCCATATTGCGGTCCTTTAAAACTTTTCAACATTTTTTTTGGAATATCAATGTCTTCCCAAAATAGTTTTTCAACAGATTTCATCCCAAAAATATTTCCCCCAATACTTGAAAGAATTTCAGGAAGATTTCCAAGTTCAAAAAGTTCAATAGGATAAGCAATTCTAATTCTTGAATTTGCAGAATCAATATAGAAAATTTTTGGGGCAAGTTTTTCTCCAATTCCTTTTTCCATTGTTTTTATTTCTGTCCATGTTCCAATAGAACTTTCTCCTGCAACAGCGTCGGCAACTTCTCGTAAGCTTTTTCCATTTGAAGGAACAACATGATATTGACAAATTACATCTGTTCTTTTTGGTTTATATTTTAGATTTATGAATGTCATTTTATTTTATGTTTTTTCTTCCAATCTTCTTTTAAAATTCCCCAAATATTTAAGTCATGTGTTTTACTAGTTGCTTTAGATTTATCAGCTTTTCTTAAAGTTCCTTCTAATTTTAGACCTAACTTTTTTGACATCTCGTTAGATGCTTTATTTTCAACAAAAGCACGAGATTCTAATCTTCTTAGTTTTAATTTGTTAAATGCAAAATCATTAACCGCAATTTTTGCTTCAGTTGCAAATCCTTTTCTCCAATAAGGTTTTGCTATCCATGAACCTGTTTCAGCAGTTTTATTTTCTAAATCTAATTTATGCAATCCAGAGCCCCCAATAACTTTTTTTTCAGATTTAAGTTCAATTACAAAAGAATATTCTTTTTTTTTCTTTTTAGAATTTTTTATTTGTTTATCTATCCATTCTAAAGCATCCTTTTTTTTATAGGGATAAGGAACAGAAGAAATATTTTTTGAAACTTTTAAATTTCCAATTCCTTCAACAATATCTTTCCAATCGCTTATTCTTGGAGTTCTTAAAATCAATCTTTTTGTTTCAAGTTTCATATCCTCTTAACCTCAATTAATAAATTAGTAACAAGAAGTTTATAAAATTATTCTAAATGTTTTGTGCAATTTAATAATTTTAATTCTTAAATAAATTTATTATCTTTTTCCTTAACTTTTCACTTTCATCGACAGAATAAAAACCTTCAATTTTTCCTAAAAATTCTCTTTTTGAAAAGGCTAAAAGAGAAGGGATCTTTGAAATAGTATATTCCTTTAGAAAATTTTTATTTTTTACTTCTAATTTTTTGAAAAAGATATCCTCCCCCGGGATTAATTTGCTTATAGTGTTTGACCGGAGTAAACATTTTATTGAATCTTTATTAAACAATTCAATTAAAACCTTTTTCTTTGAATGTAAAAGGAAATTTTCAAGAGACTCTTCTTCTAAAAGACAGTCAGGGTCTATTGGCTGTGCTCCATACCTATCTACAAACAAATCTGAAGCCTTTCTTGAATCATTTTCTATCTCTTTTTCCAGTTTTTTGTATTCTGAATTTGTTTTTGCTACATGTATTGCATTTACTGGGCACCAATTTACACATTTCCCACAAGAAATGCATTTTGAATTATCTAATACTATTGAATTTTTGTCTTCATTCCAACTTATTGCTCCTGTTGGACAAACTTCTACTCCCCCACATTCTTTTGCATTGTCACAAACCTTGAAATTTATTAGTACAGCCATGATTCTATCAAATAATACTAAGTGTTTTATATTTTAAATCTATGAATGTCATTTCTTCTTAACCTCACTTCCTTCTTTTGTATCTTCAATAACATAACCTAACTTATTAATCTTTTCACGAATCTCATCAGATTTTTTCCAATTCTTTTCTTTCCTCGCATTTTCTCTTTCCTTAACCAATTCTTTAACTTCTACAGGAATTTCAATTTTTTCTTTTTCTAAAAGTTTCAACCCAAAAACTTCATCCATTTTTTCAATTGTTTTAATTTTTCCATTCGCTTTTTTATCCCGAACTAACTTCCATAAAACTTGTAAAGCGTTCGGAGTATTCAAATCATCATTCATAGCAGATTCAAATTCTTGCAAATATTTTTTATTAATTTCCTCACAATCTTTTATTTCTGAAATCAAATTTTTCAAACGAGTATAAGAATTTTTTGCAGTTTCCAATTTTTGTTTTGAAAAATCAATTGGTTTTCGATATTGAGTAGAAATAAATAAATATCTCAAAATTTCTGCATTATACTTTTTTAGCATATCTTTTATAGTTGAAAAGTTTCCAAGGGACTTTGACATTTTTTCTTTGTTGATTTTTAAAAATCCTGTGTGCATCCAAAATCTCACAAGAGGTTTTTTCCCGGAAATTGATTCCATCTGTGCAATTTCTGCTTCATGGTGTGGAAAAATTAAATCTGTTGCTCCTCCGTGAATATCATATTGTGCTCCGAATTTTTTTTCTGTTATCGCAGTGTCCTCAATATGCCAACCAGGTCTTCCGTTGCCAATTTCTGTCATCCAAACCGGCTCTCCTATTTTTGAAAACTTCCAAAGGCAAAAATCTCCTTCATTTCTTTTTTCTGGATTTTCATCTATGCGTGAAACAGAATCTTCATTTCCAAGACCAGTTCTTCTTGCAAGTTTCCCATAATCTTTGTCTTTACTTAAATCAAAATAATACCCATCAAAAATTTTATAAGCATAACCTTTTTTTAAAAGTCTTTTTACCTGAGAAATTATTTCTTCAATATAATCTGTTGCTTTTGCATATTTAGTTATTGAATTAACCCCTAAACTTTTCATATCAAAAAAATATTCTTCCCTGTATTTTTCCGTTAGCTTTTTCCAATTAATACCCTCTTTATTTGCTCTTTTAATAATTTTGTCATCAATGTCTGTAATATTTTGTAAATAAAAAACCTTATAACCAAGATACCTTAAGTATTTTACAATCATATCAAATTGAACATAAGTTTTTGCATGCCCTATGTGAGCAAAATCATAGACTGTCGGCCCGCAAACGAAAAAATTCACTTTCTTATCATGTATAGGTTTGAAAACTTCTTTTTTTCTTGTTAAAGTATTATAGATTTTTAATGGCATATTTAATTTAAGAAAGTATAATTTAAAAAATTGTTTATTTGATAATTATGTCCATATCTGATTGTTTGTAAGGACTTCCAGAACCCTCAAAAACATTTATAGCATATCTTATGCCTCCCTTACAAAGAGGCATTTCTTCAGGGATTGTTATTCGAGTTCGGAAAGCAATCGACATTTCTCCAGATCCTAATATAATATTATCCTTAGATCTTCCTAATTGTATTAAATTTTCAGCTTCATTTTCACTAATTCTACAACTATCTGCAATTTCTGAAACTTCCACCTTATAATAAAAAGATTTTTCGTCTTGGCCCTGATTACTTATTGCAAATGCAAATTCATCGCTTTTCCCTTGTTTAATTTCAATTTTTCTTGTTTGCGGATAAACAATTAATTTTAATCCATCTTCGCCAGCATAAATTTCATTTATTTGTTTTGTAACTTGTTGATCAGTTAATTTAATGGCTCCAGTAGCTCCTGAAAAGATATCTTTTGTTAAAATCAATCCAAGAACAAGCATACTCATTAGTAAAACAATTGTTACAATTGTTCCGACGCTCATCTCCATTGCAGCTCTTTTATTTTTCATTTTAAATTAAATCAGATAATCCTTGTGAAAAGATTAATAAGAAAAGTGAAACAAGATATAAAAGTGCTCCGACGACAATTCCAAGAATATTAAATTTTTTTGCTTTTTTTGCAAATTCTCCTTTTTCTTTTTTGTTTTGAACAAGCCCGACAATCCCTAAAGTAACACCTGCTAAAGGAACAAAGAAAGCTAAAACTAAACTAACAATTCCAAGAATATAACTTACCCCTTTTTCTACCATGTTTAATTTAATTAAACCTTATTTATAAAAGTTTTTAATTCTTTTTTGAAATGGGAATTCGGGGAGTCGAACCCCGGACACCATGAGCTTCAGTCATGTGCTCTCCCGCTGAGCTAAATTCCCATTTAAACATTAAGAAAAAAGCCTTTTTTAAGGTTGTTGATGTAAGTCAAGCATAGGCCACCTTCTGTCTTTCCTCGCGAACGAACGGAAAGTGTTGGCATTTAACTAAGCGGTTTAACCTTGCACTGATCAAGATGCTCGTTTCATCAAATCTATTTTTTCATAGCTCCATGCAAATTTCATTGCTCGAAAATAGCTGTGCCGTTTCTGTAGCAGAGCTTTGCCTCACGACAATTCATTTTCATGAATGACCTTTTATAGTGGGCAGACCTTCCTCAGAATTCGAAAATCATATTTTATTTTCTGTTCACTTAAGAACCGAATCCCGAAGCCAACTGCTTGACTTACAAAAATACAGAGGAGAAAGGCTTTTTAAAAGTTGTTATCTATATTATTTTATGAGTAACTATCATTCAAAAGCGGTTGATGAAATATATAAAGAACTTAAAACTTCTGAAAGTGGTTTAACTTCTGAAGAAGTAAAAAAAAGATTAGAGCAATATGGAAAAAATATTATTAAAAAAACTCATAAATTCAGACCTTTAAAAATTCTTTTAGAACAATTTAATTCTGTTTTAGTTTATATTTTAATTGTTGCAGCAGGAATTTCTTTTTTTATTCACCATTATTTAGATGCTTCTGTGATCTCTGCAATAGTTCTTTTAAATGCAGGAATTGGTTTTTTCCAACAATATAAAGCAGAAAAAGCAATAATTAATCTTAAAAAATTTCTTATTCCAAAATCACGAGTTATCCGAGAAGGAAGGCTAGTAGAAATCTCCTCTGAGGAATTAGTTCCTGGAGATTTGATTATTTTAAGTGCAGGAGATAAAATTAATGCAGATTGTAGAATTCTTGAAGCTGAAAATCTTCAAACTAATGAAGCAGTTTTAACAGGAGAAAGTTTGCCAGTTGATAAAGTTATTAAAAAACTTCCCGATAAAACAGAACTTGCTGAACAACGAAATATGTTATTTACTGGAACTCAAGTTGTTAGAGGTTCTTCAAAAGCATTAGTTATATCAACTGAAATGCAAACTAAATTTGGACAAATTGCAGAATCTTTACAAGAAATAGAAATTCAAAAAACTCCGATGCAAAAACGTTTAAATAATTTTTCTAAACAAATTGGATTTATTATTTTGGCTTTTGTTGCAATTGTTTTGTTGTTAGGAATAACTGAACATTTCGATGCAACTGAAATGTTCTTAACTGCAGTTGCTTTAGCAGTTTCAGCAATCCCAGAAGGACTTCCAGCTGTTTTAACAATCTCTTTTGCAATCTCTTCTTTATTAATGTCTAAAAACAACGTGATTGTTCGAAGACTTCCTGCAGTAGAATCTTTAGGGAGTGTTACAGTAATATGTGCTGATAAAACTGGAACAATGACAGAAGAAAAAATGACTGTCCAGGAAATTTTTGCAGATAATAATTTTTATACTAAAAAAGACAAAGAACTATTTTTAAAAAATAAAAAAATAACGCCTAATAAGAATAAACAAATTTTTCAATTATTAAAAACAAGTGTTTTATGTAATAATGCACGATTTGAAAAGATTAAGGATAAGTATGAAATTATTGGAGATCCTACAGAACAAGCTTTAGTTTCTGCCTCATTAGATTTTGGGCTTAACAAAAAAATAATGATTGAAGAAGAACCAAGTGTAAAAAAATTTGAATTTGATTCTAAAAGAAAAATGATGTCTGTTGTAAGAGATAATGGAAGAACTAAACTTATGTATTCAAAAGGAGCAATAGAAAAAATTCTTTCTGTTTCTAAATCTGAATTAGTAAACGGACAGATTAGAAACTTAACAGATAAGAGGAAAAAGGAAATTCTTGAAAGTTCTAAACAAATGGAACAAAAAGCTCTGAGAGTTTTGGCATTTGCTTATAAAAATTTTAATAAAAAAGAAAATCCTGAAGAAAAAGGATTGATTTTTTTAGGTTTTGCAGGAATGATCGACCCCCCTAGAAGTGAAGTTAAGAATGCAATTCAACAATGCAAAAATGCAGGAATTAAAATAAAGATGATAACTGGAGATTCTGCAATTACTGCAAAGGCTATCGGAGAGCAAATTGGAATAAAAGGAAAAATAATTACAGAATTTGAACTTGAAAAAATGTCTGATTCTCAATTAGCAGAAGAAATAGATAAAATAGTAATTTTTGCTAGAACAACCCCGCAGCAAAAATTAAGAATAACAAATATTCTTCAGCAAAAAAAAGAAGTTGTGGCAATAACTGGCGACGGAGTTAATGATGCTCTTGCTCTTAAATCAGCAGATATTGGTGTAGCAATGGGAAAAAGAGGAACAGATGTTGCAAGAGATGTATCAGATATTGTGTTAATAGATGATAATTTTGCTTCATTAGTAGAAGGAGTAAAACAAGGGAGAAAAACTTATGATAATATTAAAAAATTCACAAAATATTTCTTAGCAGTAAACTTTAGTGAGATATTTTTAGTTTTATTTGCTTTGGTTATGGGGGCTGTATATGGAACTACTATGTGGTTTTTACCTTTATTGCCTCTACAAATTTTATGGATAAATCTTGTTACTGACTCTCTTCCAGCATTAAGTTTAGTATTTGAAAAAGAAGAGAATGTTATGAAATCAAAACCAAGACAAGAGAAAAGTATTTTAGATGATATCTGGAAATTTATAATCCTGGCAGGATTAGTAGCTCTTGCAGCTGAATTGGCAATCTACATAATTGGGATAAGAAGCAACACACCTACAGCAGAAGTGCAAACAATGGTTTTAACAACAGCAATTTTATTTGAATTACTCTTTGTTTATACTTGTAGATCAAAACAACAATTACACAAAATAGGAATTTTCTCAAATAAATGGTTAAATTTTACAGTTTTAGTTTCGATTTTATTACACCTTATTTTACTTTATACTCCTTTAGGAATAGCTTTTAGAGTGGTTCCTTTAACATTAGCTAACTGGTTATTTATCTTACCTTTTGCAGTGTCAGGATTAATTATTTTTGAGATTGCTAAATTCTTTAGAAGAAATTAAAACAGATTAATAGCCCAAACCAGAATTAATTTTGTACAAGCCCCAAACCAACAACCGCCATCTTTCCCCAATGTTGTTGAAAGTGCAGCCCTTAAATTATCAATAAACCTTAATTAAAAATGAATATAAAATAAAAATATTTTAGATTATCTATTCTTCGTCTTCATCCCATTCGTCTTCTGACATTAGATTTTACCTCCATTTTAAATAATTATAAGAATTAAAACTATTTTTAAACTTTCCTAGAAGAGATTGTCTCTAAAAAAAGACTAATAAATATAAGATAGATTTAAAAACAAAAGAACTTTAAAATATAATCCCATTCTTACGGAGGTGAGTTAAATGGCAAAGAAAAAAGCTGCAAAGCCAAAAAAGACTTCAAAAGCAAAGAAAAAGAAATAATCCTTAATCTTCTTCCATTTATCTATATTTTTTATTTTACCTAAATCCAGAACTTATTTAAATTCCATTTTATATTAATTATAATGGTGATGATACAAAATTTATCTTTATTTCTCTTGTCAGGATTATTCTTAGTTGTAAGTGGAATTTACTTAGTTAAATCATTAGAACAAATCGCTAGATTTCTTAGGATATCAGAATTTACTGCAGCATTTATTTTAATAGCATTTGCAACTTCAATTCCAGAATTATTTGTGGGGGTATCTTCTGCAATTCAAGGAACTCCTGCAATTAGTATGGGAAATATAATTGGTGCAAATGTTTTAGATTTGACTTTAATTACAGGCATATTTATTGTTTTAGCAAGAAGAATAAAGTTCAAAACTGAAAAAGTTGGAGTGGGAGTTTATTATATGTTTGCTTCTATACTTTTATTATTAATTCTTTATTTAATTGGTAATTCCCTTTCAAGAATAGATGGAGTAATATTGGTTTCACTTTTTTCATTAAATGCTTATAGAATATTTAGAAAAAGAGAGAGATATCCTGCCAAATTTGAGAATTCTTCTAATAGATATAAAGGAATTC
>Ga0268285_1000803_pt1 | contig 16818 bp, 16 predicted proteins | sample saktaG_2_FD_190144 | JGI IMG/M metagenome (GOLD analysis project Ga0268285, IMG submission 190144) | Saline water microbial communities from Sakinaw Lake, British Columbia, Canada - sak_2013_06_06_120m | ecosystem: Environmental > Aquatic > Non-marine Saline and Alkaline > Saline ... | reverse complement strand
ATTCAATATGATGAAGAAGGTAAATTCCCAAATGATATAATAAAAATATTAGCAGATTCTGATTTGTGTGGAGTATATATTGAAGAGCAATACGGCGGTTTAGGCGGTGGTATTTTTGAAATGGCACTTGTTATTGAGGAATTAAGCCGTGCTTGTGGAGGAATAGCACTTTCTTATGCTGGAACAGGACTTGGAACTTTTCCAATTATTCTTTTTGGAAATGATGAGCAAAAAAATAAATACTTACCCCAAGTTGCATCAGGCAAAAAACTTGCGGCTTTCGGTTTAACTGAAGCCAATGCCGGTAGCGATGCCGCCGGTGTTCAAACCACAGCAGAATTAGATGGTGATGAATACATATTAAATGGGACAAAACAATGGATAACAAATGGTGGCGAGGCTGATATTTACACAATAATCGCTTGTACAAATAAAACAAAAGGTTCAAGAGGCTTTTCGGCATTTATTGTTGATAAAGGCACACTCGGTTTCTCTTTTGGAAAAAAAGAAAACAAAATGGGAATTAGAGCTTCTTGCACTGTTGAATTAGTTTTTGAAAACTGTAGAATTCCAAAAGAAAATCTGCTTGCAAGAGAAGGAATGGGCTTTATTGTGGCTATGAAAACGCTTGATAGAACAAGACCGGGCGTTGCCGCTCAAGCATTAGGTATTGCACAAGGTGCTTTTGAAGTAGCAGTAAAATACTCAGGAGAAAGAGTTCAATTTAGGCAAAAAATTTCATCTTTCCAAGCAATTCAACACATATTAGCTGATATGGCAATTCAAATAGAAGCTTCAAGAGCATTAGTTTATCAAACATGCAAATTTATTGATAGTGGTGCGAAAAATATTTCCAAAGATTCTGCTATGTGCAAGGTTTTAGCATCTGATACTGCAATGAAAGTTACTACTGATGCCGTTCAGGTTCTCGGAGGATATGGCTATATGAAAGAATATCCTGTTGAAAAAATGATGAGAGATGCAAAAATCACTCAAATTTATGAGGGAACAAACCAAATTCAAAGAAATGTAATTGCACTTGAATTGATAAAAGAACAATCAACCAAGTAATAGTAAATTATATTTAATTAGCGGCTTCAATTGAAGCCGTTAATTTAAAGTTTTTTATAAGATATAAAGGAGTGAATATATTGAACATTATTGTATGTATAAAGCAAGTTCCAGCTACTGATGAAGTAAAAATCAACAAGGAAACCAATACTATTATTCGCGAGGGAGTTTCGGCAATTATTAATCCCTTTGATTCTTATGCTATTGAAGAAGGTTTGAGAATTAAAGATAAAATTGGCGGAAATGTTACTGTTATGAGTATGGGAATTCCTGCTGTTGCCGATCTACTTAAAGAAACCATTTCTTTTGGTGTTGATGATACCGTTTTGCTTAGTGACAGAGCATTTGCAGGTGCCGATTCATTAGCCACTGCTTATGCACTTTCAATGGGAATAAAAAAAATAGGGCAATATGATTTAATAATTTGCGGAAAACAAGCAATTGATGGAGATACAGCACAAGTAGGTCCTTCTCTTGCTGAAAAATTAGGTATTCCTCATACAACCTATGTTAAAAAAATTGAAGAAATCCGTGAAGGATATATAAGATGCCAAAGAATGACTGATGATGGCTATGAAGTTATTGAAATGTCTTTGCCTGCTGTTATTACTGTTGTTAAAGAAATAAATGAACCGAGATTACCATCTATAAAAAATAAAATTCGTGCAAAAAATGCCACAGTTAATGTTCTTACTGCTGATGATATAGGTGCAGATAAAGAATTATGCGGATTAAAAGGCTCTCCTACTCAAGTTGTTAAAACTTTTGTCCCCACTCATAATGTTAATAGTGAAATGATAGAGGGGCAACCAAACGAGCAAGCAAATAAATTAGCAGATAGGTTAATGAATTTGAATATAAAGATTAGTAATTAAGATTAATTTGGAGGTTATTATGGCAGAAATTAAAATAATTCTTGAAAAATGTATAGGATGTAAACTTTGTATTAAGGCTTGTCCGTTCGGTGCAATAGAGGTTGAGGAAAAAAAGGCTAAAATCCTTGATAATTGCACTTTGTGCGGTGCTTGTGTATCGTCTTGTAAATTCGACGCCATTGATTTGCAAAAAGATGAAATAAAAGAAACAAATGATTTAGCCTCATATAAAGGTGTTTTAGTATTTGGGCAACAAAAAGACAGTGTTGCTTCAAGCGTTACTCTTGAATTGCTTGGAGAGGGAAGAAAATTAGCCGACAAATTAGATGTTTCTTTATTGGTAGCTTTATTGGGAGAAAATATTGAAAATACAGCAAAAACATTGATTTCTTATGGTGCCGATATAGTTTATAAAGTTGATAACCCATCTTTAAAAGATTTTAATGATGAGTCATACTCAGATATATTTGTTCAAATAATAAATGAGTATAAGCCGGAAATTATTTTAATGGGGGCTACTACTTATGGAAGGTCTTTGGCACCAAGAGTTTCTTCAAGGCTAAATACTGGCCTTACAGCAGATTGCACTAAACTTGAAATAGATGAAAAAGAGAATATTCTTCTCCAAACAAGACCAGCATTTGGTGGCAATTTAATGGCTACCATTATTTGCCCCAATCACAGACCGCAAATGTCCACAGTCCGTCCAAAGGTTATGAAGGCTTTAGAGCCTGATAGTTCAAGAACAGGGCAAATAATTAATGCAGATGTAAAAATACCACAAAATTTAAAAACAAAAGTTATAGATGTGGTATCAGAGCTTTGCGAAACAGTTAATTTAACCGAAGCAGATGTTATTGTTGCGGGTGGCAGAGGTATGTCGGACCCTAAGAATTTTAAGTTACTTGAAGAGCTTGCAAAAGTTTTGGGTGGTGCAGTCGGTGCTTCCCGTGCCGCCGTCGATGCCGGCTGGATAGAATATAGCCATCAAGTAGGGCAAACAGGCAAAACAGTAGGTCCAAAAGTCTATTTTGCATGTGGCATTTCTGGTGCTGTTCAGCATATTGCAGGAATGTCCTCATCGGATATAATTATTGCAATAAATAAAAATCCCGATGCACCAATCTTTAAAATAGCCACATACGGAATTGTAGGCGATGTATTACAAGTTATTCCGGCTTTGATAAGTGAGTTTAAAAATAGATAAATAAAATTATTAACTATTTGAAAAATGAGTAGACAAAATAGGAGCGGCAAACCAAGTGATGTACTAAAAAAATATTTTTAAATAATTTCGAGGTGCAGTAATGATACGAAAAAGAATAAAAAAGAGGCAATTATTAAAAAAGAAAAAGCGAGGCGAATTTTTTCTTTATTTAACAGTAATTATTTTTTCTGTACTTTTTCTTTTTTTAGGGAATAAAATTGCAACTAATGATTTACCTGTTTTAAATGGTGATTATTCAAAGCAAACAATTGTAACGGCAAAAATAGAAAAAATAACGGACAGGTCTTTAGAAGAATATAGCCTTGATGAAAATAATACGAATAAAATTGTTAAGATAACCTTTGATGCTATGATTCTCAGCGGAGCAGAAAAAGGAAAAAAAGTTGCAGGAATTCAAAGCATTGGTAGCATTTACATTTATGATATGAATACACCAGAGGTCAAAAAGGGGGACAAAATTTTACTCCTATACAACGAAGGTCAGGAAGAAATTGATTGGCAATTTGTTGAGTTTGTAAGAACGGACAAGCTTCTTGTATTTGGCATTCTTTTTGTTTTTGCGTTGCTGTTATTCGGACACATAAAAGGGTTCAATACACTACTTTCTCTTGTTTTTACTTGCGGTGCTATTTTTGCAGTTTTTATTCCATCCATACTTTCCGGAAAAAATATTTATTTATCATCTATAATCATTTGTTTATATACAATTTTAATGACATATCTGATAGTAAATGGGTTCAATAAAAAAACACTTTCAGCCATTCTTGGTTGCTTTGGTGGAATTTTTATATCTGGAATATTAACCATTATTATGGATAAAGTTCTTGCATTAACAGGATATGTTAATGAGGAATCAGGTTATTTATTTTGTGTATCGACCGAAGCACCAATTGATTTAAAAGCAATTATTTTTGCCGCCATACTTATTGGAGCAATGGGTGCAATAATGGATGTTTCAATGTCGATATCTTCTTCTCTTTGGGAAGTAAAAAATAAATCAGACTATTCTTCTTTCAATGTTTTGTTTAAATCAGGAATGAATATTGGTAGAGATGTAATGGGAACTATGGCAAACACTTTAATTCTTGCCTACATAGGAAGTTCGCTTTCCGTAGTTTTACTTCTTAGCATATATAGCACATCTTTAATATATCTTTTAAATCAGGAAATGATTGTTGTAGAAATCATTCAGGCACTTGTAGGCAGTTTTGGAATATTGTTTACAATACCTTTAACCTCTCTTATTTGTGCTGCAATTTACAATAAAGACATTAATGAAAACAGAGCAAGACAGGAGATAAGTTAACTAGCATAAGTAAAGGGATAATAGAAAAGTTATAAATGTATAAATTATACCAAAGACACAGAACAGGTCTGACCCCAAAAAAGTAGACAAAATAGGGACGGATAATATATGCTAAAAATATGGAAATGAAAAGAATGAAAAAAGTATATTCAGACTAGTTCAAAAAGTATGTAATAGAAAATTATTATAACAGTCCGTTGGGAATAAAAGTAATTGCCCAAAAGAAGGAGCATTTTATATTATTATGGCATTTTCTTTATTAATTTTATTTTCATCTTGTAAGCCAAATATTAATTCATCAAGTTCGATTGTTTCAAACAATAGTTCTAATATGGTATCCTCTGAGCTATTAAATAAAGTTTCAAAGCTGATAATATTTGCAGAGGAACACAGATATTAAAGAGCAACTCTCCTTTGGGACCATTTATTCCTATATCTGATAAACCTATTACTCCTAATGATTGGGAGTGCCTTGACGGAACTTTGTTGATTGAAAATGGAATTCCTTATATAATATTTTCTCATGAATGGGCACAAGTATATGATGGGCAAATTTGTGTTATGCCTTTGTCCGAAGACTTGAAAACACCATTAGATAAGCCAACCATTCTATTTAGAGCATCAGAAGCCCCTTGGACAATGGCTAATAATTGGAATGATATTTAAAAGCTTAGGTAATGAGCTTATACTTACAATTCATTGTCCAAATAATACTCCGTTTGAGCGACCTGTTTTCTTTAAAATTGAAGAAAAAAATGGGCAAGATTAAAGATATTGTTTATACTCCAAATGTTAAAAACGTAGCAATTTACGATAAAATATATGCTGAATATGAAATATTACACGATTACTTTGGCAAAAATGCCAACGATGTTATGAAAAGGCTTAAAAAGATTAAGAAGGAAACGAGGTAAAATATTATGCTTAAAAAATATGTGTACATCTGCAAATAATGATAGCGAATGTGCAGGAATTATTACATGGATGCACACCTTTTCACCTTCAAAAATGTGGCTTGGTTTCAAGGTTGGGGCAATAAACATAAAAAGAGTGGTAAAATATTTCCCTTTTTTTCAAAACAAAAAAACCACTACAAGTCTAAACTCTAAGGTTCTATGCTTCGCAGTAGGTGGAAATGTATTTCGTTTTATTCTCGTGCATTCTTTGCTTATCATATGTATGAACGGCAATAAATGTACGGAATTTCATTATCAAATATTATTCTTAAAAAATGGCTTGCTCGAAATCTAATTCTCTGCAAACCATCTTTTATATTTAATTCTTTGTATTGATTTTTTACTTATACCGAAACATAGATTAGAAACTGATTTCGCAGTTTCTCTTACAAAATACCGAGGTTCTGTTGCTACTTATCCAGATAAACTGAATTAAACAAGTTGGTAAAAGTTCAATCTCAGTAACCACAAGTGAGCCAAGTAACTAATCTCTGTTCATCACAGTGATGCGTGTAATAAAATTTCCTTGAGCAAATATTAAAAAACATCGTATTAGAATTGTTTTATGCTAAATATATTTGCACGAATGTGCATTTTATTATAAATTCTATTTCAGCATTGCTTGTCCGCCTGTAACAGGAATAGCCTGTCCGGTTTCGTATTCTTGCTCAACTACATAAAAAATTGCTTTTGAAACATCGTTCACTAAGCACCCTCTATTTAAAGGAACTTTACTTTCATAAAATTTCTTTACATCCTCTATTGTTTTTGCACCTGAAACCTTATTAGCGTTCAGATACTGAACAAAAAGTCCTTTTTCGGGGTCTGTCCATAACGGACCGTCAAGAAAATTGCCGGGGCAAATGGAATTTACCTTTATTTTAAATTCAGCAAGTTCCAATGCAAAACTTTGAGTAAGACCTATCCCACCAAACTTAGAACCTGCATAGGCATAGTTTTTATTGCTACCTGTTAAGCCGGATTTTGAATTAATTTGAATAATATCCGAAAAAATATTGGGCTTAAAACGATGCTGAATTTTCATTATTTTAGAAGCATATTTAGCACAAAGAAAATATGCGGTATAGTTTATTTTTGTTACCAACTCAAAATCATTGACATTCATTTCATCTAAGTTTCCTGCTCTGACTATGCCTGCGTTGTTAACCAATATATCTAAACCGCCATAATTTAAAACTGTTTCATAAATCATATTTTTAATGCTTTCTTGCTCGCCAACATTTACCTTAACACCTAAGGCTGTATAATCTCCAAACTTTTGGTTTATCTCATTTGCTAAAGCATAAGCCCCTTCATCATTAAGGTCGGCAATAACTACATAAGCACCTTCATCAGCCATATCTTGTGCAATTCCTTTGCCAAAGCCTTGTGCACTGCCGGTAACAATGGATATTTTGCCCGCAAGTCTTTTGAAACCATTTGATGAAAAGCTAACACTTTTTCTATATCGTTCAACTTCCCAATTATTGATAGCTAAAACAAGGGGTTTGGGCATCTCCTTGCTACCTCCAAAACTTTTTGCATAACAATTTACTTTAATTGCATCCAAAAATACCTTTGAAGCTATATCGGCTTCTTTTTTTGTGTTTCCACAAGCAAAGTAACCTAAATTTTTAACACCAATAATTTTTGGCTTTTTAGAATTTAGCGTTTCATATTCCTTTATTTTGCATTCAAGCTCACTGTATATTTCTTCAATACTTCCACTTTCTATAAACAAAGTTTTATCGTTACAATAAACCATATGGTCAGGTGTAAAGGCAGGAGAGACCTTATAAAATTCATTTACTGAGGAAACAACTTTCATCACCTCGTTATTCGTGCAAAAAAACACAGTTCCTAAACTTTCACTACTAAGCAAACACCGTATAGCAGGGGCTATTAAAACTGCAAGTTCTCTATTAAACTCAATCTTTGATAAATTCGGTTCTGATATAATTACTCTTTTTAATTTTTCATTTATTTCAACTACTAATTCATCTATTTCAATTAAATTATTTCCTCCAATAAACACACCGTGATTTTCTAAAAATATTAACTTTGGAGGCTCTCCGTTTGCTTTATTATATTCATTGATTAATTTTTTTACTGTAAGTGCCAAAATGTATCCCGGCATAATTGGTTCTATCCAAATACCTTTGCTAAATAACTTAGAAAATATAGCCTTTCCATCTTTTCCGCAGGTCATACCATTAACCATTGATGGGTGAATATGTAAAACAAATTTAAAAGGCATTGCTAAATGTAGCACAGCTTCAACGCTTGGCCTTTTATGTTGTTCACCTGCACATCTTGCACTCAACATATCTGCCAAAACTTGTGCCTCTCTCTGCTCATCATTAGAAGAATATACTTTTGAAAAAATTTGATTTAAAGCAGACTTTTCCATTTTAACAAAGCCGTCCTCAGTAATATTTGCTAAGGATACACCGGAACTCTTAACATAAATATATTTTTCGTCCTTAAATGAAGTGTTGCCTCCACCTGCTAAAACATATTCGGAGTTAGCACCATATTTGTTGGACATTTCTTTTAATTCTTTTAAACTCATTATCTGATTTCCTTTCGTATTACCTCTTACTTAAAATATCTTTTTCGTACACTTTAATATCACTAATCCAACCATCTCTAATCGGCACCCCTTGTGTTAGACAATAGTAATCAAAAACAGCATTAAACGGATAGGTCTTTAGCTCTTCACTAAGAGCTAATCTTGCAGAATAATCTGTGCTTATTTCTATTTCCTTTAACTTTTCAACCGGCTCTAACAGTGCCGACAACAATGCCTTTTGTGCATTTCTTGTTCCAACAACCCAAGCTAAAATTCTATTAATTGAAGCATCAAAATAATCAAGTGCAATATTAACTCTATCAAAAACATTGTTTCTAACAATTTCACGCATAATTGCATTTAACTCGTCATCAAACATAACTACATGGTCACTATCCCATCTAACTGGACGACTAATATGTAGCAAAAGTTCATCAACAAATAATAACAAAGCAGAAATTTTTGTCGATATTACTTCGGTTGGGTGAAAATGCCCTGCATCAAGTGCTAATAACACATCATTATTTTTGCATGCATAGCCCATATAAAATTCGTGGCTTCCTGTAACATAGCTTTCACTACCAATTCCAAATAATTTGCTTTCAACAGCATCTTTATTAAATTTCTTATCAATTTTCTCAGCTAATATTTGGTCTAAACTATCCTTCAATCGTTCACGGGGAGCCATTCTATCAATTGGAGCATCTTTGTAACCATCCGGAATCCAAATATTTGTTACGCAAGTTTTCCCTGTTTTCTTTCCAAAATATTCGCCTATTTTTCTGGAGCGTTTTCCGTGTTCAATCCAAAAATCTCTTTTAGCTTTATCATTTGATGAAAGCGTGAAACCATCTTCACTTAATGGATGAGAAAAATATGAAGGATTAAAATCAAGCCCTATTTTATTTTGTATAGCCCATTCAACCCATGTATCAAAATGCTTTGGTTCAATTTCATTTCGTTCAACCTTTTGCCCTTTATTATCAAGGTAAATTGCATGTAAATTTACCTTTTGTTTACCCGGAAGTAAGGACATTGCCTTTTCTAAATCAGCCTTTAATTCTTGTGGAGTTCTTGCTCTGCCAAAGTAATTTCCGGTAGCCATAATGCCTCCGGTCATTCCGTCAACTATATGCTCAAAGCCACCTACATCATCTCCCTGCCAACAATGAAGAGATATTTCCGTTTCGTTTAACTTGGCAATCGCTTTTTCGGTATCTATCCCTATTTCAAAATAAGTTTCCTTTGCTATTTCATAAGCCTTAATAATGTTTTCATTTTTCATTTGTTTTTTTACTCCTTATTAATCAATTGGATAAGCTATTGTAGTCATAAGAGCCATTTCATTTTGACTTGTATCCATTCTTGAATACTGCACAACAATCTCAGCATCGCTTTCAACTAAAATTGCATATGGAACATCAATAGGTACAACATTTCCCTTTTTGCTAACCAATTTATCCATTCTTATATGGGATGTTCTCCTTGCTTCACAATTATAAAAAAAATCATTTATTTCTTCTCTATCTTCAAAGAATAATGTAATATTCAAATTTGCATTTTTATTAGAAGTATTTAAAACGCAAATTGCTTCGTGGCTTGGAAACAATCCATTGCTCTTTGAGTGCCAAAAACCATCCGGTATTAACCAAGTTTTCTTTCCGTATAATGTTTTACTCATACATTTACCTCTTTTTCAAGCTCTTCTAAATCCCTGCGAATTGTTTGCTCTGTAACTAAAAATCTATCACTAAGAGATGAAACTACAGCTCTTCTTTCGCTAATTATATCATCTAATATTGCTCTTTTTCTTTCAACTGAGAGCATAATTCAATCCCCCAATATCTGCTTATGTTTTTGTTCTTAATTATAACAGCATTTATGGGATTTGTAAATAATAAAATAAATATCTTTATATGATGGTAAGTTGTATATATAAAAAAGCTTGAAAACCGCATAAAAACAGTGAAATTTAGGTATTGACTACATAATAGGCATTATGTGTGCAGTGCTTGAAAAAAGGCTATCCAGCGAGGTAGGAGCAAGGGGCGTTTTCAAGAAGGTGCTTATATTCTCCCTTGTAGGCATGAAAATGCTCACTCGGTATTTAACCAAGAAGACTATGAAAAAAAGTATTTAGTCTTAGCTAATCGTTATGAAACAGCAAAAAACAAGCAGTCAGAAATAATAGAAAAGCGAAGTAAAAATTATTGCCCACAAGGTTAGTGTTACATGCACTGCTTTGTGGGCATTTTTTTATGTTTTTTTAACGAGCGGTGCACCTTTTAACGATGGGGTGCAAAAAAACCAAAAAAAAGGCTTCAGAAAATAAAAAAAATCACCCTTGAAACGCTGAAAAACCGCCCCAATCAAGGGTTTTTCATTGTATCAAAAAGTGAGTTCTTTTATGTGTTTGCACGTCACCTTTGAGACAATTTTGCTAATATATTTCGTGATTTACACGATTGTACACGATTTGCACGATTCGGATATCTACATTATTTAAATATCTTAAATACTGAACACCCAAACAGACCGAAAACGCATTTTGAAAAAATCCAAATTGTTTGTTCGGATTGCATTGTACACTTCAAGTAATGGTTATTCTAATTGTTGGTATGTATACGGTCCCTTTTTAATATTTTGGCTAAGATACCCGCCCACAGAAGCAGCATTTTGCAACCCATAAAACTCCGCAATTGGTACTCTGTGATAGCAATATAATGAGTTGTTTTTTATGAACCTCACATAAAGCTCTTGATTCGCCTCATCATATCCAATGGCCTGTACATTTGAAGAACTCACAGGAATCATTTCAACGCCATAATTATTCATCGATTTCTTCCTCCATTTCAAATTTTTTGTTTCTCCAAAGAGCTAGCAATTTTTTATAATCATCTTCGCTTTGGGCATAAGGCTGATTCCATTGTTTGCTTACCACGGGGTCTGCACTCTTAGGTGCATTTGCGAGTTTGTTGAACTGTACTCTTGACGGAATACTAACACCTTCACCAGAGACGATTGCTTCGCCTGTGCGTAAGCACTGGGGAGCAAATCTACAATTGAGCGTAGCTCATCTTGTATTGCTGCAGACACATAACCTCTGTCTTTAGAGTTGTTCATTCTGAGAGCAATTATTGTGCCACATTGACTTAAAACTGTTTCATCCAGTTCCGAAGGTCGCTGCGTAACTAGCATAAGTCCTACACCGTATTTTCGTCCTTCTTTCGCTATACGTTGAACATTTCTGGACGCAATTGAATTTTCGCCGGAACGTAAATAGTTGTGTGCCTCTTCCAGAACTATTAGCAGTGGTTGCTTTCTTCCACCTATTTCGACCTCCTGTCCCCAAAATAGTGCCTCATAGGTAATATTCATAAGTGTTCCGGCAACTGACATCATTATATCGGAAGGAACATCTGATATATCAAGGATCGTAATTGGTTTTTCACCGCCAATCCAAGAAAATAATAATTCAGATATATCTTTTACAATTTTCCCGAACAGATCAGGAGTATATTCTCCTGGCTGAAACAGAAAATCAAAACGCCTGTCTTGCAATTTGGTACGAATGCTATCCAAAAACGGAAGTATATATTTTGCTGACTTGTTTAAAAAAGGGGCTGTATTGCCAACTCCAGCTGGTACGTATTGATTTGAAACGAGAGTTTCCGCGTCCCCCGCTGTTTTCAATGCAAGCGTTGTTGGATCGTTATTTGCAGTATATGTTTGGCGCTCGAAATCATCCAGCCACTGCTGATTACCCAAGAGGTTGAAATCCCTCTTAATGGCGTCACTAATTTTTTCCGGTATCGCATCTGCTCCAATTTGTGTGACAATGCCATATAAGCTTGTGTAGCCCAATGGTATTTTCAGAAACGAACCGATTTGTCCGATCCGATAAACGATACCATCAATAATAGGCGAATTGGATTTTACGGAATCTGACATAGATATAGATACACTGCTTCCGTTGACGCTGTAAACTGTTCCGATTTCTGTCTGTATCTTACTCACCGCCGTTATCCTCCCATTCGTTCTTTGGTATCATACTTTTCAGTAAATTCACGAACGAAATAAAGTTTGTCAAAAGCAACTCACCTTTACCTGTTTTTATTTTTACTTCGGTCTGTTCACCAGTTTCAGGGTCTGTCTCGTATGTAATATCCTCTTCAAAATATGAAGCTGGGCTTAATGGGTCATCAGGGGCAATATCCGGTCCGATTTTCCATTCACCGCACTGACCACCGATAATAGCAGTCCTCGTAGCCAATACGCTGATTTTTCTGTTTCGAGATGCAAGTTTACAAAGGTGACTATCTGCAGTAAAGGTATGCGTTTTAACATCTTCGCCGTTTTCATCTTTGCTCCATGCAATATCATAATTCAAAACAAAGACATGAGCCGTAGTATTTGTCTGTAAAGCCGACATAATGCGCTCGTTGATATGTTCGTCACCAAAAGAGTACCCGCAAACAAACAACACAGCATCATCTTGTTTGAGAAACAGATTAAGCCTGTCCATAAAGGCGGAATATGGTTGTTTTTTTGAATTATTGTATTTGAGAGAAGATGGATAAATGAGCAAGTCATCTTTATCAGAGCTCATCCTAATTATTCGACCGTTGCTAGTATCTTTGTGCAAGCCAAGTGAACCATGAATTTTCCACAACTTTGTTTGTTTGGGCAAATAATTAACATCTTCCAAAGCGTCCGCATTGAAAAATGGCTTATAGCTTCCGGTAAAGCCATCGAAATAGGGGACTGCATTCGTTTCCAGTCCTATCTCGAACAAATAATCGTAGTTGGTAGTAAAAATCTCCACTGACAGGAGTGTTTCTATGTTAAGAGATTGCTCCTGTTGCTCCAATTCTTCTTTGATTTCAGTAAGAGCCTTTTCATATTTCTTCCCATTGTCCTCATCTTCTTTTAGGTATGTAAGAACAAGTTCAGTCATTTCTCCGATAGCCGGGATACAAGGGGAGCTATCCTCTTTCTTTGCAAGCGAAGTCCCCGCACCAAACAAAAACGCAATTTTCTTTTTATCTGATACCAACAACTGCTGGATTCCTCTGACCATTTCAGATGGATCAAAATATTTTTCTTCCATTTTTTCTTCAATACTCCTTTGCTTTTTTATGCTTCTTGTGCCAATTTAGCCTTTTCCTCGGTTGTTTCTCCGTTCGCATATGGGATAGCATGAATGATTTCAATAATAGCACGTATTGTATTCGGTAATTATTTCTATGATGGTCAGTTAAGGCAATAACAGAAAGTCCTAATTCTTTTGCTTTGTTTATTATTTCTGTTGGCGATGCATGCACACTTTATTTTACCATTGACAGTCCTCCTCAAACTATGATGGTAGCTTTGCTACCGCCAGACTTTTCTTTTATAACGACGATTTGTTTATCAATTTTTTCCTTCAACTCCGTCACATGAGAGATGATTCCCACTAAGCGCTTGCCTTCAGTAAGACCAGCCAGCACCTTAATTGCCTGCTGCAATGATTCCACGTCAAGAGAACCAAATCCTTCGTCTACAAACATTGTATCAAGCCGAATACCTCCGGCAGAGGACTGTATTTCATCTGACAAACCAAGTGCCAGAGAAAGTGATGCCTTGAATGATTCGCCGCCGGAAAGCGTTTTTACGCTGCGTTCCGTGCCGTTGTAGTGGTCGATAACATCAAGCTCCAAACCGCTTTGACTGCGGTTATTTTCGGCCTCTTTGCGACGTTTCAGTTCGTACTGACCACCGGACATAACCATAAAGCGAGTGTTTGCACGGGCAATGATGCGGTCGAAATAGGTCATCTGAATATAGATTTCCAACATGATTTTTTCTTTGCCGCTTATGTTGCCGTTGGCGGTATTGGAAAGCGCTTTGACCCATGTCCACTTAGTTTCCAATGTAGCGAGATCCGCAACTTTATCATTAATGTTTGCGAGTGCTGTTTGGTTGGTGGATACGCGAGTATGTACCGATTGTTTTTTGCCAGTCAAATTAGTCTTCTTTTCGGTCAACTCGACTTTTTTTGATTTTTCATGTTCAACATCAATTTCAGAAGCGTCCGACAGTTGCTTTTTCAACTGCTCAATATTACCTTTCAGCTCAAGCAGAATCTTTTCACATTCGGAATGCTCCTTTTGCACTTTTTCAAATGCCGTTTTGAGAGCTTCTTTCTTTTTCAACAGGGCAGTTCTGTGCTCTTCAGCAGCCACTTTGCTTTCAAACTTAAGTTTTTCTGAAAGAGCATTGATTCGGATGATAATTTTTTTATTTTTTGCCTCCGCAGAAGCTATCTTCTCTTTCAGCTCGCCGATCATTGTTTCTGCTTTTTTTGTTTTATCTTCTTCGGCAGGAATGATCGTGTCAAGTTCTTTTTTTCTTTTAATACGCTTGTCCTCTTCAGTGATCTGAGCTTCCGCAGTAGCAATCTGTTCCTTTACTAATTTTATAAGAGTTGGAAGCTGAGCAAAAGCAGCTTCAATGCTGCAATCCCCGATAAGACTAGCAGTTTGTTTTTTTATTGCGGTTTCCTGTGCGGCAACGTTCCCCTTGATTTCGCTGGCTTTGCTGCTTGCCTCATTTGCCGAATTTTGTGCTTGCTCGGCCTCTTTCTTTGCTTGATCAAGCTGTGTTTTAGTTGGAGCATTTTCTGATTTGTGTGCGACACAAGGATGAGAAGTCGATCCGCATACCGGGCAGGATATTCCATCCGTCAACGACTCTGCCAAAATACCGGCTTGCTCGTCAAGATAGTCCTTATTCTTCGAATCGTAGGTTTTTTTCAATTCAAGTGCTTTTTCAAAAGCCGCTTTATACTCATCCTGCACAACAGTAAGTTCATTAACCAGTTTGTTATAATTATTGATTGTTTTTTCAAATGCCTCTAAATCTATCTTCTTCTTTTCGGCTTGTTCTTTATCATGGGCAAGCTTTTCTTTTTGCTCTCCGGATTTTTCAAGACCTGTCCGTTCTTTTTTTAACCCTTCGATTTTCTCACTTAGGCTCTGAAGCTTTTGGGTCTCCTGATTGCGGGATGTAATATCACTTTGGAGCTGCTTTTCAAGCCCGATAAGCTCTTTTGTTTTACTGTCAAGTTCATCATATTCAGGCAATACTGTTTCCAAAGCGATTATTTCTTTTTGTAAGGTATCAGATTCCGGTTGTTTCGCTTTTTCTGCCTCAAATATAGCTTTTAGCGTTTCGAGTTCCGGCGTTTTTTCTTTCTGTTTTGCTTCGGCTTCAGCCAGACTGTCTTTTGTTTTTTTGAGTTCTTCGGATTTTCCGAGAACGGTATTTACGACATCAAGCTGTTTTTCAATATCCGCAATTTCTTTATCAAAGCTTTTTTCGGCTTTAGTATCCTGCGCCAGTATTTTTTCAACTAACTCAAGAGTATCGGTTATTGGCAATCCACCATTCTTGGCTTTTTGAAGATCCATGGCAAGTGTATTGTCTCCATCGCAGAGTATGCCGTTTACGTATTGGTCTACACTACTCTTGGCAGCATCACATTGCTTATTCAAATTGCCCGATTCAGTTTTCAAGCGTTCCTGCAGAATCTGATAATATCCGGTTTTGAAAATCTCACGAAATATCGCCTGACGATCCTTGGTTTCTGTAAGAAGTAATTTCAAAAAGTCTCCTTGGGCGATCATGGCAATCTGTGAGAACTGATTGCGGTCGACACCCAGGATTTCTTTTATAGCGGTATCGACATCACGCTGTTTCGTAATGACTCTGCCATTAGGATAAGTTAGTTCCGCATTTGCTTTTTCGGTTGTAAACTTATCTCCGCGCTTGGAAGGACGCTCGTACTCAGGATTACGTTTGACCGTATAAATTTTCCCCGCATAAGAGAAGGTCAACGAGACTTCGGTCGGTGTTTCCGGCTCGGCATATTTGGAACGGAGCATAGCTGGCTCACGGTTGTTCCCGCTGGCTTCGCCATATAACGCAAAGGTAATCGCATCGAAAATTGTGGTCTTGCCAGCTCCCGTATCGCCCGTGATGAGATAGAGACCGTTTTCACCAAGCTTGTCCATATCGAGAACCATTCTGTCAGCATACGGGCCGAAGGCAGAAACAGTCAGTTTTATCGGTCTCATGCTTCATCCTCCCATATCTTCTCAATAAGTTTCTGCAAAAAACGGAGTTGTTCTTCACTCATCGGTTGATTGTTTTGCTTTTCATAAAATTCCGAGAACAGTTCCAGCGGCTCTTTGCTTTCGACCTTGTCAATGCCGTCGATTTGCATATTACTTCTTGTACGCTTGTTGTCATAATCAAGTTTCATCAAATTCGGGTAGATAACGTGCAGATTTCCGATGGCGTTGGGTATATCATCCTCATCAGTCAGAGTAATATGCAGTTGTAAGAAAACAAAAAAATCCGCTCTTTCTATCACAAATAATAAGAGCGGAATACAGATTATTAGATAAGTAAATATATTCTTGTTAGAATGGCTGACTTCAGTTTGCTGCCAGAAGCGGTGCGATTGCAAATCCAGACAAGAAACAACTGCTCCCAAGACTTTTGTCAATGCGGTTGAATTCAGTGTCCAAATCATATAAACATACCAGTCAGATATGTAAATATACCAATGCTATAACCCGCGATATCCTTAAGCGATAACGATGTAGTTATACCATAGATGCCACATTATGTAGAGAGTTAACGGTATGCATCTCGACTCAAGAAGGAATATCTTTTTCTTTGATGTAGAAAAGAAAATCCTCGTAGGTTCTACCGACCTTGATAGATTTTGGAACATATTCGCTTTTGCGTTGCTTTCTTGTCTT
>Ga0268285_1000798_pt1 | contig 16890 bp, 15 predicted proteins | sample saktaG_2_FD_190144 | JGI IMG/M metagenome (GOLD analysis project Ga0268285, IMG submission 190144) | Saline water microbial communities from Sakinaw Lake, British Columbia, Canada - sak_2013_06_06_120m | ecosystem: Environmental > Aquatic > Non-marine Saline and Alkaline > Saline ... | reverse complement strand
TATGGGTTAATTTAATTGAAGATGGTTTACCTGATGTTGCTTTGGCATTTGAACCGAAGGAAAAAGGAATAATGGAACAACAAGCTCAAGGGCATAATGTTCATTTATTAACGAAAGAAATGAAATTTATAATTGTCATAATTGGAGTAGTTACCGATTTAATTCTTTTGGGGCTATTCTTCTTCTTGTGGAAATTAAATTTTGATATTACCTATATTAGAACAATGGTTTTTGCTTGTCTTTCTATTGATTCAATTTTTTATGCTTTTTCTTGTAAAAGCTTGCGTAAAAATTTATGGCATATCAATCCATTTTCAAATAAACTTTTATTAGTAGCAGTAGTTTTAGGGATAGTAATGCTAGTAGGTGCTATCTATATACCTATACTCCAAACACTCTTAAAGACAGTACCACTAGGAATCAATGATTGGTTAATTATCTTTATCATGGGAGTAATGGAACTAGTTGCTATAGAAGCAGCAAAATATCATTTTATTGTTAGGCATCAAACAGAGGATTAAAAATTCTTTTATTTTTCTGAGAGAAGTGAAGGATCTCTGAAACCTTTAAACTGGCAGCATAGCTGCCATTTTATATACTTGACGATTTAGTATTAATATACTATAATAAAGATAATCAATATGTTATTTGAAAAAAACCTTATAAATCCTGATGCATTAATGGCAGGTAAGGTTATAAAGGAGGAAAGAAAATGAAGATAAGAACGTCAGAAGAAATAAGATTAAAGGCTCTTTTAACAGCAGATGAAATTCTACAAGGAGAAATTAAAAAACGCACAAAAAAAATGGTTCTCTCAAAAGACTTTTATATTGAAAGGAGCAAAAGTAATTATCGTACTACTTTAGGAATTCTTAAGAATTGTTTAGACGAAAATAAATCTTTATGGTTAGATCTAGCATTTTGTTATAAAAATCCAGTTAGTCAATTTCTTGTCCATTCTGATGCTAAACCTAAAATTTTTCTTTTTGGAAGACGAGATTTTATTCTTGAACATATACAAGAAATTGTAGGGAGAATACTTGCAGGAAATAGGTGGGTTGTAAAAAAGGCAGGAATTAGCTGTGAACAGGAATTCTGTATCAAAGATTTTATTTGATTTTGTAAAACGATAAAAAAAATAAAAGGAGGTGAAAAGAAATGAGAGGAGTAAAAGAAATAGAGATTTACGGGTTTCATTATGGCGAAGACAAGAATATAATGAAAGCTCTTATAAATCAAGGATTTAATTCTCGTATTGTAAGTGGAGGAATTGTTATAACCTTTAAAAAGATTGACTTATTTGAACTTGCAGAAATAAAGAAGAAATTTGAACAAGAAAAACCAGAAGATCCTGCAAAATTTGGATGGAATCAGAATTTTTCTGAAACCGCACTATGTTTTATTCGAACTATTCAAAATAGAAATCAGGATAAAGGAGAAATAAAAGAAAGATTTGTTTTTCTCATAGAATCAAATAAATGGATTTATTTAAAAGAATATTACGAGAATGATAGTGATGCAGTATGCTTTACTTTAGAAGAGACGAAATTAGAAGTTGGAGATATACCTAGTATAATCAGAGAATATGTAGAGTGGTATAGAAATAAAGAAAGAGTGGAAATGGAAGTAATGGAAAAACCAAAATTCTTAATTCCTAATTCAGTAAAAATGCAACTTCGTATGGCATTAGTTGAAGAAGGAGGTAGTACTAAAAATGGAGGAAGTGCAATAATTATTTGTGGCATAAGAGGACAAGCTCTTCATCCATATTGGCTATTGAAAAAGAGTGGTTTATCTAATGGAATTCATGCTCACTTTTCTGTTCCACAAGCTGCAGTGCTTGTTAGAGCTATTCAGGGCTATGATGGTGAAAAGATTTCACTAATTGAGTATTCTATAGCCCAAAAGGGGAATAAATGCTGGATAGAAAAAAATTTTTGTGGGATGGACAAGCGAATGTATTACCAGAAACATTGAGTGATTTTCATACAGCAGTTAGATTGGCAATAAAAAAGGCTTATCATTACAAATGTCGAAGTGTATATTATGCTCTTTAAAAAACTCATAAACATTAATGATATTAAGATCATATAAAGGGGGAAATAAAAATGTTAAAGGAGCTAGAAAAATTTAAAGCTCTTATGGATAAAGAAGAAGCTTTAAGAGAAGAGAAGAAGAAATTGTTATCTCGGATTATCTTTACAAATACGATTACGTTGAAAAAAATACCAAAAAGCGAGAAGGTACTTGTAGAAATGATTAAAAATGCTTTAACTTTAAATAAACAAAAGTGTTTATGGATAGATTTAAGTATTTACGATTCGTTTTTAGATAGTGTCTACATTTTTGGAAGAGAAAAAGATATTCTCAAGGATATAGAAAGGATTGTAAGGATGATAATATTAAGACAGAAATCTATGATTGGATATACGTCTATTAACTTGACCCCATATGGACGAAGTCTGAAAAGTTTTATTAAGTTTTCTAATAAATAGAAATAAAGGAGGAAAAGAAAGTGGCAAAGATTCAAACAGAATTAGGGCAAGTTGAACTTATTTCCATGGATTTGGAGAAGTTATATATTAATGGATTTATTATTCCATTAAAGGAGACAAAAGAATATATTGATAATGTTCCTAATCCAAATAAAGATGTTGTAGAAGAAGTTATAAAAGAAACATTGGAGGAGAATGATTGTTTTGAAGGTAAAGAATTAAAATTTATGATGAATTGTATAAGAGAAGATTGTGGAGAAGAGATTGTAGCATTCTGGGAAATTTGTTTTAAAATAATAAAGTATTATAGGTCCAATTTTAGAAAATTAAGACTTGTAAAACTTTGTTATGCTAACAGCAAGGACAAGATTCCTTTTAAGATAAAAGATATGGATGTTTTGATAGAAATTGGCAAGAAATGGGTAGTGGTTCCAATTAATGCTCATTCGATGATAAAAAGTGAGTATTTATCTGTAACATTTCCATTTTTTGGCTGTTCTTTAGAAGGAATATATAAATAAAAGATTATAAAAATGGAGGGAGTAAGCAATAAGCACTTACTCCTTCCAAAACTTTAAGCCTAATTAAGGGCTTTTTTTTATTATTTATCATTAAATCCAATGTTTAACATAATATAGAAATTTGCGCGATTCTTGCGCAATTTTTGCGCAATTCTTAAATAATTTTTAGGGGGAGAAAAGCATTTTTGGAACGTAATTCAATTCTGGGGCGTTGATAAGGCAACAAGTAAGAAAATTTTACATAGCGGAGACCTTGAAAATGATTAGATAACTAAAAAATACCGTTTTTGCGGTATTCTTTAGTAGTGCTTGGGTACAGCTTGTATATAGCCGTGACAGGGCCAAGGCCCTCCAAGCACCATCTGCATTATATCAAAAAATTTTGTGTCAAGCGAGAGTTATCCACAATTAAAAATTTCAAAATTTAAAACCCACTTAAGGGCTTTTTTTATTAAAAAATCCTAATTTTATATGTTTGACAGATAAATATCAATATGTTATTTTAATATTAAGTTGTATTTTGAAAAAAACCTGTAAAATCCTGACGCATTAATGGCAGGTTTGGTTATAGAATTAAAAAAAGGAGGAAATAAAGATGTTAAAGGAATTAAGTGAATTTAAATCTTTTTTACAAAAGGAAGAAGATTTAAAAAAAGAAAAAGAGGAATTCTTATCTCGGACTATTTTTACGAACGGTATTAGATTGCAGAACATACCAAAAAACGAGAAGATTCTTGTAAAGCTGATTAAAAATGCTTTAGCTTCGAACAAACAAAAATGCCCGTGGATAAATTTGAGCATTTTGGATTCTTGTTTAGAAGGTACTTACGTTTTTGGTAGAGAAAAAGATATTTTACGTAATCTAGAAAGGGTTGTGAAGATGATAGTTCTGAGGCAGGAATGCATGATAGACCATATCGGCATTAGTTCAGTTTTAGGGAAATTTAACTTGTACAGTTTTCTTTAGTTTTTTTGATTATGAAAAATAAAGGAGGCATTGATGATGAATACTTATATGTTAATGGTAATAGGTTTGGTAATGATGGTAATGGGATGTTTATTCTGGGTTGTTAGATCTATTAACAAAGGGAGAACAGGAGATGTTCCAGTTTTTTTTGGAGGAGCCATGCTTTCTATAGTAATGCTTTTATTTTTACTTGTGGCAGATAACAATCCTTTTACTAATAATACTCCATTAGTTATTGTGATTAGAATAATGGTATTCATTTTAGGTTTAAGCATAACATTTAGTGTATTATTCCGATTTTCTTCTGTCATGGATAAGGTACAAGTACTACTGGATAAAGTGGGGCTTTATAGGACTACCAGAATGAACAATGCAGTTTCTTTAATCTTTTTGATAATATTAGGTGTTTTTACTATTATAATTATTAAACTTATCTAATATTGTTCATAAATCAAGAGGTGTTGTTAAGTCAGCACCTCTTAAATTTTATAAAGTGATTTAAGGCAAAGCCCAATTAAGGGATTTTTTTATTATCTTTTGTTATTTGATTGGTGGTTTAACATAATACTTAAAAAGGAGTAAAATATATAAAGGAAATAATTTAGTAATTAAAAACAATTTATATGTATTCACCAGAACAACCACATAATAAACCAGAGAGTAAGACAGAAGGTAAAGAGGAATTACAATTATCCATTCAGATATTAAAAGAAGTGGCAAAACAGTTTGGTGCGCTTGATGCTGAATCTGATGCTCTTTTAGCTAATAAAGACGCGGCAGGGTCTATAGAAAAATTGAAAGAGAAGGCGCAACTTCTTGTTGATTTACCAGATCGTCTTGCTTCTTCTCTGGAAAGCATTGATCAGGCAACACGAGAGCAGATACTTTATGAAGTTTCTTCTTTTGCAAATTTAGCGCAAGAAGCGCTTAAAAAAGAGGGTAAATTCAGGCTTGGAGCGTTTTTCACGTTCAAAGGTGACAAAATAGGAGATAAAAATGAGCTTGAGCAACTAATTGATTTGCTTGAATCTAAATAAAACGGCACTGTAATTTTGCTTTTTTATTACCTTTTGTTATCTGATTGGTGGTTTAACATAATGGATAAAAAGGAGTAAGATGTATAGTGAAAACGGTGGGGAAAACGGTGGGATAATTTTAAAATAAATCTATGTTTAAAAAATCTATTTTACCTCTTTTAATCTCTATTCTTATTGTCTTTTCTTTTGGATTTATTGGTTCTTTTTTTACTATGTCTAGTATTTCCACTTGGTACGCTTTTATTAATAAACCTTTGTTTAGTCCTCCTAATTGGATTTTTGGTCCTGTTTGGACCTTGCTTTATATCCTTATGGGGATTTCTGCGTTTTTGATTTGGAAAAAACGAGATAATTTGAAAACAAAACCAGCATTCATCTTTTATGGAATTCAGCTTATTTTAAATGCTCTTTGGTCCATAATCTTTTTTGGAATGCATAATCCAGGATTAGCTCTTCTGGAGATTATAATTTTATGGATATTTATTCTGATTACCTTAATTAAATTTTATAAAATTAACAAAACTGCTGGATTGCTTTTCATTCCTTATCTTCTTTGGGTTAGTTTTGCCTCAATTCTAAATTACGCAATTTGGATCTTAAATTAAAAATTGTTATTAAAAAACAATGAGAAAATTGATATAATAGAATTACGTAATATATTACTTAATTAAAATGCCAAGGAGAAAAATCAAAGAAAAAAATATTAGAAAAATTACAAAAGTAGGTAAAAAGAGTTATGCTGTTACTTTACCTATAGATATTATTCGTAAATGGCGATGGAGAGAAAAACAAAAAGTTGAACTTAAGATAGACGAGAAAAAGAAAACCATTACAATTAGTGATTGGAAACCGAAGAAATAATTCCTACAAAATTGAATACAATTAAATCTTAATTATAGGTGTGATAAAATAAAGATATGGCTAATCTTATAACCAATCAAGATAAATTATTGTCTGAGGTAATGAATAATATTTTACCGTCCTCTCAGAGATTATATTTTTTGATCGGTTATTTTTATATGTCTGGTTTTAAGGAAATTTATAAAAACGTTGTTGATAAAGAAATGAAAATATTGATTGGTTTGGATATTGAGAAAGGTCTTTCCGGTAAAATAATGGAATTTGAGGTTATACAAAAAATTGATGATCAAATATCTAGCAAAAAAATTAGAGACGATTCTTTTAAGTCCTTAGTTACTTTATGTAATGATACTGATTATTTTGACTCAGATGAAAAACAAGAATCTTTTAGATTATTTTTAGAAAAGATTAAAAATGGCACATTAGAGATAAAGAAAACTAAAAGACCAAATCATGCAAAGCTATATCTATTTGAAAATAAGAAAGAATTTAATCAGGGAGGTGAATTTCCTGGAACTATGATAACTGGATCTAGTAATTTAACTAGATCAGGATTGAGGGGGCAAGAGGAAATAGATGTTATTTTTAGAGACGAGAATTTTAAAGAAGGAAAGGATCTATTTGAAAAATTATGGAATGAATCAGTAGAGATAGTTAATAAAGATACTCTTGATGAATTCTTGCATGAAGTTATTGAGAATGTTTGGATTGATAAATTACCTAAACCATTTTTGCTTTACATAAGAGTTTTAGAAGAATATTTTTCTTCTTATAACGATGAAAGATCTATTAGGTTACCAGAAGAAATAACTCGGGGAAAATACCTAAATTTAAAGTATCAGATTGATGGAATAAAAAGAGCCCTTTCAATGATTAAAAAACATGACGGGGTGATTATTTCTGATGTTGTTGGTTTAGGCAAAAGCATTATTGCATCCGCACTCGCCTATAATTTAGGATTAAAAGTTATAATTATTGCTCCTCCTCATTTAAAAAGTCAATGGGAGGATTATAGTTATGAGTTTTGGGTTAATTCTAAAATTTATGGTAGTGGATCAGTGAATAAAGCGATTGAAGAAGATGATGGTGAAAAACCAAAATTAATTATAATTGATGAAGCGCATAGATATCGAAATCCAAATACTGCTGATTATGCTAATTTACACAAACTTTGTCAGGGGAATAAAGTTGTTCTTTTAACAGCTACTCCTTTTAATAATCGCCCAGAAGATGTTTTTTCAATGATTAAGCTTTTTCAAACACCGACAAGATCAACAATTCAAACAGTGGATAATTTGGCCTATCGTTTTAGGCAATTAATTAAGGAAGATAAATCTATTAAGAAATCCCAAAGAGATAAAAAAGAGACTGAAGAAGAAATTGATGCAAGGGTAAGAAATTTAGCAAATCAAATTCGCGACATTCTTCTACCCGTTTTAATTAGAAGATCTAGAATTGATTTAGAAAGTATTCAGGAATATAAAGATGATTTAGAGTCTCAAAATATTGAGTTTCCAAAATTGAACGATCCTAAAATATTAGATTACGATCTTGGGGATTTGGGGAATTTATATAAAGAAACTTTAGAACAAATAGCTCCTGAAAATGATGAAGAAAGGGGATTTATAGGCGCTAGATATAAACCAAGTAATTATATTAAAGATATTGAAAAATATAAAGATAAAATCAAAGAAGAGTTTGGAGATGAAGAATTGTTTAAGCAATCGCAAAAAAACTTAGCGAAGTTTATGAGACGTTTATTGATTGAAAGATTTGAAAGTTCTGTCTATGCTTTTAAGCAAACGCTAGACGCAATGATTAAATCCTCTGAATTAGTTGAAGAATGGTATCAAAGGATTGGAAAAGTTCCTATTTATAAAAGAGGTAATTTGCCAGATATAGAAAGTTTACTTGAATCTACAGGGGAAGATTTAACAGAAGAATTAAAAGATATTAATTTTGATGAATCATTAGAAAAATATACACAAAAAGGATTACGATTAGTTGAAAAAAAAGAGCTTAAAAAATCGTTTATTGAAGATGTAAAGGAAGATATAAATTTATTAAAAGATATTAGGAATAAATGGTTTAAAAATGGAATTAACAAGGACCCAAAATTAGAGTATTTTTCTAAAATTATCAGAGAGCAACTCTCTAATGAACCACAGCGAAAGATAGTTGTATTTACACAATATGCAGATACTGCAGATTATCTCTACAAAGAATTAAAAGATAAATTACGTGTATTTAAATATACTTCTAAAGATTCTAGTACAAAAAACAGAAAGATAATTAAGGAAAATTTTGATGCAAGTTTTTTACAACAGAGAGATGATTTTGATGTGCTTATTGGAACAGATGCTATCTCAGAAGGAATTAATTTAAACAGAGCGGGAACTGTTTTTAATTATGATATTTCTTATAACCCAACACGAATAATACAGCGGGTGGGGCGTATTAATAGAATTAGTAAAAAAGTTTTTGATGAATTATTTATTTATAATTTTTTTCCTACAATTACTGGCGAACGCGAAGTAAGAGTAAAAGAAATTTCTACTTTAAAAATGAAACTTATTCATCATTTATTAGGAGAGGATACAAAAGTTTTGACTTCTGATGAACAACTTGAATCGTTTTACAAAGAACAATTTAGAAAGTCTATTATTGAACAAGAAAAAGAATCGTGGGATGTTAAATACATTAATTTTTTAAATAGTATCAAAAAAAACCAGCAAGAGATTGTAGAACAATCATTGAGATTACCGAAAAGAGTACGAATAAAAAGAACCACAAAGAAAGACGAAAAAGGAATTATTATTTTTGGTAAAAAAGGGGAAGATTATACGTTTAAGCTTGGAGTTAGCCCTAAAGAGTATAGAACAATAAATTCAGTTGATGCGCTTAAGATTTTTGAAGCTACAATTTCAGAAAAACCAGAAAAAGTAGGTAAGGATTTTGAGTTGATTTATCAACATGTTAAAGACAATTTATTTATTAGAAAAATTGATGCTCCTTATAATAAGGGAACAGTGGAAGCTATTAATAAGATTGATATATTAATAGAAAAATTACCACAGAAGAAGGAATATTTGGAGGATCTTCATTATGTATTGAAATCTTTAGATACTTTGCCAGATCGTTTTGCTAGGCAAATTAGAGCAATTTCGGAAAAAACCTTAGATAAAGATGTAAATGCTTTAGAAAAAGAAGTTACACATCAGTATTTAATGGAAATAATGGAAAAGGCCAGAAAGGTTGAAGACGAAGAAGAAACCCTTATTTTATCAGAAGAATTAATTTAAAAAGGTTGATATTATATGGATTTTAAAAAAAAATATGACAGGACTGCTTCTCTTGATTTTTTAAAAAATCAGTTTTTACCTGATGATTTTAATAGTTTTTCGCAGGAAATAGATATAGAGTTTAAAAATCAATTTATTAAAAAAGTTACATTACTAGGTAATGTAGATTCATTAGGTTTAAAAGTTTATGAGGTTGAGCATATATCAGAACATGATCCGAGGGTAAATCTTTCAAGAGAAACTTTTAAATTTATGGCTAATTATGGAGTAAGAAGAGCTCTTGTATTTTTTATTTCTTCAAAATCAGAAAACTATCGTTTTTCTTTAATTAATATTGATTTAAAGTTAGAAGGAAAAAAAATAACCAAGGAATATTCTAATCCTAAGCGTTATTCTTTTTATTTAGGGCCAGATGCTAAAACCCATACCCCAGAAGATTTTTTGATTAAAAAAGGACGAGTAAAAGACTTTGAAGATTTATTTTCAAGATTTAATGTTGAAGTCGTAACAAAAAAGTTTTTTGAAGAATTTAGATATTATTTTGAAAAAACGAAACAAGAATTTAAAAAATCAAATGAAAATACTATCTGTCTTTGGTTAAAGGATAAATATTCAGACTCAGACGAAGAATATAAAGAACAGATCAATAAATTCGTCTATACTTTTTTGGGAAGGATTATTTTTATTTATTTTCTTGAACGAAAAGGTTGGATTGAAAACGAGACCAATTATTTAGAAAAGTTTATTGAGAACAAAAATAATTCTTTATTATACTTAAATTTTTTTCAGCCTTTATTTTTTGATGTATTTGCTAAAAAAGAAAAAAATCGTCCAATAGAAATAAAAAAACAATATAAAGATACGCCATACTTGAATGGGGGTTTATTTGAGAGAAGCGAGATAGAAAATCAATTAGAAAAAAGTCAAAAATTTATTTTATTTGAAGATGATTTTATTAGAGAGATTATATTAAATTTTTTTGAAAAGTATAATTTTACTGTTGACGAAAATTCACCTAACGATCAAGAGGTTTCTATTGATCCTGAAATGCTTGGTAAAGTTTTTGAGAATACATTAGCAGAAGAAGAAAAGGGCAAAAAAGGAACATTTTATACTCCAAGGGAAATTGTTCATTTTATGGTGAAGGATTCATTGTTTAGATTTTTGCAGAACGAGACAAATATAGATAAAAGTAAAATACATCAAATAATTTATAGTACCGAAGAAGAAAAAATTGATTTGCCAAAGGACAAGATTAGGTTAATTGATAATAAATTAGAGCATATAAAAGTGTTTGATCCTGCTGTTGGGTCAGCTGCTTTTCCAGTTGAGATGATGCAAGTTTTAGTGGACTTAAGAAAAAGATTAAATGTTAATGTTGGTCAAAATGTAAACGAGGTATTTTTAAAAAAACAATTTATTAAGAAAAATTTATATGGGGTTGACATTGATCCGGGGGCTATTGAAATTTCTAAGCTTCGTCTTTGGTTGTCTTTGATAGTTGATTATAAAAGATCAGAATTAGAAGCTGAACCGCTTCCAAATCTTGATTTTCAATTTCGTTTAGGGAATTCTTTGCAAGAGAAAATTGATGATATTGATATATTTCAAGAAAATGTCTTAGAACAAACTGGATTATTCAAAAACGAAACAACATATGAAAAAGTGAAGGAGAGAATGATTAGCATAAAAGACAAATTTTATAATATAAATGATGAAGTTGAAAAACGGAAACTAAAAAAGGAGTTTGATAATTTTGAGCATAAATTGATACAATCGGTGTTAGATAAATATGACGATCAATTTGGGTCGCAGATTAAAAATCTTAATACCTTGGTAGATGGTCATAAAAATATAAGGACGGAAAAAGAAATAACAAAAATTCTTAAAAAGATAAGCAATCTTGAACAAAAGATAAAAGACGGTACTTATAAGCTTTTTAAACCCGATTTTCATTTTTCTGAAGTATTTGATCGAAAAGATGCAAATGGAAATAAAATTGGTGGATTTGATATTGTCATTGGTAATCCACCTTATGGTGTGAAAATAGAAGACGACATTAAGAAATGGCATAAATTAGGTAGTAAAGATAGTTATGGCATTTTTATTTCTACGGCGCTAAAAAGGTTTTTAAAACCGGGAGGGGTTTTATCTTACATTATTTCTGACACTTGGTTGACTATAAAGACTCATAAACAATTAAGACAACAGGTTTTGGAAAAACAACTTCATAAAATTATTCGTCTTCATAAGGATTGTTTTGATGCTACTGTTAACGCTTGTATTATGAGCTTAACCAATAGACTAAATAATAATAATATTATCGTTGCTGACTTAACAAATATTTCTACGCGGAAAGAAGGAGAGGAATTAAGAGAAAAACTGTATTATTTAGAAAAATTTATTGGTCAATCAACACCAAAATTTGCAGTATATGAATATGATCAAGATTTAATTAAAATTAATTCTAATTTACCAATTTTTGTCGGGAGTCCAAAATTGTTTTGCTTGATGAATGATACAACTTGTAAAACATTAGAAAAAGAAATTGGCGATAAAGAAAAGAAAAAAGTAAAAGTAAGACAAATTAAATTTAATGGAAAAATAATTGATCTGGTTCGATTTGGTGATATAGCAGAGATAAGGCAGGGCTTAGCAACTGGCGATAATTATAGCTATCTTTTTCAAAACCCCGAGGCTCATGGGAGTTATCGTAGTATAAATGATTATCAAGAATTTTTACTTACCGAAGACGACTTAATAAAAATTTCTGGTAATGAACAATTAAGGACGAAAGTTATTGAGAAAGGAATACATAAATCCAGAACAAAAAAGTCATTTGATTCAAATTTATGGTTTGGCGGCCGTTATATTGCGCCGTATAATAAAGGAGGAGGGAGTGACACAGAATCCGGCTGGCTGCCGAATTATTACGTTCCGACTGACTATTTTATTGACTGGAGCAGAGATACGATTAGGCGGATGCAAACGCTTACGATTGGAGAAAGAGACGGAACAAATAGAGACCAGGTTGCTGCGGTATTCAGAAAGACAGACTTTTATTTTCGTGACGGGATTACTTTTTCCTTTAGGGGAATTTATTCTCCAACATTTAGATTGAGTGGTAAGGGGGTTTTCGATTGTAATGGATCGAGTATATTTTCGTTTTTTTCCGTTCTAGAATTATTGGGGATTTTAAATTCTAAATTGTGTAAATATTATTTTAAAAATTTTGTTGAGCATACAATTGCCAGCGATGTTGATGCACTTAAAGAAATTGTTTTGCGCATTAGTAATTTAGGAGAAACTGGAAAATTAGTTTCAAGGGTGATAAATAACCAAAAACAAACCCCCCGATATGATTATATGAGTAACGAGCAAAAAAGGATTGATAAATTGGTGTATAAAATGTATGGCTTAAATAAAAAAGATATCCGTGAAGTGGAAACTTGGTATGCTCGTCGCTACCCAAAATTGGCGAGATTTTGTGATATAAATTAATTAAGTATATAAGATTTTTTGAAAAATCCAACCGAAAGATCAAAAATTAATTGAGAAATAGAAATTTATGTTTAAAGAAAATTGTATAATAACCCCTAAGGAACTTATGGATGATCTGATTAAAATAAGCTCTATAAACGATGTTAGGATATTAATTTTGTATCTGGATCTTTACATTGAGTATTTTATAAACGCTATTTATAAAAAAAAGGCAAAAGACAAGATTCAAAAATGTAATACCTGCGGTAGATATATCGAAACTAAATTTAAGGATAAAGTCGATAAATTAACTGATGTCGGTTTTATAAAAAAAGAACATAAACACTATGAAATTATCAAGATAATTTATGAGTTGCGATGTAAATTAATACATGATTTACGACCTGATACGGAACTCTTAGAACGAAAAATCCAAGAGCATAAACCAGATATTCAAGAAACAATACCATTAATGAATAAATATTGGGAAAATGTTAATCCATGGATTAAAATTCAATTGATGGCATTTCCTTCAGTTACGCGATTGTATCAAGAATATGAAAAGGTGTGCGGAAGACATCCAGAATATACTATAAGATTTTTAATAAATCCTGAGGCGACAATAGTACAAATGGAATTGATAAAAATTTAAAAAACGTCAAAAATTAATCCTTTGGCAAGCTCAGGACAAATTAAAAAATAAAATTAAGCTTGAAAATATAATTATTTGTGATATAATACAACTACAATTGAATATTCTTAGTTATCAAGAGTGGCGAGTAGAGTACTGGCTCGTAGATCCGCCCAGCAACCCTTTAAGGTGACTCCTTAAAGAAGGTGCTAAATTCAGCCCGAAAGGGAAAGATAATTGGTCGATTTTTTATTTCTTAAATAAAAAAAACTCTTTCTTTTTTGGGAAAGAGTTTTTAAATTTAATAAGAAAATAAAAACATGGAAATAATTAAAAAATATATTCACTTATGTCCGGTGTGTAATAATTACAGGGGGACAGTAGAAGAAAAATATAATGAGACAGTTCTGGTCCATTGTGCATGTACGCTTGAAAAAGAGCATATGAATTATGGTACTTGGCGCAGTCCTTGCATGGTCTGCCCAAATGGAGATAAATTTTGGTGGACTCCAATTTCCAATCATAAAGAGTCAGATGGGAAGTGGTGGCACACTCCTTATTTTTTTGGTCCATCTTTGAATAAGGGGATTAATAAAAATGTCGAACAAAATTGAATTACATAATTAAATGAAAGTAAATATACTAAAAATTCATACAGGAGGAAATGATAGTGATGATGCTTTTGAATACTTGGCGAAAGCTACTGAAGTTGGAGGACGGTATTATTATCGTGTTTCGGGCATTACAATAGAGATAACCAAGACTCAATATGATCATGTAATTGCTAATCCACGTCTATATTATTTTTCTACTGCATTAAAGTTACATTTTTTGATTGTGAAAAAAATAAAAAAGTAATTGGTTTAAATTTCACTTAGGTTCTAATGGCATTTCATAATGGCAAAAAACTTAGGAAGTTTTTATTTAAGAGGTTTTTTGGCAGCGTAAAATAGTATTTAAATCTGTGGTATAATTTAACCATAGATAAATTTATTATAGACAGTGATAGATAGTAAAGGAGAACTGTTCTCCTTTACTATCTAGATGCTCTACTTCAGACGAAAAGGTCAAAAATTAATTAAATAGTAAAATATGGAACAAATTGAAAAAATATTATTTCAAATTGAGACTAAAAATATTGGTTTGCCTGAATTTCAGCGTGAATATGTTTGGTCAAAAGAACAAGCCAAGCAATTATTAGTTTCGTTTTTTAATGAATACCCAACAGGGAGCTTATTGTTTTGGGATACTGATAACCCCCCAAAATTAAAAAATAGAGAAATACACAATAACCAGGAAGGAATTATAAGGGTGATTTTAGATGGACAACAACGCCTTACCACTTTATATTTATTTATAAAGGATAGTATCCCACCTTATTATACTGAAAAAGATATTGAGCATGATCCCCGTGATTTATGGTTTAATTTAGAGACTGGAGAATTTCGATATTATCAAAAGATTTTAATGCAAAGTAATCCATTGTGGCGTAAGGTAGTTGATTGTTTCAAGGAAACTATAAATCTCATTCAAGTAGTAAAAGAGGCAAAGGGGGAGTTAGAAGAAGATTTATTGAATAAAGTCAATAAAAACTTTAATAGGCTTCAGCAAATAAAAACGCAAACTTATCCTATTCAAATCGTCCCAAATCATGCTCATGTAGATGAAGCTATAGATGTTTTTGATAGAATTAATTCACAAGGAACACCGCTAAGTGATGCAGAGTTAGTTCTTGCTCATATTGCTGGTAAGTGGCCAAATATAAGAGCAGAAATAAAAAAGAAACGCCAACAATTAAAAGACAATAAATTTGATTTTTCTTTAAATTTCTTTACACGTTGTATTGTTGTAGCTTTAACTAACTCCGCTCTTTATAAATCTATGACACACGAAATTTATAGAAAAACGACGGCGGAAGACTATAAGAATATTTGGGGGAAAGTAAGTAGAAAAATTGATTATTTATTGCCAATATTAAAACAGAACGCTTATATTGATAGTTCTTCAGAGCTCATTACAAATAATGTTCTTATTCCAATACTGGCTTATTTATTTAAATATGAGAATTTTGAAAATGAAAAAATCAAAAAAGAATTTTTGTACTGGATGTTCTTAGCTTTAATATGGCGAAGATACAGTGGGCAGACAGATCAAAAGCTTGATAAGGACGTTTTTCTTTCTATGGGAACTCAAAATCAAATTCAGAACTTAGTAAACGAAATTAAAGATGAAAGAGGGCGCTTAGATGTTAAGCCATCAGACCTTGAAGGGAGGTCTGCGGGACATCCTTTACACAGAATGTTATATATAGTTACGAAGTGGAATGGTGCGATTGATTGGGCAAACGGGGGTTCATTAAGAGATACTTTAGGTGATTATAATTCAATTCAAAGTCACCATATTTTTCCTCAAAGTTTACTTTATCAAGATAAATATAATTCTGAAAACCATCTTGATGTCAAAAAAGTAAATGAGATAGCAAATCGGGCATTTATTACTAGAGATGCTAATTATAGTATTTCCAATCAACTTCCAGATTTGTATCTTAGAAATATATCAAAAGAGAAATTAGAAAAACAATTTATTCCAATAAATGAAACAAATTGGCAAATTCAAAATTATGAACAATTTTTGAAAGCACGAAGGAGATTAATCGCTGATGTAATTAATATATTTTTTGAAAAATTAAAAGGAAAAGAAGAGAATGAAAAAGAAGTTGATTATTCACAGATGATTAAAGAAGGTGAAAATAATTTTGTGGAATTTAAATCATCAATACATTGGGATTATCATCAAAATAAAACAAACAAAGACTTAGAAATAGTTATAGCTAAAACTCTTTCTGCTTTTATGAATTCGGAGGGTGGCATGTTGTTTATTGGAGTAGATGATGATGGAAGTATATTGGGGTTAGATAGTGACTATAAGACATTTGGTAAAAGACAAAATAAAGATGGTTTTTTACAAAAAATAACTCAGATAGTAAATAATTACATTGGCCCAGATTTTAATGCTTTAATAATACCAAGATTTATTGAGTTAAATGGAAAAGAAATATGTGTTCTTAAGGTTGCTGATAGTAGCAGACCTGTTTATCTAAGGATAAAAGATAAAGAAGAAAACTTTTTTATTAGAGCTGCAGCTTGTTCGCAACCATTAAGTATGCGGGAAGCTCATAATTATATCCAAGATCGTTGGCAGTAAGAATTTTTAAGAGATTGAATTCCATAAATTAGATCAGAAAATTAAGAATTAATTAAAAAATAATTTACTTAATTTATATTGAATATTAAATTAAAAATTAAAGGACCATTTAGTTTAGTGGGTAATAACTCACTTTTTGATACTGCAGAAAGCAATCTATCAGGTTTATACATATTTACAATTAAAGTTAAAGATCATTATTTGATTGAATATGTTGGGATAACTACAAGAAATTTTAAAACTAGGTTTTTAGAGCATATTTCGGAATTATTATCTGGAGGATATCAATTGTATGATATAGAGAAACTGAGAGATAATAAAGAATTTTTAGTATGGAAAGGGAAATATGGTGAAAATACAGATGATATTACTGCGTTTTTAAATAATTACCA
>Ga0268285_1000797_pt1 | contig 16930 bp, 19 predicted proteins | sample saktaG_2_FD_190144 | JGI IMG/M metagenome (GOLD analysis project Ga0268285, IMG submission 190144) | Saline water microbial communities from Sakinaw Lake, British Columbia, Canada - sak_2013_06_06_120m | ecosystem: Environmental > Aquatic > Non-marine Saline and Alkaline > Saline ... | reverse complement strand
CAATCTTTTTGAGAAAATCCCGAATCCTTTCGGGATTTTCTTGTTGAGCGTATTTTTCGGCTTGGTTGGCGTCTTTTAGAAAGGCAATGGCAAGTTCGAACCGATTATTGCTCTTTCGCCCAAAAGCGGATATTTTTTCTTCCAAATCTTTTTTAGCGAGAATGAGTTTGTGCTTTTTAGCGGTATATTCCGTTTGCGACAAATTGCCGTCCAGTTGCAAATCAAGCAAGCGATCAAGTTTTGCTTCTATCTCTACAAGCTCATTTCTCGCTTTTTGGGCGAAAGAGCTTTCCGCTTGGGCAATTTTCATTTTCTCGTTTTCAAAATAATTGATTGAAGCATTTGCCCAAGCGGAAGACAAAGAAACTTTTTTGATTTCTTCCTTTATTTGAGAAGTGATGATTTCTTCGCGAACATATTTTTGCATACAAGGATTTTTCCGTTTGGTACATCGCAAATAGTTATGACCTTTTTGCGTTTCGGTGGTAATGAAGCAACCGCACTCTCCGCAACGGAAAAATCCTCTAAAAATGTAAGGTTTCAATTTTGGCGATTTCGGTTTGCTTTTATTCACCATCACTTCTTGGCATAAATCAAAAAGTTTCTTTGTGATAATCGGTTCATGCTTTCCGTCATACAATTCTCCGTTATATTCAATCATTCCATAATAGATTTTGTTTTTGAGCATATACTGGTAATTTGAGACGGAAAGCATTTTGCCTTTCTTGCCAACCAAGCCAATGGAATTGATAATCTTTCGGATTTGAGCGAGGGGGTATTCGCCAGTTGAGTACATTTCAAAAGCCCGCTTGATATACTTTGCCTTTTCTTTATCAACAGCGATACAGCGAGCATTTTTGTCGTTCACATAGCCAAGTGGCGCCCAAGCGGGCCATATTCCATTTCGTAATTTCTGGCGAATACCCCTCTTTATATTTTCCGAAAGATTATCCACATAATATTTTGATTGCCCAAAAGCGATAGACAACATAAATTTTCCTTGCGGTGTCGGATCAAACCAAAAAGTTGGAAATTTAAGCGTGGTAATTTTGCCAGTATCTACTAAATAGATAATTCGTCCACCATCTATACTGTTTCTCGCCAATCTGTCGGGGTGCCACGCTAAAATTCCTTCGGCTTCATTTTTCTCTATGCTTGTCACCATATCATTAAAAATTTCTCGCCCCGGCTCTTTGGCGGTTTTGCTTTCCACAAATTCACGGACGATATTCAGGTTTTCTTTTTTGGCATATTCTCGCAATTCAAACATTTGCGCCTCAATACTCAAAACCTGCCTTTCGGGTTCGTCCGTGGATTTGCGAGCATAGAGAAAAATCTTTTTGGTTTGTAAATTTATGTTGTCCATATTGTTTTGAAATTAGTTTTTGGGCAATCAAAGAAAAATACGCTCAACCTTTCGCCAAAGGCGAAAGAAAAAAGATTGGTTTGCAAAATTTCATTTTGCCCGTGCTTCGCACGGCGAACTTCCGCATTGCCGACCGCACTTTGGTTTTGGATTTCAAAAATGCCTTTAAAATTGCGGAAAAATACCATGCCGAGGCGCTTTGCGCCGAGGCAACATCTTTCAATTTCGCTGAATGTAAAACTTGGCGGTGTTTTTTGGACGAAGTTCGAACATTTTTTGAGCAAAACCCTGAATGATTGCGCGCTTCGCGCGCAAAACCGAAACGCTCGGACGGGCAAAAAGGAAGGGGGTTGGGGGGAAGGAATTTTTGCCCGCCCTCGCTTTCCGCCGCCGCCGAATTTCGTATTTTGCTTTGCAAAATGCGCCGCCATAAATGGAGTTGTGTTTGCCCCGCCCACCCGTGCGCACACAACATTTTTTCTCCCTAAATAAATTGTGAGTATGGTGTATTCCATTTTGGCATATTACACTATGGAATATAACATATAAGTATTAAAACAACAAGTATGAGCAAAACAATTTATTCAAAAGACCACAAATTTTTAACAGAGCAACTTAAAAAAGCCCGTATAGAGGCTGGTTTTGATCAAGAGAAAGCCGCAGAACTATTGGGGAAAACTCAATCTTACATTTCAAAAATTGAAGCCGGACAAAGAAGAATAGATATTGTTCAATTAAAAGAGTTTGCTAAAGCTTATAAAAAGTCATTGGATTTTTTTATCAAAAAATAATATGGACTTATCAACACTTAAAAAAGAATTGCAGAAAATAAAAAAGCTTGGATTTGTGCCAACCCATCGAACTGGCGATACAGGGATTGGAAAAACACTTGAGGATTTATTGAATATAAAAGAAAACAATATCCCACTTCATGATATTGAAGGTGTTGCTGAACTTAAAGCATACCGTAAAAGCGCAAAATCAATGCTAACTCTTTTTACCTTAGAACCGCTTCCCAAGGGTGGCGATAGAGATCGGATGTTGCTTGATAATTTTGGTTATTCAAAACGAGATAATGGACGTTCAAAGGAATTACATTCGACGCTTTCCTGTAGACGATACAATAATCAATTGCTTAAACTCTCAATTGCCGGTGATAAAATTCGCGTACAAGGCAAAAATAAACGATTAAATATTTACTGGGACATGGAATCAGTGCAAAAGAAATTCGGCAATAAATTGCCCGCTTTAGTTTATGTTTTAGCCGAGTCAAAAGAAATAAAAGGAAAAGAAAATTTTCATTTTAACGAAGCGTATTTATTGAGTGGTTTTGATTTTGAATTGTTCAAAAAAATGGTTAAAAAAGACCAAATCGTAGTAGATTTTCGGATGTATTACAGACCAAACGGAAGTGTTAGGAACCACGGAACAGGTTTTAGGATAAAAATAAATAAGCTTTATAACTGCTTTAGAAATAAAGATCAGCTGATTTAATTTTTTCGGAGAATTACAATACTCTCTTTATTCATTGTTTCTTCTAATGCCCCAACAATATTTGTTGGAGAATTTTTAATAGGCATTCGTTTACCGGGGATATTTCTGACAAAAACGTCCTCGCAAGTAAAACCAATTTTTTCGCCCAACTCCGCAATTATAAAATCCGTTGGTATTCTGACTTGCTTTACAAGTCTATTGCCAACAACCAAGCAAAAATATTTTTTTGACTTCAATATTTTATAAGCTTGTTTTAAGCAATCGTTCAATCCTATATAAAAACTCAAAACATCTTTAGCCCTTTTTTCATCGATCTTTGCGATTTTATGTAAAGAATCTTTTAAATATTTTGAATCCAATGTGTGCTCAAGGGTTTTAGTCGCCCTTCCCCCAAGCAATTCATTGTCTACGCCGGAGGCTTTGTTTGGATCTTCAAAAATATCTATCCATTGCGCTGAAAGGCGAGAAAATTGCCCGTAAGCAACCGTTGTTCTTGAATCTCCATAGGGCGGAGAAGTAATAATACAATCAATCGAGTTGTCTTTTATCCCGTTGGATTTTGAGGAATCGCCATAAATTATTTTAGTCCAAGCTTTTTTATTAACATCTTTGTAAAAATCAGTCATACCCTTAATATTTACCTCTGTTTTCTTTTTGAAAATTCCTAAAACATCCGGGTTATAATTTTCTAATTTTTCTTTTTTTATTCTAACAAGCTTAAACTCGCCACTTTTTGCGTTTGAGGATAATCGCACAGTTTCACTAAACGAAACCATAAAATAATTCCGAATATCTTCGTTTTTTATTTTTGAAATCGCTTTTTTGATTTTTGCCAATTGAACGATAGTTTTTTCTTTAAACCAAAAATCAATGTTGTTAAAATTTGGCTTTTTAATTTCCGTTTCTTTTATTTTTTCTATTTCGGAAAGGAGTTTAAAATATTCCTTTGTAAGTATTGGGGGATTTATTGGTGTTGTTTTGGCTTTCGCCAAAAAGATCGCTAATGGGTTTAAGTCAATCCCATAGGCATTTCTGCCCAAAAGTTTGCTTTCAACCAGTGCGGTGCCAGACCCGCAAAAAATATCACAGATCATTTCTCCCGCCTGACTATAATTTTCTAAAAGTCGCCTTGCGACTTGCGGAATAAACATTGCCGGATAAGTGTGTATTCCATGAGTATATGATTTTGTTTTCTCGCCTTTATAGTCCCACGAATAATCTATCCGCCTAACATATTTTTCATCTTTAACTTTTTCTTTCTCAATTTGCGTTTCTAAATTTCTGATAATTTTTATAACAACCCCTCTAATTTCAACCTCTTCCCTATAAATAGGAAAAAGTGTTGGATTTGCCGGCTGTAATCTAATTCGATTTTTTTCACGATAAAGTTTTTTTAGCGTTGCTTCGTTGTCGTCAATAATTGCGACTACTGTTTGTCCATTGTCGGCAAATTCTTGTTTTCTAATAACAACGATATCTCCGTCAAAAATTCCCTCATCAATCATGCTATTACCCTGAACACGCAAGGCATAATTTTGTCCGTATTTTCCAACTTCATCTTTTGAAACAGTTATTATTTCGCCAGGAATTTCTATCGCTTCGATCGGCTGTCCGGCGGCGATAGTCCCGACCAATGGGACATCAATTGTCGCTTTTTCGTTTCTTACTGAAACCGCCCTTGGCTGATTGTATTCTTTTTTTAGATAACCAGACTCTTGGAGTTTTTTAACATGGTGATGAGCCGTAGAAACAGAGGATAGTTTTAGGTGTTTTTTTATTTCCTCAAGGGAGGGTGAAAAACCCTTCTTTTTTTGGAAAGAAGTGATAAAATCTAAGGCTTGTTTTTGGCGTTTTGTGAGCATAAGTTTATAGCTATTGACTTTCTATTTATTTTCGACTACACTTTAATTGTAGACGATTTTAAAAATGTCGTCAACACTTATAAAGAATTAACCAAAAACAATATGTCAAAATTCACAAATTCAAAGAAGTTCAACAAAACGAATATCAAAGATATCCCAGAAAATAAACCAATCGTGTATCGCTTGTTAAATAATTCAAATAATGAGTTATACACAGGTATAGCAAAAAGAAACAGGGCACAAGATCGGCTTTTAGAGCATTTGAATATCCAAAAAGAAAAAATTAGTGGGGCGACAAAGTTAAAAATTGCACAGGTTAATAATTTGGAGAGTGCTAAAAAAATTGAAAAAAAGTTAATAAAACAGCTTCAACCAAAATTCAATGTTAAAGATAAATAAATATGAAGAATAAACGCAAACATCTTGAATTTATTCAAAACATAATTAGCCGAATGGCTGGCAATTTATTTTTTCTAAGAGGTTGGACAATCACCTTAATAGGCGCGTTGTTGGCTTTGTTTTCAAAAAATAATAGTCCAGATTATGTTTTTTATTTTTTAATTGTTGTAGTGTTGATTTTTTGGATTTTGGATGGATATTTTCTTTCGCAGGAAAGATCATATCGCGATCTATATAATCATGTTAGAAAATTAAAAGAGGAGGAAATAGATTTTTCAATGGATATTAGCGAATATCAAAAATACAAGAAAAATACTTTAATTTATTCGATGTTTTCCTTAACTCTTTTAATTTTTTATCTACCGCTTGTTGGAGCGGCAATTTATATTTTATTTAAATTAAAGTAAAAAATATGGCAACAAAAAGACAGGTATTTTATAGTTTTCACTACAAGCCAGATTGTTGGCGAGCCTCCCAAGTCCGAAATATTGGAGCTATCGAAGGAAATAAACCAGCTCCGGACAATGATTGGGAAACTATTACCAGAACCGGTGATGACGCTATTAAAAAATGGATTAAAGACCAAATGAAATATCGATCATGCACGGTTGTGCTTGTTGGTGAAAACACTGCTAATCGTAAATGGATAAACTATGAAATTATTGAATCTTGGAATGCGGGAATGGGCGTTGTTGGGATGAATATTCACGGACTAAAAAATCAAGACGGATATATCGCAAATCAAGGCTATAACCCATTTGATTACATTACATATGGCGATAATGGTAAAAAATTATCATCAATCGTAAAGTGCTATAATCCATCTGGAAGCGACAGCAAAGAAAAATATGCATGGATATCAAAATATATTTCCGATGCGGTTGAGGAAGCTGTAAAAATCAGGAACAACAATTAAAACTATTGGCGGCGCGCCAGCTTCGCTGGAACGAAATTCGGCGGCGGCGGAAAGCGAGGGCGGGCAAAAATTCCTTCCCCCCAACCCCCTTCCTTTTTGCCCGTCCGAGCGTTTCGGTTTTGCGCGCGAAGCGCGCAATCATTCAGGGTTTTGCTCAAAAAATGTTCGAACTTCGTCCAAAAAACACCGCTGTCTTGTACCAAGCTTGAACCGAAGTAAAATAAGGGGTTATACGATTGAAAGGCCGGCGTCCGAATAAGATGCCGGTTTTTCTTAAAATTTTATCAATACTAGAAAAAACTGATATAATAAAGTTATATGGATAGAAACCAAAAACATCTAAATTATACAGACACTGTTAATCTCGGTTCTTATTATACGCCAGAGATTATTGTTGATTTTGTTTATTCTGTTTTGAAAAAAAATATTAAGGACATCAAAGATTTCACAATTTTGGATTCATCTTGTGGTTACGGCTCATTTTTAGCAAAAAATGGCGTTGCGAAAAGATTAATCGGAGTTGATATTGATCAAAAAGCTATTTCTGAAGCAAAAAAAATAATTAACGGTGTAGATTTTACCTGTCAGAATTCTCTTTTAAATGTTTGTCGTCAGAACTTAAATATTAAAAATGAAGAAAAACTTATAGCCATAGGCAATCCGCCATACAACGACACAACTTCAATAATCCGCAGTTCCATAAAAGATGCTTCTATCCAAGATAAAATTGACTCTGATATAAAAACCAGGGATTTGGGGATGTCGTTTTTGCTTTCCTACAACAAACTCCAGGCAGATTATGTTTGTGTTTTGCATCCATTATCTTATTTGATTAAGAAAACAAATTTCGCTCTGTTTTCAAAATTTACCGAAAACTATAAATTAATTGACGGAGTGATCATAAGCAGTCATGAATTTTCCGATACCTCTCGCGGTATGGCTTTTCCTATTTTAATTGCTCTTTACAAAAAAGATAGGGTTGGAATGGATTATAATTATATTCAAAATTATCAGTTCAAAGTGAAAGACGATGGGTTTTTTCGTTTAAAGGATTTTGATACGATAGTCAATTATGTCCGGAAGTATCCAAATAAAAAATTTTTAAATAAAAATGATAAGCCAGTAGCGAAATTTTGGACACTAAGAGATATAAACGCGCTTAAGCGAAACCGCACCTTTATTGATTCCGATACCTACAACACGGTTTATGTTTTAATGGAGAAGCTCCCATATTATTGTTATATTGATGTTTTTAAGCAATACGCGGATAAAATGCCTTATTTTATTGGCAACTGCGATGTGATAATTGACAATAAGAAATTTAACGAGATTAAAGAATGTTTTATTGCTCAAAGTATTCATACAAATCCAATTTTGAAAAATAAATTTGAATTTAGAGAAATTCCTGACGCTAAAATAAAAATAGAAAATTATTTTAGGGAATTATTAGGAAATAAATTGGGTGAAAAATATGCCAAAAATTTTGATTAAAGAACAAGAACATAAAATTGAAATTCCGATTCTGTTGACCGCCGTTAGCGGAAAAATCCGCATTAAAAATCGTTCAATTTTGAATGAGTATGGAACGCCGGTTGCAGTTAGGCGGGATGGGTTTGCTTTAAGTAATTATGTTGAATGGCAAATTGGTTATGATGTTGTTAAAAAGGAAGCTGAAAAACTATCAGAATCCTCGTTGCCGGATACAGAATTTATTGGTGCGAATAAAAAGGTTAAAGCACTTTATGAATTATCAGAATATATTTGGTATTTTCATAAGTGGGGCATTGTGTCCAGAGAAGAACTGGGAAGTGCCATAACTTATCTTAATTCAATACAAGGCCGTAATTTGATTGGTAATAATTCTGAATTGCAAATTGATCGTAGCCACCCAATAGCAAAAAATATAAATGGATTTGATTTTGAATATACCCAAGTTAAATATCCGCTTTTAATCCATAAATTTGATGGATACGAGATAGTTACTGAAATAAAAATTACCGAAAAACAATACGCGGTTGGCACGCAACCGATGTTATATTTATGTTTCCCGATCACAGAACTAAAAACGCAAAATAATTTAATCGGACGAACCGCGAATGTAAAAGAAATTGCTAATTTTGAAATTACGGAAAACAATATCGGTGTATTTTTAGAAATGTTAAAAATGTTTGGCACACTATCTAGTGGCCATAAGTATGATATTTTGCAAATTATAAATACAATTTTGATATAACCTAATTGGCACTAATTGAATAATACACGCCTTCTTTACTTTTAAACGGCTTTGGTCCCGGTGTTTTAAGCCATCCCGAATGAACATTTTGGTTCAAATTTCGGGACATCGTTGTTGCTCTTATCCGCCATAGCTTGACGCGAAGACGGATTTTGTTTCGCGCTAAAAATGGATTAGGGAGGATAAATTTGGTAGAATGGAAAAATGGAAAATGGAAAACGAAATTTTGACAAACAGCTAAATATGGAGATGGAGAGGACGGGCGAGATAAAAGAATCTATTGAGGGGTTGTCGGAAAGCGAGGCGCAAGAGATTTTGGCGCGAGATGGTTTCAACGAAATTCCGTCACAAAAAAGAAATGGTTTTTTGGCTGTTTTTGGGGAGGTTTTGAAAGAGCCGATGCTTTTGCTCTTGGTTGCCGCCGGGGCGATTTATTTTTTGTTGGGCGCGCCGCAAGACGCGTTGATTCTCTCGTCATTTATTGTTTTTGTTCTAGGAATAACTTTCTATCAGCGCCATAAAACCGAACGGGCGTTGGAAGCTTTGAAAAATCTTTCCAGTCCCCGGGCGCTGGTTTTGCGCGACGGGGTGCGCCACCGCATTCCCGGGCGCGAAACGGTTGTTGGCGACATTATTGTTTTGCGGGAGGGCGATCGCGTTCCCGCCGACGCGGTCGTTGTCAAAGCGGCCAATTTGACGGTTGATGAGTCGCTTTTGACCGGCGAGTCGCTGGCGGTAGCAAAAATAGCTTTTGAAAACAGCAAAAGCGATAAAAATAATCGGCCGGGCGGAGACAATTTGCCATTTGTTTATTCCGGAACTCTGGTGACGCGCGGCCATGGAGTCGCGCGAGTGGTTGCAATCGGCGGGGAGACTGAAATGGGGAAGATTGGCAAGTCGTTGGCGGGAATAAACGAAGAGGGAACGCTTTTGAAAAAGGAAATCCGCCGCTTGGTGTGGCTGTTTGGTTTTGTTGGTTTGGTTTTGTGTGCCGCCGCGGTTTTGTTGTATGGATTATCCGGCAATGGCTGGCTGGCGGGGATTTTGTATGGCTTGACCATCAGTATGTCGCTTTTGCCCGAAGAATTTCCGGTGGTGTTGATGATATTTCTCGCCTTGGGCGCGTGGCGCGTTTCCAAGCGCAAAGTTCTAACCCGCAATACTGCCGCGATTGAATCGCTGGGCGCCGCCGATATTTTGTGCGTGGACAAAACCGGCACGATCACATTGAACCAAATGCGTTTGCAAACAATGAGCGCGGCCGGTGAAATTATTGATCTGGCTGACTATGAAAACAAAGAAAAATCTTTGCCCGAAACTTTTCATTTTCTTTTGGAACACGCGATGCTGGCCAGCCAGACCGATCCGTTTGATCCGCTGGAAAAAGAGATTCGCCGCACCGGTGAATTTTTGCTTTCAATCGGTTGTCTGCATACTGATTGGAAATTAATCAAAGAGTATCCGTTTTCGGGCAATATTTTGGCACTTTCCCATGTTTGGGAAGCTGGCGAGGGCGATCATTATGTCGTTGCGGCCAAAGGCGCGCCCGAATCCATTGCCGATCTTTGCCATTTTCCCGAAGAAAAAAAGAACAAAATGGTTGAGCAGATGCGGCCCCTTTTGGACAATGGGTTGCGCCTGATAGCTGTTGCCTTTGCCAATGTTGCCAAAGGAGATCTGCCCAAACACCAGCACGAATTTGATTTCAAATTTATCGGTTTGCTGGGGTTTGCCGATCCGGTGCGTCCGTCGGTGCCCGGCGCGGTAAAGGATTGCTACCGTGCCGGTGTCCGAATTTGCATGATCACCGGCGATTATCCGGGAACCGCGTGCAATATCGCCCGACGCATCGGCTTGAAAAATCCGGACGAATTTCTAACCGGCGAAGATTTGCGCGCGCTTGATACCGATTGCTTGCGCCGGAAGATGAAAAGCGTGAATGTGTTCGCCCGCGTGGTGCCAGAGCAAAAAATGACCATTATTAACGCCCTAAAAGGCAATGGAAAGGTTATCGCGATGACCGGCGATGGCGTCAACGACGCGCCGGCGCTGAAAGCCGCGCACATCGGCATTGCCATGGGCGAACGAGGAACCGATGTGGCGCGAGAGGCGGCGGACTTGGTCTTGCTCAACGACGACTTTTCTTCAATTGTTGCCGCGACGCGCACAGGAAGGACGATTTTTGACAATCTGAAAAAAGCCATCGCCTATATTTTCGCGGTGCACATTCCCATTGCGGGAATGTCGTTTTTGCCGGTGGTTGTTGGTATGCCGGTGGTGTTTTTTCCGGCGCACATTGCGTTTTTGGAGTTAATCATTGATCCGGCTTGCTCTTTGGTGTTTGAGAATGAACCGGAAAGCAAGAATGTGATGTCGCGCCCGCCGCGGAAATTGAGCGAGCCGCTGTTTGACCGCCGCGCCATGGTTATCAGCTTGTTGCAGGGAGTGGGGGTTTTAGCGGCGATATTCGCGCTGTTTTGGCTTGTTCTCGCTTCGGGCCGGAGCGACGACGAGGCGCGGACAATCACTTTCTGCGCGATTGTTTTTGCCAATATTATGTTGATCGTTTCCAATTTGTCATGGTCAAAAATTAGCCTTTTTGTTCTTGGCGACGGCAACAAGGCGCTCTATTGGATGCTGGGCGCGGTGGGTATCACTTTAACCTTGGCGTTGTCGGTGCCGTTTTTGCGCCAAGTTTTCCATTTCGCGCCCATCGGTGCTGGAGATGTCATACTTTCTTTTGCCGTTGCCGCGGCAAGCTTGCTTTGGTTTGAAATCTTCAAATTGTTCAAAAAATCCTGAATTTTGTATTTTTTAATTTTAGCATTTAAAGGTCGTTCCTCGGCGTGCTCGCCGAGGTGCGACCTTGCCAAACTTGATTTTGATTGTCGCTTGTTATTGATTTTTCCCGTTTAAAATGGTTTATTATATTTGCAGAGAATGTTACTATTTGTATTCTCGTTTAGGGTTTGGAAATTAGTGCTTAGGATTTTAATCTTGGAGGGTTGGCTGAGCGGTCTATAGCGCTGGTCTTGAAAACCAGTTGAGGGAAACCTCTCGGAGGTTCGAATCCTCCACCCTCCGCCTTGAGACGGTCTTGCCCCGCCATAGCGGGGTCCCGCAGAAGGCGGGAAAAACCGTTATACCCAAAAGGTATCGCGAGTTTGAATCTCGTCCCCACCGCAAGTTTTATAATAAAAATAAAAAATATTATGGAAAATATACGAAGCTTTATGCCTGAACAACCTCCAGTTATGCATTGCGGTTATTCAGATAAAACGCCCGAAGAGCTAAAAAAGGATGGATGGGAGCTTGTCACAAGTTTTCGCGCCAATGATTCCGGCCATTGGGATTCGGCTTGCGCTAAAGTGGATGAAATTAAAGAAAATGATTGGTGGGATGTGGTTTTGGCTCTGTCGCCAGAAGAAGATGAGTTGGCAAGAAAAGCAGGCGTTACATAATATGTTTAAAAAAAGAAATGCAAAATATGAAGCGTTTGAAAGGCGATTAAAATCTAAAAATAGGCAATAATTAATCACAAACAGGGGGGAACCCCCTGTTTTTTTGGTAAAATGCTGGCTTGGGGGTAAAATGACGTAATGAGCGGATTACGTAATTGATTACGTAATCAATTACGTAATCCGAAATAATTCAAAAAATATGGCGGATAAAAAATCAACTCAAACAAATATTCGCAAGCTTACAAAATTCGGCAAAATGTCCATTGGTCTCACGCTTCCGATAGATGAGGCGCGCAAGATGGGCTGGAAAGAAAAACAGCGCGTTGTCGTAACCCGCGTCAAAGACGGCTTTACTGTAAAAGATTATAAAGATTAAAATCTTACAGAGGCCGGATCCCTGCGGTTGTCTGTTTTTGTGTCGCTTGACAAGTTTGCCGGTTGATATACAATGTATATATATTGTATATATTATAATAAAAACAAAAATATGAGCGAAGTAATTAATTTTCGAGTGGACAAAAAATTAAAAATTGAAGCGCAAGCGATTGCTAAAAGAATGGGATTTAATTTGAGCGATGTCCTAAATGTGCTTTTGCGTGGTTTTGTCCGTGATAAAGAACTTAATGCTAATTTAGAAGAGCCATCCGATTGGCTTTTGAAAGAACTTGCCGAGGGTGAAGAAGACATAAAAAATGGCAGAGTTTCTCCTGCGTTTGATAATGCCAATGATGCAATAAAATGGTTGCATGATAAAAATCGGAAATATGAATGCGAAATTCAGTAAAAAATTCATTAAGCAATATAATATTGCGCCGGAGTTCATACAGCAATCGTTTGATGCGAAAGTGAATATTTTTTTATTGGATAAATTTGATTTAAGATTGAATAATCATCAATTGAGTGGCAAATTAAAAAAATTACGCAGTATCAACATAAGCGGCGATTGGCGTGCGCTTTTTGTGGAGTTGGGAAATGGCGATGTGATTTTTGAGGCGATAGGCACCCATAGCCAATTGTATAAAAGTTAAGCCCGCGGATTGAATTTCCACGGTTTTTAATTGAAACTATATAAAGATTGCGGATTTTGACAAACTATATATAGTTTCATAGTTTAACAAAGCGCAAATCGGAGAGGATCAAAGCTTGCTGGAAGATTTTATCGCCGACGCAATTTTAGCCGGTTTTGCCATCATTGAGAGAAAATAGAAATGGACAATTTATCAATAACGGGGTAGGGTTAAAGAAAGGTTATAGTTTAAAATAATTAAAATTTAAAGATAAAAATATGAAAGGTTTTTCAATCAATATTGAGGAAGAAACGTTAAACAATAATAATTTTCGTAAGGTGCTCTATACCGGCAAACACAGCCAGTTGGTGGTGATGAGCTTGAAGCCCGGCGAAGAGATTGGCGCCGAAGTTCACGAAGACCATGACCAATTTTTCCGTTTTGAAAAAGGCAAAGGCAAGGTGGTGATTGACGGCAACGAATATGTGGTGGAAAGCGAGTTTGCCGTGATTGTGCCCGCGGGTGCCAACCACAATGTGATTAACACCGGTGATGATGATTTGAAACTCTACACGATTTATTCCCCGGCCGAACATCGCCATGACGTTGTCCATGAGACGAAGCAGGATGCCATGGCCGACAACGAACACTTTGACGGCACAACCACCGAGTAGCGACAATCGTATTTTGAAATAAAAAGCGCGGATATTCCCGCGCTTTTTTGATTGCAAAACGTGCGCGGTCTTGGTATTATAATTAATCAATCTTTTACTTTTGTAGCTTCTATAATAAGCCTGCTAAATAATGGCAATGATAAATAAAATTAAAAAATTTAAAATTTCGATTTTGTTTTCAATTCTTGTATTTTCTTTGGTAATTTTCGGAAAAGGGATAAATGGCGGTGGCTTGGATATAATCAATAATTTGGGTTTTACTGTTATTTATTCCATACCTATATTTTTGATTGAGGAGCAAGCGCGAATTATGACGGAAAGGAAATATCATTTTTTGCAAATTATTAAACATAGTTTACGAATCTCGAGCGTTTCAACTGTTTTATGGGTTCTGGCATTTGATTTTTTATTTTACCATCCGCAATCTTGGGAAAATGGTTTTCTGATGGGAATGATGGGGGTTTTCGGCTTTATGTATGTTTGGCCGATTTTTCTTATTACGGATATTATTTTATTTTTTGTTATTATTGCTATCAACAGATTGTCTTCAAAAGTTGGATTCAACATATTTATTTTAATTTTCGCTGGGATTTTATTTTCCTGGGGAATAGGGTCAATGGCTCGATGTGATTTTGCAGGTTGCAAAAATCCCATCTATCGGGCTCAACAAGCGGAAAGGGAAAATAATCCTTCTTATTGTGGTATGAATAATTCTTGGGACCCGAACGATATCATTTATATGTTTATACCTACATATAGTTATCGGGACAATAAGGAGGAATGCTATATGATTCTTGCGAATTCCACTAATGACATTAAAGTGTGTAGTTGGATGCCAAATAAATTGGAAATCATTCTATGTTATAAAAAAATTGCCAGTAATTTGTCCGATACTTCGATTTGCGATAAAATGCTTGTCGTTGTTGAAGAAAAAGAATACGATAGATTGGGAAAGATAGATAAAGGCGAATGTTATGGTCAAATAGCAATAAAAACTGGTGATTATTCTTTGTGTGAAACCGCCGGTTTCGCAAGAAATGATTGTTACTTTAAAATTGCCTATAAGACACGAAACGAAACAATATGCGACAAAATTAGTTTTGAGATCGGGAAAAATAATTGTTTGGAAAATTTGCATTATAAGATCAAAGGCAGTTATACTCCGATGCGTATTGGTTTACCCGAAGAAGATCCTAATTATTAAGATAATTTTTAATAAAACTTACGGCAATAAAAGCGCGGGCAATCCCGCGCTTTTGTGATTGCAAAACGTACTGGGTTTGGTATGCTGATAGATAATTAAAAAAATCAAAAATTATGGAAGAAGATTTAAATATTTGCCAAAGTTGCGGCATGCCCATGACCGGACCGGAAGATTTTGGTTCCAATGCCGACGGAAGCCAAAACCGCGAGTATTGCCGCCATTGCTGGCAAGAAGGGAAATTCACCGCCGACGTTGGCTTGCCGGAATTTATTGACGCGCAGGTGAAAATCGCCGTGGACGAAATGGGCATGGACGAAGACGAGGCCCGCGCCGTTGCGCAAACAACCTTGCCGGAGTTAAACCGCTGGCGCGTTGAATAAGTGGTATTTGAAAGGTCGTTCCTCGGCGGAGCGTTAGCGGAGCAGAGGTGCGACCTTGATAAACTGCATTTAATTATATGAAAACAATAGTTAAAGTTTTAATTTTTGTTTTAGCGGCTACAGTTTTGGGAGGTGCGGCGGTTTTCTTTACACTAAGACAGAATTTGCCGGTGGTTGAAGCGCCGGCCGAGGTTGATAACGGCGGTGAACAGTTGCCCGACGATGAAAGCTACTGCAATCAATACGCGCCCGAAGATTGCCCCCAGAATTGTGTTGTTTGCCCGCCTTGCGAGGTTTGCAGTTCAATCCAGTGCCGGGCCCAAGAGTCGTGCGTCGCCATGGGGTTTGGCAAGGATTGGTACAAAGAGAATGTAACGCCAATTCAGCCATCCGTTAATAATGGCGATAATAACGGCAAATTAATAAATGGTAATGCCGGTATAGATATCAATGACAATCAAGAACTCAATATAGGAATGGCAAATTCGGCTTCGGTTTATTGTGTTGGACAAGGCGGCAAATTGGAGATCCGCGAAGGCGAGGGCGGGCAGTATGGCGTTTGTGTTATGCCCGATGGAACCGAATGCGACGAATGGGAATTTTTTCGCACCAAAGTTTGCGGTGGCGCAAGCATGGATAATGGCGATGCCGACGATCAAGTTTGCGGCCGGGAAAATTGTCATGGGTTGGATATAAAATGCGGGCTGAATGTGGCGGAAATGTGCACTATGGAATACCAATTGGGTGATAAATGTTTGCGCTATGTAAATTGTGGTGTTATCAACGGCGAATGCCAGCAAATTCCCAGCGCGGCCTTTGAGACCTGCAAAGAATGCGCGCAAAAATGCCAAATTGATTTTGCCAACGATCCAATGAAAATGTTTGATTGCGAAAGCAACTGTGAATAATTCTGCTATGGTTAAAAATAAAAAAGCAAAACAAGAAAAAGTTTGCCAAATAGATAACAATAATTAATTTTACAAAAATTAAAAAAAGGCGTGCTTATTGATGAGATATTGGCGCAATTATAATTTATGGGGAAGAAAAAAAAGTTTTACGCGTATAGTGTGGACGGGCAAAAAGGTATAACTGACAATTGGAGTGATTGCCAAAAGATTGTTTCGGGCGCGCCAAGCGCCAAATATAAATCTTTTGAAAGCGAGAGCGAAGCGCAACGCTGGCTGGACGCGGGAGCGGATTACGCCATCAAGCATATTGCCCGCGAACCCGGGATCTATTTTGACGCGGGCACCGGCGGCGGGAACGGCACGGAAATTAATGTTAGCGACAGCCGCGGGCACAGTTTGCTTCACCGCGTTTTGCCCGAGGATGAATTGAGCCCAAAAGGGCACCATTTGCTCAAAGGCGGACAAACCAATAATTTTGGTGAGCTTTTGGCGTGCAAATGTGCCTTGCAAATCGCGCTGGAAACCGGCGCGGAAAAAATTTTTGGCGACAGCAAACTGGTTTTGGATTTTTGGTCAAAAGGCCATATCAAGCAAAATATGGACGGCGAAACAATCGCGCTGGCCGATGAAGTTGCCAAGTTACGCAAAAAATTTGAGCGGTTGGGCGGCCATATGGTTCGCATCTCGGGCGGAGCCAACCCGGCCGATTTGGGTTTTCACAAAAATTGAATACACGGTAATTTAAAAGGGGTCTAAAATTAGAATGGATGTATATATTCAAATATATATTTGAATATATACATAAGCTGTAATGGTCTAATTACCACATAAGCATTGTAGAAAAATACATTCAAAATATAGTTTTGATATATTCAAGATTTAAAAATTGGGTGATAAAATGTAATAATTTGCGCCAAGTTAAAAAATAAACAATATTGTATGACAAAAAAACAAAAAATATGGCTCGCGGTGTTCCTGGCAATGTTTCTGGTCCCGGAGATTTTGTGGAGCCCGATAAGCTCTTTT
>Ga0268285_1000795_pt1 | contig 16946 bp, 22 predicted proteins | sample saktaG_2_FD_190144 | JGI IMG/M metagenome (GOLD analysis project Ga0268285, IMG submission 190144) | Saline water microbial communities from Sakinaw Lake, British Columbia, Canada - sak_2013_06_06_120m | ecosystem: Environmental > Aquatic > Non-marine Saline and Alkaline > Saline ... | reverse complement strand
CAATGCGCTTCGGTTTACTGCTTCGTGACATCGCGTAATTCTCTCTACCCTGTTAGTTAGTATACCAAGCGCTCTGCCATAAGAAGCTTTCACGGTAACTAACGGCGAGTGCGTAAGTGCCAGCTCTGGCGCACGCGCGGTGGCGAGCAAGGGAGCCTCCAAACCGTTACCTGCTTGCTGTGCGAATATATATTCAGATAGCGCCTATACGTTACTATACCTTACTATGCCAGGCCGAAGACGATGCCGATGCGTCGGCTTTCAACCTCAGTATCGCTACTTCGAACCACGGGTCGGACCGCGCGGCGATGAGCTCAGCTCCCGATCCACGCTCAAGGAGATCGTCCTGAAGCTCGAGGAACTGGAGAGCATTCGCTTGAAAGACCAGCTCGGACTGAGCCAGGAGGAAGCAGCGAAGCGCATGGGCGTCTCACAGCCGACCTTCCATCGGATAGTGAGTGAAGCGCATCGGAAGATCGCGGAAGCATTCATTGAGGGAAAAGCTATTCGGATCGAAGGTGGCGATTACGTACTCACGAAGGAGGAGGTTCACGTACCTGCTCCCGCGCTGCCCCCTGGCTGGCGTGCGGGTCGGCACGGGCGAAAAGGATTACTTTAAGGTACGGTTAAGGTCTGGTTAGGGGTGATACCATATAGATGAGTGAAGAGAAAAGAGCGGAAAAGAAGCAACAGCAAGAAGATGCCGTTGCCACGAGCATGGCGAAGGTCAAGTATAAGATCATGGTGATGAGCGGCAAGGGCGGCGTGGGGAAAACAACAGTGGCGGCGAATCTCGCGTTCGCACTCGGTATGCAGGGCCTGGAAGTGGGGCTTATGGATGCGGACATCCACGGGCCGGACATTCCGAAGATCCTGGGGATCGAGGACCAAAGACCGGAGATCTCGGGGGATATGATCAAGCCGATACTGGTAACACCGCGATTGCGAGCCATGTCGATTGGGTTCTTGTTACCCGATCGCGATTCACCGGTCATCTGGCGCGGGCCGATGAAGATGAATGCGATACGTCAGTTCCTCTCGGAGGTCGATTGGGGGAATATGGATTACCTGATCATCGATCTCCCACCGGGCACCGGTGACGAGCCGCTCAGCGTCGCGCAGTTGCTCAAGAAGGTTGATGGGTCGATCATCGTGACCACACCGCAGGATCTCGCGCTTCTGGATTCACGCAAGGCCGTCAATTTCTCAGGCGTACTGAACGTGCCGGTCATCGGGATCGTGGAGAATATGAGCGGATTTGTTTGCCCGCACTGCGGCCACGAGATTAATATCTTCAAGTACGGCGGCGGGGAGCGAGCGGCTCAGGAACTGGGCGTTCCGTTCCTCGGGCGAGTCCCGCTGGATCCGAATATGGTCGAGGCCGCTGACAGCGGCACACCGTTTGTCATGCAAAAGGACTCGAAAGTGAGCGAAGCGTTTGCGCTGATCGTGCAGAACATCCGCACATTCGTGGAAGGCGGAGCCGGCGTGGAGCAGACGTAACTTTATATAGGGGATTGAATATATATTCATATGGAGCAAGTGAACTGAAGAGATGAAAATCTGTGTAACCGCAGTCGCGGATCGATTGGACGCGCAGGTAGACCCGCGCTTTGGACGCAGTCAGTATTTCGTGATCGTTGATCCAGCGACGATGGCGTTCGAGGCGGTGCCGAATGCTGCTCTGAACGCACCGGGAGGTGCGGGCATCCAGGCGGCTCAAGCTATGGTGAATGAAGGCGTCGACGTGGTGATCTCCGGCAACATGGGCCCCAACGCATTCCAGGTGCTCTCGACGGCCGGCGTGAAGATCGCAACGGGCGCATACGGCACGGTGAAGGACGCGATTGAGCTGTACCAAACGGGTAAGCTCGCCGAAGCAGGCACGGCAACCGTAGTTGCTCATGCTGGTATGGGCGCTGGTGCCGGCAGCGGACCCGGTATGGGTCTCGGTGGCAGACGAGGCGGCGGCAGAGGCATGGGCCGCGGTATGGGGCTCGGCATGCAGCAACCAGCGCCACAGCAACCGCAGCAAACACCCGCCGTACCTACTAAAGCAAAAGACGAGGACATCGAGCAGCTCTCAACGATCGTGGAGTCGCTGGAGAAGAATCTGGAAGAGGTGAAGAAGCGGATAGCAGAATTGAAGAAGGAGGGATGAATATGCCGCGAGGAAGAGGAATGGGACGTGGAAGAGGATTTTTGTCAGGGTTCGGACCCGGAAGGGGCATGGGCAATCCCTATCCATTCTGTCGGAACTTCCCCTGGCTTCCCCGAGGGTGGTGGACCGGCATGTACGGACCAATAGCGCCTGCAGCATACCCCATACCATATTACGGCGCGCCCTACGGGAGGTGGCTCTGGTAAGATGAGTGGCATGGGCCGTGGTGGCGGACGAGGCCAAGGAATAGGACGAGGTGGTCAGGGTCGAGGCCGCATGGGTGGCAGTGGTTTGGGCCCCGGCGGGGAATGCCGATGCCCGCAGTGTGGCTATACCATGCCACATCAAGTTGGGGTACCCTGTTACGAGCAAACCTGCCCCAAATGCGGGTCTAAAATGGCGAGGCCCTGACTGAGTGAGAGAGAGAGAAGGGAGAGAGACGGTTTGTAATGGTTGTAAAACCAGTTTAGGAGGCAAAGAAGAAATGGGTGGCTATAGAAGGAGAAATATGTATTACCTGACTGGCTTGCCAGGCTGGATGCGGTTTGGTTACTCGCCAGGCTGGGCTGATCGGAGTCCAACCGGAATGCCGCCTGGCGCACAGTATCTCACGCAGACCGGGCAGATGCCTCAGTTTGCATCGTGGCTGCAGCAGCAAGCGCCAGCAGCAGCTCGGGTAGGCGTGCCGTTTGGGCTGACACCGGCACAGGCAGGCATGCCCGCACTGTCGAAAGAGCAGGAGATCGAACTGCTTGAATCGCAGGCGCAGATGCTTGGCGACCAGTTAACGCAGATAAAGAAGCGCCTGGAAGAGCTGAAGTAGTAAGGTAAACCGGCTCTTCCCCATTTATTCTTTTTTCTTTTTGCCTTAGAACTATTGCTGTAGCAGGACAGCGTTACGTGAGTGAAGGGATGGTAGTGGCTAAGTGAGTTGAGATGACGAAAGAGCGCCAGAAGGAAGGAGCGAGCATCAGGAGTAAGGACGTTTCTGATTTTGACGAGTTTGTAGCGGGCATAGATGAGACGATTCGGAAGGAAGAGAGCGCGGTATACACAGAACGGACGCTTGCGGACGCGTACAACCCGAAGAACGTCGGCGAGTTGCGAAATCCTGACGGTGCTGCCAGAGTAACAGGCCCGTGTGGTGATACCGTGCAGATACACCTGAACGTAGCGGGCGATACGATCGTGGATTGTAAATTCCTCACCGACGGCTGCGGCGCTTCCACGGCCTGCGGCAGCGTCATCACCGAACTGGTGAAAGGAAAGACCGTGGCCGCAGCCTCACGGATAACGGACAGTGACGTTTTGGCTGTTCTGGGCGGTTTGCCCGAGGAGAACATCCATTGCGCTCTGCTTGCCGCGAACACGCTCCACGCGGCTCTGGACGATTATAAGAGTAAGAAGAGAAGAGAAGGTAGGGGGATAAACGGGATATGAAACTCTGTATTCCCACGTTGGGATCTGGTGGATTGAATGCACTAGTAAGCGAGCATTTCGGACGCGCACCGACATTCACTGTCGTGGACATGGCGAATAACGAGGTGACGGTTATGCAGAATACAGGCGAGCATTTCGGCGGCGTCGAGAACACCCCGGAGCTCGTTGCAGCGGCAGGTGCGGCGGTACTGCTCTGCTCAGGCTTGGGACCGCGTGCGATCGCCGCTTTTGAGCAGTTCGGGATCGAGGTCTACGTTGGTGCCCGTGGCACGGTAGAAGACGCAATCAGAGCGTTTCAGGCGGGCGCGCTTATCGAGGCCTGCGAGAGCAATGCGTGTAAAGAGCACCGACATTAAATTAAGCGCTTCCAACGCCAGAGCGTCAATTAGTTAGTTAGTTAGTTAGAACGTGAAGAAGTGATGATTATCTCAGTAGCGAGCGGTAAGGGCGGCACGGGCAAGACCACCGTTGCCGTTAACCTCGCCCTGTCGCTGAGCGATGAAGAGGTGCAATTGCTCGATTGCGATGTCGAAGAGCCGAATTCACACCTCTTCCTGAATCCCGTGATTCGTGAGACGAAGTCCGCGTATACACTGGTGCCCGCGATCAATTACGCGCGGTGTGATTTCTGCGGGAAGTGCGCGTCTGCTTGTGAATACAACGCACTCGTTGTCGTGCCGCAGAAGGAGGTGATGGTCTTTCCGGGACTCTGTCACGGTTGTGGCTTGTGCTCCCTGGTCTGCCCGCAGGACGCGATCAGTGAGCAGCCACGTGAGATCGGGGTGATCAAGAAGGGGCGGAGTGGCGACGGCAGCATAGAGCTGGTGTACGGGCTGCTGAATATCGGTGAAATCATGGCGACACCCCTGATCGATCAGGTAAAAGCGGAGATCGATCCAGAAAAGACCGTGATTATTGACGTCCCCCCGGGGACTGCCTGCCCGGTGATTGCAGCGGTGCAGGGCAGTGATTACTGTATCCTCGTGACTGAGCCCACACCGTTCGGGCTCTATGATTTGAAGCTTGCGGTTGCTGTGCTCCGCATGCTCGCAATCCCCTGTGGTGTGGTGGTCAACAAAGCGGGGATCGGCGATCGAGGCGTTTATGCGTATTGCGAGAGCGAGGGCTTACCGATGCTGCTTGAGATCCCGCATGATAAACTAATTGCGGAGTGCTATTCCGAGGGTGTGCCCTTTATAAAACAGCTACCTGAATGGCAGGATCGATTTGCCGCGCTGATGAAGCAGGTTGCGGAGGAGCAGGAAAAGGAGCGCGAGCAATGAAACAACTCACGGTGATCAGCGGCAAGGGCGGCACGGGCAAGACCACGCTTGTAGGCGCGTTCGCGGTCCTCGCGGAGAACAAAGTTATTGCAGACTGTGATGTTGATGCGCCTGATTTGCATCTGCTGCTGCATCCTGAACTGGAACGGCAGCAGGAATTCAAAGGACTAAAGGTCGCTGTCATGGACAAATCGCTGTGTACCGAGTGCGGCACGTGCGCGGAGACCTGCAGATTCAATGCCATCGTGTCGACAGAGGATTCAGGCTACGCGGTAAATCCCGCACGCTGCGAAGGCTGCGGCGCGTGCGTCTACACGTGTCCGCAGGAGGCGCTTTCGCTACAGGAACGCGTCTCCGGGTACGCCTTCGTCTCAACCACGAAGTACGGCCCGATGGTGCATGCGCAGCTCAATACTGCGGAAGAGGCGTCCGGGAAACTGGTTACGGTTGTGAGAGAGCTGGCGCGGGAGGTCGCCGAGCGGGACGGGTGCGATCTCATCTTGATTGACGGTGCGCCCGGCATCGGCTGCCCGGTAATCGCATCCTTGACCGGTGTGGACCTCGCACTTATCGTTACCGAGCCCACACTATCCGGCCTGCACGACCTCGAGCGAATCCTGGATGTAGCCACACACTTTGGGATTGGCTCAGTTGTCTGCATCAACAAGTACGACCTGAGTGAGAAGAACAGCGACCGCATTGCGGCGTTCTGCCAGCAGCGCGGCGTGGAGATCGTTGGCAAGATCCCCTATGATTCTTTGGTCACCGCGGCTATGGTCGCAGGTCTGCCGGTGACCGAGTTCTCTGAAGGAGCGGTATCGAAGAGGATACGGGATATGTGGGAGCGCATACAATGAGACGGGTCTACGGACCGGTTCCTTCACGACGGCTTGGTCGCTCTCTGGGAGTCAATCCCATCCCCTTCAAGACCTGTAACTACTCGTGCGTCTACTGCCAGCTGGGCCGGACAACACACATGACCAATGAGCGTCGAGATTTCTTCCCACCGGAAGAGCTACTGAACGAGATCAAGGGAGTGCTAGAGCCAGAAGGGAGCGAACATGAGATAGATTTTGTGACCTTCATCGGTGAAGGCGAACCGACGTTATGTAAAAGTCTTGGCTGGCTCATCAGCAAGACGAAAGAGCTGGCTGATATACCCGTAGCCGTTGATACCAATGGCTCCCTGCTGTACCAAGCGGACGTGAGAAACGAGCTTTCGCTGGCTGATGTGGTGATGCCCTCACTGGACGCGGGCACTGCCGGGACGTTCCGGAAGATAAACCGACCGTTTCGCGGGATCGCGTTTGATGCGATGGTCGAGGGTATCGAACGGTTCAGGCGAGCATATGCGGGAGAGCTCTGGGTAGAGGTTATGCTGGTAAAGGGGCTCAATGACTCGGAAGCAGAATTGCAAGCACTGAAACGCAGACTCGAGCGGATAGAGCCCGACCGGCTTTATATAAATGTCCCCATACGACCACCTGCGGAGCCATGGGCCGTTCCGCCTGATCAAGAAGCCATCGTGTTAGCACAGGAGATACTCAGCGATCTGAACGTGGTGGACATCACGGCAGAGGAGCAGGGTGAATTCTCCATTGCGGGATTCAGCAACCCCGAAGAGGCTATTTTAGCTATAATCAGACGGCACCCCATGCGGGAGGAGCAGGTCATAGAAACGCTGAAGCACTTCGAGGTTGAGGAAGAAGCCGTTCAGGAGAGTTTGCAGCGGCTGGCGAAGAGCGGGAAGATAAAGAAGGTAACATACCGGGAGAAGGTATTCTGGCTCTCTGAGGATGAGAAAAGGGGCTAATCACGGTTGCCGCGGAACCTGAGCGGCTTTTTTCCCATAAGGAGATGGCAATTTTATATGTGCGGAGATGAGTGAATAAATAAAGATAAATAAAGGAGTGTGATGAGAAAAAATGCCCGCAGTGGTAGATTTGGAGAAGTGTGACGGCTGTAAAGGACGGAAAGAGAAAGGAACGAGCATGTGTGTAGAGGAATGTGCAGTGGAGTGCATTAGCCTGGTCGAGGACGACCCCGGCAGTGCACCACATGGAAGAGAGCAACATGCAGTAGTAAATGCTGAGGAGTGCACCGATTGTGAGACCTGCGTAGACGTTTGTGAGCAAGGTGCGATAAGCATGGAGGAGTAACCAGAGAAGCAAGTGAAGAAGTGGGAGTGCGATAGCAGCTTTAGGCATTTTTGATGTGGTGGTAACGGTAGATTTAGAAGCTCTATTTGCCGACTATCCAAAGGTTCTCGAGCAAGTTAGGGCATACCATAGAGCAGAGCGAGAATTGATTTAGCTGACAGAATAAACGACGAATAAATGAGTCTCTTTGACATGAGAGATGTGATGAACGCTCCGCCCAGTGTTCGCGATCATCCGTGTCTTCAACGGATGCGCCATCGCCACGTGGTGCCCCGGACTCTTGAGCAGACCGTAGCATAACTCGTAGTCGATCGTCGCCTCCAACGCAATCTCAAAAGGAAAGACTCAAGAACGCAGAAAAGGCCACGCTAGAGACACCGTTCGGTCGGTATCCACCCCGCCTTGAGCCCTTGCCTGTTTGTTCTATGACTGAGGCATGAATGTTTCTACCGTGCGTCGCGTTGACATCCTCGTCTAATACTGAGCATGCGGTGCGTGAGTCTTTTACGATACGTGACCAATAGTATACACGAACGATGAGCACCGGTGAGGGCAAGATTATCGTTTATTACGGGAAAGGCGAGGGAAAGACCACCAGCTCCATCGGTCATGCTATAAGGACGTTGGGTCATAACAAGAAGGTAGTCATATTGCAGTTCATGAAAGGACGGCGAACAACCGGGGAATATCAGTTTTTGAAGAAGATTGACAACCTCCAGATATCGCTCTGTGGCGCGCCTTTTTTTCTGCGAAACGCGAGTTCCCGGGAACTGCATCTCCGGAAGGCGAAAGAGGGGCTGCAACTCGCGCAGCGCGTGCTCAAAGAGCAGCAGACTGACCTTCTGGTTCTCGATGAGATTTTATACGCGGTAAAATTCGGGCTGTTAGCCGAAGATGACGTCCTGACGTTGTTGACGATGAGAGGTCATACTGACGTCATACTCAGCGGCAGAGAGCCGGGTGCTCGGGTACTGGAGATGGCTGATATAGCCACACACATGGAGAAGGTCAAGCATTACTGGGACGAAACCAGCAGCACAACGTCAGGAATAGAATATTAAGCGAGTGTCTACTAAATGATGGATCTGAAAGCAGCGGGGATCGTTGAGGGAATATCGGAAGTGATCGTTACGACGACATCGGGTGCAGGCGCGCCGAACGCCGCACCGATCGGGCTTGTTACCAGGCGAACGGAATCAGGTGACCTGCGCTATTCCGTCAAGCTCTACCGGGGCTCACAGACACTTGCCAATGTGCTGAAGACCAGAACGCTGGCGGCGAACGTGACCGATGATGTGGTGGTCTTCGTAACAACCGCGTTTGCGGATCTGCGTGCCGCCTATTTCACTGATTTTGAGGCTGTACCGGTATTAAAGGAGGCGAACGCATGGATTGTCTTCTCAGTAACGTCAGCAGAGGATCATGCTGAGTACGTCCGATTTCTCTTGCGGCCCGAGAGGATCAAAATCAATCGAAAAGCGGTAACGGCGATAAATCGCGGGCGGAACGCGGTACTTGAAGCTGCTATTATCGCAACCAGGATTGATCGTACCGAAGACGAGCGAGCAAAGGCGGAGATGCGAGAGCAGGTAGAGAACTACAAAAAGCGGGTCATGAAGTGCGGTGGGCCGCAAGAGCAAGCAGCGATGAGAATTCTGGAAGCGAGATGCTCGATCCTGTAAGCCGTAACGTAAGTAACCGCTTCGTGCGTATTCGAAACACGCCTGTAACATCTTCGGACTTTTCGCAATCAAGGCATCGAAGATTTAAACGGCTCATCACAATCTCCGTACGTGACGTGCATCACGGACGGAGGATGAGATGACACTTCCGATAGAAGCGGAAATTGAGTTGGTGAATGGAACGATTATCAGAGCAATGGTGGTGGAGGATATGAAGAACCGGAAGCTGGACATGTACGAGGGAAAGGAGAAGTATAAGCGCCAGATCGGGTTCATCCCCTTTGAAGCCATACTCAAAGTGGCATATAAGTAAGTAAAGTAGCGAGCGCGTGCCTGATCACTGTTTTCAGGTACCTGCTCTCTCTGCCACTACCCTTACTTCTTCAAAAACTCCCGCACCAGCTTGATCGCACACAAGTCACCACAGATGGAGCACGCGTCGCTCTCAGATGGCCTGCTCGCCCGTATTCGCTGCGCTTCTTCGGGATAGAGCGCGAGCTCAAGCTGCCGATCCCAATCCAGATTCTTGCGTGCATGTGCCATCTCCTCGTCCTTTGCTCGCGCCAGCTCGCGCTGGCCCGCTTTAACCAGGTCGGCGGCGTGCGCGGCGATCCTCGTCACGATCGTGCCCTCCTTGATGTCGCTGACGGACGGCAAGGCGAGATGCTCTGAGGGCGAGACCATACACAGAAAGTCCGCGCCGTACATGCCCGCAACCGCGCCGCCGATCGCACTCACGAGATGGTCGTAGCCCGGTGCGATGTCCGTGACGAGCGGCCCCAAAAGATACAGCGGTGCGAAATCGGTCACGTGCTTGATCACCTTCACCGACGCTTCGATCTCGTCCAGCGGGACATGCCCCGGCCCCTCAATGAGCGCCTGCACGCCGGCCGCTCGGGCACGTTTCGCGAGCTCGCCGAGCGTAATGGCCTCCATGAACTTCGCGCGATCTGAGGCATCGGCGATGCAGCCCGGCCGCATACCGTCGCCCAAACTGAGTGTCAACTCGTACTCCTTCGCGAGTTCAAGCAGATATCCGTATTCTGCATAAAACGGATTTTCATGCTCGTTATGGATCATCCAGGCAACGAGGAACGCGCCACCGCGGCTCACAACGTCCAGAATACGATCGCTGCGCCGCAAGCGCTCCAGTGCAGTCAGATTCGTACCGGCGTGAATCGTTACAAAATCGATACCGTCCTCCGCGTGCTTCCTTACCGCATTGAACATGTCGTCCGAGCTCATATCCACAACTGCCCGTGCTCCCGCCTGCTCCAGCGCCGCCTGGTAGATGGGCACTGTCCCGACAGGCACGGTAACTTCCTTCAGGATACGTCTGCGCGTCTCGTCCAGGTCGCCACCGGTCGAGAGGTCCATTATCGTGTCCGCGCCGTAGCGCACCGCTACGAGCACTTTCTCCACCTCTTCAGCACGGTTCACGTAATCTTTCGACGTGCCCACATTCACGTTCACCTTCGTGCTCATCCGTTCGCCGATCGCTTTGAGCACAAATTCGCGGTCCGCTGCCCGTTTCGCATTCCGCGGGATGACCACGCGCCCGGCATCGAGCAATCGCTGCAACTGCTCCTCGTGGACGCCTTCAGTCGACGCCACGCGCTTCAATTCGCTCGGTTCCCAGGTGGCTGCAAAGGACATGGTGCTCAATAGACGATATGATACGGTTCTCCGCTACGGTAGCTCTACTATTAATTTTGAGCTCATTGGTAAAAACTTATTCAGTTTTGACGAGCTCCGGCAGGTTTCCCCACGTCGCCAGCATGTCCTTATGAATCACCAGTGCACCGGTAATGCCTGCTACGTGGCTGATGGCACGAAACGCCGCTTTGATCTCCTGCGCGTCCGTAACAGCGTTACCGAGCGCAGTAGCAGCGGCATCGGCGAGCGACGCGCTTGTACCAACCACCGTTGCGGCATCGGCGATTCCGAAGCTGATCGAATGCCCGACCGTGCCCGAGGAGGTGCACACGGCCTGCAACGAGGGCGACGGTGCGAGCCGCAGCGCAATCTTGTTTGAGAATGGGCTCGCCCCTGCGTATATGCCCACGAGCACCTCGCGATCGCTGAGCAGTGCTATATCACCACCGTTATCCACCATCGCATAGGTCGCACCGGCATCACACATCGCTTCCACCGCGAGTTCAGCCAGCGTCCCTGCAACAGCGGCCATCGGGCCGATGCCGAACTTCTCCGTGGATTCGATCATTCTTCTTACGATCTCAGGCGTCTCACGCTCACGTTCACGCTCACCCACACCACCCGCCTCGCCGAGCTGATACTGCTCGAGTGTCACGAGGAAGTAAGGGTGCCAGCGCCCGAACCGTTCCAATTCTCGCCGCTGGCGCTGTATCTCGTCCTTCGCCAGCTCTATGTACCGCTTCTCGTCCGCGGTAATCCAAACAAAGGTCTCTTTGAGCTGGAAATACGCTTTCATCTCGCCTCGGGTGCTGCTAGCTACTTATTTTTAGTATCTCCCGTTCCTGTACTTTAAATTAGCAGAGCTGAAGAACGTTCCTTATGATGTCGGTGAGTAACCAGAATGCGGAAGCGGCGCGTACGCAGCTACGATCGCTCTTGAGCGCGGCCGTGGCAGAGAGCGATACAGACGCATTACTGCTCTCCGGCGGGTTAGATACGAGCACCTTAGCCGCGATCTCCGCCGCGCAGGGCACGCGAACGACGGCCATTACCGTCGCACTTGCGGGAACGCGTGCACCCGACCTCCGGTATGCCACTAGGGTCGCGCAGCAGTTCTGTGCGGAGCACCACGTGATTTATGTAACGGTAGCGGCGGCACTTGAGAAACTGCCGACCGTGATCGAGACGTTGCGGACGTTCGACCCCGCGCTTCCCAACGATCTGGTCATCTATACCGCGTTAGAGGCGGCACAGCAGCTGGGGATTACCAGCGTCATGACCGGCGATGCGGCCGATGAGCTCTTTGCGGGCTATTCCTACATGCATGCGCTCTCACCCGATGCTGTGCGGACATACATCAACAGAATCGCCAGGACGATGCGCTTCTCATCGAATTCGCTGGGCGTATCACTCGACATAGCGATACAGCAACCGTTCCGTAACCCGAGACTGATTGAGTTCGCACTATCCCTCGATCCCGCCGTGCTCGTGCGGGAGTGGGACCATAGAAGTTACGGGAAATGGCTCTTACGAACAGCATTTGAGGCGGAACTGGGCGAGCTCGCCTGGCGCGCGAAAGATCCGATCGAGGTGGGATCCGGCGCAGCGGAACTCCGCGAGGTTATTCGGCGTACCATTTCGGATACCGAATTCGAGGCGAAGAAGCGGACATATCAGATGGAGTTCATGAACAAGGAGCATCTCTATTTCTACGAGATCTACAGAGCGGTGGTGGGTGCGATCCCGCGGGGTCACGGTAAACGGCGCTGCCCGCTCTGCAGGGCCGAACTGCCCGGTGATAAGCTCCATTGCGATATCTGCGGCTTCTCTTATCCACTCACACGGTACTTATCCAAGCGTTCGGAAAGAGAGTGATCTTCGTGACAAATCACGAGAGCACCGAAATGCTGTCGTATAAGTATCACCAAGCACGTTGGGTATAAGAGTAAGCAGACGATGGAGCGATTGGACTGAGAAGACGGAGGCACAAAGATGCATCCACTCGCATACGAGCATTTGAAGAAGATAGTGAGCGAGCAGCAGCAGATCGGTTCGAATGAATCCTGCGACTATTACCCCTGTCACTTCGAGGGGCAGGATTGCACCTGGTGCTTCTGCCCGTTTTATCCCTGCGAAGACGAAGAGGTCGGTGGTAGATGGGTGGAGCGGACGGACGGTAGCCGTATCTGGGGCTGCTCACGCTGTTTCTGGATCCATCGCTCAGACGTGGCGCGGGCACTTCTGGAGGCGTTCACGGCACTTGGGATCGAGGACGTTGCGGAAATTGATGAGCGGAACGAGGAGCTCATGCAGCTATTCCAACGGCTGAAAGAGCGGTATCCACCAGAGCCCCAACAATGAATATCTTCCTCAACAACATCCTTATCCTCGTCATAGCCCTCCTCATCGATCTCAGCGTAGGTGATCCTCCGGAGAAGTTCGAGCGGTATTACCCTGTCGTATGGATAAGCAGACTGATAGGCGTCTTTGATCACAGACTGAAGCGGGGCGACGCGCGGAGAGAGAAACTACTCGGCGTCCTCTATCCGCTGCTAATACTCGTAATCTTCGTCGTGCCCTGTCTTGCGCTCTTCCTTATCCCGTGGGATACCCTGTATATCATTTTCGGCGCGCTCATCTTCAAAATGACCTTCACGATCACCGGTCTGGAGCGGTTTGGCCGCGGGGTGATGAACGCGCCGGACGTGGCGGCGAAACGAGCGGCCGTATGGCGGATCACGAGTAGACCGGTAGAGCGGTTAGATGATTCGCATCTCAATTCCGCAGCAATTGAATCGGTAGCCGAAAACCTCACGGATAGTGTTATCGCTCCGCTCTTCTATTTCCTGCTCTTCGGGCTCTGCGGCGCGGTCGTCTATCGCGTCTTCAACACGCTGGACGCTGTTATCGGCTATAAAACCGAAGAGTACCGGCACTTCGGCTGGTTCGCTGCCAGAACTGACGATCTCCTGAATTATCTCCCCGAGCGAATCGCCGCGCGCTTGATTTCGCTGCTCGGCCGGTCAGGCGAGCGGGATGTGCCCCTGCAGGTGAGGTCCGGGACAAGAGTCCACCTGACCATAGCGGCAATGAGCGCTGCGTTACAGGTGAACCTGGAGAAGCAAGGGTATTATTCGGTGGGCACGCGCTTTGCGGCTGCAGCCGGGCGGGATATAGAACGCGCAATAGTAATAATGAAACGCGCTTCGCTCCTCTTTGCGCTCTGTTGTCTCGCGGTGCTGCTGGTCTGCGTTACGGTCGCTCTTTGAGCCGTTTCACCAGCTTTACCGCAGCCTCTACCGCCCGCTTTGCGTAATCGACGCGCTCCTGTGCCTCTAACCGCGTCATCCCGGGGCCTGCAACGCCCAACGTCACCGGCTTATCGTACTCCAGCGAGAGGTCCATTATCTTGCGCGTCAATTGCGAGCCGATCATCTGATCGTGCTCTGTCGCACCCTCAATTATGCAGCCGAGTGTCACCACCGCATCAACTTCACCCTCAGTGAGCAGTTTCTTCACCGCTAAGGGCATGTCAAACGTACCGGGCGTATATAACGTGCGCGTGATGGTCGCACCGAGGAACGCAGCGTGCTCCCGGCCAAGGATCTCCATCTGATACGTGATGTCCCGGTGAAACTCCGAGACGACAAAACCCAATTTTATCGCTTCTTCTTCCGTCATCTTCCCCTTCCTCTGCTCATCCTATAAGTGCTTTGAACTTTTTAAAGGAAGGACATTTGGTGATAACCTTCTCTACTCTGAGTCGTCGGGCTAGTTCACGCGGGGCTTCTCCACCTTTTAGATATACTCTCCCGGATCTCTTAAAGAGCTCATCCAGGACATCCTCGGGTTTGCATTCGTTTTCAGGGCTGTGAATTTCCCGCACTTCTGAGCTGAGATAATCGCCAATTGCCGCTTCATCCGCGAGGAGCCACGATTCAATCGCATGAACGACCATACAGATGTGGAGATCCCCCTCAACGGGTAATCCCAGTCCTCCCAATTTTTCCCGCAGATGACGCTCCTTCTCATGAGGATCGGCGCAATGAGAATCCTTCAGTATCACTACTTTTTCACAATCAGCGAGTAGATCTTCCACATACGATCCTGTCTTCCGTGGACTTTGTATCGTTGCACCTCGTCGGGATCTCCTGATCTTTACAGGCACTCCCAGCTTATGAGTAATTTCACGAATTACCTTCTCGTCAGACGTCCCTTCGACTATTACGCCGATCATGGATTGCCGCCAAGGCCCCCGCCATACCAGTATTCGCCAAGTGCCAGTCCAAGCTCTGCTAAACGTTCCTTAAGCTTGTCTCCATCTTTTATTCTACTTGTAACCGTCGCGTTGTCTTTTTTCTCGACGATTATTACGTCTTCGGGCTCGACAAAATCAACGAGATATGGAGAATGCGTGGAGAGGATAATCTGCTTATCCGATCCCTTCAAGACCTCCACTAAAAGCTCAAACAGTCGCGGATGAATGAAGTTCTCCGGCTCTTCAAAGCAAACTACGTTCGCCTCTTCTGATGCGATGGCGGTGATATACGCCAGCAGCTTCAGCGTGCCATCTGAAACCTGGAAGTAATTAAACGGCGAATCAAAGCCTTTTTCTCTGATTGCAATGTAAGTATCTCCTTTTTCCGTCAAAGGAGTCAGAAGCTCGTCGATCTGCGGGATCGCTTGCCTCAATATCGCTTCGATTTTATCAAAAGTCTTGGGGCGCTCATTATGTAACGAGAGCAGAACTTGCGCTAAATTTCTCCCGGTTTTTTCCAGAATAAGATTCTTCTTCGCCGAATCTTTCCTCCTCATATCGGAGGTCATAAAATTATACGATCGCCAGGCGGTAAAATACGCTCTGATTTCAGGGTACTCCTTAATTGCTGAATCCCAGCCACCTAATTGCCTCTGTTCATATTTCGTTCCAGACGGGGCGGGCACCAGCATTTTCGCCATTTTGCCTGGAGGGCGCTCAATTATTTTTTCCCCTGCGATGGATAACTCTTCCTCGACTATGCCAGTTTCAGAAAGCGAAATAAAAAACTCGGAAGCTTTGTTTTCCAGCAGGAACTCAAGGGATATTTCAATAGTTACTTTTCTGCCACCGAATACTACACGTTCGTATCCTCCTCGGGCGTCTAAGTCTCTGTAAACATTGTCTGGAGTGAGTTCGGAAACGAACGCCAAGCAATCCAGCAAATTGCTCTTTCCGCTCGCGTTCGGGCCGATTAAGACGTTGAATTTGTCGAGTTCTAGTTCTATGTCTTTCAAACTCCTGTAGTTCTTTATTTTTAGCTTCTTTATCATCTTCCTTCTATCTACACTAAATAATTGTTTGTTTTATTTACTAAACACCCATTTGACCGATAGGTATCCCCCTCTCCCGGAATGTGCTTCGAACATCAATTCACCTCCTCGGTTATAAGGCTTAGGTACTCCTTCACCAGGGATACCCCCATCTCCAGGGTCCGAGCGATCTCCGCGGGCTCCATCTTCTCGCTCAACTTTTCCACCTTCTTGTAGGCTTTGATATAGCGGTCACAGGCCTCCTCCGTGTGATTCGTCTTCCGTGCGATCTCCGGCGTCTGATATCCCTGCTTATACAGCCCCACAATGATCCTCTTATGGGTCATCGCCCGTCCAATATCGTGAACCACACCTCTCGTCGGCACAACCGCCCCATTCTCTTTCATGTATTCATTCACCTGTCTGCTCACCGTACCGGTAGATATGTGCAAGAGGAACGCCACATCACTGTGGGTGAGCAATGCCTCCTGCTCATACGCTTCGGTGAACAATCTCACGATCTTCTTTTCCCTGATCTCCTTGCTCGAGTAGCCCGCTCTACTCAGCTCTAAGTCCTCCCGTGAGACCAAGGTCAAGACCACAGGTGTTAACGGCGTGTTTTTACTGTTCCGACCGTAGCTGGGTTTAGCCGTTCTCTTGACTCCGTACCACATCACCTGACCAACATCCAGCTTCCAGGGCTCGCGATAACAGCTCTCAACGAGATCCACCACATCATTGGCGAACATCTCCTGGATCTTATCCCCAGCGATGAACTGGTACTCGCGCTGGATGAGGTCTATGAGCACACCTTTCAAGGAGTTCGCCACCTTCGCTTCGATCATCGCGGGGACGTTCATGGAGACCACCTCCCTGAGGTGCCTGAGACCTTTGGCCCCAGAGGGTCGCCGATCGTCGCCTTTTTTTTGAAGATCGCTCTCAGGTGCTCTAACCGCTCACGGTACTCGTGACCTGAATACTGCTCAATAAGCTCCTGGTACTCTCGAATTACCCGGTCCGATAGCCCGGTCACGATCCTGAGCTCTGGCGCTGAGTACTCTTCCTCGGTAAGCACCAGGATCCGGGCGAAGTCTTTCACGTACCGCATTATCGCTTCGCCACTGTGCTTGGTCTTCCGCTCTATCTCCGTGTACTCATCGCCTTTGAGGTAAAGCTCCAGTATGCGTTTCTTGTGACTCACCCCGGGACCGATGTCCTTCCAGCTGCCTCTCGTTGGCACGACGTGGCCCTGAGTCTCCAGTTCCTTGATATGCCG
>Ga0268285_1000792_pt1 | contig 17058 bp, 10 predicted proteins | sample saktaG_2_FD_190144 | JGI IMG/M metagenome (GOLD analysis project Ga0268285, IMG submission 190144) | Saline water microbial communities from Sakinaw Lake, British Columbia, Canada - sak_2013_06_06_120m | ecosystem: Environmental > Aquatic > Non-marine Saline and Alkaline > Saline ... | reverse complement strand
TACGGCCGTTGGCTTCCGTTGCTGCCAGTAGTTTCGTAGATATTTGGTTTCTGAAAAAAATAAAAACAGAACAATGTTTCAGAACTTAGCGATTTTTGAAAAAACTTATGAATTAGTCTTATGGCTTTATCCGACCGTGAATAAATTCCCCAAGTCCCAAAGATTTGTTTTGGGTCAGCAGATTGAAAATGCTATTTTGAAAATTTTACAAGGAATTATTGAAGCAAACCAGGAAAGAAATAAAATTCCTTATTTAAAGCAAGTTAGTGTTGAATTGGACAAATTAAGAATTTTAATTCGCTTGAGCAAAGATTTAAAATTTATTAGTATTCGTCAGTATGGTTTTGTTGCAAATAAAGTAAATGAAATTGGAAAAATGCTCGGTGGTTGGATGAAGAGTTGCAAATAGAGCATATAACTTTGTAGAGAATAATACCCTCTAAGGTTATGCGCTTTATTAAAAGTGCAGAAAGGATTAAATCAAAAACGCGCCGCGATCCGCGGTGGCAATTGGAATAATGGGGCGAACGATGGTTGCTTCACGTTGAATTTGAATAATGCCCCTTCGAATGTGAATACGAACATTGGCTTCCGTTGCTGCCAGTAATCTTACTTTAGATGGCCAGATTCCTCTGCCACAAGTGGTAAGGAACCGTGCCAAAAGACTACAGATTTAATTCTCTCCCGAGTAAACGAAATGTTAAAAGGGAAAATATTAAGCCCCTATCCCAAAGAAGTAATAGTAAGACAAAACCTGAAATTTCTTCTTTGGGTTAATAGGCTTTTATGAAAACATATAATAATTTATTTGATAAAATTTGTTCTTTTCAAAATTTACATCTGGCTTATTTAAAAGCGAGAAAATGCAAAAGATACAGAAATGAAATTTTGAGGTTTAGTTATAATTTAGAAGCAAATCTAACAAATTTACAAAAGGAATTATCTAATCAGACTTATCAGCACGGCAGTTATAGAGAATTTATTGTTTATGATTTAAAAAAGCGTCATATTAAAACTGCTCCTTTTCGCGACAGGGTTGTCCATCATGCTTTGTGTAATATTATTGAACCAATTTTTAACAAGGGATTTATTTTTGATAGTTATGCCTGCCTGGAGAAGAAGGGAACGCATAAAGCGATAAAACGATTAGAAATTTTTTTGAAATCTATCTCTGTTTCCGCCAAGAGAACATTAGATGAAAGAAAAATTTACTGTTTGCAATGCGACATTTCAAAATATTTTAATAGTATTGATCACCAGATTTTATTTAACTTACTTAAAAAGAAAATCGCTGACAAGAAAACTCTCTGGTTAATTAAAAAAATTCTGGATTCAAGCTACGATAAAAAATTAGGCGTGGGCATTCCTATAGGAAATTTAACCAGCCAGCTTTTTGCCAATATTTATTTGAACGAGTTAGACCAATTTATTAAACATAAATTACATTTGAGATATTATCTTCGCTATATGGACGATTTCTTAATTCTAGGTTTTGGTAAAAAGAAATTACACGGAACTAAAGTACAGATTCGTGAATTTTTAAAAAATCAATTAAGATTGAAATTACACTCAAAGAAAGCAAATATTTTTCCAGCAAATAAAGGAATTAACTTTCTTGGTTACTGGTCATTCGGAAATTACAGATTATTGCGAAAAACCACCATTAAAAGATTTATTAAAAGAATGAAAAAATATCAAAAGATGTTAAACAAGAAGGTATTAAGTAAAGGAAAATTTAATAATTCACTACAATCATGGACAACTTACACTAATTTCGCCAATTCTTATAAATTGATAAAAATTTTATCAAATGAATTAAAGGTCAATTTAATAAAATAAATTATTCAAAATTATGTTTCAAAAAATTATTAATTTTATAAAATATCACAATGCTGTTGCTATTGGCATTAGTTTGGTTTTGGTTTTAACTTTTTCCGCGATGGCATCGGAAGATATCAGAAATGCCGTTATTGGGGAAGAAATCGTTACTCAACAGGGGATAGATAATTCTCAGCTTTTATCTGCTGATCTAGAAATTTTTGATATAAATTTAAAGATTAATAATGTTTTGGAAGACGAGGAAAACTATTATATTGATTATACTTTCAATACAATAGCAGTCAGAAACAATATCTGGCAGCCAGTTGTTAAATCGGAAAAATTTACAGTCAATAGAAATACCTTGGGAAATAGAGATTTAGGAATTTATTTAGCAGAAGAACTTTCCGAAGTGGCTAGGGGCGAAATGGCTTACTTGAAAGAATCTCAAAAAAGTGAAAAAGAGAGAGGCCTAACTCAAATTGTTAGAACTACGGATTATACTGGACTAATTGGGTTGACTTTTGATCTGAAAAACAAAATACTGCCCGGGTATAAACCAGTGGTCAAGCCGTTAGAACCAATTGCTGTTATCTACACTAAACCAGCCTCTGCTCCACAACCACAAACACAACCACAATCACAACCAAATCCTAATATTGGTACTGGTGGAGGAACAGGGTGTACTCCTATTTATTATTACTATGACGGAGATGGAGATGGATATGGATATATTCAGGGAAGTTTCCAGATAACATGTATCCAACCAAATGGACATGTTTCTAATAATACAGATTGTAATGACAATAACCCTAATATAAATCCTGGGATTTCTGAAATATGTAATGACAACATAGACAACAATTGCGATGGAATAGTTGACAACCCAACTCTCTGCCAAATAGCAACAACTACCCCAACAACTACCCCAACAACGACTCCAACCACAACTCCAACCACAACTCCAACCACAACTCCAACAACAACTCCAACCACAACTCCAACAACAACCCCAACCACCACCCCAGAATGTCAAACTCAAACATTTTATCTTGATTCAGACAGCGACAATTACGGCAATTCAACCAACTCAACTTCAACCTGCGAACAACCAACAGGATATGTCACAGACAACACCGACTGCAATGACAGCGATGCAAATATTAATCCCGCATCAACAGAGGTTTGTGACGGAAAAGACAATAATTGCAATGATTTAATAGATGAAGATTGTGATTGCGGTATAACTTCCTGCAATGCTAATTTACATTTAACTGGCTCTTGCCTAAATATTTGTAATGGATTAGCTGGCTGTGGCACTTGTACTCCAACCTGCTCTTGCGCCGAAGGATTTTATGACTGCGATGCAGACGGAACTTGTGAAACCCAAGGAGAATGTCCTGTTCCAGAAACAGATACTCCAACTACCACTCCCAGCCAATAAAAAAACAGCTCTTTTCAAAGCCGTTAATAGAAAAATAAAACTTGACATTGCAAATTAAATTGACTGCAATCGTACTAAGAACTGACTACATAATTATGGACATTTTCAAATACTCCCGTACTAACCGAGTAATTTCTAGCAATACAATTGATGCCCAATCTATACTCTTGGCTTTAAATTTAACCCTGCTAAAATTAAAATATAAACAATTTTAACCCTGCTAAAATTATGTATATTCATAGGGATTTAGAAAATCAAAAATTTATTGTTAAAGAACAGATTGGTTTTGAAATAAAAAATCCATTTGTTGAGTAAAAACAAAATTTTAATATGCCTAATATATTTTTAGATGAAAGTGGACAATTTACGAAGCGAGACGGTGAAAAATATTTTGTTGTTGGTTCTTTTATGGTAGGTAATCCGAGAAGAACAAAAAAACAGTTTCATTCTTGGTGTAGAACAAAATTTCCAAGAAAAATGCGCAATTTACCGGAGATAAAATTTTCACATAAGGGCATTGATAGTAAATTAAAACTAAAAACTTTGAAATTCATTGCCGACTTGGATATCCGTATCCGTTATGTTTATTTATTAAGGCGCAATATACCAGAAGATTATTATAAAAAACAAATAATAGAAAGTGGGCATTTATATACGAATATTATTGGTGACTTACTGGAAATGTATTTGCCAACAACTGATCTAGAGTTTAGAGTCTTTTGTGACAGGAGACATCTAAAAGGAATAAAAAGATCTGAATTTAAGAAGATACTGAGAGCAAGATTATTCCCTCAGCTTCCTAAGAATTCGATTATTCAAATAGAGATGATTGATTCAACTGCTAATACAAATATACAAATCGTTGATTGGGTTTCTGGAGCGATTGCTTGTTATCTTGAAAAAAAAGAGATTGGTAAAGATTATTATCAAATTTTAAAAGATAATATTTTAAAAAACGGTAGTAGGGAACTATTTGAGGGTTATTGGCAGAATAAATACAAAAATAAAAACCCCAATATTAATTGAGATTTTTATTTAGAAGTAGTGTCTTAGAAAGTGGTTTATCTGCGACTTTGAAGTCTCGAATATTTCGAGGGAAATACCGCAGCATTTTCTAAGCTATTATTACATACTTCTATCCTTAGATTATATCTTTCTGAAATCTTTGTCAAGCCCTATGAACAACTTAAGGAATAAACTTGGGAAGCGTCTCAAATAAAAAAGGGGTGTCGCTTCAAGGACAGAACCTTAAAGACTTTTCCCCTTCGTGATGTTTCTAGCATAACAAATTTATATCCCTTGTCAAGAGCAAATAAAAAAACCATTTAAAAAATTAAAGATTAAATACATATATAAGAATATAAAATTGTATGAATATTGATCCAAAAATTAAGAAATTATTAGAAAAACCTTAAGGAATAAATAAGCCCCGAGTTTTTACCTCGGGGTAGCGTTACTGTTTCAAATATAGCAAACAGAAAGACCTTGTCAAGAACCGAGTGTTCGCTCCGCGAACACGAAGGTAAAGATGAAACTTTAGTTTCATCGCTATCTATCTACCGAGTGTTCGCTCCGCGAACACGAAGGTAAAGAAGAGGCGAAGCCTCTTGGCGTATCAAATTTCTAACAACCATCACAGTCACAACATTATGAACAAAATATATCTTAAAGAAAAATACTTTGGAATTCCAAAAAACTTTATTTTACTGCTTATTATCATAGGAGCGCTTTTTGGCATTTTTCAGTTAGCTAAGATAACTATATTAGCTCCTAAGATTGTTTCTGACAGAACAGGAGAATATCTTTTTAAAACAATTAATATTAAGGAGTTTAAGGCGGGATTTGGCATTCAAAAAGAAACACCAAGCATAGTTTTTCAAAGAAATGAAACAGAGATTGTTATTGAACTTCCTTTCAGGAACATGACTTGGGAAAAGATTAAAAAAGGCGTTCAAACGCAATCTCAAGGATATGCTTATGAATACTCTATTTTGAAAGACGAAAAAAGGAAACCAGTTGGTATAAAAGAAGAAATAATATTACAACAACCCCCTCATCTAAGTCATTTTGTTTTTCCAATTACTTTAAAAAACTTAGATCCAAAAGAGATTGAAAACATATGGCATTTTTTCAATATTTCAGGCAGAGAAGAGTTCTATATTCCGGAACTCTTTATGCAAGACGCTAACGGAGAAACAAGCAAGGATATTAAGATTGAAGTTAATACAGATGGAGGATTTATTAAGATTACTCCTTCAAGAGAATGGCTGGATCATATTGATAGAGCGTATCCAGTAATAATAGACCCAAGCATTAGGATTCATCAGCCAACGCAAGAAGAAAAGGATTTGCCAAACATTGTTAACGCCTATGTTGACCCAGTCAAGGTAGTTCCCGGAGACATTATGCTTGTTTCCGCGGAAATCATGGATTCTCATGGTATTACGCAAGTCAAAGCCAATATGGGAGATATTGAAACTATTGATTTAGAGCTTAAACAGGGGACTATTCATAATGGAATCTGGCAGGCAGAATGGCTGGTGCGTGATACAGGGCCAAGAGAATATACCACTATTATCACCGCTACCAATAGAATTAAAAAAAGTTCGTCAGCGTCTATTGTATGGCTTGACCCTAGTTGGTTAGAGGGCTGGGACAATAGAATAAAATTTACCATAGACAACACAAAAGTGGATGATGATTTATCTCATTTCCCTGTAACCGTGTTTTTAGATTCTGCGCAGGGAGAAGAAGTTTTTACTGAATTTGATGCGGACGCGGATTATCTTAAAGTGGCTTTTACAAAGGATGATGGTGTTACAGAATTATACGCTGAAAAAGAATTATTTGCTTTTGAATCTGTATCTCCAACTGGTGGAACAATAACCACCAACGGAGCAAAAACCGTTCACACTTTTCTTACAAGTGGAGACTTTACTATCCCTGCTGGTTTGAGTGGAAATGTAGAAGTTCTTGTTGTCGCTGGTGGTGGTAGTGGTGGTGTTAATCGGGCTGCTGGTGGTGGTGCAGGTGGTTTTATAACAGATACTGAGTTTGGTGTTACTGGACAAACATATTCAATTACTGTTGGAGCTGGAGGTGTAGCCCCAGTAACAAATAATGATGGGATGTCTGGCGGCGATTCTGTTTTTGGAAGCCTTACTGCTGTTGGAGGTGGTGGCGGAGGAAAATATACCCATAATGGTTTAGCAGGTGGATCTGGCGGTGGTGCCGGTGCCAGTCTTACCACAGTGCTTTCAGGTGGTCTTAGTACAGTAGGGCAAGGAAATGACGGCGGTGATAACACTGGGTCATCATACGATGCTGGTGGCGGAGGCGGTGCGGGAGCCGTAGGCGGCAATGCATCTGCTGGTAATGGGGGAGTAGGTGGAGCAGGTTTATCATCCACAATTTTGGACGGAACAACAGATTGGTATGCTGGCGGTGGAGGTGGAAACGGAACAGAATCTGGAGGTGCTGGCGGTACAGGAGGCGGAGGTGCTGGTGCTGCAGGCGTTGGTGGGGCGGCAGTTTCGGGAACAGTCAATACAGGCTCCGGTGGAGGCGGGTCACATGCTGATAATAATGCCGGAGATGGCGGCTCTGGTATAGTTATAATAAGTTATATTACGGCTGACTTTTTAGGGGACAAGGGAATTTACCATATTTCAAAAACTGGCTGGGAAATATCTTCTTCCACAGACACGGATTTCTATATGTATTATGATAACGACCATGCAGACAATACAACTTACATCGGCGCGATAAATACTACTGCCGGCGCTGCGGTCTGGGATAGTAATTTCAAAATGGTTCAGCATATGGTAGATGATACAACCTCAACAGTGTTGGATTCTACTTCTGCTAATAACGATGGCACAAAATTAGGGGCAGGTACACCAAATGAAGTAGCGGGTAAAGTAGGTCAGGCACAGGAATTTGATGGGACTGAACGAATAGACTTACAACTTACCACAAATTTAGGAAATGACACATCATATACGCTCGAAGCAATATTTAAGACCACAGACAAGACAGCAGAACAGATGGTATATGTCCAGGGAAGCACTGCAGCTGCTAATCCATTAGTGTCTTTTTATATTACAGTGTCAAAAATTGCTATGTACATCAGAGACGATGCTGCCACTTTGGCAAATCTTGGTTATGCTATAGCTAATAATACTTATTATCACGTTGCAGGTGTGCGGAGTACAGCTAATGCTTTTGAGCTTTTTGTGAATGGTGCTACTCAAGCTACAGATACAACAACTATAGGAACTACGACAATTAATGCAGAGAAAATTGGTAGGTATGTTTACTCCGATGCACTTCCAATGTTTGGCATCATTGATGAAATTCGTATTTCAGATATTAATCGTTCTACCTCTTGGGTAAAAGCAACCTATAACAGTTTATATGATACCTTGCTCACTTACGGAAGCGAGGAAAATTATGTTCATCCTGTTCCTGCGGACTTTGCAAATCGTATCAAACTTACAATAGATAATACAAAAATAGATTCAACTCTAACTCATTTTCCGGTAACCGTAATATTATCCTCTACCCACGGAGATGCTGTGTTTGATCATTTAGCTTCTGACGGCAATAGAAAAAAGATTGCCTTTACAAAAGCAGACGGTTCTACTCAACTTTATGGAGAAATAGAAAAATGGGATGACGCAAATGAAAGCGCTGTTATACACGTATCAGCAAGCGGCTGGGAAATATCAAGTTCTGCTGACACGGACTTTTATATGTATTATGATTCAAGTTTGAATGATAATTTTAATTATATAGGAGATATAGCTTCAACACAGGTTGCAAGTGTCTGGGATTCTAATTTCAAAATGGTTCAACATATGGTAGATACAACCACCGCAACTACGAGTGACAGCACTTCTAATAATAATGATGGCACAAAGAAGGGTGCCAACGAGCCGATAGAAATGGCAGGGAAGATAGGACAAGGGCAGGATTTTGATGGTAGTGATGACAGAATACAATGCGATGATAGTGCTTCATTATCCCTAACAGGGAATTTTACCATTTCAATTTTAGTTAACCCGACAAACTTACCAGCGTCTGGTGCGTTTATGTCTTTAATTTGTAAATACGATAATCCCGGCGGAGGAGGTGGTTATGATTTACGTCTTTATAACAATAGTGGAACACAACAGATAGGATTAACGACAGGTGGTGCCGGAGAGGTAAATTATACTATGTCAACTTCAACTTGGTATCTCATAACAGGTGTTTATGACGGTGCACATTCTAATATTTATGTAAATGGTGAATATGTTAATCAAGTGGATAATACCACAAATCCCGTTGATATGGCAAAAATATTAAATATTGGGAACTTTGGATGGTATATAGATGGTGAATTAGGAAGATATTTTGATGGTCTTTTAGATGAGATTCATATAGATGCGGTTGCCCGCACCGCTGCTTGGATAAAAGCCACCTATAATAGTTTATGGGATACCTTACTCACTTATGGAATTCAGGAAGACAACACTGCTCCAACTGCTCCAAATACTCTTTATTCCAACAACGCCAATGCCCAAGCCGGAAAAGAAAATCCAACCGGGATTACTGATACTACTCCTGTCTTTTCTGCTGTGTATAATGACCCGGACGCGGGGGATATTGCCAATAAATATAGAATCCAGGTGGCAACTTCTTCTGATTTTGCCACTACAAGCGTATTCTGGGATTCAGGAAGTTCAGGCACTTCAATGTCAAACTGCGTTCAGGGAGACAGGTGCCAGGATATTGCGTATGCCAGCACCACTGTTTTGGCATTAGACATTACTAAATACTATTGGAGAATTAAGTTCTGGGATGGAGGCACGGGATGGGATGGTAGTTCAGAAGGCGCTTGGTCAACAGAAACTGCTCACTTTACTATGGCTTCCCGTGAATTAGATACATCTACTAACGCAGACGCGCTTAGGTCGGGCGCTGACCGCCATACTTTTTATGATGGCACATACTATTGGGCTTTTTATATTGATGACAACAGTAATATTGTTTATGAGAAATCTTCTGACGGCGTTACTTGGAATGGAGCAGTTACTGGAATAGCAACTTCCACCACTTATACTTCCTTAGGCATTTGGGAAGATGATACTTATATCTGGACTGCTTATAATTCCACAACTACGAGTTATAGCAGAAAGATTACAATTTCTGACGGTACTTTAGGAGCTGAATACTCAACAACATCTGCTGATCGTTATCATCCCCAAATAATCAAAGACAGCAGTAATTATTTATGGAGGAAAGAGGAAAAACTCTCAACCTCTAGTGTAGAACTTGATTATATGGAATATGCCAATGACGCTGCCGCACAGGTGGCGTATGCAGATGGAGCAGATACTTGGACTTCCCCTACACTTGATACCAATGCCAATGGCTGGATAAATAGGTCAGCTCGTCAACTTATTACAGCAGCAACCATATTAAAAAGTGGGGGTATAATTAGAGTAACACTTGGGGCTGGTCCTGCCGAAGGCTTAGATTTAGATAATGTTTCAATTGTAGAAAGAGATGGTTCAACCGACGATGGAATAACTACACCAACAGAGTTATTGTTTAGCGGCGTCAGTGGTGTAAATATAGGTGCTGGTGCTACAGCAACAAGTGATTGGTTAACGTTTTCACTTGATGAAACGAAAGATTATCTATTAATATTTGATATAAGTAGTAACTTGGCGGCTGACAATCCTATAGTAACAACTACTGCAGGTGCTGGAATTTACTACAAGGATGGAACAAATTCATATAACCAACAAACAGTTGAAGGTTTTAGTTGGGTTGCCAATTATGGAGCAGTAATTTCTAAAATAGAATTATCAACAGGATTACAAAGCTATTCCGAAGATACGATTAAGGAACAGGGTTCTTATTCCTTAAAGGGGATTGCAACAATAACAGATTCTCTTAATAGTACATTAGTCCGCACAGTTGACCCTACAATAGATTTATCAGACCTAACTCAAATTAAATTTGATATAAGAGGAAGTAGGACTGGGTCTCAAATCAAGATAGGCATACACGACAGCGGCGGGGTTACTACGGAAATTACTCCTAATATAGCTTCCGCGGATACATATCAAACTGTTACTTGGGATATATCAGGAGTTAGTAACGCTAACAAAGATGCCATAGATAGTATTATCATTACTATAGTTAATGCCGATGTAGCCAATACATTTTATATTGACAATATGTATGGTGGATTTCCTCTTATTTACTATGCTCAACGCTCAACCAGTGTTAATAATGATTCCGCGTGGCAGGCAGAAACAGAAATTGGAAGAGATTCTTCCGGATTTGGGCATATGTCTTTAACTCCTATGGGTTCTGGCAAAGTAATGGCTCTTTTTAATGATTATGATGGTACTTATAACCTTAAATACAGAATCTATGACAGTTCTTGGGGAGCTTCTACAACCCTGGCTACTGATTGTAAAGATAATACAAGTTCAGATAATTGGGACGAATATCATTGGTTCTCTGCTGTGGCAGATTCTTCCAACAATGTTCATGTTGTTTACACAGATTCAGATGATAATGATTTGAATTATATTTATTATAATGGTTCTTCTTGGTCTGCTGCCCAAGAAATCTATACCGGAACTGCTACACATCCCTCTCTGTCTTATGATTCAACCTCTGGAAACCTTGTTGCCTTCTTTATTGAAGGAAATGCAGTTAAATACAAAGTTAAAAAATCAGGTTCCTGGGGAGATGCTTCAGGCGGAACAACTGTTAAAGCAGGCCTTGATTCTCCGACATACCTTGGTTCTGCTTATTCAGACGCTACCTCAATCGGAATTATCTGGAGAGAAAAGAGTTCAAGCCCTTATGCTATTTCTTACGCGATTCTAACTCTCACAGAAGCCCGTTCCGACATCATCAGAATCAAAGGCGGAGTCCGTTTAAAAGGCGGTATGAGGTTGAAGTAAAAACACCCAAAACATGCAAAAAACCCCAAAAATATCTGTACGAAATCCGTTTGATTTTATCCAACCAAATCAAATATTCAAAAGATAAAGAATATTAAAAAATAATAAAAATAGAAAAATAAAACTTGACACTACAAATTAAATTGACTACAGTTGCATTAGAAGCTGACTACAAAACTATGGATATTTTTAAATTAACCAAATCAAAAACAAGAGAAAAACTCCTCCAATTATTCTTTTCAGACCCGAGCAAAAAATATTATTTAAGGGAACTCGAAAGAATTCTTAATATTTCGGTAGGAAATATCCGTCGGGAACTTTTATCTTTAAAGAAAACAGGTCTTTTCAAATGTGAGAAGATGGGGCAACAGGTTTATTACTTTTTAAACAGAGATTCTGCTCTATTTGAAGATTTCAAAAATATTGTTTTTAAAACTATAGGAGTACAGGGAAAATTAAAAAAAGAATTAGAAAAGATTAAAGGGATTAAACAGGCCTTTATTTTTGGTTCCTTTGCTAAAAATAAAGAAAATACATCAAGCGATGTTGATTTAATGATTATTGGAAAAGTAGATGAAGATTTGCTTATTTCTAAAATTAGTAAGTTAGAAAACCTTTTTAAAAGAGAAATCAATTACCATCTAATCGATACAGAAGAATGGAAAGAAAAATCTAAAAAAGATTCTTTCATCAAAAACATTATCAATAATCCTAAAATAAAAATTATATGATGAAGATTGTAAAAGATTTAGAGAATAGGAAATTTATTGCTAAAGAACAAATTGGCTTTGATCAAATAATTAAACATATTAATAGGGCTCATAAGGATTTAAAAGTATCAGAAGCTAATCTTAAGATTGATAATGAAGCTGCTTATAATTATGCTTATTTGGCTATGTTAAGAACGGGCAGGGCATTAATATTTTCTTTTGGTTATAGACCAATTGATGGACAACAACACAAAACCATAGTTTTATTTTCGGAAGCCATTTTAGGCAAAGATTTTTCAAAATTAATAGCTAAGTTTGACCGGATGCGTAAATTTAGAAATAAATTTACCTATCAGGAGCCCGGTATTTTAATTTCTCGTCAAGAAATAAAAGAAGCCCTAAAAAGTGCCTCTCAATTTGTCCAAAAAGTTGATGAGTTTATTCAAAAAAATAATCCCCAGAAAAAAATAATTTAGGTTATATTAAGTAAAAACCTAAATAAAATTTTCAATTTTTGATTATAAAAATGATATTGATAATTTATTAATAATCAATTATAATTAATCAATTAAATAAATAATAAAATAACATAACAAAAGCATATGTTCAAGAAAATTGTTAAGTTTTGTTTGTGCGCGCTCGTTTTTTTAATACCCTTATTTTTTCTACCTTCAAGTGTTGAAGCGTTTGAATTTAATAAGGGCTATTTATTGTTTTTCTTAGTGAGTGTCGGTCTTTTGGCCTGGCTTGGGAAAATGGTGTTTAAAGACAAGAAAATAGTTTTTCGCAGAACTCCTCTTGATTTGTTTGTTTTGGCATACTTGGGCGTAATGATTTTGGCAACTGTTTTTTCACAGGATAAAATTACAAGTTTATACGGATATTATGGAAGATTTTGGCCAAGCTTGATTGGCATCTTATCATTAGGCGGATTTTATTTTTTAGTTACCAATAATGTTGAGACAAAACCTGAAGATAAAACAGGAGAATCAAATGATAAAGTCGGAGATTCATCTTTGATCAAAGCATTTATCTGGTCAGCATCTTTTGTAGTTTTAATGACTTATTTTTCTTTGTTTGGATTTTGGACAAAAATAAATAATTATTTAATATCAATCAATGAGAGTTTAACATTGCCAAGGATTATGATTTTTCAAGGGTTTAATCCTATTAGCGGTTCAACTGAAATTTTAGGCATTTTCTTGAGTATAGTGACTGTATTTTTATTAGTTTACTTGGCCTTCAAAGGGTTAGCTTCTATGAGGAATGGGGTCCAAGGAGTATTGGAAAAGAAAAAAGAAAAAATCCAAACGATTTTCAATTATATCTTAATTTTCAGTATATTAGGATTATTATTAGTTATTAATTTCTGGCCAGCATGGTTGATTATGTGCTTGTCTTTGCTCGCATTTTTAGTTTTCTCTTTCAGGAAAAGATTGTTTAAAGAAGATGTCAATCATTTAAGTTTGCCAATTTTATTCCTTTTAATTGCTATTGTCTTTCTTTTCTTTAGCCCTTTACAAGGTCTTTTTCCAGCAAACAGCATTGTAAATAATTTACCTTCTGAAATTTTACCTTCTCAAAAAGTTAGCTGGGGAATTGCTTTTCAGGGAGTAAAAGAAAGCCCTATTATTGGCTCAGGACTTGGCAATTTTAGTTATTTGTTCAATAAGTTTAAGCCAGCAAGTTTTTTAAACACTGCCATATGGCAGATAAGATTTGATAAACCAGTAACGCACATTGCTGAGTTATTGGGAACAACTGGCATCTTGGGGATTGTAAGTTATTTGCTATTAATAGGAATGTTCTTGCTTGTATCGTTTATGATTGTTAATGGAAAAGATGCATCATCTCATAATTCTTTATTTACTCTTTCCATATTATTAGGATTTATTGCATTGCTGATTGGTCAATTCTTTTATTACCAGGATACAACTTTGGCTTTTGCATTTTGGTTTTTTCTGGCATTCGGAGTAGTAAGCTGGAAAAAGGTTGTAAAAGAAACAACATTTAGTTTTAAAGATTTTCCAGAAATTGGATTAATATGCACAGTTGTTTTCTGGGCAATATTGGTTGGATTTTTATTCTTTTACTTTACAATGGGTAAACTTTATGTAGCAGATGTTTATTACCGCGACTACTTAACAAATCCAACAGAAATGAAATTAACATTGGAAGAGGCAAACTCTCTGCAAAAAGCAGGGCAACTTGCAGATTCCAGAACTGTTTATCATATTATTCTGGCCAGGGCTTATTTGGGCGAACTTGTGAAAGAGGTGCAAAAGCCAGAACCTGATAATCAGCGCTTAGCAAATATAGTGGCTTTGGCAGTTGCTGAAGGAAAAAAAGCAGTAGAACTTAGTCCGAACAGAGTAACTGCGCAGGAGACATTAGGATTTATTTATCGTGATATTCGCGGATTGGCAGAAGGAGCGTCTGAATGGGGGATTAGAGTTCTTGGACAAGCGATTGAACTGGAACCAAGGAATCCTATTTTGATAAGTGAATTAGCAAAGTTTTATGTTGGGAATGAAGATTTAGAAAGGGCAAAAGAATTATTTACAAGAGCGTTAGAGATTAAGAGCGATTATGTTGATGCTGCTGTTTCATTGAGTATCTTAGAAGAGAACGAAGGAAAAACAGAAGAAGCCATAAAACTTATGGCGGAATTGGTGAGCAAGGTTCCGTCTTCGGTTGACGCCCGTTTCCAATTTGGACGGCTATATTATAATCAAGGACAATATGATAAAGCGATTGAACAGTTTGAAATAGCAATGCGGATTTTCCCAAATCATTCCAACTCAATTTATTCTTTAGGACTGGCTTATCAAAAGAAAGGGGATAAGACCAAAGCCTTGGAAATGTTTAAAAAAGTTTTGGAACTTAATCCCGGGAATAAAGAAATTCAAGACAGGATAGATGAAGTTTCAAGCGTGTCCAAACCAGAAACAGAAACAGAAGAATAAAATAGGATTAGAAATTAAAAAGTAGGGTTGAGAGAATATAACATATATGTTGTATATGAAAACAAAAAGTTATAAAGAATTTAAAAAACAATTATTGAAAGATAAAGAAGTTAGACAAGCATATAAAGATCTTATTCCCGAGTTTGATAAGATGATTAAAAAATTAAAACAACAAGAATAAAGTTATTCTAAATAGTAAAATAAAATGGTTTTAAAAAAGAAAATAAAGCCAAAAATTAAATCTGAATCAAAGATAAAGCCAAAAAAGGTCTTGTTTAGGCCTCGCCGAATTAAGATTAAAGTTATCGGCATTGGCGGAGGAGGCAGTTCTATTGTTTCGGAAATTGCCAGAAGCATAAGTAATGCCAGTTTTGTGATTGTTGATAGTGACCATAGAGTTATAAAGAAAGCAGGCCGGAAAGTAAAAGTTATTCAATTAGGAGAAGAATTAACAAATGGGCTAGGAACTGGAATGGATGTTAATCTGGGACAGAAAATAGCCGAAAAAGAAAAAGGAAAAATTACCAAGATATTAAAAGACCAGGATTTGATTATTTTAGTCGGTTCTTTAGGCGGAGGTTTTGCATCCGGAGCATTGCCTGTTTTTGCTGAACTCACCAAAGAACTTAAAAATATCAGTTTGGGAATTTTTACTTTGCCATTTCGCTTTGAAGGTGAAAAAAAGATGAGAATTGCTGAAGAATCATTAGAAAAAATTAAAGAAAACTTATCCGGACAATTTGTTATTTCCAATGAAAAGATATTTGAAATTATTGATAAGAAAACTCCTTTGAAAAAAGCGCTTTCCAGTTTGAATAAATCTCTAATTTTAATGTTAGAAGATTTGATAGAAGTGATTTCCAAACCAGGTTTAATTAATATTGATTTTGCTGATTTGAAAACTGTATTAAGCGGCAGAGGCAGGGCTGTCCATTTTGGAAGCGCAATTGCGCAGGGGCCTAATCGGGCCGAAGAAATTATAAAAAAGGTTTTTGAAAATCCGTTAAGCGTAGGCGACTTGGGAAAATGTAAAAAGATTTTATTTAATGTTAGGGGAGGAAAAGATTTAACTTTGAAAGAAGTTGAAAGAATAAGTTTGGGAATTTGCGGAGTTAATAAAACAGCTAAAATAATTTTTGGAATTTCTCAAAACTTAAAAGATAATAATAGGATTAAATTAACTCTAATCCAAGTTGGCGAAGGAAAGAGAGAGAAAAAATCATTGCCTAATAAAATTTCAGAAGTCAAAAAAGAAAAAATTCAGAAGAAAAAAGAAAAACCATCAACCATAATCAAAGTTGAAAATAAAAAAAAGAAAAAAATTAATAGAAAAACAGGGTTAGAGCTTATAAAAGAAAAAAAGAAAGAGGAAGAGGAGGAATGGACAGATGATTCAGATTGGCAAGTTCCTACTTTTCTTAGAAAAAACGAAGAAGAATAAAAATTTATGAATATAAAAAAAGCTATTATTCCAGTTGCTGGTTTAGGCACAAGATTTTTACCATTAACAAAAGCAATCCCCAAACCTATTTTGCCTTTAGCAGACAGGCCCATGATAGATTATATAGTAGAAGAAGCAAAAAAATCCGGCATAGAGCGAGTAGTTTTTGTTTTATCTAATGACAAGAATAATATTTTAGATTATTTCAAAAAGAATTCAAAATTAGAAAATATTTTAGAAAAGCGAAATCAAAAAGATATATTGAAATCATTAAAAGACATTGACAAAGAAATTGAAAATATTTCTTTTTCTAGCGTTATCCAGCAAAATCCGAAAGGAGATGGCGATGCTATTCTAAAAGCTCAAAAAATTATTGGGAAAGATGCTTGCGGGGTTCTTTTTGGCGATGATATTATTTTATCCAAGATTCCGGCATTAGAGCAGTTAAGTAATATTTTCAAAACATGCCAGAAACCAATTATTTGCCTGAAAAGAGTTTCTAAAGATATGCTTTCTTCCTATGGAGTAGTTAAAGTGGATAAAATTGCCAATCGCCTTTATAAAATTAAAGATATAATTGAAAAACCAAAGAAAGAAGAGGATGCGCCTTCGGATTTAGCAATTGTTGGAAGATATATTATTACGCCTCTGGTTTTTGAATATCTTAAGAAAGTTAATTCAAACCATAAAGGAGAAATAATCTTAG
>Ga0268285_1000790_pt1 | contig 17087 bp, 14 predicted proteins | sample saktaG_2_FD_190144 | JGI IMG/M metagenome (GOLD analysis project Ga0268285, IMG submission 190144) | Saline water microbial communities from Sakinaw Lake, British Columbia, Canada - sak_2013_06_06_120m | ecosystem: Environmental > Aquatic > Non-marine Saline and Alkaline > Saline ... | reverse complement strand
CCGATCTACTCTATTTTCTTTAACTTCATTAGTTAAATCCGAGTGCTGTTCTTTCATATTATCTATTTTGATATTTATTAGATTGCCAATTTCAATGGCATTTTCTAAAATAATTCCAGGATTATTAGTATGAATATGAACCTTTATTATATCAGTATCCTCAGCAAAAACAACGCTATCACCCATTGTATGAAGAAAAGCCTCTAAATTTTGGCCGTTTGAGCCGATATTTTTATTTATAATAAACTCGGTGCAATACAAAAACTTAATATCCTCTGTTTTAAAAGATTGAAAATCCGCCTTTAAAGAAGGTCTTTGTTCCTTTTCCAAAAGTTCAATTATTATATTATTTTTTAGGACACTTAACATTCCCTCATAAATTACTATTAGTCCCTTGCCACCGGCATCAACTACATTTGCCTGTTTTAATACGGGTAGCATATCAGGGGTTTTTTCAAGTGTTTCATTAGCAGAGCGAATTATTTCTTCAAAAACGCTTAAAATCTCCTGAGTTCTTTTAGTGTATTCCAACCCATAATCAGCCGATACTCTTGCTACTGTTAAAATTGTGCCTTCAGTAGGTTTCATAACAGCCTTATAAGCCGCCTTAACTCCTGTATTTAATGCTTTTGAAAAGTCAACACCATTAGCCTTTTCTTTGCCATTTAGTTCCTTTGAAAAGCCTCTAAAAAACAAGGACAAAATCACTCCTGAATTTCCCCTTGCTCCTTTTAGCAATGCACTTGATACTATTCTTGCAACATTTCCTATATTATCATCTTCAATATTTAATAGTTCTTTTTTTGCCGCATTCATAGTTAAGGACATATTAGTTCCAGTATCTCCATCTGGCACTGGAAATACATTCAAATCATTTATCTCTTGTTTATTATTTTCAATATTATTTGCTCCGGATATTATCATATCCTTAAAAATAGCACCATTAATCATTAACTGACTACACTCCCCAAATAGTAATTAGGAACGAAAACAACTCCTAAATCCTAATTATTTTTTATTGAATCAATATAAACATTCATTTTTTTTACTCCAAAACCTGTTGCAGTTTCAACTGCATAGCGAACATTATGGGTAATACTCTCTGTAATAGCAATAATATTTACTCCATAGGTAACTACTATGTGAATATCAATATTTATTTCATTTTCCGTGCAAGTTACATTAACTCCCTTTTCAATGTTTTCCCATTTTAAAAGAGACACTATTCCATCAGTAGCATTTTTATAAGCCATTCCCACAACTCCAAAGCACTTAGTTGTCGCACTTCCAACAATTGTCGCAACGACTTCTGGCACAATATTTATTTCCCCATAAGAATTATTGAATTTTAGCATAGTTTTCTTCCTTTCGCAAATAATATTTTATTTAAATTATATATATATATATTATTACATTTTTCCAATATTAACAACTATTTTTTTCTTAATATAATACTTATATTAAATTTTTAAATTAAATTTTAATTAAATATGCACTATCTTTTATTATTTTCCCCTCGTCCTCTCTGCAGGTAAACAATAATATTTGAAAATCGTTTAGTCCTAAAACTGTTTTCATAGCACTATTTAATCTATCTAAATCAAAATGAGAAAATGAATCATCAAAAATCAAAACTGGGTTTTCCTTATAAATTAACTTTGCAACAGCTAAACGAACTGATAAATAAGCGGCGTCCTTAGTTCCGGTGCTAAAATAAATTAGTTCCCTTGTTATTCCATTTTCTAAAATATTAACATTATTTTTTTTATCAATAAATATTTTTCTGTCTTTTCTATTTGTTAAAAGTGCGAATATTTCTTGTGCCTTTTTGTTTAACTCTGGTGCAAACAATAGTTGCAACTCTTCAAAAGCTAAATAAAGTGTTTTTAAAGCAATACTTAATGCAAGGTTATTTTCTTTTAAAATATCTTTATTATTTTTTAACTCAATTAATGCAGTGCAAATTGTATCAGGAGTATTTGAATTATTAAATATGTTGTTAGCCGTATTGTTTAGATTAGCAATTTTAACTGTTTGCTCAGTTAAGGATTTTCTTAAAATACTTAATTCCTTTTCAATTTCCTCAATACTTACATCGGGATTTTTTGCTTCATTTGAGGCTATTTTCTTTAATTCTTCAAAATTTGTTCCCTCTAAAAGTCCATTTAGCATTGCCTTTGAAGTGTCTTTTTGTGCTTTTATCATTGATATTCTACTATCTATTCCTTCAAGTTCGGCTATTAGCATTTCTACAGATGAAACAGTAATTTCATTTAGCCCTCTTAATGCACAAAGATTATTTATCTCATTAAATATTTTTGAATATTCCTCTTTTTGACTTTTTTCTCTTTGCAAGGTTTCCTCATAAAAAGATTTTGCATTATGGAGTTGCTGAGTTATTTCTTTATATTCTTCAATAGCCTCAAAAAGCCTTGTAGCATTTGAAAACCCAAATTGATATGCTAATCTATCAGCTTTTGCTTTGTCCCCAGAGGTAAAATGAGTTATTAATAAAACAATTCCAAAAATTGCAAAAATAATTGCAGCTACTAACATACTAATATTATTTGGACCAGAAAAATATGCAAATAATGCAACTCCCATTGCTCCTAATGAAATAACTCCTCCAAAAAGTAAATAGCGTTTTCGTGTTGCTGAGGCTCTATTTACTTTTTCCAAAATAGCTTGAGTATCATTTGCTATACTATCATAATCCTTAATTGATTTCTTTTTATCTTCAAGCCTTTTTAGGGCTACTTTAACATCATCACTACACATTGAATATTTATCCTTATATAGCCTAAAATCCTGCAAAAGTCTTTTTAAATTTGCAATATAATGTTCATCAGCAATAAAACCATTATAACTTTTCATAGAAATTAGTGTATTAATGTTATTTTCATATTCATCAATTATTTTTTTGCATTTCAAAACTTTCTTTAATCTTTCGTATGCCAAAGCCGATTTTACTTCGTTTTGCTCTTTTGTGAGTTCTAATATCTTATTTTTAAGTGTTTTTTCTTGTTCTAATGCATTATTTAATAGGTCAGTAATTTCTAACCACGATTTATAATTTTCTTCTGATTTTAATAGCTGGGCATTTAATAAGTCTTCCTTTTTCTCGATTTCGCTAATTAAACCTGTTTTATCCTTTGAGATTTTTTTTATGGCTGTATCAATTTTTTTAGAAGCAGTTTCATAAGAAATATCTTCTTGACCACCTGAAACTAAATTTCTTAGTTTGGTTTCAAATTCTTCTCCCCCATTTATTTCTATATCTTCTTGTCTTATGAAAGCGGTTTTATCAAATGTATCTGCCTTAACCTCAAAGAACATCTCGCCCGGCTCACTGCCCGAAAATTCCTCTATTGTTTCGCCTGTTGCAATATTTCTAACTATTGGTTTTTTATTTGTGTTTTTTCTATATTCTCTTTCAATAATTAGGTTTTTACCATTAAACATAACTTCCATTGTTCCAATTACAACATCACTACCCCAAGGAAAATACTTTTCCTTTTCTGTAATGGGATTGATTTTTGATATTTTTGTAGAGGGCATTCCATAAAGCATAAAACGAATAAAAGCAGTAATTGTGCTTTTTCCTGCTTCGTTTTTCCCCTCAATTAAGTTTATTCCATCTTCTAACTCAATTTCTTTATTAATAAATTTTCCAAAGCTAATTAAGTTTAGTTTTTTAATTATCATAACCAGCAACCTCCTCGCCTCGTAAAGTTGCTAACCCATATTTTAAAGCTTTTTCATACAAGGGTTTTTCGCCCTCAGTAGCATTATTCATTTTTTCAAATATTTTTTTTGCAAATAAACCTCTTAAAGTATTTTCGTTTAAATAACTTTCAATATCCTCTTTTATTGAGGTGTTATCCTTTATTTCTAAATAAAAAACATTGTCAAAGTCATCTAATAAAACAGATGAATTTATAAGTAGTTCGGACGACACTTGCCCTGTTAAAACAATTCTTACAATATCATTTTTTGTTTTATTTATGAGTTGCTCATTTGTTTTTTCTTTAATAAAACTATGCTCGGTAGCACCTGAAATATCAACAGTAATAATATCATATTTTCTTTTGTTTACGGGTATGAAATTAAGGCTGTGTTTTTTCTTTCCTACTAATCCTAAAATAACTCCTCTATCTGAAAGTTCGTCAAAGCCTCTGCCCTCAGGACAACCGGGATAAGCAAAACAAGTGTCCTTTTCGCTTAATATTTCGGAATATTTATGTATATGCCCTAATGCAATATAATCAAGCCCTGAAAACGAAATTTCTTCTTTAGTTAATGGGTAATAAGTGCTTTGTTCATTTGAATTAACTAATTCCCCGTGAAATAGCATTATATTAATTCTTTCATTATTATTTACCTTAAAATCCTTCAAATAATGTCTTTCGCTATTAGGAGAAACACAAGCAAAACCATAAACGCTAACATTTAATTTTTCAATGTCCACACATTCTATTTCACTGTTTTTAAAAATATATACATTTTCAGGATATTCATTAGAAGCAAATATTGATGTCCTTGAATAATAATCATGATTTCCCGGTGTAATAAAAAACTGAATATTATGTGCCTTTTGCATAGCCAAAGCTAAAAATTTTTGAGTTTCATTTGTTACAAATTCATTGTCAAAAAGGTCGCCGGGAATTAGAACCAATTGCACCTCATTTGTTATTGCTAAACCTACAATATTTAAAAAAGTGTCCCTTAAATCTTGTTGTCTAATTTTAGGGTCCACTATTCCACTTGAAAATGGCGAATCAAGATGCAAATCAGCAGTATGTAATATTTTAATCATAAGCTTTTTCCTTTCTAAACTCTAAAATAGGGATAAGGGGTAAAGGGTAAGGGGAAGTGAACTTCGTTCATAATACACAATTTACAATTAATTAAATAAAGAAAATAGTTTTGACACCGAAATTGTTACTTGTTACCTGTTAATTGTTACTTAAACTCCAAGTTTCAATCCCACCAAAAATATCATTTTGCACCGGTAAAATATTTCCTATTACATTTCTTGAAATGGCAAGTGCAGAATTATTATAATATAAAGGGATAAATGGAGTTTCATCTTCAAATGCGAAAATTGCTTCATCAATTCCAGTTGCTCCACTATCAAAATCGTTTATTATCTTAGTTAAAACATTATAATCCCATCCACCTTTGTTTACTAACGGCTCTCCTAAAACTGAAATATCCATATTATCAGGAATTTTAACCTCTCCAAAAAACAAATCAAAATCCTTTGCATTTAGTGCATTATTATATTCATTTGAAGAAAGTGCAGTTACAGTAACATTGATGTCAAGTTTTTTAAAATTGTCTGCAATTCTGTTTGTGGCATCTAATCTAAATCTATTATCAGAATTAACAACAATATTTAAGGTAACGGGTTTGCCAAATATTGCTCTTTTTCCATTATTATCTTTTGCAAAACCAGCTTCTTCAAAAAGGATTATAGCTTCTTCTTTTGAATATTTATCTTTTGGCAATTCAGTTGATAAAATTTCTTTCCATTTTGGATTAAAAGGATGCCAAATTGGCTCGCTATGAGAAAGCAAAATTTCGCTTGTTAATAAAGTGCGATTGATTGCCAAGGACAGCCCTCTTCTAATTCTTTTATCCAATAAATAGTCTTTACTATAATTCACTCCTAAAAATGATATTATATTTGTTGTAAATTCCTTTAACTCAATATTTCCGTAGTAAGCGGCAGTTGATGAATTTAAATCGGCATAAACCGCTCCAATTGAACCGGAATTAAAGGTGTGAAAAAGAGTATTCATATCTGGAATTTCAGTTATCTTAATATTGCTTATTTTTGGCAACAATCCCATAATCCATTTATCATTTGCCTTTAAACTATATTGACCTTTATCATTTGATAATACATATCTGCCAGAACCTATTGGTATATTACCATTTAGATCCGAATTCTTTTTTATAATTGGAATATCAAATAAATTTATATTTCTCTTAGCAGTTGAATTAGTATTTACAGTAAATGTATTCTCTTGTGCACTAAAAGAATATATATATTTAAACTTTGTATAGTAACTTGAAACACTATCTTTGGCTATCAAAAAAGAATAAGCTATATCCTCAGCTGTAATTGGGCTACCATCCCAAAACAAAGCATTGCTCTTTATTTCAAAGGTAAAACTATTGCCATTTTGAGTAACTTTATTAGCAATAATATTTTCCGCCTCAAAACTATTGCTCAATCTAATTAAACCATCATAGCATAATTTTAAAAGTTGTTTATTAGTATTGCTTTTTGCTAATATTGGGTGCAATTGTTCTCCTGAAATACAAGCTAAGACAAAGGGTAAATTTGCATTAGTTTGATTACTGCTAACTTTTATGTTTGAAGAAATATTGGCAGAATTTTTACTGCAAGAAAATAAAGATAATATTATGATAATAATTAAAAATAATGAAATAATCTTTTTCAATATTTGTATCGCTCCTTATATTTAATCACTAATTCTTGTATAAAAAATTGTGCAAACCAAAAAAAAAAAAAATTACATAAAAATTGTTGACAAATTACTAATAAGATGTTAAAATAAATTTATAAAAATAATAAAAATCGCTTCCCGATAATAGCAAAACTATCGAAAGGTAGTGACGCAAAGCTTTAGGGCCTAAGGGATATATTTCCTATGGTAGCCAGTTGCTGAATGAAGATACTAATGTTTTGTGTGCGTTTTAACAGTTGTGGTCATTCTGTTTTTATGCATATTTTTATTAATAAACTTTTCTACAGTTCGGAATTTATTTTCGGACTGTAGTTTTTTTATTGCACAAACTGACATCTTGTATAGGAGCAATTATTATGAATAACAAAAAGAAATTTAAAAACAGATATACATTTATATATATAATTGGAATAATAGTAGCAATTTTTTTTGCTATTGGTGTATCAATTTTAGTACTTTTATTTATGCCTATTTCTTTTTCATATATTTTTCTTTCTTTTTTGAAAATACTCCCCCGTATTTGAAAAAATACAAATTATTTAAGGATGCTTTTTAGCATCCATTTTTTTTATTAAATAAAGAGAGAACTCATAGGTAAATCCTCATAAATTCTTTCTATAGCTTCAGCAAAAACCGAGGCTGAAGTAAGGACGGTAATTTTTGGATTTTTCTTTTCATCTGAAAGAGTAATTGTATCAAGCATAACAAGTTCTTTAATTACACTATTATTTATTCTTTCAATGGCGGGACCAGAGAATACTCCGTGAGTAGCACAAGCATAAACTTCGTTTGCCTTACCCATATTGATTAATGCCTTAGCCGCATTACAAAGAGTTCCGGCAGTATCAATCATATCGTCAACTAAAATAACAGTTTTTCCCTTGACATTGCCTATAATATTCATAACTTCCGAATCATTTGCCTTTTGTCTTCTTTTATCCACTATGGCCAAAGGTGCTTCTAATCTTTGTGCAAAACTTCTTGCTCTTGTTACAGAGCCTAAATCTGGAGAAACAACAACAATATTTTCTTTATCATTAGCAAATTTCTTTGCAAAGAAAGGAGCTAAAATGGGAACACCTAACAAATGGTCAACAGGAATGTTAAAAAAACCTTGAATTTGTGGTGCGTGTAAATCCATTGTTAATACTCTATCTGCTCCTGCTGTGGTAATTAAATCAGCTACCAATTTTGCAGAAATCGGGTCTCTTGGCTTTGATTTTCTATCTTGTCTTGCATAAGAATAATATGGAATAACAGCAGTTATTCTACCTGCTGAAGCTCTTTTGAAAGCATCAATCATTATTAAAAGCTCCATAAGATTATTATTCACAGGAGTGCAAGTAGATTGCACGACAAAAACATCCGAGCCACGAACCGATTCGTTAATAGAAACTGCTATTTCCCCATCTGAAAAGGTGCCGACTATTGAATTGCCAAGTGGCAAGCCCAAAGAATCAGCAATTTGCTTTGCTAAATCGTGCGAAGCATTGGCGGCAAATACCTTGATGTTTTTCCCATGTGCAATCATTTTTTATCTGTCCTTTCATTTTTAGATATTAGTGGCTGAAGATTTGAAATTTTGTTAATTAGTAATTTATATATCTAAACAAATTTGCATTAAATATTTAAACTAAAGCTGTATTTAAAGCGTTTTTTACAGCTTGAATAATGCCATTACTTGTTCTCGTTGCACCTGAAACAACATCTACATTAGTTGATTGTGCTGTAACAATTTCTTGTGGAATAATTTTAATAGGTTCATTTGCATAACTTGGAGTATCATTATTTGCTAAGACCACAACTGATGTTAGCTTATCATTTAATATTGTTATAGAAACTTTAAACCCCGGCCTGTAACCTGTAGCTATTCCATAGAATGTACCATTTTTATATTTATATAATTGTGAACTGCTGACCTTTGAACTAACTGACGAAGAACTTGCAAACTGAGAACTTATAGTATTTGAATTTGGCACACTTGAAGAAACGGAATTATTATCAATATTTGAGGAATTGTCTGAAGAGTTAGATAATGAGTTATTTGAGTTGTCTTGTGCTATATTTGAAGACATTACTATATTGTTAATAGTTTCAACTGTTTTATTATCTAAATAAACCGGCAATTTCAAAACTACGGCGTAAACTATTATTATAAATGAAGCAAGAATTGTGCTAATTAAAACAGGCTTTAATTTTGAACCGGCGAATTTTAAACTAACATTATTTCTTGGGCATACTTTAATACATTTATTGCAGTTATTACATTCTCCGGATTTAATGACACTTTTTTTGTATAATGGAATATGCATAGAACAATTATCGGTGCAAATTCTACATTTTCCGCATTTTTCTTTTGGCTTTGATAAATATAGCAATTTTGTTTTTGAAAATAAAGAAAATATCGCTCCCAAAGGACATAAATAACAGCAAAAAAACCTTTCTATGAAAAATGAGGAAACAACAATAATAAGAAGAATAATAAACCCAAATAAATAAAATGAAATGGCATCATTTACATTTGGTAGCATTGCAAAAGCATCCCATGGACTATATAAACTAATGTGGATACCGCTATTAGTTATAATTAGAATAAAAATAACTGCCAATATTAAAAATTTTAATTTTTTTAATATACTATCAAGCTTTTCATTTATTTTTAATTTCTTTTTTAGTTTACCTTTTGGAATTTTATATATTAAATCACCTAATGTTCCAAAAGCACACATCCAGCCACAAAAAAATCTACCCAATATTATTGTAAGAGGGATGACAAGCAAAAGTTCAATCATACTCGGGAAAAGATATGATAAGTTAAATGTTCCTTTAAAAAAAGATAAAACCAAATCATTTATTTCTTTAAAGGTAATTGAGAAAATAGATAGAAACAAGAAAAAAAATAATAATTGAGTAAATGTTCTTAATATCTTATTTATATCAAGTTTCTTTTTTATGTTATCATCTCCTAATGAGAAATTGCAAATTCATTTTAATTATCATTTATCATTCCTATTTGTTGCCCAATTTTCCTTTATAATTTGTCTTGACCTTGCAATTGCAAGAGCATTTTCTGGAACATCATCAGTTATAGTTGAGCCTGCGGCTATATAACTGTTATTTTCCACTTTAACTGGGGCAATAAAATTTGAATTACAGCCTATAAATACATTGTCTCCAATAACTGTTCTGAATTTATTTTTGCCATCATAATTTACTGTTACAGCCCCACAGCCAAAATTCACTTTACTTCCAACATCGCTATCTCCTACATAGGTTAAATGAGCAATGCTTGTTTTATCTCCAACATTGGAGTTTTTAATCTCAACAAAATCTCCAACCTTAACTTGCTTTCCAAAATGACAATTTGGTCTAATATTACAAAACGGGCCAATTATAGTGCCTTCCCCAACATAACTTAAATCACAAAAAGAAGCCTTTATTGTTACATTTTGGGAAAGTTCACTATCCGAAATAAAGGAATTAGGGCCAATTAAGCAATTTAAACCAATTGTTGTTTTTCCTTTTATTATTGTGCCACTTAATATAGTAGTTCCCGTAGAAATTTCCACATCAGGACCAATAATAACTCCATCGGTGCAGGGAATATAAACTCCGTTATTAATGTGTCTTTCTAAAATCTTATCTCTTAAAATATCAGATAAAGCCTTTACTCCTGCTGAATTTCTAAGTCTTTTGCACACAACAGGAATTTTATTTGCATTAAAAGCTATTTCTTGAAATGATTTATTTTTTTCAACTTGTTTAATCAATTCCTTTGCACTAATAATAAGCCCAACAGTAGCTCCATTCTCATTTTCGCCCTCTTGATATACTGCTAACGCAACAGGCAAACTATACTCATTATATGAATTCAAAGCATTTTTTAAACTTTCCTCTGCCCAATATGGAACAAAAGCAGAAACTATTAATATATTTTTATCCTTATATTTATTAATAAAGTCCTTAGCCATTAATAATGCACTAGATGAAGTTATTTGTTCATCTCCACAAAAAATTTGAATTCCTTCATAGGCAAATTCTTTTGTTTTTTTATATGCTCCTGCTAAACAAATGTTTTTTATTCCAGCTTTTTTTATAGCTTCATATGTCCAAAGTGAAACACTTTTAAACAAAAGGTCGGCCCCGGCAATTGGAACATTACATTCGTCATTATCGTAATAAGATAAAACAATTCCACATAAATTTTCCATAATAAATAAACACTCCTTAGCAAATGAATTAAATAGTTTGTTGTATATATTATCGTATAAAATCCATTTTTTTGCAATAGAAAAATCATTTTTTTTATTTTAATTATGTTTTAGAGCATTAAAAACATTTTTAAATGTTTAATTATCCTTTTAATAGTGTTATAATACATAAATAAAGGCAGGCGAGAATTTTGCGAAAATTATTGAAGGCTATATCTAATTACATAAAACTTATTGATAAGTGGCTAATTTTCTTAGCCCTTTCTTGCAGTGCCTTTGGTATAGTGCTTATTTATAGTGCTACAAACAACACATTATTAGGCGAAAGAAATGTAACTGTTCAGTTGTTTTGTTTGTTATTTGGTTTTATTTTGATGCTGTTGATTTCAAAATTTGATTTTGAACTTTATGAGGACATTGCAAAATATATTTTTATTGTTTTTATTGTTGCTTTGATTGTTACTTATTTTGTTGCAACCGAAGTTAAAGGAAACCGAAATTGGATTAATTTTGGTTTAATAAATCTTCAAACCTCTGAAATTGCTAAATTTGCATTTATTATTACTATGTCTGTTCATATTTCAAAGTTGGACGAAAATTTAAATGAATTTAAAAACATTTTATTTGTTTTGCTTCACTTTTTAGCTTATATAATCCCAATTTTAATTCAAGGAGATGTTGGCTCTGCTTTAATTTATTTAGCAATGTTTACAGTAATGCTTTTTATTGGAGGGCTAAAACTTAGATATTTTGCAGGTGCAACCGTTGTTTTAGTGGCAAGTTCAGGTTTTATTTGGAACAGTCTATTGATGGATTATATGAAAAATCGAATTATATCCACCTTTAACCCGGAACTTGACCCTTTAAAAACCGGCTATCAGGCTATTCAATCAAAAATTGCAATAGGTTCAGGGAAAATGTGGGGTAATGGGCTTTTTAACGGAATTCAAACACAGTATAATTTATTGCCGGAAAAGCACACCGATTTTATTTTTTCAGTCGCAGGAGAAGAACTCGGTTTTGTTGGTTGTAGTTTAATTATTCTTTTATTAACTCTTTTAATTTTTAGAATTGTTCGAAACGGCAGTCGTTCTAAAAACAACTTAGGCACTATTATATGTTTTGGAGTTGCGGCAATGCTTGGAGCTCAAATGCTTGAAAATATTGGAATGTGCATAGGCTTTTTGCCGGTTATCGGCATAACATTGCCTCTTTTTAGTTATGGTGGCTCCTCGCTAATTAGTGTTTTCATTTGCTTAGGGCTTGTTTTGAATGTTGCTTCGCAAAAAACAGGAATTAACTTTAAAGATGAAATTTAATAAGTGGAAAGTGGAAAGTGGAAAGTGGAAAGTGGAAAGTTGAAAGTGGCTGAAAATGCCTTTGATACAATAATTGTTAATTGTTCCCTGTTAATTGTTAATTGTAATAGGTGCTTGAATTCTAATCCCGCTTTTGCCACCGCTTTTGCCTTCAATTAGTATTAAAGATGGCTCTTTTTTTATGTCTGAATGAACAAAACAAAGTTTTTTCGCCTCTATTTTATGCTTTCGCATAAGGCAAATAATATCCGATAATCTTTCGGGCTTATGAATTAAATAAAAACGACCGCCAAATTTTAATAGTGATTTAGCACAAATAATAACATCCTCCAAAGTGCAGGTAGCCTCGTGCCTAGCACTTTTTATATTTTCATTTTTGTTTATTAGTCCTGTATTTTCTTGTTTGTAGGGAGGATTGCACACAACAATATCAAATTCATTTTTAGATAAAATACCATCTAATTTTCGCAAATCTGCATTAATTATTTTAATCTTTTCTTGCAAATTGTTAAGTTTTATAGTTCTGTAAGCCATATCAAAACTTATAGGGTTTAATTCAATTCCATAAATTTCGCAGTTTTCATTTTTTGCAATAAGTAATATTGGAATTATACCTGTTCCTGTTCCTAAATCAGCTACTTTTTCGCCTTTTTTAACCTTTACAAAATTGGATAGCAAAACTGAATCAGTCCCAAATTTAAAAACAGTTTGCGACTGAATTATTTTATAATTTTTAATGCCCAATTCCTCTAAAACTTCCGTTTCCTTTAAAATAAAAATCACACCTTAATTAGTTGTTAAGAATGCTTTAATTATATTATACTTTATTTACAAAGGCAATAAAAATATCATTTAATTAATTAGGAATGAGGAACGGCAATTGACAATTTAATTAAGTAACAGGTAACAAGTAACAAGTAACAAGTAACAAGTAACAAGTAACATTTTCTTATTTCTATATTGACTACTAACAACTAAACTGTCATTGCGAACGAAGTGTGGCAATCTCATTGTTAATTAGGAATGAGAAAATAGAGGTAAAATAAAAAACGGGTTGGTTTTAGCCAATCCGTTTATTCATTTAAAAATTATTTTTTTAATCTTTATCGGAAATCATTTTTTACGGGTGAGGTATAGCTGAAAGCTATAATTTACAAGGGTTTCAAGGTATGCTATAATATTATTAATGACAAAATATTTGTGAATTTTTTATATCTAAACACACAAAATTTAAAACAAAATTAAATATATTTTAAAGGAGAATTTTTGTGGAAAGTTTTATTAAAGAACTGTATTTTGGAAATATCAACCCACAAGCAAAGGAATTTAAAAGAGATTCTGAATATGCCAAAGCAATGAATGTTTTGGCTGAGAACGAAAGCCTGTTGACTAAAATGTTAAAAGATGAGGAATTAAAGCTTTTTTTAGAATTTGTAAACAGTTATTCATCAATTATGGGAATTGAAACAACCGAAACCTTTGTTCAAGGCTTTCGCTTAGGTGCGTCTTTTACCATTGATACATTTATTAATAAAGAAAGTGAGTTTAAGAGTATTGAATAATGAAACCACAAAAAAATTAGGAATGAGATTGCTTCGTTTTACTCGCAATGACAATTAGTTCCTCATTTCTAATTAACAATGAGATTGCTTCGGGTTCCTTCGTCGGGATACGCCTCAGGACGACACTGCGGTGTCGACTATGCAATGACAAATTTAACAATTAGCAAAATACATATAAAGAAAATGGCAAATCCTCCGTCGCCTTTGGCGACACGCTAAATTATAATATCAAGTGCAACAGTAAAAAAAATAGTAGATTGCCACACTTCGTTCGCAATGACAATTCGTTTCTCATTTCTAATTAACAATGAGATTGCCACACTTCGTTCGCAATGACAATTCGTTTCTCATTTCTAATTAACAATGAGATTGCCACACTTCGTTCGCAATGACAATTAGTTTCTCATTTCTAATTAACAATGAGATTGCCACGGGCTCCTTCGTCGGGATACGCCTCAGGACGACACTGCGGTGTCGGTTATGCAATGACAACTGCTTTTTTTGTGTGCTCTTGCCCTGTGGTTAATACATAATTGACTTTTATTTAAATTAAGTTTATAATTGTTTAAAGGATAAAGGAAATCTGACCTCTGAATCAGTTATCAGCTATCAGCTATCAGTTGTCAGTTGTCAGTATTCTGATTTCTGATTTCTGACCTCTGACCTCTGTCTTCTGACCTCTGACTTCTGAAAAGGTGGTTTTTTATGCCAACTCCGCTATATTCGTTTTTAACCGATTTTGCTAAAAAAAATAAAACCCGTTTTTGTATGCCCTCGCACAAGGGAAAGGGCATAGGCAGTTTTTTGGACGATGTATTCCCTTATGATATTACTGAACTACCAGACAGTGATAATTTATATATCTCAAATGATGTAATAGGAAAAGCTGAGAATTTAGCGGCAAAAGCCTTTTTTAGCAAGGCGACTTGTTTTTGCACTACGGGAGCGTCTTCTTGTGTTAAGGCAATGCTTGCGTTAGGCTCAGTAAAGAGTAAAAACATAATTGCCGATAGGTTTTGCCATTCAAGTGTAATTGATGCTTTTGCTCTACTTGATTTAAAGCCAAAATTTTTATATAATGATTATGTTGATAATTTTAATATTCCAATTCCGCCTACAAAGGAACAGGTTGAAAGGGCGATAAAAAGCACTAAAAACCCCTCTTGTGTTTTTGTTACAAGCCCAAATTACTATGGTTTAATGGCGGATATTAAAGGAATATCTGAGGTTTGCAAAAAGCATAACATTTTGCTTTTGGTAGATAATTCTCACGGAACTCATTTAGCATTTATTGATAATGGCAAAGAACACCCTAACTCGCAAGGAGCCGATATTGTTTGCGATTCTGCACATAAAACTTTGCCTGTTTTAACAGGCGGGGCATTTTTGCATATTAATTGTGATATTACAAGGCAACTGTCTTTGCTAAAATTACAAATGTTTAGTTCCACAAGCCCGTCCTATTTAATTATGGCATCTCTTGACTATGCAAGGGAATATTGCGAGAAAAACGGGCAAGAATTATATAAAAGACTGTTTGAAAATATAGAGTATTTAAAAAAAGAGTTATCCCATTTAGGTTATGTTTACCTTGACACTAAAAACTGCGATAATACGAGGCTTACAATTTGCACAGCAAATTTAGGAATAAACGGACATAAAGCATATGAATATTTATATTCTCAAAATATTGCGTGTGAAATGGCGGACCAGCGAAATATTGTGCTAATTTTTTCACTATTAGACAAGCAAAGCGATTTAGAAAAACTTATTTTAGGGCTAAAATCTTTAAAAACTATTAGCAAAAAAGAAAACATAATTAATAAGTCCTTTTCTCTTATTAAACCTAAAAGGGCAATGTCCATTAGAAAGGCTTTATTTTCAAATAGTGAAAGAACGAATATAAATAGTAGTAAAGGGCGAATAATTGCACAAAATATTATTGTTTACCCTCCATCTGTGCCAATTATTATTGCCGGTGAAATAATTGATGACAATGTAATTGAAATTTTGAAAAGGGAAAATATAAGTGAAGTATTTGTTACTATATAAGTGAATAGAAAGGAGAAAACCTTATGAAACTAATAATGGCAATAATTAACAAAGATGACGGGGCTGAAGTCCAAAAAGAACTTACAAAGGCAGGCTTTTCTGTTACAAAACTTTCCACAACAGGTGGGTTTTTAATGGCGGGTAATATTACTTATCTTATTGGTATTGACGATAATAAGGTGGATAATGTTTTATCTATTATTGAAAAGTTTAGCAGTAAAAGAACCGAAATGCTGGTTTCTTCCTCTATTGGAACTGATATTTACCCATCTGAGCCTATTGATGTTACTGTTGGCGGTGCAACTATATTTGTTTTAAATGTTGAAAGGTTTGAAAAAATTTGATTAATTTATTAGATGACTTAATTGGCAATGAAATATTAAAGGAAAATTTAAAAGCTACAATTGATAGCGAAAAACTAAGCCATAGTTATTTAATAGAGGGTAACATTGGCTCTGGAAGGCACACACTTTCCACTATTTTGGCGAGTTCAATTGTATGCACAAGTGAGAATAACAAGCCTTGTGGCATTTGTAGAGATTGTAAAAAGGTTATTAATAAATCACATCCAGACATTATTAATGTAGACCTTTTAAAAGATAAAAAATCAATTGGAGTAGAAGAAATTAGAGAACTTTGCAAGGACATTTATATTTCACCTAATGAGGCTGTTAAAAAGGTTTATGTTTTTCAAAATGCTCATCTTATAACCCCTCTTGCTCAAAATGTGCTTTTAAAATCAATTGAGGAACCTCCCCCATTTGTTGCTTTTATATTTATTATGGAAGACGGATACCATCTTATTCCCACTGTTGTTTCCCGCTGTGTTAAACTTTCGTTAACGCCTGTTAAAGAAATGCAAGTCTTAAATTACATAAAAGATTTAAATATTAATGCAAAACAAGAAAAAATATCCGAAGCAGTTAGGTTTAGTGAAGGCTTAATAGGTAAAGCATTAAACATTTTAAAGGATAACAGTAAAAATAAAACAAAGGGCTTGTGTGATAGTTTTTTTGAAGTCTTGCTAAACCAAAAGGAATATGATTTTATTTTGCTTAGTGATAAATGTGCTGGAAAAGAAAGAGATAAATATTCAGAGTTTTTAGAGGTTTTATATACATTTTTAAGAGATATTTCTGTTTATAAAATTTCAAGAAATGAAAATAATTTAATTTTTTTTGATAGAAGGTTGAATATTTCTTTGTTTTCGGATAAAATGACTAATAGGCAAATTTTAAAGTTAATGGATTACACAATTGAAACAATTAATGCTTTAGAGCAAAGTTGCAACTTTAGTTTGTGGACAAATTCGTTTTTTGCTAAATGTTGGGAGGAAGTACATTGACCGAGATTATCGGAGTTAGATTTAAAAGAGTTGGCAAGACTTATTATTTTTCCCCTAAAAACCTTAAATTTTTGAAGGGAGAATTTGTTATTGTTGAA
>Ga0268285_1000782_pt1 | contig 17268 bp, 18 predicted proteins | sample saktaG_2_FD_190144 | JGI IMG/M metagenome (GOLD analysis project Ga0268285, IMG submission 190144) | Saline water microbial communities from Sakinaw Lake, British Columbia, Canada - sak_2013_06_06_120m | ecosystem: Environmental > Aquatic > Non-marine Saline and Alkaline > Saline ... | reverse complement strand
AAATATGCGATGATGAAGAGGGTGTTCAGGAAAGGATTGAGAAGATATTAAAGGGCAGTGACAATATTACGTTTCTTTTTTCTTCATCACAGAATATAGACAGACTGGTTTCAGCATATAAGGCATGTCTTAAAACCGGATCAATATTTGTTATTGATTTATATACGGCTTTCATACTTGATAGATTAGAAGAAATATCTTCAAAACTGCCTCAATTCGACTGGAAAAATGTGAGGGTAAAATTCACTAAATATCATGCGGATCGTCTTGCGGATTCCGGACATAAGAAACTATTGTACAAGTATAACAGCGGGAAAATCGAGATGGATGAAATAAATAAGAAAAAGAGCCAAGTTCTGATGCTTACTCGGGACAATTCAATCTTCCCAATTATTTTGAAGAATATTGATGACCCTGAGGGAGCAAAGATAATATATTCTATGTGGGAAGGATATCTAACAGATAAGTTCCGGAAATATTGCGATGAAAAAGGTTTGGTTATTGAACAGGTGCATACAAGCGGGCACGCAACAGTGGGTGATCTTAAAACTTTTGCCAAAGCGATGCAGCCCAAGACACTTATCCCAATACATACGTTTGACGCGAGCAAGTATCCGGAATTGTTTGATAATGTAAAAATGTTGGATGATAGAGAAGAGTTTCAATTTTAAGAGAGAGAAATAGGTGACCCTAAAGTTTTTCCGGCATTATCCAGCACATAGACAGCGTAAAGCAACCGAAGGGTGAGCCATCATCCCCCATGGGGGATGATATCAAAGAACTTGAATATGAAAGTGCCCAATTATCTTGACACTACTATTATATAGAAAAGATTGAAATCCAGTATTTGAAAGTGTATACTATAGCCACGATGAAAGATAAAATACCATTTCCAAAAGCTCCCATTACAGAAGCAGTTCTTGATATTAGGACGAATGTATCAGAAAAAGTTGATTTGTCTCATCTTGCGCGGTTTCAAGAGAAGATTAAAGAACGTTTTCCCATTAAAAAAGAAAGATATTCATGGAAAGGTGGGTTTCAAATTGGGAAAGGAAGTGTCCCTGAAATCACAGGTGCTTCAGGAGGTCCTGACGGTTGTTTGTTTAAATCTAAAGATAACACAAAGATTGCACAAGTAAGGTTAAACGGTTTTACTTTTAATAAATTGAAACCATATTCAGGGTGGGATGTTTTTTATCCAGAGGCGAGAGAATTGTGGGAAAAATATGTCGATCTTACAAAACCTGGAAATGTCAGTAGGTTAGCGCTGAGATATATCAATAGAATAGATGTTCCCTTGCCGATAAAAGATTTCAAAGAATACATATTAACTGTGCCTGAAATTGCTAAAGGCTTGCCGCAAGGTTTGGTTGAATGTTTAATGAGATTGTGTATACCAAACCTTGATATTGCAGCACATGCTATGGTAACAGTAAGTTTTAAGCCCAGAAAAGAAAATTTAGCAATATTACCAATAATTTTTGATATTGATGTCTTTAAAATGGTTGATTTTAATCCGGAAAACGAAGAAATTTGGGAAACCATGAAACTATTACGAGATTTCAAAAACGATATTTTCTTAAAAAGTTTAACAAAGAAAACAAAGGACATGTTTAGATGAGCAGTCTTGCTGTATGTGTAGATGATCTCAAAATAGTAAGAGAAGATATTTTAGGATATAGTTCTGAGTCACGAAGACTAAGGGCGATGACAAAAAGAACAGCAGAACATTTGCACCTTCCTATTTCTCGACAAGCAGGATTAGAGTTTTTTATATTTTCAAAAAGATGGAAAGAAGGAGTTGTTTTTTTATCATCTATAACAGAAGCCTGCTTGCATCCGGATTATCAGAGAATAATAGGAATGGGGGATAGGGTCATTCCTTTTATTCTACGAGAACTTGAGCGAGATCCTGATCTTTGGTTTTGGGCGTTAAAAGCAATTACGGGGGCTGATCCTGTTGAGGAAGAAAACCGTGGTAGGATAAAACAAATGGCTAAGGATTGGTTGCTTTGGGCTGAAGATAATGGATATGAGTGGTAAAACCTTACATGATTTGAATATAACTAGCCCACAAACTAAAGAATATAATTGTATTGCTTGGGCTGCAGGGGAAAACGACCGATATTGGTGGCCGGATCCAATGGAGAGTGGATATTGGCCGCCAGGCTTACGCAGAAGTGAGTCTATTGAAAATTTTATCGAGGCTTTTAAAACAATAGGATATGAATGTTGCGATAATGAAAATGCAGAAGAGAGCTATGATAAAATAGCAGTTTTTCCAAAGATGGAAAAACTGCAACCCATGCATCTAGGCAACTTGAAAGTGGTAAATGGACAAGTAAGCTGGGGAAAAGTTTTGATGTAGAACATGGTTTTAACGAATTAAAAGAAGTACCTGAAATAGATAAATACTATGGTGGGATAGTGGTAATAATGAAAAGGAAAAATAAGGATATTGTTTAAACAGCGCGTGTACCCAAAACGCGCCCATTCAACATCAAAAACTCTGTTTTCATCCGTTTTTAAATGTGACAATCCGCATACCTTAACTTTTTTATTTTATCGGAAAAGTCACATCGCCGCTAATTATTCTTGACTTTTTTGTAAATTCACTGATATACTGCTTAAAATTCTTATAGGTGCTTCGTTTTATGAAGATTAAAAGGGAAACTCGTTAAAGTCGAGTACGGTCCCGCCACTGTAAAAGGGTACGAAATCCGCTTAGCTCTATTCTTTGACGAATAGAGAAAAAAGCCACTGTTTAATAAAAAAAATGGTAAGGCGCGGAGAGTAGGACGATCCTTAAGTCAGGAGACCTGCCTATATTTCAAGGATAAAGTATTGCCGTAAAATTATCCTCGCGGAAGGGTGAAGAAACAGGGTGCAGCCCCGACATATATAAAAATATAGTCGGGTTTTTTTTTGCTATGATTTTGCCGAAGGCAAAATCATAGCAAAAAAAAATAACAATTTTTAACGCTACGAAGGAATTAATTTCATGCCTCGCACACGTTTAATCCTAATCCGGCATGGTGAAACGGACTATAACGCGGAAAAAAAGTATTACGGATTCAGCGATCCGCCTTTAAACGATATCGGAACTTGGCAGGCGGAAAGACTGCATGAAAGATTAAAGACAGAGAAAATTGATCAAGTCTATTCAAGCGATCTGAAAAGGGCGCGTCATACGGCGGGGATAGTTTTTAAAAATAATGAAATAAAAATTTATTCGGATTTGAGAGAGATGAATTTTGGTATTTTTGAGGGTTTACAGCATTATGAAATTATGGAGAAATATTCTCAAATTTATACAAACTGGATAAAAAATCCACTAAATATTAAAATCCCGAAAGGTGAGGCGTTTAAAAGTTTTAAGAAGCGAGTTTTACTAATATTGAAAAGTATAATAGCGGAAAACAAGGGACGTACCGCGGCTATTATTTCGCACGGCGGTCCGATAAAAATTTTTTTGAACGATATACTTAAAAAAGAGCCGGAAAAATTTTGGACGATAAAGCAAGATAGCGCGGCATTAAACATTATAGACTATATCGGAGGAACGCATCCCGAAATAGTGACAAGTAATGACAGCTCGCATTTGATATAGTATTTTGTCTAATCCCCACCACCAACCTCGTAGGTTTCAACCTACGAGGTTGGTGGTGGGGTAAAAGATAGAGGGAGAGAGATGGGAGATTTTATTTTTGTTTTAGGTGGAGCCAGAAGCGGGAAAAGCAGGTATGCCGCGGAATTGGCAGAGGTGTTTAACGGGAAGGTTACATTTATTGCTACTGCCGATCCTCACGATGAAGAAATGAAAGAAAGGATCGCGCGGCATAAGGCCGAGCGGTCGAAAGACTGGAATTTGGTTGAAGAGAACAAAAATGTGGATCTTGTTTTGTCGAAAATGTCCGAAGTGAACGGGATAGTTTTAATTGATTGTTTGGGGCTTTTGGTTTCTAATTTGATCGGCGCCGGTCGGAGTGATGAAGAAATAGAAAAAAAAATCGGAAAAATGATCAGCACTGTTCTCGAGAAGGATCTTAACGCGATCATAGTGTCGAATGATGTGGGCGGCGGTATTGTTCCGATAAATCCTTTGGCGAGGCGATTTCGCGACGTGATCGGACTTGCCAATCAAAAGTGCGCGGCAAACGCGGATAAAGTAATTGTGATGCACGCGGGAATACCGGTGGTTATAAAATAGCGGCAGGGATAGTATAGTCCGTCAACCCTTAAATGAAGGGTTTCCTTCTGCCCGTTTTTGTATCAGAGATCCCCGCTTTCCAGACTGTGTCAAAAGTGGAATTTTGCGTTTCCTTTAAAAAATTTACTCCACTTTTATATTATAGATCCCCGCATTCGCGAGGATGACAGTGCTGTCAAGATCCCCGCATTCGCGAGGATGACAGTGCTGTCAAGATCCCCGCATTCGCGAGGATGACAGTGCTGTCAAGATCCCCGTATTCGCGAGGATGACAATTTTTTGTAGGTGTTTTTGTGGAGATACCCTCCATCTTAAAAAGGGTCTCCGACTTTTGACACAGTCTGTTCGCGAGGATGACAACCTTTTTTGTCATTCCCGCGAAGCTTGTCCCCGCATGCTCTAAGCGGGGAGCGGGAATCTCTTTAATGAAATAAAGGGCACGGCATGCCGTGCCCCTACGGAATTTTCGTGTCGGGGTTCGGGAGGATTTCTTGATAACATAAAAAATGAAGGATGTAAAAGATGGAAAAGCTTAGAGAAACGATAGACAGGATTGAATTTGTTGACGGGTCGTTGGCAGAGAAGACTCAAAAGAGACTGGATAGTCTTACTAAACCTCAAGGCAGTCTCGGACGGCTGGAAGATCTGGCTAAACAGATAGTTGAAATTACGCGAAATGAAATGCCGCGTTTGGACAAGAAGGTTATTTTTACTATGGCCGGAGACCACGGGGTCGCCTCAATCGGTGTTAGCGCGTTTCCGAAAGAAGTGACGCCGCAGATGGTTTATAACTTTCTTGCCGGCGGAGCCGGAATCAACGTGCTCGCGAAACATGTCGGCGCGAAAGTGGTTATAGCTGACTTGGGAGTTGCCTGTGATTTGAAGGCGCATCCGGATCTAATCGTGAAAAAGGTGAATTACGGCACCAAAAATATTGCTGAAGGCGCGGCAATGACGAAAGAGGAAGCCGTTAGATCGATAGAAAACGGAATAGAAGTGTTTGAGGAGAAATTTGCTTCGATGGGAGGGATAGACATTGCAGGTACGGGTGAAATGGGAATCGCTAACACAACTCCATCGAGCGCGATAGCTTCAATTATAACCGGGGAGAAAGTAAGCGGGATGACAGGGCGCGGTACGGGTATAGACGACGCGAGACTTCAACTGAAAATTGAAATAATTGAAAAAGCGATCCAAATAAATAAACCTGATCCGAATGACGCTTTGGATATATTATCAAAAGTCGGCGGATTTGAGATCGGCGGATTAGCCGGTGTTATTCTCGCGGCGGCTTCTAAAAGGGTGCCGATAATAATCGACGGATTTATTTCTTCCGCCGCGGCATTGATCGCGTTTAAGTTGGAACCTAAAACAAGGGATTATATGATCAGCGCGCATTCTTCCGTTGAGAGGGGACACGCCGCCGTACTTGAATATCTTGGATTGAAACCGCTTTTAGATTTTAATTTACGTCTTGGTGAAGGCACGGGAGCGGCTTTGGTCATAGGAGTCGCGGAAGCGGCGGTCAAAATTTTAACAGAAATGGCCACTTTTGATACTGCCGGTGTGTCTAAAAAAATGGATTAAAGATTTATTATGAAACATTTTTTTGCCGCGTTACAGTTTTTAACGATTTTGCCTGTAAGGATCAAAACTCAGGTGACAGAACGGGATTTAGGAAGGGCACTCGCGTATTTCCCGATTGCGGGGGGTATTATAGGTTTTTGCTTGGCGCTTGTTTCATTAATTTTTGGTTTTTTATCGAGAGAAATCAGTATTGTAATGGTTTTGATCGCCTCAGCTGTTTTAACCGGAGCGATTCATTTGGATGGATTCGCTGACGTTTGTGACGGGTTTTTCGGAGCGAAGGATAAAGAAAAAGTGCTGAACATAATGCGCGACAGCCGAATCGGAGCTTTTGGCGTAATCGGCTTGGTTTGCCTTTTTCTGCTAAAGTTTGTTTTGCTCTTAAAAATTCCTCAAAATATGCTGGCCGGGTCGTTAATTGTAATGGTAATGTTCGCGCGTTGGATTCAGGTTTTTGCGTGTTTTAATTTTGATTATGCTAGAAACCAAGGAAAAGCTAAAGGGTTTATGGCAGGCGCGGGCAAGAAAGGTTTAACGATCGCGGCCGGGTTTTTGATTATAGCCGCCTTGGGGTTAATGGGAGTAAAAGGGATAGTTATTTTGGGTTTTTCGAGTTTGCCGGCGATCTTTTTTATGTTTTATGCTAAAAAAAGAATCGGAGGCATGACGGGCGATACGATCGGAGCCTCAAGTGAAATAGCGGAAGTTTCGTTTCTGTTATTTTTTATAGTTTGGTTAAAATTACATGGGATTTTTTTGTTTATCATGTAGGGGACAGACCTGCCTGTCCCCTAACTTTTTAAAAAGTATTTTTAAATGATACATTTACTGATTTATAGTTATGTTTTGGATCTAATTTTCGGCGACCCTGAGTGGATGTGGCATCCGGTGCGGTTGATCGGAGGCATGATAAATTTTTTAGATAGACGCCTAAGAGGAAACGGTTCTTTGCGGATGGAGCGGATAAAGGGAGTGTTTTTAGCTATTTTCGTGGTGAGCGTCGCTGTCGGCATCAGTTACGGCATTTTAAAGTTTTCAAAAATGCTGAATCCTTTTTTCGGCGAAGTGATCTGGGTGTATCTGGCATATACTACGCTCGCGATTAGAGATTTAAGGGTAAAAGGAAAAGCGGTTTTGAGGGAATTAGACGCGGGTTCCATAAAAGAAGCCCGATTTCAGCTTTCTAAGATCGTGGGAAGGGATACCCAAAACCTGAACGAAGAAGAAATAGCCAAAGCCGTGGTTGAAAGTGTTGCGGAAAGCGTCAATGACGGCATTATAGCGCCGCTTTTTTATTTGATATTAGGCGGTCCCGTATTGGCGATGGCTTACAAAAGCGTGAATACACTGGACTCCATGGTCGGGTACAATAACGAAAAATATCGTAATTTCGGGTGGTTTTCGGCAAGATTGGACGATTTCTTAAATTATGTTCCCGCGCGGATTTCGGGATTATTAATAGCGGTTTCCTCCGGAGTATATAATAAAAATTTTGCGGTTTCTTTCAGGATAATGATAAGGGACGGGAAAAATCATACCTCACCTAACAGCGGTGTGCCGGAAGGGGCTATGGCCGGTGCTTTAGGCATAAGGTTAGGCGGCGCGTCGAACTATTTCGGAAAGACTGTTCAAAAACCTTATATCGGTGAAGAAAAAAATGGTATCAAATCGGCATTGATCGGTCAGGCGTTAGACATAAGTTTTATCGCCTCTCTTTTAATGCTTTTGGCGGGAGTCGCGTACAAATGGTTAATTTAAATTTTAGTCACGGCGGGAATCTGCGTGAAGCTGAAAAAAAGTATGGCAGATGTTTAATTGATTTCAGCGCGAATATAAATCCGTTAAAAATGCCGACGGGACTTAAAAAAAAGCTTTTTGACAATTTTAGCGGACTTGTGAATTATCCCGATCCTGATTCTACTGAGATAACTCGGAAAATTGCCGAACATTGGGGTGTAAAAAGCGCCAATATCTTAGTCGGCAACGGTTCCGCGGAATTGATTTATTTTATTGTAAACGCTTATCAGCCGCGAACAGCGGTTATTCCGGTTCCGACTTTTTCCGAGTACGAAAGGGCTTTGATCCTGGCAAAAACCGACATAAGTTTTCTGACCTTAAAAGAAAAAAACAAATTTTGTTTAGATATTTCAAAAATAGAAAAGAAACCGGATATTTTTTTTGTTTGTAATCCGAATAACCCGACAGGAAACCTGCTTATCGAAAACCGTGAAAATATAGGGATCAAGCCGAATAAACTTTTGGTTATCGATGAAGCGTTTATGGATTTTCTGCCGGATCAAAAAGAACACACCTTCGCCTTAGAGGTCGTAAAAAACAAAAAAATAATTGTTTTACGCAGTTTTACGAAGTTTTTCGCGCTTCCGGGTCTTAGAATAGGGTACATGCTGGCGCATGAAGATGTTATAAAAAAAATCAGGCGCTATAAGTTTCCATGGAACGTAAACTCTTTGGCGCAGATAGCGGGCGCGGCAGTTCTAAGCGATAATGAATATATTTTTAAAACTTGTGAATTGATCGAAAAAGAACGGAAATTTTTGTTGAAAAAATTATCCAGAATCAACACTCTGAAATGTTTTCCGGCGGCGGCCAATTTTATTTTGATAAAGATAATCGCGGATGGTTATAGCGCGGAGAGCTTAAAAACAAAACTTGCCGCCGGAGGCGTTTTAATCCGCTCCGGCGGGAATTTCCGCGCGCTTAGCGATAAGTATATACGCGTCGCCGTCCGCGCGCGCCGGGAAAACATAAAATTGATTGACGCGTTAAGTCAAATTTAGGAGAGAATGATGAAAGATCTTGTTTTGAAATTGAAAGATATCCTTTACGCGGCGGTTCCGAAAAATGATCAAATGGGGCTCCTTTTTTCGGGAGGATTGGATTCATCCATTATAGCGGCCATTAACCCGTGTTGTAAGGCCGTTAATGTGAGTTTAGAGTCGTATGGGGAAGATATCTCCCACGCGTCTTATTTGGCAAAAGTTTTGGGACTGGATTATTTTCATAAAAGGGTGGAGATCCCTGAAGCGATAGATGTGATTCCTAAAGTCATAAAAATACTTAAAACTTTTGATCCGGCTTTGCCGAATGATATGGTTGTGTATTTCGGTCTCGAAAAAGCGAAAGAAATAGGCATTGATCACATATTAGCCGGTGACGGAAGCGACGAACTTTTCGCCGGATATTCTTTTATGCGGGATATTCCGGATCTTGAGACCTACATAAAAAGGATATCAGGCACAATGCAATTTAGTTCCAATGAATTAGCGGAATTTTTTTGTATGAAAATAGGCCAGCCCTATTTGGATAAACAAATTATCGATTTGGCTCTTCAGATGTCTATTGAGTTAAAAATAAAGAAAGATGGTCAAACCGTTTGGGGAAAATGGGCTTTACGTAAAGCGTTTGAAGATGTTTTACCTAAAAGAATAGCTTGGCAGACAAAACGGCCTCTGGAAAAAGGTTCCGGTATGGAAAAAATACGTGAGGTTCTGAGCTCTAAAGTTAGTGATGCCGAGTGGAAGAGCGCTTCTGAAAATCTGCCTATAAAATTTATAAACCGTGAACATTATTACTACTACAAGGTTTATAAAGATGTTGTGGGAGATATTCCTAAGCCTGAAATCGGAGAAAATAAGTGTCCCGGATGTGGGACGGGTATAAAAAAGAATAAATTTCATTGCAAAATCTGCGGGTATGTCTCAGATTGGAGGAGGTCTGTATGAAAAGTTTTATTTCGTGGAGCGGGGGAAAGGATGCAAGTCTTTCTTTTTATAGGGCTATTAAAGATGAAGACGTTGAAGCGGTGTGCTTGTTAAACATGGTTTCAGAAGATGGAAAGAGGTCACGAACTCATGGGATTAGTTCAGATTTACTAAAAGCGCAAGCGGAGGCAATGGTTATCCCGATTTTTCAGAGAAAAACAAGTTGGGATGGTTATGAAACCGAGTTTATTAAAATGCTTTCAGAGTTTGAACAAAAAGAGATACAAAGCGGAGTATTCGGAGATATTGATTTAGATGAACATCGCGAGTGGGTAGAGAGAGTTTGCGGGAAAGCGGGAATAGAGCCGATTTTTCCGTTATGGCAGTGCGGCCGGGAAGATCTTTTATTAGATTTTATACGTTCAGGATTTAAGGCCGTTGTAGTCGCGGTTAAAACGGATATGTTGTCTTCGGATTGGCTGGGAAGAAAAATTGACGAAAGTTTTATCGCGGATCTTAAGAAAATAAGTTCGGTTGATTTGTGCGGGGAGGCCGGAGAATATCACACTTTTGTTTATGATGGTCCCATTTTTAAAAAAAGCGTAGATTTTAGTATTGGAGAGAAAATACCGGATAATAAATATTGCTTTTTGGAAGTTTTGCCGGGAAAAAACTAAATCATTGAGGGATATGGGAGTTTATCACATTACATATTCGGCGGCTTTAAAGCAGGTCTGTCTTTTTTTTAACGAAAAATGCAATTTTTCCTGCAAAGGGTGCGTTAGAAAGTCTGAGCGCTGGGACTCGCATTTGACCGAAGATGAAAACCCGCAAAAGAGTAATAAAAAGTTGTCCAATGAAGAAGTTATATCGTATTTAGCGCCGCTTGCCTTCGGTAAAGTTATTTTTTTAGGTTCAGAACCAACGGTTGACACAGATTTTTTAAGTCTGGCCAAAGAACTGAAGACGCGGTTTTTCACTTATAACACGCTTATTACGAATGGATACAAATATGTGCAAGAGAAAGTGATTGATGAAGTTTGCGTCAGTATCAAGGCGGTATCTCCTGAAATTTTTAAAAATTTTACCGCGAAAAACAATTCAGGACGGGTTTTAAATAATTTTAAAAGGTATGCGCTGATGAGTTCATGGTTAAATGTGCGCGCGGAAAGTATTTTTATACCGGGCTATATAGATAAAAACGAAATAGAAAAAATTTCTATTTTTATCGCGTCCATTAAGAGGACGATACCATATCGTATAGACGCGTATATTCCAAGCACCGCTTATTCTTTCGGAAAAAAGGATTGTTTTCGCCGGCCCCGGGCGGACGAAATGCGCCAAGCGAAGCTGACAGCTGAAAAATATTTGGAAAATGTTTCTATTCTGCATAAGGGCGTTGCCGTGAAAAACAAAGTTGAAAGGGTATATTGATGGCAATTACAAAAGTATCGCTATGTTTATTTCTCAGCATATTTTTGTTTCTTTTCTCGAATGATTTCGTCCGGGCCGAAGGGAATTATCCCAAAAGGATAATTTCATTAGGACCGGCTCTTACGGAAGACCTTTATATTCTACGCGGGGAAGACAGAATAGTTGGATGCACGGTTTATTGTGACAGGCCGCCTGACGCGCGGAAAAAAGAAAAGGTAGGCACGGTTCGGGATGTGAATTTAGAGAAAATTGCATCTTTTCGTCCGGATTTGGTGCTTGCCACATCTTTGACAAACATTAAAGCGGTAGAAAAATTAAAAAAACTGAAAATAAAAGTAATTACTTTTCACTCGGCAAAGTCTTTTTCTGAAATTTGTGAACACTTTTTGAAATTAGGCGAAATTATAGGAAAAAAAGCTGAGGCGGAGAAAATCGTGAATGAGGTGAAAGAAAAAGTAAATGATATTAAAAAAAACGTTGAAAATATGAAAAAACCCAGAGTTTTTGTGCAGGTAGGAGTAACCCCCTTGGTTACGGTTAAAAAAGATTCATTTGTTAATGATTTTATTGAATTCGCGGGCGGAATAAACATAACAAAGGATTTAAAAAATGCCGTATATTCAAGAGAAAAGGTTTTGGAAGATAATCCCGATGTCATAATTATTGTAACGATGGGTCTTAACGGCGAGGAAGAAAAGAAAGCCTGGCAAAGATTCCGCGCGCTGAACGCGGTTAAAAACGGCAGAATTTATATTATTGATCCTGACGCCATAACCAGCCCCACGCCTTTTATTTTTGCTGATACGCTTGGCAAAATAGCCACGATGCTGCACCCGGCGCTCGGAGGCGTTTCATGAAAAAACGGATGATTAACTGGATTTTTTGGACGGTATTTTTTGCCTGCATTCTTTTGGCCGTCAGTATTTTTTCTTTATGTGTGGGGTCATCGGATCTTCCCGTAAAAAAAATTTTTTCTATAATTTTTCAGAACTCTGACACTATTCAGCGAAGCATTCTTTTAGATATTCGCCTGCCGCGTATTATTTTGGGATTTGCCGTGGGGGGCGCTTTGAGTCTGGCCGGGATTATTTTGCAGGGTCTGTTTCGAAACCCTTTGGTCGAACCGTATACTCTGGGTATTTCAGGCGGAGCCGCGCTTTTTGTGTGTTTGAATATTGTTTTAGGTCTGCATCAGGCGTACAGTATTTTTTCGTTTCCCTTTTCAGGAATTTTGGGAGGTGGCATAATTGTATTTCTGCTTTATTTTTTGAGTGTGAAACGGAGGATATTAAATATCCAGGAGCTTCTCTTGACGGGCGTAATGCTGAGTTTTATTTCGTCATCTTTAATTATGCTGATTATGTCGGTTTCAAGAGCGGAAGACCTTCATGGCATTGTTTTCTGGATAATGGGGTCTTTAGAAACGCCGGACGGAGTTCTGATAAAAACAGTATTTTTCATATCGATTCTTTCACTTATAGTTTCGTATCTTTTTTGTTTGGATCTTAACGCTTTTTCTTTGGGGGAAGAAGAAGCTCTGCATCTCGGCGTGAATACGGAGCGAACTAAGAGACTGCTTTTTATTCTTGCCTCGATATTAACCGGATTAAGCGTCTCCACGTGCGGGATAATCGGTTTTGTGGGGCTCGCGGTTCCGCATTTCATACGCATGTTTGTGGGGTCTGATTACAGGATTCTTTTGATCACTTCTTTTATCGCCGGCGCGGCTTTTTTGATATTCTGCGACACTATCGCGCGGACTATTATCGCGCCTATGGAGCTTCCCGTGGGGGTTATCACCGGCATTTTAGGGGGAGGCCTTTTTATCTACGCCCTAAATAAGAAAAAGATGTTTTTTGGGAGAAAAGATAATGTTTAAAATAGAAAATCTAAGCTGCGGTTATAGGGCCGATATTGTTGTAAATGACGTTAGTTTTGAAGTTGAACAAGGTGAAATTATCGGTATAATCGGGCCGAACGGTTCAGGTAAAACAACTCTTCTCAGGGCTATGACAAGAGTATTGAAACTTCACCGGGGAAATATTTTTTTTAATGGAAAAGATATATGGCATATGGATATAAAAGAATTATCCCGTCAGATAGCGGTGGTTTCACAAAACGCTCCCGCGAATTTTATGACCGCGGAAGAATTTATTTTTCTCGGAAGGATGCCGCATTTTAAGGCTTTTCATTTTTTTGAGACAAAAAAAGATAGAGAAATAGTTGAAGCGTGCATGACTTTAACCGATACTCTGCGGTTTAGAGACCGGTTTTTGTATGAATTAAGCGGTGGTGAGCGCCAGCTTGTCGTTATCGCCCGCGCGCTCGCGCAAGAGCCGCGGCTCTTGCTTCTGGATGAACCGACGGCATATCTGGATATAACTCATCAGGTAAGAATTTTAGATCTTATAAAGAAACTAAATAAAAACTTGGGTATTACGGTAGTTATGGTACTGCATGATCTTAATTTGGCAAGCGAGTACTGTCATAAGCTGGTTCTTATTAAGAACGGGTGTGTACATAAAATGGGAAAGTGCGAAGAAGTGCTGGAATATAAAACTATAGAAGATGTTTATGAAACTGTTGTTGTGGTTAAAAAGAGTCCTGTTTCTCTAAAACCATATGTGTTTGTGGTGCCGGGATGAAGAAGGAGTAGAGGATGATTAAAAAAGGATTAATTCAGATTTATACGGGGGATGGGAAAGGTAAGACAACCGCCGCTATTGGTTTAGCTTGCAGGGCAAGAGGCCAGGATTTGGAAGTATGTTATGTTTATTTTCATAAAAATCCCAAAAAAAGGAAATGCGGAGAATTTGCCATTTTAAAAAAAATAGGCGCGAGGGTTCACGGATTTGCCGAGGAGACCATACGCGGTGAAGAAAATATTAACAAAGACGGGATCCGTGACGATTGTTTGAAGGGACTCAGATTCATAAAAGACATTTTTAAAGAAAATAAATATGACGTTTTGATCTTGGATGAAATAAATATTTCCGTGAGAAAGGGGTTTTTGAAAGAAAAAGAAATTCTGGATCTATTAGATTCTAAACCGGCTCGTTTGGAGTTGATACTTACAGGCCGGGACGTTTCGGAAAATATGGTAAAAAAAGCGGATTTGGTAAGCGAGATCAAAAAAATAAAACATCCATACGATACGGGCGAAAAAGCAAGGCAAGGGATAGAGTGGTAAATGTTTAGGGTGAAGGGTAAATGGTGAATCGTCCGCCACCAACCTCGTAGGATGGTAGTAAAGAGCACTACCAACCTACGAGGTTGGTGGCTGGGTGAATGGTCATCGGTCATTCGTAGGGGCGGCCCTTGCGTCCGCTCTTGGAATAATTAATGGTGAATGGTCGTCGTTCGTAGGGGCGGACCCATGTGTCCGCCCGTGGATTGCTTATATCGAAAAGTATTTTAGAGAAAAATGAAAAGAATAATGAGAAAAAAAGTATTTGTGTTAGTTTTGTCAGCCGGAATGTGTTTTTCGAGTGTTTTTACGCGGGCGGCTCTGGGTGAAGACGAGAAAAATGCTAAGAAAGGTGTGATAGTTTTAGAGCCTATTGTGGTTACTTATTCGAGGCTTGGTGAAAATTTGTCTAAAGTTTCCTCCGCTGTAACTATCCTATCAGAAAAAGAGATCGCCGCCTCGCGCGCGAAGAGCGTGCCGGATTTGTTAAAAAATGCCGAAGGTTTGTATGTGTATGACGCTTCCGGAGTAGGGACCTCGGGCAGAGTCAATACTCGCGGTTTCTGGGGAGGTATGTCAACGCACCAGTTGGTTCTCATTGACGGTATTCCGCGGAATAAAGGGAAAGACAAACTTGTGGATTGGGATTTAATTCCTTTAGAGAATATAGAAAGAATAGAAGTTTTGAGAGGGCCGGCAAGCGCGCTTTATGGAGATACGGCCATGAGCGGGGTGATTAATATCGTTACTAAAATGCCGTCTACCGGTTCTAAAAGCGAGGTTGAAGTTTCCGCGGGAACTTTTAATACGGAGAACTATAAAATTTCCACGTCTATGGGGCTGGAAAAAACGGGCTGTTACGTAAGTATGGACATAAAGTCAACGGATGGGTTTCGTGAGCATTCCGATTATGAAAATATGAATTTATTCACAAAACTGAATTTTCAGCCGGATGAGACGCAGGACTTAGTTCTTTCAGCCGGATACCATATAAAAGAAGAGGGGTCCAATTCTTGGGCGCTGACTGAATCTCAAGTCGCGGACAATAGGCGCGAGGCCCGCCCCGGAACGGAAAATGACAATAAGAAAACCAAAAGGTTTGATTTGGGAATGACCTATAAAAAAGATATTACAGAAAATTTTAATGTGAGAGGCAGTTTTTACTATAATTTTGATAATGAAAACGGGTTTTATACGAGCGGTTCCAGTTATAGTTCAACGCGGGAACAACTTGATAATGAAGATACTTTCGGCGGGGAACTTAGAGCAAATGCTAAGTTTGATTTTTTGAATATGGAGAACTTTTTAACCGGAGGAATCGATCTTGAAAAAAATGATGTAGACTATAAGGAATATAACGCGTCAAATCAAATAAGATCCAGCATTAGATCAAACTATAATGTCACCAGAAATAAAGTAGGACCGTATATTCAGGATGAAATTTCTTTTTGCGACTGTTTAAAACTAATCGCGGGGCTCAGATATGATTATTTGGAGTTTCATTTTGACGATAGAATAAGCGCTCCGAATTCTAAAGACCGGGAAATGACAAATTTAACGCCTAAATGCGGATTGGTATATACGTATCGCAAAGACTCTAATGCGTACGCGAATTATGCCCAAGCGTTCAGAAGCCCGACAATAGGCCAAATGTTTACTTATGGCAGTTCCTCAAATCCTGATCTTGATCCTGAAAAGGCGTATAATTATGAGGTAGGGGTTAGACATGAGTTTTCTGACCGGTTGAGCGCGAATGTAAGCTTGTATTGGATGGATCTTGATAACGAAATTTGGTATGATTACGCGGATAGTATGTACCGGAATTATGGAAAGACTTCTCATCGGGGAGTTGAAACAGGGCTTTCTGCTGAAATTTTTAATAATTTATCGGTTTTTGGAAATTACGCGTATACAAGTGCTAAAAATGAAAACGGAGATTACGCCGGCAAATATCTAACGAATATCCCGATACACAAAGGCGGTTTTGGACTCGAAGTGAAAACTGACTATGGATTTAAAGCGCGTCTTGGGGTTACAATGACCGGAATTTCATATATGGATTCAGCGAATGAGGATACGTTGAAAGGATACAGCATAGTGGACGCGGGAATAAGTTATGATAAAGAATGGGGAACTGTTTTTTTGGATGTTAATAACCTTTTTGATAAAGTATACAATAGTTACGGGTATGAGAGCTCTTCCGGACGCAAGACTTACAGCCCGGCGCCGGGACTCGCGTTTAATTATGGAGTGAAGGTAAGGTTTTAATCCCGATCACCTTGCTATCCGGGCTTGACCGATCACCTTGCTATCCCGGGCTTGACCGATCACCTTGCTATCCCGGGCTTGACCGATCGCCTTGCTATCCCGGGCTTGACCCGGGATCTCTTATAGTTAATGATTAAGCAAAGGCGGTCAAATTATGAGCAATATATTCAAAATATGTTTAAGTATGTCAGTTTTGGCGCACGCGGCGTTTTTCGCGTCGTACGCGTTTGGCCCCGCCATGGATAATCCGCGAATTAAAGAGCCGATTGAAGTAAACTACATTGTGATCGAAAATCCCAAGGTAACAGACGAAAAAGAAATTATCGGTAATAAACAATGTGAAATAATGTTAAATCGCGAAAATATCAATGAGAAACAACTTCGGGACATAAAGGATGATAAACAGGAGCTTAAACCTGAAAATAAAGAATCCTCGCGGAATTTAAAAACGGCGGAAGCAAAAACGCTTTCAGGCAAACAGGAAGCGTTTCTTAAATATTTCAACCTCTTAAGAGAAAAAATACGCAGAGAAATGTACTCCGGTCTCAAAAACGAAAATAAAAACACGGTTACGTTAATTTTTACGCTACATCCCGACGGCAGACTTGGTGCCTTTAATTTTGAAACAAAGGGATTAGAAACGTCGCTAAGATCAAAGGTCACAAAAAGCTTAGACAAAGCTCAGCCGTTCCCACCGTTCCCAAAAGAATTAGGCCGCGATTCCCTGAATTTTTCTCTTACGATACAGTTTAAATGAGCACATGGTACTCATGTGCTCATTTAATCCCCGCAAGCTCTAAACGTCAAAGGAGGGGGTCATCAAATCAAAGGAGGCAGAAAGAAGGGGGTCAGAAAGAAGG
>Ga0268285_1000780_pt1 | contig 17318 bp, 18 predicted proteins | sample saktaG_2_FD_190144 | JGI IMG/M metagenome (GOLD analysis project Ga0268285, IMG submission 190144) | Saline water microbial communities from Sakinaw Lake, British Columbia, Canada - sak_2013_06_06_120m | ecosystem: Environmental > Aquatic > Non-marine Saline and Alkaline > Saline ... | reverse complement strand
CTCGCTAAAAAGGGCGCTAAAGTCACCAGTATTGATTTATCTAAAAAACTTATTGCCCTTGCTGTTAAAAAAGAGAAGCTAAAACCCTTTGGTATAAAGTATCTTTTACGTAATGCTTCTAGTTTGCACGGTATAAAGAGCAAAAGCTTTGATATTGTTATAGCAAATATGTGCCTGATGGATATCGCTGATGCTCAAGGTGCGACAAAAGAAGCTTTTCGTGTCTTAAAAGAGGACGGTCGCTTCCTTCTTTCCATAACTCATCCCGTTTTTAATATTGTTGGAGACGAATGGACGGTTTTAAAAGCAGAGGACGGTAAAACGTATTTTGCACGAGCAGTCTATAAATATTTGTCTCCCGTTAAGGAAAAGTTTAAATTATGGGCAAGCGGTATTCAAACAGACATGTATCATCGCTCAATTCAAACATATTTTAAATACCTGTTAAGTTCAGGTTTTTTTATTGATGAATTTATGGAAATTCCAACAAAAAAGAAAGTAACGAAAGCAACTAAGCAAGATGGAGACATGAGGATGCGCAGGTCGAAATACATGACTCTTGCCGAGAAAAAGATGAAAGAATTTGCCGGGAAAGAAATACCGTTATTCTTAATCATAGGGGCGTTAAAGATTAAAAGGAAATAAGATGAAAAAGATATACCTCATTACTAAAAACTCTATGAAGGTTCTTATAGCAGAAAATGCAATTAATTCTGATGAAATTGAATTAGAGCAAATGCAATTAGACACTCCGGAGATTCAGAGCATGGATGTGAGGGAAATTGCTGCATTTTCTGCCAAATGGGCTGCTGATAAAATAGGGAAGCCCGTTGTTGTTGAAGATAATAGTTTATGGATTGAATCGTTGAATGGTTTTCCTGCATCATTTGTTGCCTATGTTGACAGAACAATTGGGGAAGAAGGCATTCTTAAGCTTATGAAAAATAAAGAGAATCGTGCTGCCAAATTTGTAATGGCAGCGGCATACTGCGAACCGGATGGAGAACCGATGGTTGAAGCTGATGAATTAAAAGGAGTTATTACTACAGAATTGCACGGAAGTTACGGCCGGTTTGCTGATTTCTTTTTTATCCCCGAAGGGTATGAAAAAACAATGGGTTGTTTTCCCGATGAAGAAAGAAAATTAATCTGGCCCCATGGTCTCTGGAAAAGATTAGCTAAAAAGATTTTATTGAAATGATATTTTTCTTAAAACTAGATTTATTAAAAAACAGGGCTTTAGTCCTGTTTTTTTTCTTGAAATCTGTCTGAAATAAGATTATTCTTAAGATAGGGGGAGGTTTATTAATACAAATGAAACAGTAAAAAGAAGCGGATGCACTTAGTATTCCGCTTGGTGATTTAATAAAATAACTATGGAAATCATTACTTTTATTTTGAATATCATTCAGGTAATTATATCAATTATTGCCTGGCCATTTAAGAAATTACAAATAATTATGAAGATTAAAGATGTCAAAATTAAACAAAAGGCAAAGCGCTTAGAAAATGTTAATGGAATGGATGTTAGTTTAAAAGATGGTAAGAAGCTTAAATTGGAAAACATTGATATAGAACAGCAGGCAGAATCTATGAAAGATACTACTGGCATGAAAATTAAAGCGTCCGGAAACCAAGAGGCAGAATTGGAGAATGTAGATATCAAAAATCCAATAGGAAGAGTAAAAATTTCGAAAGGAGTTACAGTCAATAAACAGGCTGAGAAATAAATATGCGTAAAAAGGTGGAAAAACCCAATATTTTTTTACAGAAGTATCTATCAGAAAAAATAAGCTTACAAAAAATGGCTGGCTCTTTAAATCGATTGTCTTCGGTTTTGGCAAAATCAACAATTGACCTAAATCCATACCAAATTCACGCAGCTCTTTATGCGTTTAACAGTCCTCTTTCTCGTGGTGCTATTTTGGCTGATGAAGTTGGACTTGGTAAAACAATAGAGGCAGGGATAATCATTTCTCAATTGTGGGCCGAGGGAAAAAGAAGGATTTTGGTCATTACCCCTGCATCATTACGAAAACAATGGCAGGATGAACTGCTGTCAAAATTCGGTATTGAATCAGAAGTCTGGGATGGACCTTCTTTTAATACACAAGTGAATAGCGGCAATGAAATTCCCTTTACTTATGAAGGAGTTTTTATTGCTTCCTATCACTTTATTTATAGTCATCTTGGCTTAATTAAAAAACAACCGTGGAATGTAGTCGTTATTGATGAGGCACATCGCTTTAGGAGAGTATTTAAAGGGAGGGATGCTTCAAAGATGGCATATGATATTCGCGAAATTATTAAAGACAAGCCGAAGGTTTTATTAACTGCGACGCCTCTACAGAATAATCTTGAAGAACTATACGGAATAGCAAGTTTTATAGACGAAAAACTACTTGGATCTCCTTATAGTTTCAAAACAAAATTTGTACAACCAATAAAAGACCAATCAGAACTTACTAAATTGAGGTTGGAGGAATTACGGAAATTGATTCGTGGAGAAGAAAGAGACGGCCCATTGTCTATTTCAGGAGTAATCACTCGAACCCTAAGAAAGCAGGTTTTAGAATATGTACAATTTACCGATAGAACATCAATAACATTTGATTTTACTCCGACCGATGAGGAGGTTGAATTATACGAAAAAGTTTCTGCTTATTTACAGCGCCAAAATGTGGCCGCTATTGCGGCAACACAAAGAAATTTGATGATTCTTGTTTACAGGAAATTGTTGGCAAGTTCTTCATTCGCCATAGCTGATACATTGAAAAAGCTGAGCGAAAATTTAAAAAATGAATTGAAATTACGAAAAAAAGAGATGTCAACCGAAAAGATAAATCCCGAGTCCATAATTGATGAGGGGTTAGAAGAAGAATTTGAGGAGTCAGAACTTGAGGGGATAGAGCAAAAAAAGAAAAAAGAAAAACAGCGTATTGATAGCGCTTTTAGCGATGAAGATATCAAAAGAGAAATAGAAGAATTAGAAGAATATCATTCTTTAGCCATAAAAATCAAAGAGAATACAAAGGGCAGGGCTTTAATTGACGCTCTTATTCAATTACTCAAACAAGCAAAAGAAAAGAAATGGCCGGGGAAAGCAGTGGTATTTACAGAGTCAAGGCGTACCCAAGAGTACTTATCACGACTTCTTAAACGGGCAGGAATTTCTTTTACTGAATTTAATGGTTCTAATAGCTCTCCCGCAGCAAGGAAGGCTTTCAACCAATGGAAAAAAGAATTTCCCGAAGCAGCTACCCAAGGCTCTTTTAATGCAAACGTGCGACAGGCTTTAATATACGATTTTAAAGAGAGTAGTCAGGTTTTTCTCACAACTGAAGCAGGTGGAGAGGGTTTAAATCTGCAATTCTGCAACATTGTTATTAATTATGATTTACCATGGAATCCCCAAAGGGTGGAACAAAGAATTGGCAGGTGTCATCGTTACGGCCAGAAATATCAAGTGGTAGTTGCAAATTTTTTAAATACCAAAAATTACGCAGATAAGCGAGTTTTGGAGTTATTGAACGAAAAGCTTAATTTGTTTGATGGTCTTTTCGGTAGTTCCGACGAAATTTTGGGAGCTTTGGAATCCGGTCTTGGTTTTCAGAAAAGAATACTTGAAATTTACCAAAGCTGTCGCAGTCCCGAAGAATACGATAAGGCGTTTGTGGAATTACAAGAAAGTCTAAAAGATGTTATTTCTAAAACTACTTTACAATATAGAAATCTCTTATTGGAAAATACCGATCAATCCGTTGCCGCCTTATTTAAAAAAATGAAAGCTGAGACAAAACAAGTTATTTCTGACTTTGATAAGGATCTTCTGCGCCTTTGTAGATTAACATTGGGCAATGAATTAAAGTCCACTAACGACGAATCTGTCTATACTATAAACGGATATGAGTTTCCTATTGCTTTTCGGGAGCTTCGTTATAATGAAGAAGGAAAAATATCCCGTGCCCATAAGGACCACCCTGTTATTCGCAAAATAATTGATGATGACTTGAAACTGCAGACCAAGCCAATACCATCATTAATTTTTTATTTATCAAAACACGGAAGTAAAATATCTCAGTTAAATAATGCGAAAGGTAAGGAAGGATTTGTTTTTCTATGGAAATTAAAAGTAGCCGGAGTTGAAACAGAGGAAATTTTAGCGCCACTCGTATTTATTGAAAAAACGAAAGGTAAGTTTGATGTTTTGGATATTGCCATTGGGAACGAATTACTTGATGTAGAAAGCGAGAACGTTATGACTTCAATTAAAAATTCTCCCATCAGTAAAGATGAATTGTTAAAAACATGGGAAGAATGGGAAAAACCGGTGGTGGAAAAATACCAAAAAAGAAACGAACGGCTTTTTGATAGAGAGATAGAAAGAATAAGCCGATTTTATAATGATTACTCTTTAAGAACTCAGGACAGGATTAAAAAATACGAAAATGAGAAAAAAGAGATTGAGAGAAAAAAGGATAACTCTTCTGATTTTTCAGAACGCGAAAAATATCGCAAGCGAATACAAGATATTGATATACAATTGGGCAGGTTGAATATGCAGGTATATAAAGAGCGGGCAGAGGGGGAAAAAAAGCGAGAAAAAGAGCAAAAAGCATTGCGAGATAAATTAGAATTAAAGTTTTATGAAGAAATGATTGCGATGACCCATTTTATTATTCAATAGTATGACAAAAGAAATAAAGCAAAAAAAACAGGATTTGGGAATTTTCTACACCGATCAAAGAATCGCGGATTTTATTTTTAGCATTTTGAAAATTTGGAAAGACAAAGAAGAGAAAGGATCCGGTCGTTGGGAATCGCGAAAACATTTTCCATCAGTTATTGATCCGGCCGTTGGCGAGGGGGTATTTTTAAAGGCCGCTATAGAAACTGGACTTACTAAAACGGATTATATTTTCGGATTAGACATTGACGAAGAGGTAGTTAAAAAATGGAAGCAAATCAATTTATTAAAAGAATTCGGCGGTAAAGAAGAAGATTTAGAAGCACACTTCTTTCACCAGAACGGGTTGGATAGAATTCACTGGGAACAGCACACAAATAAATATCGCTATAAGTTAAAACAAAAAGACATAAGCGCCCAGCAATTTGATGCGGTCGTAGGTAATCCGCCTTATGGCGGTTTAGGCGTGTATGATGAAATGAAAACGCTTGCTACTGCTATATGGCAGGCGGAGAAAGTTCAGAGAATTGAACGACAGACTCTAAATACTCTTTTTGGCGAAGAAGTTGAGAAAGTTATCAAACACACAGAAACAATTCATCAAAAAATCTCGCTTCCGCCCCAAAAGATTTTGCATTTATTAAATCTTTCGGAATCATTGCTAAAATTTGAGATATGGAAAGACAAAAAATATATTCCACAAAGGATTTCTCATAAAGTAAAAATTTCAGGCATTGATTTCAATATAGAAAATCTTCTCACTTTTAAAGAAATTGAGAAACTAAAGAGTTTCCCAATTGAGATATTATTTTTAGAGCGTTTTATTCAATTGGCGAAACCCGGAGGGTGGATAGCTATTATTATTCCGGACGGCATTTTAACCAATTCCAATTCGCATTATGTACGAGAATTTATCAGCGAGAAAACAAAGGTAGAGGCGATTGTTTCTTTGCCGCGAGATGCTTTTAAAAATGTCGGCACGACAGCCAAAACAAGCATTTTATTTTTACAAAAATATAAGGATCAAGAAAAGAAGCAAGAAAATTATCCTATTTTTCTCGCTTCAGTCGATTCTCTTGATGAGAAAAATTTTAACTTAATTAAAGATAATTATAAAAATTATTACAATAAAACTATGAGCAAGAAAAATTTAGTTCAAACAACAACAAATGAAAAAGGTCGGGAAATCGTGATGGTAAGGGTGGATAAAACTTTGAAAGAGATAATGGAAGAAAAACCAGCAAGCAGATGGAGTCCGGGTTATTGGCATCCTCAATATGATGAGCTATACAATCATATTTACAGTCACGAATATGATGATTTTGGCCGTTTTATCAAAGTTATAACTGATGGCAATAGAGGTGAAAGAGCTTTCTCAAAAAAGAAAGACGAGGTTGTATATATTCAGGCAACCAATATGGTAAATACGGGCTTAGATTTCTCGCGTAGTGTCAGTTATATCAAGAAAGGAAGTTGGCTTGATCCTAAAAGAAGTAGAGTTAATGAAAACGATATTTTATTAGGAGAAAGAGGAGTAGCTTCAACGGGGAGGGTGGTGGTAATTCACAGAAACATGGGATTGATGAATATTAGTCAAATTATTGCCTTAATTAGACTAAAAGAAATAAATCCGTTTTATGTTGGTATTTTTCTAAAAAGTTTTTTTGGCCAAGGGCAAATTAAAAGACTGCAATCTGGAATTGGTCCAGCAAAATTAGTTTTCGACGAGATTAAATCAATAAAAATTCCAATTCTTCCTGATGCGGTCCAAAAAAACATTGAATCCGAATACAAAAAAATGTCCAAATATCATGACAAGGCAATAGAAGCGAAGAAAAATAATGATGAGGCAGAATATAAAAGGAACATAGAAACTGCCGAGAAAATGCTAAAGGATTTAATCGCCAAAACCGAGGCCGTTATTCGCGGCGAAAGGAAAGATGTAATTTAATTTTTATGCCGGAAAAAAGGTCGGAAAATTCTTATATTATAAATGACATCTTGCCATTTTTGGCAAGTAATTTTGGCTATCCGATTCACGACGCAGAGCGGGTGAAAATAAACGATGTCCCAATTTTCAGGCCGAGTGGCGGCCGAGCCGGCTCCATTGATATTGTTTATTATCACAACGGTGAGCCGGTGCTTATGGTTGAAGCCAAAACAAAACACAAAAGTCACGAAGCCGCGCTTAAAGAGGCATTAGTTTATCTCAAAAATTTTCCCATAGACAAAACAGAATTTGCCCCATCCGGACTGCCGCCTAAGATTTTAGCTACAACCGTAGGAAAAGATATTAAATTTTACAAATGGAGCATAGATTATTCAAAACCAATTCCCGATTTTATTACCGATGAAATTGAAGTTTTATCTTTTGAAAAACTATTATCCTATTATGGTTTGATTGAAGAATATAAGGCGCGTATTTTGGAGCCAAAAAATTTCACCACAGATTTTTTTGATGAGTTGATTTCTATTTTTAAACTCCACAAAAAAGAAGAGAAAATCACAAAAGATGTTGTTAAGGAGGTTGTTTGTCAAATCCATAACTATTTATTAAATCCACAAAAATATACTGGTGATTTTCCTTATACTGAATTAGATTTGCAAGGTCAGAAGGCCATTCGTGATTTATTTAATCGTTATGATTTTATCGGTTCGCTTGGCCCCGATATTGCCAAAGAATTCCGCAAGGCAATTTTGCGTTCTTTTCAAGGCGAAGAATTTAATCAATATCTTACTGAGAAATGCGTCATTGATTTTGTCTTTGGGTTGATTGGTAAATTGAACAAACACACGAAAATTTTGGACTTTGAGTGTGGAAGTGGAGGATTTTTGGCGACAGCTATTGATCAAAACAATTTAGAGTTGGAAAATGTGATGGGAGTTGATATTGAGGATTTGCCATACATTATCGCTAAAACTTATTTTGCTTTGTATTTCAAGAAAACCGGAGAGGAATTAAATCTGGTGCCGATAAAAAAAGACAACGGTTTATTTTATCACGGCAAAAATTGGGATTTGGTTGTCGGTAATCCTGCCGGAAGCAGTAAATATGAGCATGGTAATGTAAAAAAAATACGAGACGAAGGACTAGAAGATTTAAAAAAGCAAAAAAATACCAAATATGAAAGAATTCCTAGTGAATATGAATTATCCATACAACAAGCAATTCGATCTGTCAGAATTGGCGGGAAAATCTGTCTGGTACTGCCGGAAGGAGTATTTTCAAATTCGCAAGACGAGTTCTTGCGAAAATATATTGCCAAGCATTGCAATATTTTAGCGATAATAAGTTTACCTCCAGGGTCTTTTAAAAGAGGGACGACCGTAAGTCAATTGAGACGAGGAGCGCAATCCGCCTCTATGAAAATGTCCATTTTGTATGCGGAGAAAATTAGGGAGATCAAGAAAAACGAAGGTTTGGAAATTGACTTGAGACACTTGAATTATCCGATATTTCTAGCGCACATTGATAAAGTTGACTCCAGATCGGGTGAGATTGGTGAATGGTTAGAAGAAAGATTGAATGTTGTTTTAAAACAATGGCGGGAATGGCAAAATAAAGCTGAATTAGAAAAGATTGAAAAAGTCATTACCAAGTTTGATAAAGAAGAAAGAATAAAAAATCGTCAGAAATCATTATTTAGCAAAACCAAGGTCGAAAAAGTAGAAGTTAAAAAGGAGAAACCGAAAAAAGCAAAAAAAGGAAAGTCCGAAACAAAAATCAGCGAATTTTTAGAAGAGTTAATAAAATAAATTAGGGAACATGAAAAAAGACAAAAAAACAATAGGTATCACAATCCGCTTTTTTACTAACGATTTACCGGGGCGTGTTGGTTCCAAAAAAGAACAAATACCTTTTTGGACTTGCGGGAATGTGCATCTTGAAGCGAATAAGGCGAAAGGGATAAAGCCACAAGACGAGATGTTTAATTATTTTGAAGATATTCCTCGCGCGATTAAAGTGGTTTTGAGTAAGAGTAAATTGGTGGCGGTAGAAGATGTTGCTTATAGCATGAGGGCAGAAAAAAGAAGAAAAAAGAATTGACCAATTAGTTTATAAACTCTACGATTTAACTCCGGAGGAGAGGAGAAAGAACACAGAGAGCCGAAAGAGACTTTGAAGGAGATTGAGGAATGGAAAGAAAAGATCAACGAAGTCTTATCTGAAATTAAATATTCTTTAGATAGCAAACCATCTAAAAGATTGTTAAAATAAAACTATATGAAACAGCAACTCATTGATTGGGTTAATAATAATCAGGGTCTTGTCGCAATTTTAATATTTTTAGCGGGCATTCTCGGATATTTTTTAAAAAAACTCTTTTTCAAGAATCGGTTTGGAAAGAATTTAAAACAGAAACAGAAAAGCGGTAATGACTCGACTAATTTACAGTCCGGGCGCGACATTAATATTTCTTAGGTCAAATTTTTAATAGAATGAACCAGAAACAACAAAGTGGCGATAATTCTCAAAATTTTCAAGCCGGTCGTGATATAAATTTTAATTTACTGGCGGAGGCGGACAAACGAGACTTCGGAATTATTGATGAAATATTTAAGAGCGTAATCCAGCAACTACAAGTTAGCGAACATCGGCCTGATAAGGAATATATAAATCTCAATAAAAAGATTGAGATTAATTTTCGTAGTAAAGAGGATCGTGAACGAGTACGGCAATATTTTAAATACGCCTATACGAAAGTTTCGCTTATTGAAAGAAGGATACAGGAGGAGGATTCTGAAATCCACAGTGACCTCCATAGCCATGTGTTTAATAGATATAACGCGTTAAAAGATCGCGGTCTGAGCAATGCCAAAATTCTAGAAGAGCTATTTAAACAATTTATTATTCCTGGTAAAGAAGATAATGCTGAATATAGCAACCTCACACGTGCCTTTGTTTTATTTTTCTTTGATGACTGTACCATTTTTGAAAAGACTGACACGGAAAAATAAGTTTATTTTAAAGACATGCTTATTCCATCCAAACACGAAAAACTTGATAGGAGTATTCTTGTGGTAGGTTCGGATATTTTGAGCTTACTTAAGCACAGGAGCTATAACGTTGAAACACTATTTCAGGATATTAAGCGATTAAAATCAATCGGCCTGGATCAGTATTATAATACTATCACCTTTCTGTGGTTATCAGGCCTTATTGATTTGAAACAGTATCAATTGATTGCGAAGAAATAAAAATATGTTTTTAGAAAGATTTTATTCGGAACCAGAAGGATTATTTCCAGCCGTTGAGTTTAAAAATGGTGTTAATTTTATTTTTGCTAAAAAAGAAAGGGGCACGGATACAAAAAATTCATTAAATGGAGTTGGGAAAACATTATTGTTAGATTTAATCGATTATTGTTTGCTTTCTTCTGAAACAAAATTGATTAAATCTGCAAAAGTACACAATGAACTACAACAGTACTTAGTGGTGTTGGAATTTACCGTTGATGACAAAATCTATGTTATTAAGCGTTCTTTTGCGGAACCAAATAAAAATATTATCTTCGGCCCCAAGGATGCTGTTTCTAATTTTAATTCTATAGATGATATTAAAGATGTACTTTGTGATCTAATTTTCAAGAATGTGGATTATAATGGAAAGTATTCTAATAAATGGCTAAGAAAATTAATTCCCTTCTTCATAAAAAAACAGTCAGCAAAAAATGAAAGTTTTTCCGATCCGATTAAGTACATAAAGGAAGTTCCAGAAATGGAATTAGTGCAATATCACTTACTTTTTATGGGAATTGATAATGCGCTGTTTTACCAAAACTTCAATTTACAATCGGAGCTTAAGAAAAAAGAGCCCGCCATAAAGGAAGTAAAAAATCTCGTGCAAGACACTTATGGATTGCGTGATATTTCTCAGGCTGAAAATGAGGTAGATAAGTTACGCTCTCAGTTAATTAAGCTTGAAGCGAATATCAAACACTTTAAATTGGCTGAGCAGTATGAAGATGTTGAAAATCAGAGTAATGAACTGACTTTAAAAATCAAAGAACTGTGGTTTCAAAATTTTTCCGACAGAAGGAAGATAGAATCATATAAAGAAAGCTTTAAGTTGGGCGATGATTTGAGCGTACGGAAGATTGGTAGACTATATCGTGAGTTGAATGATTTACTCGCACAAAATATTGAGAAAACTCTTGAGGAAGCTATTGCATTTAGGAAACAGGTTGCTGAATCAAGAAAGGAATTTTTGAAAACCGAAATTCATGCTCTCGAAGATGCCAATAAGAAGCGGGAAACTGAGATAAAGGAACTTGAAGAGAGACGTGCGCAGCTTTTTAGTTTTCTTGAAGCAAAAAATGCTATATCAGATTTGTCTGAGGCTTATCTGGAATTGAGTAAAAAGCGTGAAGAACTTAATGATTTGTCCGGTAAAATTAAACTTTATCAGGATTTGAGAAAAGAAGAGGCGGATATTAAACAAGAGGAGGCGAAACTATATGCGGAGATCGTGAGTTTTCTTCAAAAGATACAAAGAGACCTCTCTGACTTCCGTCAGACATTTTTCGAAATTCACGATGCAATATATGTTGAGAACAAGGATCGTTCAAGTTTTACTTTGACCCCAAGTGAAAATAAAGATTCTAAAATTGATATCGGCGTATCCTTGCCAGCCGATTTATCAAAGGGTAAAAATCAAGGAAGAACTTTGATCTATGATCTTGCTATCTTATTTCATGCTATACGAAAAGGAATTCGTTGCCCAAGGTTTTTAGCACATGATGGAATCTTCGACGGAATGGATAAAGCTCACTTTGTTCATCTTTATGAATATTTGGAAAAATTAGCCAATCGCGGCGAAAAGTTTCAGTACATCATTACTTTAAATGAGGAAGGCACCCTGAACGAAAATTTTGGGAATGTCGACAAAGTCAATCCAGAGAAAATTGCGAATGAAGCCATCATTACACTCACTCCCACAAATCCCTTATTTGGTAGGAAATGGGATTAAAAAATTGTATGACTTGGTTAACAGAAAAAAATAATTAAAATTTGATCCGAAGTTGAAAGAAATTTAAGATTTTTTAAGTAATGTTTAATATTGCATCTTTAGAACTTATTAAGTCGTTATGGGAAGCAACGAAACTATTCTGGTATTTTTGGGTTATCGCAGTGGGTATTATAGGGATTAGAATATTTTTTAACTGGTTCGAAGTATGGTTAGAAAAAAGGCGAACTAAAAGATGGTTAGAAGAACATAAGAAATTGGAGGATTGGAAAGAAATAAGCGGTATAGAATTTTCAAAAGTTACGGCAGCTATTTATCGTAACTTAGGATATAAAACTATAGTGACAGATGGTCCGGGAGATGAAGAAATTGACATTAAAGGATTAAAAGACGGAAAAAGGATTCTTTTTCAATGTAAAAATATGGAAAAAGCTGAACCCCATGATATTCGTGCTTTTTCTGACACTTTAAGAAAACAAAATTTTAAAGAGGGAGAGATGGGAGTTTTTGTTACCACTGGCAGATTTACAAAAGAAGGCAGAAAGATGGCAAGAGAAGCAGCTGCTCCGATGAAGCTTATTAACGGAGTAGAGCTTGTAAAATTAGCTAATAAATCGAATTCTACGGGATCGGTGGAGGTTTAACCTGCACCGGGGGGGTGTGTTTATATAAGAATAAAAAGTCGCCAAGGGGGCGGTTTCTTGGTATTATGAATATAATAAACATATGAAAATAGCAATTATTTCTGATGTTCATGACAATTTAGCTAATTTAGAAAAGTTTTTAAATTGGGCCAAGGAAAATAAGATTGAGGAATTAATTGTCTGTGGTGATTTATGCGCGCCGGCTACTTTGATTAAATCCTTGGCTCCGGGATTTTCCGGTAAGATTCATTTGGTTTTCGGTAATGTTTGCGACAGAGAAACGGAAACGGAAAAAGTTAAAGAACTTTCTAATGTAATTCATTGCGGTGATTTGGGGGAATTTGAAATTGATAATAAAAAGGTAGCGATTATTCATTATCCTGATAAAGCTAGAGAACTAGCTGAAAGTGGAAAATATGATTTTGTTTTCTATGGCCACAATCACAAGCCTTGGATTGAAAAGATTGGCAATACTTATTTAGCTAACCCCGGGACTTTGGCCGGAATGTTTTACAAGGCAACTTTTGCCTTTTGGGATACGGAAATCGGTAAGTTGGAATTAAAAATTTTAGAAAGGATATAATCTGAATAATTAGAAATTTATTAATGGCAAACCCCAATAAGCATTATGAATAAGAAAATCAATAAAATTAGGAAAGTTGTTAAAGAAACCTGTGAAGACGGTGATTGGAAGTATCACATGCTTCCTGTTATTAAATATGCCAAGAAATTAGCAAAAATATATAAAGCTGACGAAGAAATAGTTGAATTAGCTGCTCTTTTACATGATATTGGCAGAACTAAACTTCATGATGATAAAAATCATCACATCTCAGGCGTACCTGAAGCTGAAAAGATATTAAAAAAGTATAGCTATTCAGAAAAGATTATTGAAGAAGTTAAGCATTGCGTGAAATCTCATAGAGGCAGTAAAGACATTAAGCGAAAAACTATGAGTGCTAAGATTATTGCAAATGCTGACGCAATGGCTCACTTTGATGTTTTGCCCATTTTCTTTTATTGGCGCAAAAATAAAGAAAGTTTTGAAGAAATTATAGAATGGGTAGATGAAAAAATTGAGAGAGATTGGAATAAAAAAATTACCCTACCTAAAGCAAAGAAGATAGTAGAGAAAAAATACAAAGCAATAAGATTACTTTTAAATTCTTTAAAGAGTTGTTAATCTTGGGAATAAACCAGCTGCCAGGGTCAAAATCTTGAAATCAGGAGAAGTTTAACCTCAACCGGGGTTAAACCCCGCACAGATCTAGAGAATTAGGTGTAGCGGGGTCAGACCCTGCACAGATGGTTGGTCCCAGGCTTCAACCGATTTAAAAAGGTCAGGGGATTAATCTTTCGGTAAGCTCAGGACAAGTTAAAAAATAAAATTATGAAAAACGCAGAATCGGTAGAAAATAAGCTACAAGAATTAATAAACCAATATAATCTTGGAGAAGTTTTGACGATTGATATGATAAAAGATTTAGTTTGGCGTGAAGAAGGAGATAAAGCTTTTAATAGTTTTATTGAGAAAGCATCTAATCATTTTAATAATATTAAAGACGTTAATGAACTGAATAGGGTTTTGCAGGTTTTTAACGATACTTGGAATTATTTTCCGCATAAATGTTTAAACGGAAAATCTCCAATGCAAGCAGTAGAAGAAAGCAAAAATAATTAAAACAATCAATTTTAGCCAAACAAAAAATCAAGAAATTGATTAAAAAATAAAAATATGGCAAAAGTAGAAATTTTAATTAAAGGTTACGCAAAAGAAAAGAATGGAGAAGAATTTGCTTCTTCTACAACTACTTTAATTCGGGAAAACAACTTGAACATAATTGTTGACCCTGGGATGAATAAAGAGGCGTTGTTGGGCGGTTTAGCGAAAGAAGGATTGAAGACGGGAGATATTAATTTTGTTATTGTGACCCATACGCATTTAGACCATTCTCTTTTAGCTGGTATTTTTGAGAATGCTAAAATTTTAGACAATAGCGATATCTATTCTTTTGATGGTAAAATAAGCGGACATGAGGGTAAAATTCCGAATACTGATATAGAAATCATTAAAACTCCCGGGCACGATCAATTCCATTGTTCCGTGTTAGTTAAAACGGAAGATTTGGGTAAAGTAGTTATTGCTGGCGATGTGTTTTGGTGGGCAGACGAGGAAGAACAGAAAATAGACAAGCAAAGTTTATTAGAACACGAAGATCCCTATGTTAAAGACAGAAAAGCACTGAGGGAAAGTAGGAAGAAAATTTTAAATTTGGCTGATTATATTATTCCTGGTCACGGTGAAATGTTTAAAGTTAAAAGAATATAGAGTTGGTTGATCCCAGGGATCAACCAACTAAAAATTAATTTAAAAGCATGATTACAATATTTACGCTTGCAGTTATAAGCATAATTATAATTCTTCTTATTAAAGTTCCCGTATTCTATTTATTAGTTAAACTTTTTGACAAGAAAGTTAAATTTCTAACTTCATTAAAAACTTTATTGATTTTTGAACTGTTGTATTTTATCTTTGCCTGCATCTATTTTAAACCCGTATATTCTTCTGTATGGCTATCTATTTTAACTACTTTCGGGATTATTGCGGTTTCTTATTTACTATTTTATCTTTCGAGTCATTTAACAAAATTAATAGATTGGAAGAAAGGAATTATCTTGTTTGTTATAATGTTTTTAATAGTTACCCCCGTAATCTCTTATTTACTCAATAGGGCTATATTAACGATAGAAGCATCAGATGAATCAATTTTCCTTGAAATGGATATTCAAGAATTTTTAAATGTGATGATTAATCCTCCGTTAAAATGGAAAATTATAAATAAAGCGCAAGATAGTATAGGGAATAGTTTACTATCACGACACTTGCAATCTATAATATTTAATATAGCTGGATTGTAAATAAAATGTGGAGATTTAACCTCAACCGGGGTCAAACCCCGCGCAGCTAGTTGATGCTTGGCTTTAACAAACCCTATGAATGATTTTTCTAAATACAAGATTAAAGAATATAAATATTGGGAAGTCTTTATTCACCAGAATCAAAGTTATCTGGGAAGATGCGTTATCTGGTGCAAGAGAGAAAATGCCTTGGATTTAACTGATGCGACAAAAGAAGAAAGGGAAGAACTGTTTCTAGTATTGCAAGAATTAAGGGAGGCTTCAATTAAAGCCTTTCATTCTGATTGGTTTAATTATTCTTTTTTAGGAAACAGCATACGGCATTTGCACTGCCATTTAATACCTCGTTATGCTGAGCCAAAGATTTTTGAAGGAACAAAATTTGAAGATAAATTGTTTGGCCATAATTGGAAAACAGATCATAGTTTCATAACACCAAAAGCGGTTTTGGAAAAGATTAAGTTGAATCTATCTAATTCTCTAAAGTAATTAGGAGAAGAGAAAAGGGGATTAGACACCTTTTAATAAAAGATTGGTTGATCCCAGGGATCAACCAACTGGCAAGGTCAAGCCTTGGTTTATTCTGTACCAGGGTTAAAACATGGTTTGTTTATCTATTTGTTGAATAGCAATTTGACAAAGTAGGAGTTTAGTAGTATGATATCGGAAAGAGGTCGAAACAATAAGGAGGTGATTTTATGCAAGAAAAGAGATTTCAAAAACGCGTAGAGGACTTTGTCTGCGAGAAATGCGGCAAAAAAGTAGAGGGCAAGGGATATACAGATCATTGTCCTCAATGTTTATGGTCTAAGCATGTTGACGTCAATCCGGGCGATAGAAAGTCAGAGTGCGGCGGTTTAATGGAGCCTATCGGTGTTGAAGTCAAAAGCGACCAATACACCATTTACTACCGCTGTACCAAGTGCGGATTCAAACATCGAGTTAAGTCCGCTCCGGATGATAATTTTGACGAGATTATTAAAATCGCTAATCGGCCTCTTAGAGAATGACAGGCATGCTTTGTAAAAAAGGTATGCCTGTTCTCATTTTATGATGAAAAAACTAAAGCATTACAGCATCCCGCATTTGCTTCATATTGAAATGAGTTATGCCTGTAATGCTAAATGTATTTTTTGCTACAATCCTTATCGTGAAAGCCCGATAAATTATTCTAAAATTGACAAAATAGTCAAATCTGTTTATCGGTCGCATATTCCTCATGTCTATCTTATCGGCGGGGAACCGTCTCTTTTAAAAACAGAGAAGCTTAACCAATATATTGATCTGTTATCGGAGAGATCTTCGGTGACAATAGTTACCAACGGATTAATCTATAAAAAGGGGATTTCTGATAAATTGGCTTGCATCGGCGTACCAATTCATGGAGATAGAAAAACGCACGATATGCTGACGAATAATAGGGGCGGATACGATAAAGTGATTAAGACAATCAAAAATTACGTTAAAGATGGCTTTGACGTTAGATGTATTCCCGTATTAATGTCGGTGAATCACGATCAAATGTATGAGGTAATTAAATTGTCTAAGGAGTTGGGCATGGAGAGTGTTTTTGTTGATAGATTTGAAAGCGGAGGAATCGGGAGTAAAATTGCAAACAAATTAAAACCAAGCTTTTCTCAATTTCAAAAGGCGTTAGGTCAAATGATTAAAGCCAGGGATGATTTTAATATTCCGGTCGGTTTTGGCACAGCCATCCCTTTTTGTTTGGATGAAAGATTAATTAAGGAGAATATGTGGGCTGATTGCGGCGTGGGAGTAACTTTTAGTGCCGTTGACCCTAATGGAGGTTTTAGGATTTGCAATCAGTCTAGTATTATCTATGGGAATGTATTAAAGGAACCAATTAAAAAGATCTGGAATAAGAAAAAGATCAATGAATTCAGGGATTTAAGATGGACCATGCAGCCGTGCACGCATTGTCCTTTTCTCCGCTATTGTACCTGCGGCTGTAAAGTAGATTTAAATTGTTCTGAAAAATACTGCGTGGATTATGCGGTCAGAGAGAGCAAGAAAGAATTGATGAGTTCGGAAAAATTAAAAGAATTATCAAAGATATTTTTTAAGAAGGAAAGTCATTTGA
>Ga0268285_1000776_pt1 | contig 17380 bp, 16 predicted proteins | sample saktaG_2_FD_190144 | JGI IMG/M metagenome (GOLD analysis project Ga0268285, IMG submission 190144) | Saline water microbial communities from Sakinaw Lake, British Columbia, Canada - sak_2013_06_06_120m | ecosystem: Environmental > Aquatic > Non-marine Saline and Alkaline > Saline ... | reverse complement strand
GAACGAAAAACTGCGAGTCCTCGACCTTGCGACCGGTACAGGCGACGTGTTGATTACGCTGCTTGACAGAAATCCCAATATTGTCGAGGCGGTCGGGCTGGACATATCCGAAAACATGCTGACTCTATGCCGCAGGAAAATCGCTCGCCACAAGTTATCCGACCGTATTAAACTGGTTCGTGCCGATTTGACCGTCAGCGGCCTGGCCGGCGAGTCCTTCGATGTCGTCACAATGGGCTTTGGAATCAGAAACACTCCAGACGCTTTCGAAACTCTAACCGAAATCCACAGACTCCTAAAACAGGGCGGCACGACTTTGATTCTGGAATTTTCCATGCCTACCAATCGAATCCTTAAGGGCTGTTACCTGTTCTATCTGCGGTTTTTTGTGCCGCTGCTCGGACGCCTGCTCTCCAGCGACAATAATGCCTATCGCTATCTGAATACAAGCATCGAAAATTTCCGCCGCGCCGACGATTTCCGCCGCCTGATGCAAAAAGCCGGCTTTTCTAACATCAGTGCAATGCCGCTGACTTTCGGCGTAGCCTGCCTCTACCAGGGCACCAAGCCAAATGGTTCGAATGGCTGATTTTGCTTGTCCTGCATTCCGGGAAGACTTAGACTATTATTATATTATCGTGACACAAACGATCTCTATGAGAAGTGAACCAGATGCAAAATCACAAGTATGAATTTGCCGGTAAGACTGTTTTGGTAATGGGCCTGGGCCGCTTTGGCGGCGGTGTTGATGTTGCCATGTTCGCCCACGGTGCCGGTGCTAAGGTAATCGTAACGGATTTGGCCTCGGCCGAGCAGCTAAGCGATTCGATAAACCGGCTCCGGGACCTTGACGGCATCGAATTTCGCCTCGGCTCACACGCCCCGGCGGACTTTGAGCAGACCGACATTATTGTCGCCAATCCTGCTGTCCCCGGCGACAATAAGTTTCTCCAAATCGCCCGCCGGGCAAAAAGATTTGTGACGTCCCAGATAAACATCTTCTTCGAGCTGTGCCCGGCGAAGATAATCGGCATAACTGGCGCTAACGGTAAAAGTACAACCACCGCCATGACCGCCCATCTTCTCAAAAATACGACATCTGACAGTGTCATTGCGAGCGAAGCGAAGCAATCTCAAGCCACGCAATACGCACTACGCGATACGCAATACGAAAAAGTTTGGCTAAGCGGCAACATCGGCAACCAGCCATTATTAACAACGATAGATCAAATTGGCCAAAACGATTTGGTTGTATTGGAGCTGTCGAGTTTCCAGCTTGAACAATTGGCGGAAATTCAAAAAGCACCAGACGTCGCGATGTTGACGAATCTGACGCCGAACCATCTCGACCGGCACGGAACATTTGCAAATTATTGTGCCGCGAAAGAGAACATCTTCAAATTTCAAAAACCGAACGGTAACCGCGCCGCCGTCTCTATTTTCAATGCCGAAGACAAAATTGCCGCCGAATGGTTCGAGAAATACAAGAATGAGGCCGGCAGGATTTGCATCAAATTCTCTGCCGACGATGTAGGCGATGAGCTTCGCGAGCGTTTTGCATTGCCCGGCCGGGCCAACCTTTCGAACCTCGCCGGGGCTATGGCAATTGCCGGGCTTTTTGATGTTACTGATGACGATATAAAAAATGCTCTGCCGGCGTTCAAAGCGTTGCCGCACCGGCTCGAACTGGTTGAAACAATAAACGGCATTTCGTGGTACAACGATTCGAAGGCAACCACGCCGGAGGGAGCTATCACCGCTCTGGATGCCTTCGAGCAACCGACAATCATCATCGCCGGCGGATACGATAAGGACATCCCGTTCGACAAACTGGGCGAGAAAATCGCCGAAAAGGCCAAAGCGGCAATCCTGATCGGCACAACAGCCCCCAAAATCGCTTCGGCGATAAATAACACTAAAACGTCATTGCGAGCAAAGCGAAGCAATCTTCAATTAAGAAATACCAAAATCGAGCTTGCTGATTCTCTCGCCGATGCCGTCCAACTTGCAAATCAACTCGCAGAAGCCGGTGACGTCGTCTTACTCAGCCCCGCCTGCGCAAGCTACGATATGTTCGAAAACTACGAGCAACGCGGCAGAGAATTTACCAGGCTAGTGCAAGAAACTGGCAATCTGAGACAGTAACACCATCGTTATATCATGTTTTTATCTTTATTTTTATCATTTTGTGCTGTCATATTGACACCTCACACGCTTTTGGTGATGAATTTGTTATCTTTTTGAATGCCTTCCGGAAAGTGTTTCTTGCTCGCGCCAGCTTCGAGCGAACCGCTGTTTCTGAGCAATCCATCTGCCCGGCGATTCGTTCGGCCGGATGGTTATCGACATATTTGGCCAGCAGCAGGGTCTGATAATCGCCCGGTAATTTCCTCAAGACCGACCTAACCAGCACTGCCAACTCCTGCGATTCGAGAATATCCGGCGGCATATCTGCTCTGGCGTCGATCCAATCGAATTTCTCGCTGTCCAGCGAGGTCCACCATTGCCGGGCCTGGCTCAGCACGATTTCCGGTTTTTGTTTGCGATAGTAAAGAGCGACCTGGCGTCTGGCGATTATCCACAACCATACCCAGAGCGTGCCGCGGTCGGGATTGAATTTCCGTGCCGAGCGAGCGGCAGCGAGAAACGTCTCCTGCACAATATCGGCGACAGCAGCCGAGTCGCCGCCTGTAAGCCGGGAGATATTTCGCCAGACAGGCTCGGCGTACGCCTCGTACAGTTGCAGCCATGCCTGGCGATTGCCCTGCTGCAAGCCTTTTGCAATTTTTAGCTCTGTATTCTTATCCAGGTACAGCCATAATCAGCAGCCGAAACCATCGATGGGCCAATATTGGTCATAATATAGTTTGCGCTTCAGCTTCAAAATGTGTCGAGAAAAATTTACTGTTCGCACTTCAGTGACTGATTATAGGAGTATCTCCGCCGAATGAAGAAAAAAATCAAAAAAAGCTTAAAGCAGGTTTTCCACAATAGCAAACGAAAAAAGCAATGAATATCCTTATCAATCCAATAGGCTGTGATTTTCCCGGCGGCGTCCTTTAAAGTCGGCCAATAAATCAGTCGATTCGCAGGTAATAGTAAGAGATTTTGAGGAATTTACAATGGAAGAAAATAGCGATCGAAGAACAGAACAAAGACTGCGTTATTATTGGCCCATCTGGTTCGCCGAAAATGTCGATCATGCTCTCTCACAGGGGCAAATGGTTGATGTTTGCAGCAGGGGGGCAGCGTTTACCTGTTATGCACAGGATGGCTGTCCCCATCCGGGACAGCATATAAACGCCCGTTTCAGCGTGCCACGATACGGATCCGATGATTCGTTCGATATGGCCAACTTCACGCGGTGGAGTTATGTCTGCCGGGTGGAGGACGTCAACAGCTTTATACGTCGGGTTGCCGTTCAGTTTGCCGAACCGCTGCCCTTTAAGCCCGGCGAACAGGCCAACAGCGAATCCGAAGCAGAACAAATGCTTGAATCGGCGATGGTATAAACACATAGGGCCTGATCTGTTGTTGATATATTGATAATCAATTATCGATCCGTCATTCGTCAATCCTCTGTCATTAGTCAAAAGCTGTCAAGGACCTGCTGCATCTTTTGCCGGTATTCGACAAAAGCGTTTCTGCCAGAAGGATGCCTTCCTCTATGCAGCCAAGGGCACAAAAGCCAGTATCGTGTTTACCAGACGGCTCGGAACTGGCTTCTTCGGCGGTTCCCGAAAAAGCGAAGGCTCCATTCTCGGCGGAATAGGAGACATAAACGGGGGAAGCTAAGTTTGAATTAAATGAAAGAACACCACAACTGCGCTATCGATTTCTGTATTTATATGCTTTGTCTTGTTATCAATAATGCTAATATCTCTATGGCTTTTCGAACCGTTGATTAGTATAATAATCGAATGCAGTATAAATTCACCGATTATTTCGAGAAAGAGGTGCTCAGAAAGCGGCCCTATATCAAAAAAGAGTGGTGTATTCATGTTTTGGAAAATCCACTCCGTGTTGAGGAGCAGGAGGGTAACCGATTTCGATTTTGGGGTATTGTAAAAAATTTAGAAGGAAAGGTTCTGCGTGTGGTAACCCTTGAAGACAAAGTTACGATACATAACGCCTTTCCTGACAGGGGATACAAAAGATGAAACTCAACTATTATCCGGAAACAGATTCGCTATATATCGACCTCGCCGAACGGTCGAGTGTCGAGAGCAGGGAAGTCTCTGAGGGCGTCGTTCTCGACTATGACACAAATGGCAATCTTGTGGGCATTGACATTGACAACGCCAGCAAGAAGCTTGAGCTAAAAACGCTTGTGCTGAATAAGATGCCATCTGATGTACATAACCTTTCAGCATAGCGAAATTTGTAGACGTACGTGTTCCAAGATCAAATCCTGACGCAATGGGCTATGGATTTGATTCCGACCTTGAGCAATTATTGATTATATCCATTACCCGGCGCTTGGGCAGGGAGATGTGTAAGATATAATTGGTTATATTCCGTGATGTTGATTTGGGAAAGAAACCAGAGCATGAAATCCATAATGGCGGCTATAGTAGTTGGAAGCGATTCGATTGTATGGCATTTCACGAGGGTAATGTTTTTAATCCGTTCTACAGAATGCTTCTGCAATTAGCCTCGCATAGATGATTGTGAAGAAAATCCCCAAGCTCAACTGTTCTATGTCCGCGTCCAATGTTTTCTGAGTTAAAAAGGATCTCACATTTATCCCATACAAAGCTATATTCCTCATCACCTAAAAGCAAAGCAGACCTTCGATGATTACCATTTCTCTGGTAATTGATGTCTCGGGGCCAGTCGTACCTGCGTTTATGTGATTGGTGCGGCTGGTGATAGCTACAGGCATTGAATTGATTTTCTTGTGTATCTCTTCCTAACGGTCTGTAAACATCTCCAAACTGGTTTGTATCCGTAGATTTGGCCTGTCTAACCTGTGTAGTCAATTCGTCCCATAGGCTCCAATGAGATTCAAAAGCTTTGTCAATGCGCATCAGATACATAAGAAAGTTTCTGCCAACATGTTCACTGATAGTAGAAAACCCTGCAACCCAAGTCCCTCGCCAATTATTGACATCGCGGAGGCTTCGCATGTAATGTTTACATGTGCATAACGTGATGATTCCTCCTTGCCAATTGGGACCAGAGCCAATATGTTGGAGAGTATCGCCGCGCCTTCGTATAGTAGTCATGACATAGTAATATATTGATTCTGATAAGTTTGAAGAATTGAGTAAGGCGACAAGTCTATCCAGACTAAAATTTATTTTACTCTTAAGGGGATTGGTCGATGGCATTGGTTGGTAGTCATTCGATTTTCCTACGCAGCAACCCATATAGTTACCTCTCAGAATATCATCTTTGAGTTTTTATTAAATCAACTGTGGTTATTAGAGTTATCGGAAATCTATTATTGTGACTTTAATTGAAGATCAAAAATAAAAGCAGATGGATCAACGGAAACTAAAGAGACTTATAATAAGAAAGGCACCGCCTATTACTGGACGAACATGTGGCGTACCTGATGTGGCGAGCATTCCCAGAATGATATTGGGGCACTGCTCGCGAATAGAGAAAGTACAGGTTGTTCCAGCAAAAAAAAGGAACTACTTCATCACGAATGGTGAGAGTTCCCGGAGCTGGTTTATAATTGGGGGGAGCTTTTCGATTGTATAGTCTACCTCTTCTTCGGTGTTGTACCGGCTCAGGCTGAAGCGGATGGAGCCGTGGGCGGCGGTGAATGGCACGCCCATCGCTCGCAGGACGTGGCTGGGCTCCAGCGAGCCGGATGTGCACGCCGAGCCGCTGCTTGCGCAAATTCCATATTTATCCAGCATCAGCAGGATTGCTTCGCCCTCGATGTACTCGAAGCTGATATTGGTCGTATTGGGCAGGCGATTATCCGGATCGCCGTTGATCCGGCAGTCCGGGCACTTCTGCAATATTTTTTTCTCAAGTTTATCGCGCAGGGCTTTAACTTTGCTGTTCTCGGCTTCGAGATTTTCCGCCGCCAGTTCGCAGGCTTTGCCGAGGCCGACGATCCCGGGGACATTTTCCGTACCGGCCCTTCGGCCCGCTTCCTGGTGGCCGCCCAGCATAAACGGCGACAGCCGTGTTCCCTTGCGGACGTAGAGAACGCCCACGCCCTTCGGCGCGTGCAGCTTATGGCCTGAAAGACTGAGCAGGTCGATATTGCTTTTCGAGAGGTTCAGCGGGATTTTGCCAACGGCCTGAACCGCATCGGTATGGAAAATCGCCCCTTTGCTTGTGACTAATTCGGCGATATTTTCGATCGGAAACACAACTCCCGTTTCATTGTTGGCGTACATGATTGTCACCAGAACGGTATCATCGTCAAGCTGTTCCTCCAGTTCTGCCATGTCGAGCCGGCCCTGCCTGTCCACGTTCAACTCGATGACCGTATAACCGTGATTTTCCAGTTCCCGGCAAACCGCCAATACGGCCGGATGCTCAACTCTTGTGGTTATGACTGTGCGCCTGTTCGGCGCCGCGGCAAGCGCACCTTTGATAGCGGTGTTGTCGCTTTCGGTGCCGCAGCCTGTAAAAACAATCTCGCTCGGATCGCAGCCAAGTAGATCGGCAACCTGCTCGCGCGCCTGGCGGATTCTTCGGCCTATCTGACCGCCGAACGTGTGCATGCTCGAAGGATTGCCGTACAGTTCACAGAACAGCGGCCTTATTTCTTCAAGTACTTCCTCGGCGACTTTTGTAGTTGCGTTGTTATCGAAATATACGGTCTTCATGATTTACTCTCTGTGATTGTGGGGCTCTTGTGCGGACTCTTTATCCTCTTCGACGAAAAGTTCTTTGGAAACAAATTCTCTCAGTTTCGCCTCGACCACGTCCTTCATTGTAAACTCGGTCAGCTTGCACTGGGCGCACATTCCTCTAAATGCAACGATGACTTTATCTCCTTCGACGTCGATCAACTCGATATTACCTCCGTGTGCTCTTAGGGCCGGCCGGATCTGCTCGTTAATCGTCTGCTGGATGAGCTGAATCTTCTGGATGTTCGTCAGCTTGCCGGTCCGGCGAGGTGCCGGTACGGAGACTTCTTTTACCTTGTCTCCCTGTATCTTTTCTATGATCTTCTCGATCTCGCCCTGGCAGCCGCCGCAGCCGCCGCCCGCCTTGCAGTAATTCGTTACTTCTTCGACGGTTGTCAGGTCGTTCTCGATAACGACACGCTCGATTTCCTTGTCGGTGACGCCAAAGCAGGTACAGACGACAGTGCCGCCAAGCTCGTGCTTTTTTTTGCCGCCGCCTTGATAATTTTCGATCGCGGCCTCAAGAGCTTCTCTGCCCATAACCGAACAGTGCATTTTCTGCTCCGGCAGCCCGCCCAGGTAGTCGGCGATGTCTTTGTTGGTCAACTTGGCTGCCTCGTCCAGCGTCAGGCCTTTGATCATCTCGGTCAACACCGATGATGTCCCGATAGCGCTTGCGCAGCCGAACGTCTTGAATTTTGCTTCGGCGATTTTGCCTTTTTTGTCGAGCTTGAACGTCAGTTTAAGGGCATCGCCGCAAGCCAGCGAGCCAACCTCACCGATGCCGTCCGGATTTTCCACTTCACCGACATTCCGCGGATTGAAGAAATGGTCTTTAAGCTTTTCCGTGTATTCCCACATGATTAGTTTTGAGTCCTTAGTTTTGAGTTTTTAGTTTTTCTTGATACATTTTGCTGCTCATCACATCCGGTTTTTACGATGCTTGTTAATATCTTTATCAGTTCTTCAGAAGCCTTAAGTAAACTACTGCACTTCTGTTTGTCAAGAATCTCTGCATCAATTATAAGCCTGAGCCAATAATTTGTTTCTCTGGCCTCTTTCGATGCAATGGACATTTTAGCAAAGAAATCCTTTCTGCTTCGTCCCGCCAAGGCCTCTTCAACGTTAGCACCAATACTTGTTCCAGATCGCAGAAGCTGACTCGATATTTCAAAATGCTTCTGGTTTCGCAACATGGCGCAGAGTTTTATAATTTTCAGAGCAAAATCATAACTTTTTTGCTTAACAATGCTCTCAGCCATTAACTCAAAACTCAACACTCACGACTTAAAACTTGCTTTCAATGCCTGGTCAAAGTCGGCAATTATATCATCGATATGCTCTGTGCCGACTGATACACGAATATAATCGTTTGTTACGCCGGCTGCAAGCTGTTCTTTTTCGTTAAGCTGCTGATGAGTAGTACTGGCCGGATGAATTACAAGGGTTTTGCTGTCGCCGATATTCGCCAAATGACTGGCCAGTTTGACGCTGTTGATAAACTTAACGCCGGCTTCTTTCCCACCCTTGATTCCGAAGCCAAGAATAGCACCCTGACCGTCAGGCAGGTATTTTTTCGCCAATTTGTGGTCTGGATGCGATTCGAGCCCCGGGTAATTTACCCAGGTTACCTGCGCCTGTTTTTCGAGCCATTGTGCCAGCTTCAGCGCATTCTCAGAATGCCTTGGCATACGCAGATGTAGCGTTTCGAGCCCCTGCAAAAACAGAAACGCGTTGAACGGCGACATGCAACTACCCATATCGCGGAGGAACTGGGTTCTGGCTTTGATGATATAGGCTAATTCGCCGACGGCCTCGACATATTTCACGCCATGATAGCTTGGGTCCGGCTCGGTCATTTCAGGGTAGCGACCATTCGTCCAGTCGAATTTACCCGAATCGACAATCGCGCCGCCGATGCTTGTGCCGTGCCCGCCGATGAATTTCGTGCAGCTATGAACGACAATGTCGATGCCGTATTCGAAAGGCCTGAAAAGAATCGGCGTTGTGACCGTGTTGTCACAAATCACCGGCATACCGTTCTTGTGGGCTATGTCGGCAATTTTATCATACTGCAAAATATCATTCTTGGGATTGCCGATGCTCTCAATATAAATCAATCGGGTATTGTCTTTTATCGCCTTAGCAAAATTTTCCGGGTCCTTCGGGTCGACAAAAGTCACTTCAATACCAAGTTTGGCGAAAGTATGGCTAAAGAGCGTCACCGTCCCGCCGTAAAGCGAATTCGAGGCCACGATATGACCGCCGGCACAGCAAATGTTGAAGATGCTCACATATATAGCCGACTGGCCCGAGCTGAATGCCAGGCCGCCCACTCCGCCTTCCAGAGCCGCCAGCCTCTTTTCCAGCACATCCGTCGTCGGATTCATCAGCCTGGTGTAGATATTGCCGAATTCCTTCAGAGCGAAAAGATTGGCAGCGTGATCCGTATCCTTAAAAACGAAGCTGGTTGTCTGATAAATCGGTACGGCTCGACTCAAAGTATCTGAATCGACCTCATGGCCTGCGTGCAGAGCCAAGGTCTCCAGGTGATATTTTGTATTTTCGTCCATTTTTACTACCTCATAAAAATCTAAGAACAGCAAGCCGACAACGAAAACGGATTGCCGTCAATTGCGGAATATACCGAAGGCAATCTACCTCAGCACTTCCATAGTTACTTCTGAGGCCCTCTTACCCGAAAGCAGCATTCCTCCAAACGATATTCAATATTATTGTCCTAAAAATTTTATTCTTTGCTTGTTACGTAAATTACCTGCTCGGCAAAAAGATTAGGTGCAAATCTTACCCGGCTGAGAGCTATTTTATTCAAAGGGATCCTTTTTTCGACTTTTACCCTCAGCTTCCTGCAAAACCGGTCGAAATCTTTGAGCGATAAACAATGTATGTTAGGCGAGTTGCACCAGTCAAACGGGAGTTGCCTTGTTACGGGCGATTTGCCCTGAAAGAGCAGTTGTGCCCTGCACCGCCAGTGAGCGAAGTTCGGAAAGCTGACGATTACTTTCCTGCCGACCCGGAGAAGTTCGGTAAATACCTTTTCGGGATTTTTTATCGTCTGCACTGTCTGGGACAAGATGACATAGTCATAACTTTTGTCGGTGTAGTTTTCCAAACCTTGTTCGATGTCCTGCTGTATTATAGGCAGCCCTTTCTCTACACAAGCCCGGACAAGGTCCTGGTCGAGCTCGATACCCATGCCTTTAATGTTCTTGTCGGCAGAAAAATTTGCCAGCAACTGGCCATCGCCGCAGCCGATATCCAGAACGGTGCTGTTTGGCTCTATCAGAGATTCAATCTCCTCATAATCGATGCGGGTTCGTGTGGCCTGCTTAATATTAAGCTCCGGCAAATTGTCATGAATTGTTGTTTTACTGCTTGTCTTTTTCGCTTCGGGGCGATAGGTCGCATCCAGGAAGCCGGAAATAAATGAGCCCAGCGTATCGGGTTCCAACAGAAACGCATCGTGGCCATAAGGCGAGACAATATCGCAAAAACTAACGTCTTTATTGTTAGCCACAAGGGCGTCGACTATAGTTCTGGATTGAGCGGTAGTAAAGAGCCAGTCGCTTGTAAAACTGATTACCAGAAACCTGCAGCTCGTATTTGCAAAAGCATTCTTTAGAGAGCCGTAGTCTTTTCCCATGTCAAAGTAATCCGACGCCTTGGTTATGTAAAGATAGCTATTAGCGTCGAATCTTCCCACGAAACTTTGCCCCTGATGGTCCAGGTATGTCTCGACGGCAAACTCGGAGTTCAAATCGTAACTATAGCCGCGAGAATTTTGCAGCTCTCGTCCGAATTTTTCTCGCATACCCTGCTCCGACAGGTATGTTATATGCCCGATCATCCGTGCTATTGCCAGGCCTCCGTCCGGGCCTTTTCCATCGGTATATTGCCCGCCGGCAAAGTTCGAGTCCTCTAATATCGCATTTCGTCCCACCGCATCGAACGCGATAGATTGAGCTCCGAGATGTGTAGTAGTGGCAATCGGAATGGCGGCTTTAACAAAATCCGGATACGCAATTGACCATTGAAGGACCTGCATTCCGCCTATGGAGCCGCCAATTACCGCCAAAAGGCCGTTTATGCCAAGCTTGTCGAGCAAGAGCTTTTGAACTTTCACCATATCGGCGATAGTAATAATAGGAAATTCGAGCCCATAAGGTTTGCCCGAAGAGGGATTAATCGAAGACGGCCCCGTAGTCCCGCTGCAGCCGCCAAGGAAATTCGAACATATAACAAAGTATTTGTTCGTATCGATTCCCTTGCCCGGGCCGACCATATTATCCCACCACCCGGGCTTGCTGTCGTCGGGACTGTTTATACTGGCAACGTGAGCATTGCCGCTAAGAGCGTGACAAATCAAGATTACGTTGTCCCCGACCTCGTTCAGCTTACCGTACGTCTCATAGGCCACATCAACGTGGGCCAGCTTCTTGCCACACTCCAGCTCCAGCGGCTTTTCAGGATCAATGACCCGAATAGTCCTGGTTTGCACTATGCCAACAGAATTTTCTTCTATCTTTGCCATCCTTATTTTTCCGGCAATATCTCCACCATCCTGTCGAGAGCCTTTTTCGCTTTGATACTGATTGTCTCAGGAACTGTAATTTTGTATTGCATTTCCTGCAACGAGCCGATTATCTTGTCCAGGGTAATCTTCTTCATATTGGGACAAATTGCCCTTTCTGTCGCCGGGAAGAATTCAGTTTCGGGATTCTGCTTCTTCAAGGTGTGTATTATCCCCATCTCAGTTGCAATTATGAACCGTTTTGCCGTGTTCTTAGCGGCAAACTTGAGCATCTGGCCTGTGCTGAGCAGCTCGTCCGAGGCTTCTTTGACCGGCTCGGTGCATTCCGGATGCGCCATAACAATGGCATCGGGATATTTCGCCCTTGCGGCCTGTATATCATCGACTGTTATAAGCACGTGTGTAGTGCAATAGCCGGGCCATAGCACGAGCTTGCGGCCCGTTCGTTCGGCTACAAACTGGCCGAGATGCTGGTCCGGCACAAAAATAATAGGCTTGTCTTCCGGTAGAGAGTTGACGACTTCGACCGCGTTGGCGCTTGTACAACAATAATCGCTTTCGGCTTTGACCTCGGCCGTGCTGTTGACATAACAGACCACCAGCGCATCGGGATTTTTCTTCTTGAGCTGGCGCAGTTGTTCGGCGGTAATCATATCAGCCATCGGACAACCGGCGGACTTCTCCGGCAGGAGCACCGTTTTTTCAGGCGAGAGAATCGCCGCGGTCTCCGCCATAAATCGAACACCGCAGAAAACAATCACATCCGCATCCGCCTCCGACGCCTGGATACTCAGGCCCAGCGAGTCGCCCGTAAAATCGGCTAAATCCTGTATCTCACCAGGCTGGTAGTTGTGCGCGAGTATCACAGCACAACGTTCTGCTTTTAATTTTTTGATTTGCTCGATTAACTGCTCATTCATTTCATATCTCGTAAATACCACCTTCGGTTCTGGGATTTTTGCATATCAGATCGGCATTGGCAGTGATTACGGTAAATCCGGCCGGCACGGACTGTTTTACCCAGACATTGCCGCCAATTATAGCTCCCCTGCCAATCGTCACATCGCCTAATATCGTGGCCTCGGCATAAATTGTCACATTGTCCTCTATCGTCGGATGCCGTTTCTGGCCCTTGATTATCCTGCCCCTTTCGTCCTTCGGGAAACTCATCGCTCCAAGGGTTGTGCCCTGATAGATTTTTACATTTTCACCTATTATCGTTGTCTCGCCGATTACGACGCCCGTGCCGTGGTCGATGAAGAAGTTTTTGCCTATTGTCGCTCCCGGATGTATGTCGATGCCGGTTTTGGAATGTGCGCATTCGCTCATGATCCGTGGAATCAACGGTATCTCCCGTAGATATAATTCGTGAGCGATGCGATAGGTTGCAATGGCCGTGATGCAGGGGTAGCTTATCACGATTTCCTCGTAGGATTTCGCCGCTGGATCGCCATCGAAAGCGGCGCCGACGTCGCCTTTGAGCAGTTCCCTGATTTTCGGTAGGTGCGTCAATAAATGCAGCGCGGCATCCTCCGCCATTGCCCGGCAGTCACCTGTGTCACAATCCTTCATTCTGCACTGATACTTGTAAGCTCTTTCGATCTGTTCGGTCAACTCCGAATATACGTGGTAGAGAATGTCGATAACGATAAAGTCAATATTCGATTCTTTTACCGACCTTTTACCAGTATAGCCCGGGAATAGAATCTCCGTAAGCAGGTCGAGGACCTCTAAAATCTTGTCCCTTACAGGCAGGTTGGAAACGTCGATAAAATTGATGCCGGAATCGCCCTTGTAGGTCTGGGTGATTTCGTCAACGAGATCCTTTATTTTCTGGTCGGTAAGCCTGGTTTTTCGCATTTTCAGAATCTTTCAAAATCGCTGCACATCCTGGGCTTTTTAAGCATACATTTCGGTCGAGATGTATCGTTCGGCGGTGTCACAGACAAAGGTTACGATTACTTTGCCTTCATTTTCCTGCCGGTGCGAAAGTTGTATTGCGGACCACACATTGGCGCCGCCGCTTATACCGGAAAGGATACCTTCCTTCGACGCAAGCTGCCGGGCCGTCTCAAGAGCATCTTCGTTTGCGGCCTGGATAACCTCATCGATAATGTCGACATTTAGAATATCCGGCACAAATCCCGCCCCGATACCCTGTATCTTATGCGGTCCGGGTTTTCCGCCGGATAGCACAGGCGAATCCTTCGGCTCGACCGCAACGACTTTCAGGTTTTTGTTCCTGGACTTCAAAGCCTCGCCACAACCGGTGAGGGTTCCACCGGTACCAACGCCGGCGACAAGAATGTCGACTCGGCCGTCCGTGTCATCCCATATCTCTTGCGCCGTAGTCTCCCTGTGGATTTGCGGGTTTGCAGGATTTTTGAACTGCTGAGGCATGAAGGAATTGGAATTTTGCGAAACAAGCTCTTCGGCCTTTGCAATCGCACCGGCCATGCCCTGCTCGGCGGGAGTCAGTACAAGCTCGGCGCCGAATATCTTCAATATCTTCCTTCGCTCGATGCTCATCGACTCAGGCATTGTCAATACCAAACGATGTCCCCTTGCCGCACAGATGAAAGCAAGGCCGATGCCCGTATTGCCGCTGGTAGGTTCGATCACAAGCGTGTCTTTCGTTATCAGTCCCTCTTTTTCTGCGGAACTGATCATTGACAGCGCAATCCTGTCTTTCACACTTCCGGTTGGATTTTTGGATTCGAGCTTGGCCAGAATAGTGGCCTTGCCCGAGCCGAGCTTGTTTATTTGAACTAATGGAGTATACCCGACAACAGCCGTGATATCTTCGAATATCGCACTCATAATTTCTTCTCCATACTTTATCATATTTGATAATTCAATTTATTCCCGTCATTTGTCCTGTCAACCAAATCCTGGAGTGTTACCGATTGCAGGACTTTTTCAATAGCCTGCTCCACCTGCAGCCAGAGGCTCCTGGTAGCACAGTCGGCAGATCGCGTACAACAATCTTCGTCTTCAACACATTCGACAGTAGCGACAGGGCCTTCCAGGCGATGAATAACATCGTTAAGCTTGATCTGATCCGGGGTCTTGGCAAGCACATAGCCCCCTTTGGAGCCTCTGACACTTCTGATAAAACCTCCGGATCTGAGGACAGCCATTAATTGCTCAAGGTATTTGACGGATATTTCCTGACGCTGAGCAATGATTTTAAGCTGCAAAGGTTTATTATTCCCGTTTTGGGCTAATTCTATTATGGCCCTAACAGCATATCTGGTTCTGGTCGATAGCTTCATAATTTATTTCCCTGTTATTCCTACTGTAATAGTAGCGTATTATACGAATTTATCGATACCAAGTGCAATGGAAAAAATAAAATTAGGCTAAAATTCCAAAAAACTTGCTAATTCCTTTTCTATTAGTAGTTTACATCACGTCATCATTGAATATTTTCAAAGAATAGAATTTTGTGCCGGTTTAATGGCCAATTCGCTTGACGGTTATGCCGGCTACCACTAAAATAGTAGACGTTAGTTTCAAGCTATTTGAAATGGGAAATTGCGGATGACCAAAAGTACGGCGAAAAAAGTGGTATTTATTTCCTCTTTCCCTCCAAGAAAATGTGGAATAGCGACCTTCACTTCGGACCTGATAGATAGTACCACCTTAGCTGCAAAGGGAGAATTCGAACCTCTTGTGGTCGCAATGCGGTCGGAAGACCACAAGTATAATGATCCTGTAAAATTCGAAATCCGCCAAAATGTAAAAAGCGATTATATTTGTGCCGCCGACTATATCAACTTCAGTCATGTTGACGCAGTCAGCGTCCAGCATGAATTCGGCCTTTTTGGCGGCGAGGCCGGTTCGTATCTTAGCCTGCTGCTCAACAGGCTAAAGGCCCCTGTGATCACAACCCTTCATACGGTTCTCGATGATCCGGACGAAGCTTATCACAAATCGCTGGTGGAACTCTGCAAAGCCTCATACAGAGTCATTACAATGAACGAACGAGGCGTCGGCATGCTGAGAAACATCTACGACATTCCCAACAGGAAAATTAAACTAATCGCGCACGGCATCCCTGATTTGCCTTTCGTTGACAGCAACTATTACAAGCATAAATTTGGTCTGGAAGACCGCAGAACGATTTTGACATTCGGCCTGCTCAGCAAGAATAAGGGTATCGAAGTAATGCTCAAGGCGATGCAGACAATCGTCAAGGCTGATCCGTCCGTGATCTACATCATCCTGGGTATGACACACCCGAACGTACTGAAGCACGAGGGGGAATCGTATCGATTCGGCCTACAGCAAATGGTCAAAGATTTAAACCTGCAGGAACATGTAATCTTCCACAACAGGTTCGTTAACGATAAGGAGCTTCATAACTTCTTATGCGCCGCCGATATCTATGTCACGCCGTATATGAGCGAAAAACAATTGACCAGCGGCACGCTGTCATTTGCGGTCGGCACAGGCAAAGCGGTTGTCTCCACACCATATTGGGCGGCGACGGAACTGCTCGCCGACGGCCGGGGCAAACTGGTGCCTTTCGGCGATTCTCAACAAATGGCCCGAGAAATATCGCAAATACTTAATAATGATACGCTGTATTACTCGCTGAGAAGACGGGCATACGAGTACGGCAGATCCAGAACCTGGCCAAAAATCGGCCAGATATACTGGAAGCTGTTCGGCTCAAAACGCAAGCTTCCTCAAATCTCCGCCAAAACAAAACTGTCCGCTGCCGAGACAATATCAAGTATCGAAGTACCTGAGCCATCGTTGGACCATCTCAAAAAGCTGACCGATGACACAGGCCTCTACCAGCATGCCAAGTTTACGATACCAAATCGCGAGTTTGGCTACTGCACGGACGATAATGCAAGAGCTGTCATTGCGATGATCCGATATTACGCTCAGAATCCTGAGCCGGAGGCGCTACGGCTTCTCGATACGTATCTTTCTTACATCATCCATTCACAGAGCAGCGACGGCTCGATCAAAAACTTTATGGATTTTGACAGGACCTGGCGCACAACCGAGCCTGCACATGATGCATTCGGCAGGGTATTGTGGGCGTTTGGGACGGTTATGGCAAAACCGCCGGCGCCGCCATATTTATCGATTGCCAAAGACTGCTTCGACATATCGGTACAGCTCGTCCAGAAGCAGCTCCCAAAGGGAATGGCATATTCGATCCTCGGAATGAGTGATTATCTCAAACAGTTCCCCGGCGCAATCGACATAAAGCGGCAACTGGAATTGGCCGCCGACGGTCTGGTCAGGCAATACGAAGAGAGTCATTACACTGATTGGCAGTGGTTTGAGGATGCTCTGACTTACGATAATGCCGTTTTGCCGCACGCGATGTATATAGCCGGCCTGACTCTCGATAATAAAAGGTACAGGCAAGTTGCAGACATAACCTGTAAGTTCCTGCTGGCAAACACTTTCAACGGCGCGCATTTCAGTTTCATCGGCTGCAAAGGATGGTATGAACGAGGCGAGCACAAGGCGACATTCGACCAGCAGCCCATCGAGGCCGCAGGAACCGTCATGATGTTAAGGGCCGCTTATGAGGCTACGAAAAACGAAAGGTTTTTAACGCTTCAGAGAAAAGCCTTTGATTGGTTCCTCGGCCAGAACGACCTGCACGTTCCTCTTTATGACTTCAGAACAAAAGGCTGTAACGATGGTTTGACTCCCGACGGCGTTAATACGAACCAGGGCGCAGAAAGTACGCTCAGCCTTTTATTAAGCCTGTTGGCGATGGTCGAGAGTTACGCCGTCGTCAAGAAAACCAAAACCCCCAAGGCCGCGCCATCACCCCAGACCGGCCGCAAAAAGAAGGTCGCTAAAAAGAAAATCCGAATAGAAAGCATCCCCGCAAAGACTAAAACGAAAAAGAAGCAGGCCGAAAAACTCACCTGATACCGGGAGCATAAATGCTCAAGGCACCACAAAACTCACGCTGTCTAATAAGCTGAAATGTTTTATCGCTCGATAGCCTCTTCTCCTTTCT
>Ga0268285_1000770_pt1 | contig 17513 bp, 16 predicted proteins | sample saktaG_2_FD_190144 | JGI IMG/M metagenome (GOLD analysis project Ga0268285, IMG submission 190144) | Saline water microbial communities from Sakinaw Lake, British Columbia, Canada - sak_2013_06_06_120m | ecosystem: Environmental > Aquatic > Non-marine Saline and Alkaline > Saline ... | reverse complement strand
ATAATTAGGTATTAGAAGTGAGCAATGAGGAATTAAGGTTGAAACACTACGCACTTCTTTTTATTTGGTTTAGTTGACTTTGGCGACACCAAAACTTTCCACTTTCCACTTTCCACTTAATAAATGTTTCACATGAAACATTTTTTTTGCACAATTATATTATATTTTATTATTTACTTTTATTATAATATATGATATACTTTAAAATAAGAATTTTAAGTTAAAAGTATATAATTGCTTTTGAAAGGATAGAATATAGTATGGCAATAATAATTGCTCTTGCCAATCAAAAGGGAGGCGTTGGCAAAACTACTACAGCAGTTAATTTAGCGGCTTCAATTGCAGAAACGGGCAAAAATGTTTTATTAGTTGACGCTGACCCTCAAGGCAACGCCACTAGTGGTTGTGGGATAAACAAGAGAGAAATCAAACTTTCAATATATGACACAATAATCGGTAATGCTCCTGCCTCTGATTGTATAATAAAAACAAAATTTAAAAATTTAAGCATCTTACCCTCTCATATGAATTTAGCAGGTGCAGAACTTGAATTAGTAGAAATTAATGAAAGAGAAAAGAAACTAAAAAGTTCTTTATATACAATTGAAAAAGATTATGACTATATTTTTATTGATTGCCCCCCTTCATTAGGACTTTTAACTTTAAACGCACTTTGTGCCGCAAAAACAGTATTGGTTCCAATTCAGTGTGAATACTACGCTTTAGAAGGCTTATCCCAATTAACAAACACAATAAAACACATTAAAAAGCTCTACAACCCTTTGCTTGATTTAGAAGGTGTTTTGTTAACTATGTATAATGGCAGATTAAATCTAACAATTCAAGTTGTAGCGGAAGTTAAGCGGTTTTTTCCAACAAAGGTTTTTAAAACAATTATTCCACGAAATGTAAGGCTTTCAGAAGCACCAAGTTATGGTCAACCAATTACAATATATGATATAAATTCAAAAGGTGCTAACGCATATACCGAATTAGCACAAGAACTACTTAATAACCATAAGTGATAAACAATGACTATTTTGGTTGAAATGCTTTGCATTTATTTAATTAGAATAGTTGCCAAAAGCAACTGAGAATTTATACCATTTTATTTAATTGTGCATTGTGCATTTTCAATTTCTTTCCACTTTCCACTTTCCACTTTCCACTTTCCACTTTCCACTTTCCACTTAATAAGGAGGAAATAAAATGAGCAGAGGTTTAGGCAGAGGTCTTGAAGCATTATTTGAAGATAATTCTTATGATTCAAGCAACCATTCAATTACAACAACTCTACGATTAAGTGATATAGAGCCAAATAAGGCCCAACCTCGCAAATCCTTTAATGAGGAAAAATTGGCAGAACTTGCTTCCTCAATAAAAATACATGGGATTATTCAACCTATCGTCGTTCGCAAGTTAGAAAATGAAAGGTATTCAATCATTGCAGGAGAACGCCGTTGGAGAGCCGCAAGACTTGCTAATATTACTGAGGTGCCTGTTGTAATAAAAGAATATAATGAAAGGGAAGCAAAAGAAGTCTCTTTAGTTGAAAATCTTCAAAGAGAGGACTTAAACCCAATTGAAGAAGCTTTAGGCTACAAAACCTTAATTGACACTTATAATTTAACCCAAGAAGAAATAGCAAAAATTGTTGGAAAATCTCGCCCGGTTATTGCAAATGCTATTAGAATTTTATCATTACCAAAGGATATATTATTAATGATAGAAAAGGAAGAAATATCATCCGGACACGCAAGAGCATTGCTTTCCTTATCAAGTGAGGAATTAATTGAAAAAACTGCAAAAAGAATAAAAACAGAGGATTTAACAGTCCGAGATATTGAAAAGCTTTCAAAAAAGAAGGTTAATCAAACTAAAGGAACTCAGCTAACCTTAGAAATTAGCCAGTTACAAGACCTTGAAAAACAAATATCATCCTCATTAGGAAGAAAAGCAAAAATTATAAAAAGGCAAAATAAAGGCAAAATTGAATTAGAATTTTATTCAATTGACGACCTTGAAACTTTAATAAATTTCTTGTTATCAGAAAAGTAAAAACGATTAATTTTATTGAGTAATCAACTGTTTTACGGAGGAATAATCAATGGAAAATGAAAAAATTAAGTCAAATGGCACAAATATAAAGAATTTTTGGTTTTATGCTCTGATATTGTTTTCAGTTGCATTAATATTAATACTCATTTCTAATTTCTTTCAAGACAGATATTTTGATACTATTGTAAACACAAAAGATATTGAAAATATGTCGGTTGTGCAAAGTATTCAAAAAATAAATGAGGATTACAAAAATAAAATTGAAAAATATGAAGAAGATTTGATTTTTTTACAAGAACAAAATTTAATTTTAGATGGTAATAATAAATTAGCAGAACAAAATATTGAAGTTCTTATTGTTATGAATGATATACAGTCTCTATGTTTAATAAGAAGATATACAGCCGCTAGGGAAAAACTCGCAGAGGTTGATAGGGATATACTTCCAGAAAATATTGCATCTATTTATGATAAACTTTATGATTTCTTATATTAGAACCAAAGGAGTAATAACACTATGCTGGATTTAAAGAGAATTAGACAAGATACTGAAAAGGTAAAAACCGCAATGAAAAACAGGCAAAAGGATATTGATATTGACCAAATCCTTGCTGTTGATGATAACAGAAGAGAAATAATATTTGAAACGGATAATATGAAAGCCGAACAAAACAAGGTTTCAAAGCTAATTCCAGTATATAAGAAAGAGGGCAAGGACACAAAAGAAATCTTTGAACAAATGAAAGTTCTTTCTGATAATATTAAGGCAAACGAAGCAATCATTAGACAAATAGCAGAGCAATTAAATAAGTTAATTATGGTTATGCCAAATATACCTAACGATAGGGTTCCCGTAGGTGTAGATAGCGATGACAATGTTGAGATTAGCCGTTTTGGAGAGCCAAGAAATTTTTCATTTGAACCATTACCACATTGGGAAATTGGAAAAGCTTTAAACATACTTGATGCCGAAACTGCCGCTAAAGTAACGGGTGCGAGATTTCATTTTTATAAAGGCTTGGGGGCTAAACTTGAAAGGGCTTTAATTAATTTCTTTTTAGATTATCACTCTAAAAAAGGTTATTTAGAAGTGTTTCCGCCTTTTATAGTCAATAGAGCTTCAATGACTGGAACGGGACAGTTGCCAAAATTTGAAGAGGATGCTTTTAAATTATCAAATACCGATTATTTCTTAATTCCAACTGCCGAAGTTCCAATTACAAATATGCACAGGCAAGAAATATTAGATTTTAATGCTTTGCCAATTAAATATTGTGCCTACTCAGCTTGTTTTAGAGCAGAAGCGGGAAGTGCAGGCAGAGATACAAGAGGATTAATCAGACAACATCAATTCAACAAGGTGGAATTAGTTAAATTTACAAACCCTGAAACCTCCTATGAAGAATTAGAAAGCCTAACTATAGATGCACAAGGAGTTTTAAAGACTTTAGGAATTCCTTATAGAGTTATGCTTCTTTGCACCGGAGATTTGGGCTTTTCAAGTGCTTTTACATATGATATTGAGGTTTGGATGCCTTCTTATAAAAAATATGTTGAAATATCCTCTTGTTCAAATTTTGAAGATTTTCAAGCAAGAAGAGCAGAAATTCGCTATAAGAAAAATATTAAGGATAAAACTACCTTTGTTCACACTTTGAACGGTTCTGGAGTGGCTGTCGGAAGAACTGTTGCTTGTATATTAGAAAATTTTCAAAACGCAGACGGAACAATTACTGTCCCAGAAGTATTACGCCCTTATATGGGTGTTGACTTTATAAAATAATTTTATAGGAGGAAATAAAGCATGGCTGAAATTACTTACAAAATCACAAAGGAAATAGGCGTATTATCCGAAAGTTCTTCGGGCTGGACAAGGCAAATAAATATGGTTAGTTGGAATGACAGAGACCCCAAGTATGATATTCGTGATTGGGCTCCAGAACGCGAAAAAATGAGCAAAGGAATATCATTAACAGCTGAGGAAGTTGCACTTTTAAAAGATATTCTAAACAAATTAGAACTATAAATAATATTAAATAACTATTATTTATTTGCATGGTTGAGAGAAAATACTCAATGCTTGTTTTGAATACACAAAAATAGGAGGAGTCGCTATGATTTCTTGCTTTTTATTAATTATGTTTTTAATTTGTGGGTTATACATAGCCTTTCAAATTTTTTCAGACAAACTAATACTACTAAGAATTTGGCTTGGTGTTTCATTTGGATTGCTTCTTATGATATGGACACCAATAATGTTTTCATTTTTCTTTGGCTTTTCATTAATAAGTCATATTGTTGGATTGCTTTTTTCAATTGCCATTACAATGCTAATCTTCTATTTAAAGAAAAAAGAGATAATAAAAACACCAAAGCACACAGCCAATTTAATGCAAATTTTTAAACATCGCAAAATAAGAAAATCTATTATAATTTCACTGGGTTTTTGCGTTCTTTTATCTTGTTTTATCTCTTTTCTTATGGTAACTCACATATATATTCCTACTTCGCAGGGAATTAACAGTGGCCAATCCACATTTGGCGACCTTCATTTGCATACAGGAATTATAACAAACTTAGCGGTAAACGAAACCTTTCCACCTGAATATTCAATATTTAAAGGGGTAAAAATTGGATACCCATTTCTTGGCGATTCACTTTCCTCAACATTTTATAAATTTGGGTTAGATTTGAGAATGGCAATATTAATTCCTAGTTTTTTTGTTGTATTTCTTCTTATTTTTGGATTTTTTATATTAGCCAATGAATTTTTGAAGTCATACTACAAGTCCATTTTTGCTTCAATTTTATTTTTTATAAATGGCGGCCTTGGCTTTGTTTATTTTATAAATCTTTCACAACAAAAACCAGATAATTTTAATAAGATATTTACCTCTTTTTATAAAACTCCCACTAATTTACCCGAAGAGGGACTTCGATGGGTAAATGTTATTGCTGATATGATAATACCTCAAAGAACTTTGTTATTTGGTTGGGCATTTGTTATTTTAGCTTTTTGGCTATTAGTTAAAGGTATTAGCACCAAGCAAAACCGTTATTTTGTAACCTCAGGTATTGTTGCCGGACTTTTACCTATGATACATACCCATTCATTTTTGGCCTTTGGAATAATTGTTTTTGTTTGGTTCTTTATTAGTGTTTTTACCTCAAAAGCCAAATTATTTATTTTTAAAAAATGGTTTATTTTTGGGATTGTTGCGTTTGTATTAGCATTCCCTCAGCTTATGTTTTGGACTATTGGACAAGCAAGTCAAGGAAATTTCTTAAAATTTCACTTTAATTGGTGCAACACTACCGACCCTTGGCTTTGGTTTTGGGTTAAAAATGTTGGTATAGTATTCTTACTAATAATTCCAGCCTTTTATGAAGCTAAAATAGAGAAAAAACTTATGTATATTGGTCCGATGGTTCTCTTTATTATTTCTGATTTAGTCGTTTTTCAACCTAACTACTATGATAATAATAAACTATTTTATATTTGGTATATTTTCACGGTAATTTTGGTATGTGATTATTTATTTAAACTGTGGAACAAGAATAAAGAATTTAAATCTCGTTATTTTATTGCACTTGTTTTAATATTCGTATTAACTTTTTCTGGAGTTCTAACTCTTATAAGAGAAACAAATTCAACATACAATGTTTTTAGTAATTCGGATATTAAGGCAAGCGAATTCATAAAACTACATACCCCTAAGGACGCTCTATTCATAACAGCAGATAACCATACAAACTTAGTTTCCACATTAACCGGACGATATATTTATTGTGGTTCACCTTCCTTTTTGTTTTTCCATGGTATAAACATTTCTAAAAGACAAAAAGAAATTGAATTAATGTTTACTAAACCAGAGGAAAATATGCACCTTTTCGATGATGTTGGTGTTGATTATGTTATTATTACAAGTTGGGAGAGAAACAACTATAAACCAAATGAAAACTTGTTTAAAAGTATTTTTAAACAAGTTTATGACCAAGATGGTATAACAATATATGCCGTTTCTCATAGGGCATATATGTATAAATAATATAATATTTATTAATTTATTATTTATTGAATTATAAAGAAAAATATGGTATAATAAATTTTAAATAAACGCAAGAAATATGGAGATGAAAAAAATGCAAAGTTTTAACGAAATTTGGAAAAAAGCGGTTGTAAAAATGGGGGAATATTTAAGTGGTGTTTCTTTAAATCTATGGATTAAAAATCTAACCCCTATTGAAATAAATAAAGATAGTGCGATTTTATATATCGCAGATTCTTTTCAAAGAGATATAATTGTTAGTCGTTATTCTGATACAATCAAAAATGCTCTTTCGGAAGTTTTGGGGTTTGATATTGAACTTATTATTTATTCAGAAGAAGATAAGCCTTCTAATATTGTTTTTAAAGAGCCTCAAAAAGAAGAGAACTCATTAATCCCTGAAAAGTTAATGCCGGCAACAAAGACCGATGTTGAATACACCTTTGATAATTTTATTGTTGGTAATTCAAATCGTTTTGCTCATGCGGCAGCGGTTGCAGTTGCTTCTAATCCAGCAACGGCTTATAATCCTTTATTTATTTATGGTGGTTCGGGTCTTGGTAAAACACATCTTCTCTACTCGATACAAAACACAATTAGAAATTCCTTCCCACATTTTAAACTAATTTACATTAAGGGAGACGAATTCACTAATGAGTTAGTTGCGGCCATTAAAACTGCAACGACTATGGAATTTAGAAATAAATATCGTAATGCAGACTTATTATTAATTGATGATGTTCAATTTATTGGGGGAAGAGAATCAACTCAAGAAGAGTTTTTTCACACCTTTAATGCTTTATATGAAGCAAAAAAACAAATCGTATTAGTATCAGATAGACCGCCAAAGGAAATCCAACTTTTAGATGATAGATTAAGAACTCGCTTTGAATGGGGACTAATTGCCGATATTCAAACACCAGATTACGAACTAAGAATAGCAATTTTACAAAAAAAGGCAGAACTTATGAAAATAACTTTGCCACCTGATGTTGTGCAATATATTGCAAACAGATTAAAAAATAATATTCGTCAACTTGAAGGTGCCCTTAAAAAAACTCTTGCCTATTATCTTTTAACCGGAACTCCGCCGTCAATTGCAATTGCTCAAAGTGCAATCAAAGATGTGTTAAATGAAAATGAGCCTATTCCGGTTACAATAGATAGAGTTATTACTGAAGTGGGACGATATTTTAATATTAATCCAGAAAACATCAAAGGAAAAAAGAGAACTTCTGATATAACCAATGCAAGACAGATTTGTATGTATATAATTCGTGAAATAACTCAAATGTCTTTGCCTGCAATTGGAGAAGAATTTTCAAATAGGGACCATAGCACAGTTCACCATTCTATTAATAAAGTTGAAGAAAAAATAAACAACAATATTAGTTTTAAAAGTGCCATAAATGACTTAATTGCAAATATTAAGGGAAAATAAACATTGCAATGCCTCAAAAATTAGGTTTTCCACAGAATAAACATAAAAACTTTTACCTTCTTTTTGAAAATTTATAAATTAACAAATAATTTTATGTTTTGTTTTAACTTTTCCACAAAGTTATCCTTTTTCATCTTTTAAATATCATTTTTCTTGTGTAAAACAATATAATAAGTTTTTAATTTATAAATAATAAACACTAAGCAAAAAATGTCCACAAGTTCCATTTCATAAATTTATTAGTGTTATCATATTAAAACTTCACTTTTCCACTAATCCACAGCTCCTACTAATAATACTATTTATTTAATCTATTTATTATATATAAAAGCAAATTTGAAGGGATTTGGTAAAATGAAATTTAGTTGCGAAAAAAATTTATTAAATGAAGCAGTTATGACAGCTTCAAAGGCTTCTTCAGCTAAATCGTCTTTTCCAGCTTTAGAAGGAATTTTAATAACTACTTTAGAAGATAGTATTAGAATAACAGGTTTTGACCTTGATTTAGGAATTGAATGTGTTATTGAAGCCAATATTATTGAAAAAGGTGCAATTGTATTAAATTCAAAAATGTTTGTAGAGATAGTTAGAAAGTTACCAGATTCCAATGTTATTATTGAAAGCGATGAAAAATTACTTACAAATATAAAATGTGATATGTCAGAATATAATATAGTGGGGATTTCACCAACAGAATTTCCAGAACTTCCTAAAATAAACACCGAAAAAAATATTTGTTTGTCTCAAAACCTAATTAAAAATATGATAAGACAAACTCTTTATGCTATTTCAACAAGTGAAAGCAAGCCAATTCACACAGGTTCGCTATTTGAAATTGAAAATAATAGATTAAGAATTATTTCTGTTGATGGTTTTAGATTGGCATTAAGGCAAGAAGAATTATTACAGCAATATGAGGACTTTTCATTTGTTGTTCCCGGTAAGACATTATCGGAAATTTCAAAAATATTAAGGGATACAGATGAAATAGTTAGTATTAGTTTGGCAAAAAAACATATACTTTTTGAGTTTGATAATATTGTTGTTATTTCAAGGTTATTAGAAGGCGAATTTTTAAATTATCGCAATGTTTTACCAAAAGATATTAGAATTGTTGTTAAAGTAGAAACAAAAAAATTAATTGATAGTGTTGAAAGAGCCTCTTTGCTAATTAATGAAAAAATTAAAAGCCCAATTAGATGTAATATTGATAACTCAGATATAAAAATAACTTGTAAAACAGTTAATGGTAATGTTTATGACGAGGTGCTATCTGAAAATTCCGGTGGAACATTAGAAATAGGATTTAATAATCGCTATATGTTAGATGCTTTAAAAGCAACCGAAGAGCAAAACATTAGAATGGAATTAAATACACACTTAACCCCAATTGTAATTAAACCTGAAGAAGGAGAAAAATTTGTCTTTTTGGTTTTACCCGTTAGGTTAAAAAGTGAAGATTAATTTAGAGGTTAGAGATTAGAATATGCAAAAAGATATAATTAATATTGAAACTGAATATATAAAATTAGGTGATTTATTAAAATTTGCGGGCATTAGCGAAAGCGGAGGGCATTCAAAAGAAATAATAAGTGAAGGTTTTGTTAAAGTAAACGGAGAGATTTGCATAATGAGAGGTAAAAAAATTAGAGCAGGAGATAAAGTAGAACTGGACGATATTGTATTGGAGATTACATAAATGTTCGCTAAAAGCTTATGTTTAAAGAACTTTAGAAATATTTCTAACCAACAACTTATATTTAATAGTGGAGTAAATATTATTTGTGGCGAAAATGCTATGGGCAAAACTAATGTAATCGAGGGGCTTTGGCTTTTTTCCTCGGGTAAGAGTTTTCGTGCCACAAGAGAAAAAGAAGTAATTTCCTTTAACCAAGATAATTCAAATTTAAAGCTTAATTTTTTTGCAAATAATAGAGATAATAAGTTTGAAATAGATTTATTTAGACATACAAAAAAAAGCATAAACTTGAATGGAGTTAAAATTAAAAAATTAAGCGAAATTGTTGGAGTATTTACAAGTGTTTTATTTTCGCCCGAGCATTTAACCTTAGTTAAGGATGGTCCATCTGAAAGAAGAAGATTTATTGATATTGCCCTTTGCCAACTAAAACCTAAATATTTAAGTTTACTTTCAGAATACAATAAGCTATTAGAACAAAAAAACGCTGCTTTAAAAAAAGCATATACAAACAGCTCAATTATTGACACTCTTGATATATGGAATGAAAAAATAGCAATAATTGGTAGCGAAATAATTTGTTTTAGAGCACTATTTATAAATGAACTTTTAGAATTTGCAAAAATAATTCATAATGAACTTTCGGATGGATTAGAAATACTTAGCCTTAAATATTTGTGGTTTTCAGATTTATCTGCTACTAATCATAATGAAGTGTATTCAACCTATAAGCAAAAGCAAAAACAGCTAAGGCATTTAGAGTTAAAAGAAGGAATTACACTTTGTGGCCCACATAGAGATGATATTGACATTTGCTTAAACGGTTTGTCCGTTCGACTTTATGGCTCACAAGGGCAACAAAGGTCTTGCGTGCTATCTTTAAAGTTGGCAGAGGCGGAATTAATATACAAAGAGTATAATGAGTATCCTTTATTACTATTAGATGATGTTTTGTCCGAGTTAGACCATAAAAGGCAGGAATATATTGTGGAAAAAATCAAGGATAAACAAGTAATTATTACCTGCTGTGATATAGAAAAATTAAATAATCTAAAAATCGGTAAGGTATTTTATGTAGCAAACGGAGTAATCAATTAACAATTAACGATTAACAATTAACATTTAATGAGGAGAATTATGAAAAATAATATTGTATTAAATAAAAGTTTAGACTTTGCTGTTAGAATAGTAAAGTTGTATAAATATTTAACAACAAATAAAAAAGAATTTATATTATCCAAGCAATTATTGAGGAGCGGGACAAGTGTTGGAGCAAATTTGAGAGAAGCTAAATATGCACAAAGTAAAGATGATTTTATTCACAAAAACAGCTTAGCATTAAAAGAAATATCAGAAACAGAATATTGGTTAGAATTGTTATATAAAACAGATTATTTGACTTGTAATGAATATGAAAATATTATTATTGATTGTTCGGAAATAGCAAAGTTGTTAACAAAAATAGTAAAAACAAACAAAGGAATAAATAATGTTAATTGTTAATTATTACTTATTAATTATAAAAGGTTGTGATATATTGTATCTTCATTTAGGCGAAGAGTATGTAGTTAAGAAAAAAGATATTATTGGGATTTTTGATATAGATACTACAAGCATAGCAAAAACAACAAGGGAATTTTTATCAACAATTCAAGCAAAAAAAGTAATAATAAATACAACGGCAGACCTACCCCGTTCATTTATTGTTTGTAGAGCAAAAAGAGAAACAATAGTTTTTATTTCGCATATTTCAACGGCAACACTTAAAAAAAGGGCAAGAACAAAGATTGTTAATTATTGCTAATTGTAATATTGATAATAATTATAACACATAGTAATAATTATTGAGGGAGGTAACAGAAGAATGGATATTGATAAGAACACTATTATTTGCGGTGATTGTATTGAAGAAATGAAAAAAATTCCGGATAATAGTATGGATTTGATTTTTGCTGACCCTCCTTATTGGATGAGGGTTGAGGGAGTTTTACATAGACCAAGTGGGAAAGAATATGATGGTTGTGATGACCAATGGGATAATCAATTTAATTCTTTAGAAGATTATGAAAGTTTTACAGAACAATGGTTAAGTGAATGCAAAAGAATACTTTCTACAAGAGGTTCATTTTGGGTTATTGGAGGAATGCAGTGCATTTACACTATAGGTTCAATTATGCAAAAATTAGGATTTTGGTTTATTAATGATGTTATATGGCAAAAGAAAAATCCAACCCCAAATTTTAAAGGAACAAGAGTAAATAATGCACATGAAACATTAATATGGGCAGTAAAAAATAAAAAATCATCGTATACTTTTAATTATAAAACAGCAAAAGAATTAAATTTAGATACGGTTTCAGATTTTGAACACAGAAATGGAATTAGAAAACAATTAGGGTCGGTATGGAAAATTTCTGTTTGTCAAGGAGAAGAAAGATTAAAAGATGAAAAAGGAAACAAATTGCACAATACGCAAAAACCTGAAGAGTTATTATATAGAATTATTATAATTAGTAGTAAATTAGGTGATATAGTTTTTGACCTATTTGGAGGAACAATGACAACCGCAACTATCGCAAAAAAAACAGGAAGGAATTATATATCAATAGAAAACAACCAAAAATATTGTGAATTTGGCAAAAAAAGAATCGATAACACCATTGTAAAAATTGGGGACATTGAAAAAGCAGTATTTGATATAAAGCCACCAAAAGTTACGATGCAAGAAATGATAGATAAACAATTATTTTTCATAGGTGAAAAAATGTATTTTAAAAATACAGAAAAATATGTAGTTTTAAATACTTCCAATAGTGTTAAACAATATGGTATAGATTTGGATATGCATAGAGCAGCGGCAATTGCAAGCGGTAGAAAAGTGGAAAGATTAAATGGTTGGGAATATTGGCAAGTTATGAGAAATGGTATTACTATTCCAATCAATGAATTAAGGCAAAAGTATATTAAAGAGGTATTATAGTTTGTATATGTAAACAACAAGATTTTCATTAACCAAATATAAATCAAAATAATAAGAAAAGGTCGTGGAATTTTAAGTGAGAACAGAAGAAAAGACATTAATTTTACCAACATTATATATTATCAATGAATATGGTTCAGTAACAACGACTGAAATAAAAGAAAAACTAATAGCTTTATTTAATCCTAATGGCGAGGATGCGGAAATTTTAGCTGGTCGCAAAGACACTAAATTTACTCAAATTGTTAGAAATTTAATGGGTTCACATTATCAAACAAATGGTATGGAAATGGTAACTAAAAAGTCATCAGAAGGTAGAAATGGTAGATTTTCATTAACTGAGGCTGGCAAGAAACACTTAGAAGAAAATATTAAAGCTGTTTGGTATATATTTGATAATAGGTTTAAATTTAATGATGTTGGAGAAGTTTTTAATGCAATAGCTTCAACAAAAGGGAAAAGAAATAAGGTTATTGTTTATGATGAAAAAGAAATGATATCAGAGGGTAAGGTTACTAAAAAAGAAACTGTAACTAAAAAGCGTTGTAGCAAACTTAGAGAAGCGGCTATTAAACAATATACAAAGGAATCTGGCAGAATAGTCTGTGAAGTTTGTGAATTTGATTTTGAACAAAAATATGGATTGATAGGCAAAGGATTTATTGAAATTCATCACGAAGAACCTATTTACCAATATTCTGATGATGGTTTTGAAAGATACATTGGTGAGGCTGTCGAAAAGATGAAACCACTATGTGCTAATTGTCATAGAATAATTCATAGAAGCTTTGGAACGCAATTGACAATAGCTGAATTAAAAACAATTACTAAAAATTAATAAATACACTAAACATTTTAATCATAATACATCTATTGAGCAATGGTATACACATTTGTGGTTTCATTCTCAATTTAAAAGGAGCTTACATTATGTCAGATTTTTTGGACAATCAAATCACTCAAGTTTATGACGAAACTCAAATACAAGTTTTGGAGGGCTTAGAGGCGGTTAGAAAACGCCCGGGTATGTATATAGGCTCTACTTCAGCAAGGGGACTTCATCATTTAGTTTGTGAAATAGTGGACAATGCTATAGATGAGGCTTTGGCGGGTTATTGCAAAAATATTTTTGTAACAATTCATCCAGACGAGGTTATTTCAGTAATAGATGATGGCAGAGGAATTCCAATTGGAATACATCCTAAAATGGGTATTCCGGCGGTTGAGGTTGTTTTTACAATTTTACATGCCGGCGGAAAATTTGGCGGAAATAGTTATAAGGTTGCTGGAGGACTGCATGGAGTTGGTGCTTCGGTTGTAAATGCTTTGTCTGAATATTTAGAGGTTGAAGTTTATGACGGTCAAAATATTCATTTTCAACGCTATGAAAGAGGTTTGTCTTGTGGAAAATTAAAAACCATAGGAAAAACCCAAAACAAGGGAACAAAGGTTACCTTTAAGCCAGATAATCAAATATTTGAGGAAATAGTTTTTGAATATGATAATTTATTAAATCGTTTAAGAGAACAAGCCTTTTTAAATGCAGGTATTAAAATTGTGCTTTCTGATTTAAGATATGAGCAAGAGCAGAAAACAGAACTTTTTTACGAGGGTGGTATTCGCTCCTTTGTTGATTATATAAATGAAAAAAAAGGTGTTGGGGTTTTACATCCAACAATTTGCTTTTTTGGTTCAAATGGCGATAGCCAAGCCGAAATAGCACTTCAATATAACGATAGTTATAATGATATTTTGTTATCCTTCGCAAATAACATTAATACAAGCGATGGGGGAACTCACGAAACAGGATTTAAAGCCGCACTTACAAAGGTTATTAATGATTATGCCAAAAAACATAACATTATAAAAGAAGGGGATAAAAACCTTTCTGGTGATGATGTTCGAGAAGGTTTAACTGCTGTAATTAGTGTTAAACTTAGAGACCCTCAATTTGAAGGACAAACTAAGGCAAAGTTAGGCAATTCTGAAATTAGAAGTTTAGTTGATGAAATTGTTACAAAAAAACTAACAACATTTTTTGAAGAAAATCCAAGCATTGCAAGGACAATTCTTGATAAATCAGTTACAGCCGCAAGGGCAAGAGAGGCGGCAAGAAAGGCAAGAGAGTTAACAAGGAGAAAATCGGTATTAGAAAACTCATCATTGCCGGGGAAATTAGCTGATTGTCAAGAGAGAAATCCGGAGTTTACTGAAATCTACATAGTTGAGGGCGATAGTGCCGGTGGTTCTGCAAAACAAGGCAGAGATAGAAAATTCCAAGCAATTTTGCCACTTTGGGGCAAAATGTTAAATGTAGAAAAAGCAAGGCTTGATAAAGTTTATGGCAATGAAAAGTTAATGCCTATGGTTATTGCATTTGGAACGGGAATTGGCGAGGATTTTGATTTAACAAAATTAAGGTATGGTAAGATTATAATAATGGCCGATGCCGATGTTGATGGCTCACATATTAGAACTCTACTATTAACTTTCTTTTTTCGTTTTATGCGTCCGCTTGTTGAAAATGGGCATATTTATATAGCACAGCCTCCGCTATTTAAGGTTGCAAAGGGCAAGGTAGAAAAATATGCTTATACAGAAAGAGAACGAGAACTTTTAATTGAGGAAATTGGCAAAGATGCTACAATTCAACGATATAAAGGCTTAGGAGAAATGAACCCAACACAACTTTGGGAAACTACTATGAATCCTGAAAACAGAATAATTTTGCGAGTTGAATTAGACGATGCTTTAGCAGCAGACGAAATATTTACAATATTAATGGGCGATAAGGTTGAACCAAGAAGAGCATTTATTGAAGCGAATGCGAAGTATGTAAGTAATTTAGATGTTTAACAAATTAGAAATTAGAAATTAGAAGTTAGAAATACTTCTCACTTTTCATTCCTAATTAATTAGAGGTTTTTATGATTTTTAAATCTAACACAAGAAACAACGCAGTAACTCAGCTTTGCATTGAACTTACAAGAAGTTTTGCAGTGTTAAATAGGCAAAACGAGAACGAAATGGAATATATTATTTGCGAAAAGCTGTGGAGTTTTTGGTATATGCAAAATCGCGAGCGAATTTGGAAAGAATATAACGATATATATTGCGAACTGTTAGAGCAATTGAGAGTCAAAAGAAGCACACCAATTTCAGATGACGAGATTTACAAACTTTACACCGATTTTTTAAATATAGAAACAGGAATTGTTTTTAATATGCAAAAACAATATATTAAAGCATTAAAGCAATTATATAATCACTTAAAAAAAGCAGGGCTTTCAACAAAAACACCACTTAAAACTATTATAAAGAATGCAAGAAAAACACATAATTAAGAGGTAAAAAAACAATCTATGTCTTGGAAAGGAAATAATTTTATGAATTACGAGGACCAAAAAATTATCAATGTTGAAATAGAAAGGGAAATGAAAAAATCCTACATTGATTATGCTATGTCGGTTATTGTAGGCCGAGCTTTGCCTGATGTTAGGGATGGTTTAAAACCTGTGCATAGAAGAATACTTTACACTATGTATGAAGATAATCTTTTGCCGGAAAAGCCTTTTAGAAAAGCCGCTATGACTGTCGGCGATGTTTTAGGACGGTATCATCCTCATGGAGATATGTCGGTTTATGATGCATTAGTAAGAATGGCTCAAGATTTTTCTCTTCGTTATCCATTGGTTAACGGTCATGGTAACTTTGGTTCTGTTGATGGCGATGCGGCGGCGGCTTATCGTTATACTGAGGCAAAAATGGCTAAAATTGCAATAGAAATGTTAAATAACATTGAAAAGGATACTGTTGATTGGACATTAAACTATGACGAAAAACATAAAGAGCCAACAGTTTTACCTTCGCGATTTCCTAATTTATTAGTAAATGGTTCAACCGGTATTGCCGTTGGTATGGCTACTTCCATTCCTCCCCATAATTTAGGAGAGGTAATTGATGCTGTTATTGAAGTAATAGATAACCCAGAAGCGAATTTAGATGATTTAATGGAGCATATAAAGGGACCGGATTTTCCATTAGGTGGAACAATTATGGGCAGAGTTGGAATGAGAGCCGCTTATGCTACCGGTAAGGGCAAAGTAGTAGTGAGAGCAAAGGCAGAAATTGAGGATTTTAAGGAAAATCGTTTTAAAATAGTTGTAACCGAAATTCCTTATATGGTTAATAAAGCAAGGCTTATTGAAACTATTGCCGAATATGTTAAAGATAAAAAAATAGAAGGTATTTCAGATTTGAGAGACGAATCGGATAGAGACGGTATGTCAATTGTTATAGAACTGAAAAGAGATGCAAACCCACAGGTTGTTCTAAATCAACTTTATAAATACACTCAATTACAAGATACTTTTTCAATTAATTTATTAGCTTTAGTAAATAATCAACCAAAAGTGCTTTCGTTAAGACAAATTCTTGACAATTACATTGCTTTCCAAAAGGAAATTGTTGTTCGCAGGACACAGTTTGACTTTAAAAAAGCAAATGAGAGAGCACATATTGTTGAGGGGCTAAAAATTGCCATTGACTTTATTGACGAGGTTATTGCAATTATAAGAGGGAGCAACACTATTGGAGAGGCAAAAGATGGGCTTATAAATAGATTTAATTTTTCAGATATTCAAGCACAGGCTATTGTTGATATGCGGTTAGGAAGATTAACAGGTTTAGAAAGAGATAAATTAGAGGCTGAATATAACGAACTTATGGCTAAAATAGCAGAATATACTGAGATTTTAGGCAGTGAAATTAGAGTGCAAACTATCGTTAAAGATGAGTTATTAGTTCTTAAAAATAAATATTCAGATGAGAGAAGAACTGATATTGCATTAGTTATGGATGAAATAGATATTGAGGATTTAATTGAGGAAGAAACCTGTGTTTATACTCTTACTCATTATGGATATATAAAAAGGTTGCCTGCTGATACATATAAAGTTCAACGCCGTGGTGGTAGAGGCATTACAGCAATGACCACGAGGGAGCAAGACTTTGTTGAGGAGTTATTTATTGGTTCAACTCACGATTATATTTTGTTCTTTTCCAACAAGGGCAGAGTTTATCGTTTAAAGGGTTATGAAATTCCAGAAAGCGGACGAACTGCTAAGGGGACTAATGTTGTTAACCTTTTACCTGTGGAAGGCGAGGAAAAGATTAGTGCTATGATTCCAGTAAGGGAGTTTGATGAGCAAAGCAATCTAATAATGGCTACTAAAAATGGAATTATTAAGAAAACAGCTTTAATTAAATACAATACAGCAAGAAAAG
>Ga0268285_1000769_pt1 | contig 17532 bp, 16 predicted proteins | sample saktaG_2_FD_190144 | JGI IMG/M metagenome (GOLD analysis project Ga0268285, IMG submission 190144) | Saline water microbial communities from Sakinaw Lake, British Columbia, Canada - sak_2013_06_06_120m | ecosystem: Environmental > Aquatic > Non-marine Saline and Alkaline > Saline ... | reverse complement strand
CCTCGTATATCAATGTCTTTAATATTTCATTCGGCGGGACGCGCAAGAGGTCGCTTACTTCCCGCACCGAACTCATATTCGGAGTCGCGACTTCTTTTATTTTCTTCATTTCATCAGTATGTTCCGAGGGATTTTTTTTATATTTTACGCGCGCCACTTCCGTACTCGCCGCGTAATCACACGCAGAACATACAACAATGCGGTCTTCGCCTATTTCGGAGCTAACCATAAATTCGTGTGAAAGCCCCCCGCCCATAAGTCCCGGATCCGCTTCGACAGCAATATAATCAAGCCCGCACCTTTTAAAAATACGGCAATAAGCATCGTACATAAGCTGATAACTTTCCTCCATCCGAGCTGTATCAACATCAAAACTGTACGCGTCTTTCATAATAAATTCTGAACTGCGGACAATCCCGAACCTTGGACGGATCTCATCTCGAAACTTTGTTTGTATTTGATATAAGATCAGCGGAAAATCCTTATAAGACCTCGCTTCCTTAGCAACAAGACTCGTAACGATCTCTTCATGAGTCGGTCCTAAAACCACTTCCCTCCCGCGCCGATCGATACATTTCATCATAACTTCACCCATCTCATCATACCTGCCGGTTTGTTTCCAGATTTCAGGCGGTTGAAGCGCGGGCATTAAAATTTCCGACGCTCCAGCGGCATTCATTTCTTCACGTATGATATTCTCGGCTTTAGATAAAGCCCTATAACCTAAGGGAAGATATGTATAAGTTCCGGACGAAAGCCTCCTGATAAGCCCCGCTCTCAACATAAGCTTGTGACTGGCGGCTTCCGCTTCCTGAGGATCTTCTTTCAGTGTAGGAATTAATGTTTTGGACCACCTCATATGTACTCCTTTTTTCGTATATCGTAGTTCGTATATCGTATGTCGTTCAAAGTTCCGCCGGAGGCGGGCCCGCCTTCGGCGGGTAGTTCTTGCGATATACTATATACTACATACGACATACGAACTTCATTAATCGTTCAACCGCGCGGGAGGCTTCTACTGTTTCCATTATTTTTCCCGCGCGAAAAATAACGCCTTTATTTTTTCCGAACGCGATACCGATATCGGCATTTTTCGCCTCACCGGGACCGTTTACAACACACCCCATTATTGCGATAATAAGCGGCTTTTTATATTCTTTTGCCGCCGGAAACTGTTTTTTGAATTTTTCTTCCAGTTCTTTCGCGATTAAAATAAGATCCACCTCACATCTGCCGCATGTGGGACAGGCTATTATTTCCGGTCCGAAATGCCTCATACCCGTCGCGGCAAGTATCCGTTTAGCTGTTTCAATTTCAAGAAACCCGCTATCGGTCAAAGACACTCTTATTGTATCGCCGATCCCCGAAAGAAGCAGCGCCCCTATTCCTATGCTGGATTTTACTATTCCATCCGCCGCGAGCCCCGTCGCGGTAATACCAAGATGCAGGGGATAGTCACATTCCGGCGCTATTTTTTTGTATGCCTCGCAAGTGGAAACTACATCCGAAGATTTAACGGAAATGATTATATCCTGAAAACTTTTACGCTTGAATATTTCCAAATAATTTAAAAGCGCGCGGGCCATTATATCCGCCGGAGAACCAAAAGAAGTGTTTAACTCTTCCAAAGATCCTGAATTTATTCCTATTCTGATAGGCACATTTTTTTCTTCAGCGAGATCGATAATTTGGTTGATATGTTCGGCACTTTTAATATTGCCCGGATTGATCCTTATTTTATCCGCGCCTCGCCGAATCGCCTCAATTGCCAACTCATGATCAAAATGGATATCCGCCGCGATCGGAATACGGATATTCTTTTTTATATCTTCTATCGCTTTCGCGTCTTCACGGTTTTTTACGGCAACTCTTATCAGTTCACACCCCGCCTCTTCCATCTCCAGTATCTGACGCGTTGTGAGTTCTATATCATGAGTATCCGTTTTTGTCATTGATTGAATAACAATCGGATACTCCGACCCGATTTTAACATTGCCCACCTTAACAGTTCTCGTTTTTCTTCGTTTTATCATAAATAATAAGCCTTAAGGGCACATGTAATGTGCCCCTACGATATTAAATCACCCGTCTTACAATCTATTTCGCGGTCATACGGTATTGTTCATTTTATACAAACGGTTCGGTCTTTCACTCCCATCTTCGTAGGGGCGAACCCATGTGTCCGCCCTTTTCTCTGCGTATTATGTATATGGACAAGGTCGCACACACGGGTGCGCCCCTACGAAATTAAACAACCCGTCTTACGATCTATTTTCCAAAAGGCGTAAATTTCAAGATATCCTGCCAGCTGATAAATAAAGCTAAACTAATAAGCAAGATCGCGGCGGCATTGGTAACCCATTCTTGAATTTTCAAGTTTAAAGGTTTGCCGCGCAATTTTTCGATCCCCAACAATACGATATGTCCTCCGTCAAGCACAGGAAACGGCAGAAGATTAAAGATCGCGAGCGCCATACTTATGTGCGCCATAATTATCATAAGATGCACGATCCCGAGATTCGCGGCTTTCCCTATCAAAAAAGCTATGCCTATGGGACCGGAGACCGAAGTTTTTACCGCCATGCCCCCTGTAAGAAGAAGCCATATTCCCTTATAAGTCATAGCTGTTAACGTAAGCAGTTTTTCCCCGCCCAAATACACGGCATAAAACGGGTTATAAGAAACTTTTAAAATTTTATTCTCCGGAGCGATACCGATCTTTGGCCGAGATATCGTCTGCCCGAAAATATTCGTAACGGTTGAAACCATCGGTTTCACTTCAATTCGCATCATCTTTTTCCCTCGCCCGACTTCCAGATCAAGAACCGTAGTTCCGGCGAGAAATTCTTCGTTTATTCTTCCTGTAATGTCTTCCCAATATTCGGTTTTTTTACCATTTATGGCAAGAATTTTGTCCCCTTCTTTTATACCGGCCTCCGCCGCCGGGTATCCGTTTAAAACCTGACCGACACCATTGGAAAGAGTGGGAGAACCTATCATAAAGATCACGGAAAAAAGTATAAAAGCGAAAATATAATTCGTAAGGGATCCGGCGGCTACAACCCAAAAACGAGTGCCCGCGGATTTAGACATAAACTCATCAGGCGCGCCCTTCACTTCGGAAGGATCTTCACCCGCCATTTTACAGAATCCCCCGAAAGGAATTAGTGATATTCTGTAATCCGTCCCGGCGATCTTTACGCCGAAAATCCTTTTACCCATACCTAAAGAAAAAACTTCAACCCGTATACCCGCTCTTTTCGCCGCGATAAGATGTCCCGCTTCATGAACGAGTATTAAAATTCCAAAAACAATAATTACAATAATCCAAGTTAACAAAATCTCAACACCTCCTCTTCAGCCCATTTTTCAGAATTCAAGATATCCCGCAAAGATGGATCATTTTTTGTTTTGTGAGCGTTTAAAACTTTTTCAACGATTTTCATAATATCGGTGAATTTTATTTTTTTGTCCAAAAATAATTTTACGGCCGTTTCATTTGACGCGCTCAAAACTGCCGGCATTGTACCTCCCGTTCTTAACGCGGCATATGCTATATCAATGCTCGGAAATTTCAGAACATCGCACGGCAAAAACGAAAGTTTATTCATAGTGTTGAAATCCACTTTCGGGAAATCATTCTCGGTTATTCCCCCCTCTGAAAGCGCCCGTATTATCGGAAATTTCATATCGGGGCAAAAAAGACTCGCGGAAATTGTCCCATCCCGAAACTCAACCATAGAATGGATTATAGCTTCAGGATGTATAATGATCTTTATTCTTTCCGGCGGCTGGTCAAAAAGCCACCGCGCTTCGATAACTTCCAGCCCCTTATTCATAAGCGTCGCGGAATCAACGGTTATTTTCTTTCCCATATTCCATTTAGGATGATTAAGAATTTCTTCATGAGAAAGCGCGTCAAATTCCGACCTATTCTTATCTTTAAGCGAACCTCCCGAGCCGGTAATGTATAACGTTTCAACTTCACTGATCTCTCTGCCGGACAAACACTGCCTGATAGCGCTATGTTCGCTGTCAACGGGAATAATACGCGCAGGGTCATCTTTGATAATTTTATGGATAAGCATACCGGCACTTACTACGGGTTCTTTACTCGCGAGCGCGATATTTTTTCCGCTTGAAAGCGCCGCGAAAAGCGGTTTAAGCGCGGCAGAACCTGAAATCGCCATAAAAACAAGACCCTCGTCCGGGCCTCCGGATAGATCTTCCGCCGCGTGACTTCCCGCGAGAATCTTAACTTTTTCCGAAACCTTACTTTTCAGTTCCGAATATAACTTTTCTTCGCCTATCGCGATCAAATCTGGATTAAACTCTTCAGTTTGCGCGGCAAGTAAAGAAACGTTGGAATAACTGGAAAGCGCCTTTATCCGAAACTTATCAGGAAAATGCCTGACAACATTAAGCACATTTTGTCCCACCGAACCCGTTGATCCCAAAAGTATAATATTTTTCATAGTTAGATCCAAGTTACAGGTTACAGGTTTCAGGTTTCAGGGTTCAGGGTTTCAGGGTTTCAGGGTTTCCCGCCGGAGGCGGGTCCGCCTTCGGCGGAAACCCTGAAACTTGAAACCTGCAACCTGAAACGTATGTTAGAACATTTTCACATAAAAATAAAAAACCGGAGCAGTGAACAGAAGGCTATCAATAAGGTCAAGCATGCCTCCTATCTCCGGAAGCTGATGCCCTGAATCTTTCGCGCTGCAATCCCTCTTTATTAAACTTTCCGCCAGATCCCCTATCTGCCCGAGCGTTGACAAAACAATTCCCAGAATAAAAAGGTGCAAAAAAGAAAAACCCGTAAGCATCCTGCCGAAAACCAAAGCGACTGCCAAACTGGTTAATATTCCGCCGAAAGTACCTTCTTTGGTTTTTTTGGGACTTATCCTGGGAATAAGATCACTTTTTCCATATCGGCTTCCTATAATATACGCGCCGACATCCGCGCTTTTCGTAACTAAAACAAGAAAAGCCACAAGATTCGCGCCGCGAGCCATCAATTTAAGCTCTATGAAAAAAGAGAAAAACCAGCTTATATAAAAAAGAGAGAACATCGTTAGCGCCGTACTGATAAGATGATCCCGCGCGTTATCCCGTCTTGTAAATTGTAAAGTGAGAACCAGCAAACTCGCGACAACAATAAAAATCGGCGCGATATCTTTTAACCCCGGCAAAGTATTTCCGAAAAAAACGACAAAAGGTATGAGCGCCCCCACTATCGTTCCGAAATATTTGTAAACAAATATTCCTCTTTTTTCTACCAAACGAAAAAATTCAAACTGCCCGGCCGCCACGAAAAGCGCGATCACCACGCAAAACAACCAATTAGGCAGAAAATATATTATAAATACCGTTAAAGCGACTAATATTAAACTTACGATCGCCCTTATCGCGAGTTTATTCACCAAATCTCCTTTCACGATTCTCATACTCCGTTAAAGCAAGCTTTAACTCGCCCGCGTCAAAATCCGGCCATAAAGTATCGGTGAAATAAAATTCGGAATAAGCCGCCTGCCATAAAAGAAAATTGCTGAGACGCAATTCCCCGCTGGTTCGAATGATCAAATCAGGGTCAGGGATGGAAGAAGTATAAAGGAATTTTTCAAGATCTTCTTCTTTCAAAGAAGATGGATCCATTTTCTTTTCTTGAAATTGCCGAACTAAAAGTTTAACGGCATTAAGAATTTCCTGCCGAGCGCCGTAATTTAACGCTAAAGTTAATAGCATACCGTTATTTGCCGAAGTTTCTTTCATCAAATTTTTGATTGTTTCTTTCAGATCTTCCCGAAAAACGCCGACTTCTCCAATCACGTTGAATTTGATATTATTTCTCTTTATTTTTTTCGCGTTTTTCTGTAAGGACTGTTTCAAAAGCCGCATAAGAGCGTTTACTTCCAGTTGCGAACGTTTCCAATTTTCCGAAGAAAACGCGTATAGAGTAAGGGCTTCTATTCCAATCTTCACGCATTCTTCGGTAATAAGATCAACCGTTTTTGCTCCCGCCCTATGCCCGGCCGCGCGCGAAAGATTTCTTTTTTTAGCCCATCTCCCGTTACCATCCATAATAATCGCGATATGCCGCGGCGCTTTTCTCAAGAGCTATAACCTCCAAAAATAGAAAGTAGAGAGTCCTCATCTACTCTCTACTTTCACCGATACTTAACTGATGGGTCGGGGTGTTTTCCGACCCATCATCCTGAAGCCCAAAGGGCTGAAGCCTCCATAGAGATCCTTCCACTTCACTTCGTTCAGTGTCAGGATGACTCCTTTACAGGAGTCACTTATTTTAAAAGATTCTCGGGTTTACTTTCTATTGCGTTTTTACGGCCTTTCTCTACGAAGTCCGGAAGGATAACAATTTCAACCCGCCGGTTTTTCGCGCGACCCGCTTCGGTACTGTTTGAAGATACCGGACGATGTTGACCGTACCCTGTAGCGGATAATTTTTTCGGGGCGAGCCCTTTCTTTTCAAGATAATGCAGTACATTTGTGGCCCGAGCCGTCGAAAGTTCCCAGTTTGTGCCCCACTGGGACTTTGTTACCGGCACATTATCCGTGTGTCCGCCTATCCCGATATTTTTATCAGGGACTTTCGATCTTATGGCTCCGGCGACCTCATTAAGAACAGGATACGCTTCTTTTCTTATCTCGGCCCGGCCGGAATCAAATAAAATGTTATCGGACAAGATTATAACCAGTCCGCTGTCTTTCATCTCCATCGACATATCTTTACTTAATATCTGACTTTTAAGTTTCTTTTCCAACAAACTTTCGAGTTCTTCGAAACTCTCTTTTTCTTTGTTGCGTTCAAATTCAAGATCACTTATTTGTTTCTCTAAATCCTGAATTTGCATTTTAGTTCGCGGATTCCGTTTGTAAAAATTTACCATACAGCCGGAACCGGTAAATGCCAATAAGACAAATACGGCTATATTCACCATAAAAATTCTTTTTATCTTCATATTATCCTCCCTTTTTCTTTCTATATTATGGTTTCTATGTGCCTCCGCCAAAGGCGGGTCCGCCTGCCGGCGGAAAAACAAAACCTGAAACATAGAATCAATATAACACCGGCCGTATTTCAAGTCAAGCGGAGCCTTTATTTCTATTTCACGGAATAAACTAAAGTCTGCTGGCGGCTTTTTCCGACAGAAACAAGCATTATCGGCGCGGAGATAAGTTCCTTTATTCTATCAAGATATTTTCGCGCGGCGAGCGGAAGTTCTCCGCACGATTTCACCTGGGACGTAGGCTCCATCCATCCCTGATGTTCTTCATAAACAGGTTCACATTTATCAAGAAATTCGGGTATGCCGGGAATACTTTTATAAATTTTCCCGTTGTATTTGTATGCACTGCAGATTTTAATTGTTTCAAGTTCGTCAAGAACATCAAGTTTTGTAATGATCACATTATCGATCCCGTTAATTTCAACGGAATTTTTCACCAAAACACTATCAAACCATCCGCATCGGCGAGCTCTTCCGGTAGTAGCTCCGAATTCACCGCCCTTTTCCCTGATCTTTTCCATAAGCTGAGGACCAAACTCCGTCGGCATCGGTCCTTCCCCTACCCTTGTTGTATAAGCTTTAACCACCCCTAAGACCCTGTTGATCCGCGAAGGTCCGATACCTCCGCCCGTACAAGCGCCTCCGGCGGTAGAATTTGATGACGTTACATAAGGATATGTCCCATAATCAACATCCAGAAAAGTGCCCTGCGCGCCCTCAAATAAAATAGACTCGCCGGCTTTAAGCGCGTCATTTAAAAGAAGAGTCGTATCACAAATAAATTCTTTCAAAAAACGCGCGTAGCCTATATATTCTTCAAAGATCTCATCTTTTGAAAATTCATCAAATCCGTAAAGATCTTTAATTAAGATATTCTTTTCTTTTATGTTTTCATCTAATATCTTTTTAAAATACTCCTCGTCATATAAATCCCCCATGCGTATGCCCACACGTGAAACCTTGTCCGCATAACACGGTCCTATTCCTTTTTTTGTCGTACCGATTTTACCTTTTTTTCGTTTCGCTTCCCGCAATTCGTCTATCTTCATATGATATGGAAATATCACGTGCGCTTTATCACTTATTTTGAGACGCCCGGAAACACTGATATTCTTCGTTTTTAAAAGTTTAATCTCTTCGATCAAGGCTTTCGGATCAACAACCACCCCGTGCCCGATAACACAAATTTTCCCTTCGTGTAAAATTCCCGACGGTATCAGATGCAAAACATACTGACTTTCACCGATCACGACAGTATGCCCCGCGTTGTTCCCCCCCTGATATCTAACTATATATTGAACATCTTCCGTTAATACATCAATTACTTTACCTTTTCCCTCATCGCCCCATTGAGCTCCGACCAATACCGTACACTCCCCCATAAGATACCCCTTATTTAAATTATTCAACGCCCGCGCGCAAGGGCCGCCCCTACGAAAAACCAACAAAACCCCGCCAATTTCCTCTTAATCCATTGTAGGGGCACGGCATGCCGTGCCCCTACAATGCGAAAAACCACAAATTCCGACAATATCCTCGTAGGTTGGTGGCGCTCTTTGCTACCATCCTACGAGGATATTGGCGGACGATTCACCTTTAACCGTTCATACGGGAGGACAAACCACCTATGGATTCATCGTAAATATTTTTCGCGCTACCTCCGGATATTTCGCGATAAATAAAAGTTCATCGCGTACAAGCGGCTTCTGGGTATGAACATTCGCGTACCGCACAAGTTCCAAGATCTTTGTCGCTTCTTTGTCGTTCTTAAACCGGACTTCAAGTTTGTTATACACGTTCCTAAACCCTTTAATTCCGCTATATTCCCCGGCAGTTATGCTTCTGCCCGTATCAATTACCTCAGGTTCGCCTCTGCCAAGCTCTTCATAATCATAAAGTTCATAATTTCTTCTGTCTTTAAGCGCCCCGTCCGCGTGAATCCCGGACTCATGAGCGAACGCGTTATTTCCGACACCCACCTGGTTTATCGGGATAGGCACGCCAAACGCGTAAGAAGCATATTGCGCTATCTTCCACGCCATTTTTAAATTCATCCTGGGATCCAACTTATATTTCGGATTTCCGACAAACCCGCTTGAATATTTTAAAGCAAGAAGACAACTTACCAGATCCGCGTTACCCGCGCGCTCGCCCATACCGTTAACGGTCGTATTAATATACGCGTCCACACCGCTGTCAATAGCCGCCTTCGCGCCGGCAAGTGAAACGGCTACAACCATACCAAGATCGTTATGGCAATGAAGTTCCATCGGCAATTTAACCGCCGCGACAAGAGAAGAAATACGTTCATAAATTGTAAATGGATCATCAAAACCAAGCGTATCACAATACCGCAAACGATCCGCCCCGGCATCTTTAGCCGCCTGACTGAATTCTATGAGATATTTCATATCCGTCCTCGAAGCATCTTCCGCGTTAACGCCAATCGCTTTGATCCCTTCTTTTTTCGCGAGTTTTACGGCTTGAATAACGGATTTAATAACTCCATTTTTATCGATTTTGCCCGCGAATTTATTTTTTATCATCTGATCAGAGGTGGAAATAGACATATTCAAAAACTCAACGCCTGTATTCTTAACCGCGTTTCTAACATCTGATTCGACTGCCCTTATCCACCCTGAAAGACGCATTGGGTACAAAACTTTGCGCTTGGCCAATTCAAGATTAGCGTTTAAATAATTCCGTTCATGGTGCGTAAACGGAAACCCGAATTCAGATTGAAAAACACCCATTTTATTCAGATACAAATTTACGATAGTCTTCTGAAGTTTCGCCAAGCCCAACCTTGAAGTCTGCACACCGTCACGATTGGTAACATCAATGATCCTGATAATATTTTTTTTCTGCTTCATTAGATCCGTCATAAATTCCCCTTTTTTCATAAAAAACATCCCGGCATTCGCGGGCGCCTCAGGAGGCGCCCCTATATAACCACACGAACTTGCTTAATGTCTTCAATGTCCTTCGATTGTTTCAGCTTTTTTAATATGTCTTTCGGCACTTCGCTGTCAATATTAAGAAGGCTGAGAGCCTCACCGGTATTTTCATCTCGTCCAAAACTCATCCCGGCAATGTTAATGTTATATTTGCCCAGCAGTGTTCCTATTCTTCCGACAACCCCCGGAACGTCATTATTGGAAACAACCAGCATATATCCGTCAGGGATCGCCTCGACATAGAATTTATCCATCTTTATGATGCGCGGCTCTTTGTTGGAAAAAAGCGTCCCCATAATAAAGTGTTTTCTTTTTCCGGTATCAAACTCGACGCTTATCAAATTCGCGAAATCCATTATCTTCGAAGTTTTCTTTTCAATGATCCTGATGCCTCTTTCTTTCGCGATCAGCATGGAATTCACATAATTAACTTCCTCGTCAAGCATAGGATTAAACACACCTTTTAATAAAGCGGAAGTAACAATCGTAACATCCATTTCCGCGATATCACCGATATACTTGACTGTAATACCTTTTATCGGCTTATCAATAAGCTGTGCCTGTATGGAACCTAACCGTTCCGCTAAATTAACGTACGGCTCAAGCGCCTCCAATACCTTCCCTTCCATGGCGGGAACATTGGCGGCATTACGAAAACCTTTTCCCAAAAGAGCGTCCGATACGGAAAGAGCAATATCAATAGCGACATTAACTTGCGCTTCTTCCGTCGACGCGCCGAGATGAGGCGTGGTGATCACCTTTTCAAGGGTCACAATGGGACTCGCGGCGGGAGGCTTTTTTTCGGTCTCATACACATCAAACGCGGCGCCTGAAACTTTTCCGGATTCTAAGTTTTTCGCTAAAGCTTCTTCGTCAACAATGCCTCCTCTGGCGGCATTGATGATCCTCACCCCTTTTTTCATTTTCTTAAACGCTTTTTCATCTATGAGATGACGTGTATCATCAGTAAGAGGCGTATGTATAGTAATAAAATCGGCGTTTTTAAGAAGCGTATCCAGATCCACCGACTCTATGTTGAGAGACTTCGCTTTTTCCTCCGAAAGAAACGGATCAAACGCCATTATCTTCATCCCGAAACTAAGCGCTCTTTTCGCGAATTCCGTACCGATCCGGCCAAGACCCACGATCCCTAAATTTTTACCGTAAAGCTCGACTCCCATAAACTTTTTTCTGTCCCATTTACCTTCCTTCATTGAAAGATTAGCTTGAGGAATATTTCTGGAAAGTGAAAGCATAAGGCTGAAAGCGTGTTCCGCGGTCGAAATAGTATTCCCGCCCGGAGCGTTCATAACTATAATACCTTTTTTCGAAGCGGCGGGTACATCAACATTATCAAGCCCGACACCCGCCCGGCCGATAACTTTCAATTTATCCGACCCGGCAATTATTTTTTTTGTCACGGTCGTTCCACTCCTTATAATAAGAGCGTCATAACCCTTTATTTTTTTGACAAGTTCATCTTCCGAAAGTTTGAAAACTTCGTCAACTATAAAATTATTTTCTTTAAGAATTTTTATGCCTTCGGCGGCAAGCGGATCACTCACTAACACTTTAATATCAGACATGACCTTTCTCCCTTTTTTTTTTCGTATATCGTATGTCGTATGTAGTATATCGTAAGAACTACCCGCCGAAGGCGGGTCCGCCTCCGGCGGAACTTTGAACGATATACGATATGCTATATACGACATACGATAATGCTATCTACTAAACATTTCTTCCGCTTTCGCGACGGCTTTACCCGGTTCTATATTACACCCTAACTGTTTAAGCACGATACTTGTAGCGCTCAACGCGGATATTGTATCAAATTCGTCCATATAACCCAAATGAGCTAATCTGAAAATTTTACCTTTAAGCGCGCCCTGACCGCCGGCAACAGTAATCCTTTGTTCGTCCCGCATTTTTTTAACAAAAGCCGAGCCATTCGCCCCTTCCGGAACTTTTACGGCCGTAACCGCGTTTGACGGACTCTTCGCGAAAAGTTCCAAGCCCATATTTTCTATTCCTCCGCGTGTTGCCTCCGCAAGCCGCGCGTGCCGGAGAAGAACATTGTCCATCCCTTCTTCCAGCATCATATCCAACACACTATCCAGACCCATGATAAGCGATACCGCGGGAGTCCACGGCGTATCGTTCTTAGCATAAGATTTCAGAGCCGCTTTTAGGTCAAAATAATATTTCGGCAGATCCGATCTCTCGATAAGTTTCTTGGCTTTCTCGCTAAGACTTAAAAACGCGAGTCCCGGAGGAAGCATAAATCCTTTTTGTGAACCGCAAACAACAACGTCAACTCCCCACTCATCAGTTTTAAGTTCATCCGCGGATAATCCGCTTATCGCGTCTACAACGAGTACGGCAGATGTTTCTTTAACCACTTTCGCTATTTCTTTAATATCGTTTTTGACACCTGTTGAAGTTTCGCATAAAGTGCTGAAGACCGCCTTTATATCAGAATTTTCTTTCAGCAGATCTTTCACGACATCCGCGCGCGCCGCTTCGCCCCATACAACATCATAATTCACAGTCAGAACACCATATGCCCTGCAGATTTCACCGAATCGTTCGCCGAATTTACCGCCCTGAATAATAAGCGCCTTATCCCCTTTTGAAAGAAGGTTAACCACAGAAGCTTCCATAGCTCCCGTGCCGCTGGAAGCAAAGATAAATACGGGATTCTGTGTTTTGAAAACTTTTTTTATTTTTTCATTTACACCTGTTAGAACAGCCTGAAACTGCGGTGTCCTATGGTGGATTATAGTGTCCGCCATTTTTAAAAGCACTTTTTCCGGAACAGGTGTCGGCCCCGGAGCCATCAACCTATACTTTCTCATCGTTTGTTCCTCACTTTCTTTGGTTCGTTCGGAAAATAATTATCCGATAATCTAAATCTACATCCATTCCACCCTTCACGGGCACGCGCACGAGCTCACCCCTACCCTATATCAAATGACCATTCCCTCCTTATCCCCCCTTTTTCAAAAGGGGGAATAGGGAGGGATTTCTATAATTTTATTTTTTCTTGGAAATTTTTGTAACAACATTATCAACAATACCGTATTCTTTAGCTTCTTCCGCGCTCATGAAATAATCTCTGTCCGTATCCTGCTTGATACGTTCGGAGGTCTGCCCGGTATGTTTCACAAGAATACTCTCCAGCATATCTCTTAACCTAAGTATTTCTTTCGCCTGAATGTGTATATCCGCCGCCGCGCCCTGAACCCCGCCCCACGGCTGGTGCACCATTATTCTTGAATACGGCAGCGCGTGACGCTTTCCTTTTGTACCCGCGGCAAGAAGAACAGCACCCATACTGGAAGCCTGCCCAATACAATAGGTGTTTATATCAGGCTTAACAAACTGCATTGTATCGTAAATAGACAACCCGCTCGTAACACTTCCACCGGGAGTATTGATGTAGATGTTGATGTCTTTTTCGGGATCTTCCATCTGTAAATACAAAAGTTCCGCGACAACAATATTCGCCACATTGTCATCTATGGGAGACCCTATAAAAATGATCCGATCTTTTAAAAGACGCGAGTAAATATCATATGCCCGTTCCATTCTTCCTTCTTTTTCAATCACCATCGGTATTATGCTCATGATACCCCCTTAATGAGACTTTGATTTCAGAAGCGCCTGCGCTTCTGAAATCATTTAGTCGAATTTTTATTATAAATTTCCTCAATACGATCTATTTCCCAAAAACAATGTCCGCTTTCTCCAAAAGAAAATCCAGCGTTTTCTCTTCTCTAAGCTGTTCCAGCAAACCGCCTGTCAGATCATGCTCTTTGTAGTATTTTTTAACTTCATCAAATGATTTTTGATACGACTCGGCTAACGCCGCGATCCAAGTATCAACATCTTTCTCTCGGGCGCTGATCTCTTCGATTTTCGCAATCTTATCCAAAATAAAATAAAGTTTCACCTTATTTTCAGCTTCTTTTTGAAGTTCATTTTTAAATTTTTCTTTATGTTCTTCTATTGTTTTTTTACTTACTCCTTTCCGGGTAAGCTCTTCTTCCCTCCTCTGGGTAAGAACTTTAAGCTGACGGTGAACCATCCCAAGCGGCAGGTCAAACACATGTTTCTTAAGCAGTTGTTCCATTATCTGATTTTTCATAACTATCTGTAAATTGGATTCTTTTTTTTCTAACAACTGCTTTTTTATTTCTTCCCGCGCTTGAGCAATATTGCCGTACCCAATCTTGCCCGCGAACGCGTCATCAAGAGCCGGCAAACATCTCCTTTTGGTTTTTTTAATACACACTTTAAAAAGAACCTCTTTCCCCGCGTATTTTTCGTCCGGATACTTTTCGGGAAGCGTCACTTTTATTTCTTTTTTATCACCTTTTTTAAGTCCCGTCAGATCTTCCCCCATACCCAAAAGTGATTCTTCTTTAGAAACTTCGATCCACATGTTTTCGCGTTTTTTAGCGATTGTCTCTCCGTTAGAAAAAGTTTCAACTTCCGCTATCGCAAAATCTCCCTTCCTAAGAGAACCTTCAATATCAGTGAATTCCGCGTGCATATACCTAAACCTCTCTAACACCTCTTCAACCTCTTCATCCGTAACGCTGACCTTCGAACCCTTAACTTTTAGAGCGGTATATTTTTTCAGATCAACCGCGGGATACGCGTCGACTTTCGCTTTAAACATAAGCGCCCCCGCTTCGTCAATCTTCACGTCCCAAACTTCCGGATATCCGACGGGAATTACCTTATGCTCCTCCAGCGCCATCTGATACGCTTGGGGGATCAATCTCCTTTTCAGTTCGACATCGGTATCTTCCGCGTATTTTTTCCGTATCATGTCTAAGGGAACTTTGCCCCGCCTGAATCCAGGTATGGTAGAAGTTTTCTGAAAGTCATTGAGCACCTCTTTAAAAACTTCGTCTACCGCGCTTTCAGGCATTTCGACCTCAAACTGCCTCGCCGTTCCTTCTAACTTTCGTACTTTACTTTTCATCTCGCTTTACCTTCCGTATTTCGTTTACATTATTTTTATCTTCAAAAATCAGGTTCAATTAAACCGTGATTTCCATCGCTTCTTTTGTATAACACATTCGCTTCTCCCGTAACGGCATTTTTAAACATAATAAAATTTTTATTCATAAGATCCAATTCAAGTTTCGCTTCTTCCGGAAGCATCGGTTTATCCGCGAAAGAACTGGCAGAAATGATCCTGCCCTTTTCCTCCGGCGCTTGAGAGTTTTCCTGCGAACGAACTCGGGAAATCATCTTGCTTAATATACCTTCTCCGCGCCGTTTAGAAGCTGCCTTCCCGCTTAATTTTCTGAGTTGATTTTTTAATTTATGCACGGCGGCATCTATCGCGCTGTAAATATCTTCGGAACTTTCTTTTACTACCAGTGTATTATGATCAATATGCAGAATGATCTCTATATTCTTCTTGATCTTTGCCTCTTCCAAAATAGCTTCGCATTTATGAATGTTTTCATAAATGCGCTGAAGCTTATTTAATTTCTTAAACACGTAAGCTTTTAGAGATTCATCCAAATTAAGATTCCTACCGGTAAGAATAATATCCATATAAAACTCCTTTTCTATGATTAAACCCGCAATATTTCGTCCCTGAAAAAACAATAATATACCACTACGCCATCATATTTACAACAATATTTCTATAGGGACAGGCCCCTGTGCATGCCCGTTGCGTGATAATGCGTTACCACCAACCTGCGAGGTTAGTGTTTTTTTGCGTTCATGGATCCCCGCTTCCGCGGGGATGAATTCGACTAAGCTTTTGCGGATTCGCTTCGCGAACCCGCAAAGGCAAATCTCATTCACATACTAAACCTCTCTCCTAAGTATATTTCTCTCGCCTTCGGATCGTTTATTAACTCTTCTTTTTTGCCTGATATCAAGATCTGGCCTTCATACATGATATAGGATCTATCGGTAATAGTAAGCGTTTCCCGCACATTATGATCGGTCAGCAAAATTCCCAAACCCATTTCTTTCAATTCTCTTATTACTTCCTGGCAATCATATACCGCGATAGGGTCAATGCCGCTAAAAGGTTCGTCTAATAATATAAACATCGGATTGGTTACCAATGTTCGCGTTATTTCAAGGCGCCTTCTCTCACCGCCTGAAAGCGTATATGCTTTATTTTTGCGCAGGTGCGAGATCTTCAGCTGACTAAGCAGATTATCTAATTGCCGTTTTCTCTCCCTTTTCGGGAATCCAAGAGTTTCCATGATAGCCATAATATTTTCTTCAACCGTGAGTTTCCGAAAAATAGACGGTTCTTGAGAAAGATACCCGATACCTGAACGCGCTCTCTGGCATATGGGCAGTTTCGTAATATCTTTTTTATCGAAAATAATATGTCCCGAATCCGGAGCGACAATACCGGTAACCATATAAAATGTCGTTGTTTTCCCCGCGCCGTTCGGGCCTAAAAGCCCGACAACTTCACCTCTATGAACATTAATACTCACACCTTTGACAACATTCCTCCCGCCGTATTTTTTCACCAAATCCCTGGTTTCCAATAGATGCATTTTCACCCCTATCTTTTAATCCGACTTCCGCGTTAAAGGTTTTCGGGTTGGAAAGAGCCTTTTTCTTGCTTTTCAAGTTCGGCCAATTCTTCAGGATCGATAATGATCCTCGGACGCCCCAAAAGTTCCGCGCTTTTCGTGCTTTCCGTATATACGGCTTTCTCGCTCAGCGTATAACTGTTTCCCTTTTTTACTTTTACATTTCCTTCCGCCACGCCCTGAACCACAGCTTCTGTTTCAGGATCAAAATTTATCGTAAGCTTATCCGCGAACAAAACCCCTTCTTTATCTTTTACCCGCACATTATCAAAAAAGACAGCAGTATTTTTATTATAATCTATCTCCAAAATCCCGTCACAATTGACTACTGTATTCGGTTCCATGGTAACGGTGACATTTTTTCTGAGAATAGCTTTTTTTTCATCGGAATTTGCCATTCCACCTTCTCCGACGGCAGTCATTCCTTCGCGGGAAATACGAACAAGGCTCTCCGTAGTCACTTCTTTCGTTACCTGCGACCAAACGGCGCGTTCAGTTTCAAGCGTAGTTCCGTCATCTGAAACCACTTTTACATTTCCCAAAAGCTCCACTTCACCATTCGTTTTATTGTATATTCCTTTATCAGAGGTAATATCCACAACAACTTTTTCTCCAAACGCTTTCGCTTTAAGTTTGTAAAGATATATCTCCTCTTCTTGTATCTGAGCCGATTCACCCATAAGATGCCATTGGTTCGCGCCGCTCGAACTACTCCCGTCTATCGAGAAAGCCATAACTTGTTGTTCAACATCCGGGTTTTCCGCTTGTTTACCAAGATCCGGCTCTTTGGAAAGAACAAGGGGTTTCTCGTCATTCTTTTTTAAAATAAAAGTCACGGCGACTCCGACAATTATCGCGAAAATTATCCATTTAATGATTCCTTTAAACACAAGCACCCTCTTTTTTTATTTCTTTAAATGTTATTTTTTTTCGGTTTTCGCGGTTTTCCAGCGT
>Ga0268285_1000768_pt1 | contig 17541 bp, 18 predicted proteins | sample saktaG_2_FD_190144 | JGI IMG/M metagenome (GOLD analysis project Ga0268285, IMG submission 190144) | Saline water microbial communities from Sakinaw Lake, British Columbia, Canada - sak_2013_06_06_120m | ecosystem: Environmental > Aquatic > Non-marine Saline and Alkaline > Saline ... | reverse complement strand
TATGCGCCTGTTGATGGACAAATAACAGAGATTAAAAAAAGAACAGCAGAAATGGTTTTATCAGGAAGTGATATGATTGTTCTTTTACCAGCAGATCCATTTCAGATAGAAGTAGATATTTATGAAGAGGATATTGTAAAGATAAATGTAGGTAATCCAGTTTACATTTCTTTGGTTGCTTTTCCAGACCAAATCTTTAATGGTAATGTAATTTCTATTAATCCAGCTGAACAATTAATTGATGGAGTAGTTTATTATAAAATAAAGATTAATTTTGAAAATATAATAGATCAAGCTAAACCAGGAATGACAGCTGACTTGGTTATTAAAACTGATTTTAGAGAAAATGTATTAATTATTCCTGAAGATGCAATTCAAGAAGAAGATGGCAAAATAACAGTTGAAGTCTCAAAAAATGGAGACATTGAAGAAAGGCAGATAGAAATTGGTTTAGAGGAAACGAATAATGATATGGTAGAGATTATTTCCGGGCTTTTAGAAGGAGAAAAAGTAGTTGTAAGATGATAACAGAAAAAATAGTAAAATTAGAAAATACTTGGAAAGTTTATCAGTTAGGGAAAGTTGAATTAGTTGCGCTTAAACAAGTCAGCTTGGATATTAATTCAGGTGATTTTGTAACTATTATGGGAGCTTCTGGTTCTGGTAAATCTACACTTTTAAATATTGTAGGGTGCTTGGATTCTCCTACTAAAGGTAGGGTATTTTTAAAAGGCCAAGACACTTCTTTGCTTTCAGAGGATCAATTATCTCAACTTAGGGGGAAAACTATTGGTTTTATATTTCAAGAGTTTAATCTTTTACCTAACCTTGACGCCTTAGAAAATGTGATGATGCCCATGATTTTTCAGGGAACGCCCATTGAACAGAGAAAAAAAAGAGCCCATGATCTTTTAGTATCAGTTGGTTTAGGAGAAAGAATTTATCATCAACCTGCTGAACTTTCTGGTGGGGAACGTCAAAGAGTTGCTATTGCCAGGGCTTTTGCTAATAATCCCGAATTAGTTATTGCTGATGAACCTACTGGGAATTTAGATTCAACTACAGGGAAGAGAATAATGGAGATTTTAACAGATTTTCATAAAAAACAAGGGAAAACTATAATTGTAGTAACTCATGATCCACATATTGCAGATTATAGTGAAAAAATAGTTGATATTAAGGATGGTGAAATAACTATTAACCATAAACAAAGAGATAAAGTTTTATGGAGCAGATAAACGAATATTTTAAAATAGCTTTAAGAAATCTAAGAACCAGATCCCTAAGAAGTTGGCTGACTATTTTAGGTATTGTTATTGGTATTTTTTTAATTATTAGTTTGCTTTCTTTAAGCCAGGGGGTTAAAGAAGCTATTAATCAACAAATGGAGGCAATGGGTGGAGATATGATTATGGTTATGCCGGGGAGCGAAGAAAACATAATGGGGATGATGGTAGGTGGGGAAGTATTAGAAAAACAAGACATTGCTGCTATAGAAAAAACAAAGGGGGTTGATAGTGTTTTGATCATGTCTTATAGAGGAATTGTGGCCAGGTATAAAGAAGAAGCAAAAATGGTATTTTTAACTGGACTGCCTTGGGATGAAAGTTTGGAACTTTTGGAAAGATATCAGGGTTGGAATTTATTTGAAGGTAGATGGCCTATCTCTGGCAAAAAAGAAGTTGCAGTTGGCAAACAATGGGTTATTGATGTATTTGGAGAAAAAGTCAAGGTAGGTCAGGAAATAACAATGAAAGGAAGAAAATTTAAAGTAGTAGGGATATTAAATTCTCTGGGCAATAAGTCGGATGATAGTAATATTTATTTAGATATAGGTCTTTATCAAGACTTGACTGGAGAAAAAAAGGGTTCAGCTAGAGTGGCCATGGTAATGATTGAAGAAGGATTATCTCCTGATGAAGTAGCAGAAGATATAAAAGAAAGCCTTCAAAAAACAAGAAAGAGAATTGCTGGAGAAGATATAGCTGATTTTGCAGTTATCACTTCTGAAAAAATGATTGGGGTAACAAATAATATTTTAGGCATTATTCAATCCGCTATTATACTTTTTGCCAGTATTGCTATCCTTGTTGGTGGAATTGGCATAACAAATACAATGTTTACTTCTATTCGGGAAAGAACAAGAGAAATAGGTATTATGAAAGCAATTGGCGCTAAGAATTCAGCTGTTCTGACAATTTTCTTAATTGAAGCTGGGATTATTGGTTTAATTGGAGGTGCTGGAGGCATAGTATTAGGGATTATTTGTGCAAAAATTATTGAATTATATACACAAGCTAATCCTGTATTTTATTTTTCTATTTCCATATCTCCAAGTTTAGTTTTATTTGGCTTAGCATTTTCAGTTTTAACTGGTTGTATTGCTGGATTTTTCCCAGCTAGAAAAGCAGCAAGACTAAAACCAGTTGAAGCGTTAAGAAGATATGAATAAATATGGCTCTTATAGATTTTTTAATTGAACAGGGATGGTTGAAAACTCCAAGAATTATTGAGGCTTTTAAAAAGATAAAGAGAATAGATTTCTTGCCTGATGATATAAAGGATTTGGCCGAAGTTAATGAAGCTTTATCAATTGGTTATGGTCAGACAATTTCTCAGCCTTTGGTAGTAGCTTTTATGTTGGAGCTTCTTCAACCTAAACCAGGAGATAAAGTTTTAGATATTGGCGCTGGTTCTGGATGGACCAGTGCTCTTCTTTCCGAAATCGTCAAAGATAAAGGCAAAGTAATAGCAATAGAAATAATTCCAGAGTTAGTAGAATTTGGACGAAAGAATATTGCCAAATATAATTTTATAGAAAAAGGAATTGCTGAGTTTGTTTGTGCCGATGGTTCTAAAGGTTATCCAAATATCGCCTCTCGCCCTGAGATTGCCGAAGGGCTTGATAAGATTTTGTGTTCAGCTGAGGCTAAAGAAGTTTCTCAGGTCTGGAAAGACCAGTTAAAAACTGGAGGGAGGATAGTAACCCCGATTGGTTCTTCAATCTGGCTTTTCATTAAAAAATCCTCTCAGCAATTTGAAGAAAAAGAATATCCCGGCTTTGTTTTTGTTCCTTTAGTCAGTAAATAGATATATGAATATTAAGAAAACAAATTGGTCAACCTTAATTATTCTCTGTTTTTTGTTCTTCGTGCTCTGTTTTCTGGTTTATCTTTGGCAAGGAATTTATTTGCCAAAAAACAGTTCGGCACAAGAAGAAATGTTTTTAATTGAAAAAGGGTATAGCATAAAGGAAATTGCCCATAATTTAGAGAGCCAAGAATTTATTAAAAATGAAAACTTTTTCTTTTTATATCTATTTTTAAAAGATGATTTAAAAAAAATAAAAGCAGGAGAATATATTATTTCTTCATCTCAATCAATTTCAGAAATTGCTGAGAAATTTATCAAAGGTGATGTAATAAAAGAAAAAATTACAATAATTGAAGGTTGGGGCATAAAAGATATTGCCTGGTATTTTGAAAATAAAGGAATGTTTCAAGCAGAAGAGATTTTTGAAATTATTGGTTTTCCCTTAGCTGATTATTCAAAAACAAAAGATTTGCCCTTACCAAAAGATTTTTCAGATGAATTTAGTTTTTTAAAAGACAAACCAAAGAATTTAGGGCTAGAAGGATATCTTTTTCCTGATACTTACGAAATAAGGAAGCAAGGTTTGATTGATAATGATAAGTTTATAGAAGAAATAATAAAAAAAATATTAAGAAACTTTGATGAAAAAATAAATTCTAATTTAAGAGAGGAAATTCAAAAACAAGACAAAACAATTTTTGAAATAATAACGATGGCTTCACTTTTAGAAAGAGAAGTTAGAAGCATTACTGATAAAAAGATTGTTTCTGGTATTCTTTGGAAAAGATTTAAAAATGATGTTCCTCTTCAAGTTGATGCTACGATAAACTATATAACTGGCAAGAAAACATTAGAGGACTTTAAAGAGGATGTTAAAATTGATTCTCCTTATAATACTTATAAATATAGAGGATTACCTTTGGGGCCTATTTCTAATCCTGGACTTGACAGTATTTTAGCAAGCATTTATCCTGAAGATAGTGATTTTTGGTATTATCTATCAACTCCTGAAGGTGAAACAATATTTAGTAAAACCTTAGAAGAACATAACATTGCCAGAGTAAAATATTTGTTTAAATAAAAATATATGGCAAAAAAAATAGTTATAATAATTGCTTTTAATAATTTTCGCGACGAGGAATATTTTATCCCCAAACAGGTTTTAGAAATGGAAGGGAATCAAGTTATTACAGCAAGTTCTCAACTGGGTAAAGCTATCGGCACTTATGGAGGAGAAGTAGCGATTGATATGACATTAGAAGACATTAAAATAGATGAATTTGATGCCATAATTTTTGCAGGTGGTTCAGGGGCTTTAGCATATTCAGAGAATGAAACTTGTTTGGAATTAGCAAAAAATGCTCTTTCTAAGAATAAAGTTTTAGGAGCAATTTGCATAGGTCCTGCTATTTTGGCAAAAGCAGGAGTTTTATCAGGTAAAAAAGCAACTGTTTGGTCTTCTCCAATGGATAAATCAGCAGTTAGAATTTTAGAACAGGGAAAAGCAATTTATGACAAAGGACCAGTAACTCAAGATGGGAATATTATAACTGCTAATGGGCCTGAAGCATCAAGAAAGTTTGGGGAAGTAATTGCTAATATCTTAGGCAGCGGGTTGACAAAAAAATAGTTATAGATTAATATAATAATATCCATAGACAGCAGGTTTCTATAAAAAGAAATAATTCCTGCCCAGGAATATTTAATTGTTTAAATTATTGTCTGTGGTTTTCCGCAGATTTTTTAATTAATATGGCCAAAACAAAATTACAAAAAAAAGAAATTATACAGGATTTAGAAAAAAGCCTAACAAATCAAAAAGCAGTAGTTTTTATTGATTTTCAAGGATTGAATACTAAATCTCTTTTTGAATTAAGAAATACTTTAAAAGATGCAGATTGTCTTTTAAAAGTAGCTAAAAAAACATTGCTGGGATTGGCTTTTGATTTCTTGAAGTTGTCTGAGATAAAAGAAAAAGTCAATAACATGAAAGGGGAGTTAGCATTAGTTTTTGGCTTAAATGATGAAATTGTTCCTGCAAAGATTGTTTATGAATTTTCTAAAAAAAATGAAAACTTAAAGATTTTAGGAGGCATGGTAAAGGATAAAGATTATGATTTTTTAACTATTGAAAAAGTTGTCAGTTTAGCTTTATTGCCTTCAAAACAGGAACTTTATGCAAGATTATTATCTACATTAAATGCGCCCAGAGCAAACTTTGTAAATGTTTTAAAGTCAAACTTAAGAAATTTTGTTTGTGTGTTGAGTAAAATAAAGGTCACTTAATAATTAATTTAATATAAAAATATGACAGAAGAAAAAAAAGGAGAAATAAATCCTGCTCCTGCTGAAGTTGAAGAAAAAAAAGAAGAAGTAAAACAGCCAGCTCCAGCAGATAAAGGAGTAAAGAAAGAAAAAGAAGTTGAAGTTCCAGCAAAGTTTAAAAAACTTGTTGAGGAAATTGAAAAAATGCAGGTTATTGATTTAGCAGAATTAGTTAAAATATTAGAAAAGAAGTTTGGTGTTTCTGCTGCTGCTCCTGTAGCTGTTCAAGCTGCAGCTGGATCAGCTCAAGCAGGGGATCAAGCAGGCGCAAGTGAAAAATCAGTATTTAATATTCAATTAACATCTGTTGGAGAGAAAAAGATTGAAGTTATAAAAGCTGTAAGAGATGTTATGGCAAGGGGATTAAAAGAATCAAAAGATTTGGTTGATGCAGCCGAGAAAGAACCTCAGATGATTAAAGAAAATGTTAAGAAAGATGAGGCTGAAGAGATAAAGAAAAAGTTTGAAGCAGCTGGAGCAAAACTTGAATTAAAGTAATACTTAAACGGATTTTTAAAACAGCACTATTTTGTAGTGCTGTTTTATCTATTGACAAATGTATATATGTTTGATATAATATATATATTAAAAATAGAATAAGGAAAATAAAGAAAGAGAGGATATTAAAATGAAAAAACTAATTATTATTGTTTTATTGACAATTCTACTACTGAACATTTTTTTAGTTTCTTTTGTTTCTGCGGGGAAGATAACAGTTTCTATTCAAGGGCAGACTATGAGTAACCAGTCTAAGAAGTTGCTGACATCCCTGATTGTATTTCTTTCTCTTTGTAAAGAGAAAGACAAAATTATATGTTTGCCAAAATATGCAAGTGATCCCACGTTAGGGGAAATTGAAAACCTTACAGAATCTTGGAGAGTAATTCTTTTTATTGGGGACTGGACTTTAGAGCTCGACCCAGGAGAAAGTGTGAATGTCTATCTAGACTTGGGTGAATATAGTGTAGTGGCAGAGGCATATGTAGAAACATTTTTCGGGGAAAGGTTAGCGGGAACATATAGAAAAAACCTGAAAGTGGATGCTAAGATGCTCTCAGGAGAATACAGTGATTACGGTTGGAAAATCATTTTAAAAGAAGGAAATTTTAGGTAAGCAAAATAATAATAAATAAAAAGAGCAGGTAGTATTATATTATATCTGCTCTTTTTCATTTAAATAAGAAGGACCCCAGCAGAAGCAAAATTATTAAAATTAAAATAGAAATTAATCCTTTTTTAACTCTTGTTTTTACCTGTGATGGAATTAATTTATCTAAAGAAAGAAAATTCATTTTAGGAAAAGAAATTTTAGGAAAATTAATTCTAGGAAAAGAAATTTTTATTAGTTTTCTTTTTCTGGGGAATAGAGCGATTAAAAGACAAAATCCAAAGAGATTTTTTAAAACTTCTTTTTTTGATTTAAAAATTGGGTTGATTGATTTTATACTGCATTTTGCTAATCTTTCTAAAATATTATCTTTTTCTAATAAGTTAGAGATATCTTGATTAAGGATTAATATTTTATTTCCTTGCATTAAATCTCCAGTAATTATATTTTGAAAAATATTATTTGAATTAATTTGTTCTTCTTGTGTTCCTATATTTAAAATTTCATCCTCTCTTAAAATAAAAGTTTTTAATTTACCAATTTTAACAAAATTTATATGAAAATTTGAATCAATAGTAAGAATAGTGAAATCTAAATTATCTAACCATCCTACTTTATTTTTTGCTCTTTCAGATAATAAAAATTCATTAGCTTTTTCTAAACTTCTTTTTAAACTTTCAATTGAAGAATCTTCATAATTTTTGTAATATTCGTTTTTAATATTTTCAGCCAGAGGAGATAAAACAGATGTACCCTTACTTGTTGCTCCTGCCATATAAAGATTCCCAAGTTTTTCTTCTTTTCTATTTTCTGGTTCAAAGCAAAAAGTATCATAAATTTTATCACCAGAATTAGGATTAAAAAATAATTGAAAATTTTTCATAATAGACTATTGCTTGTGTATTCTATTATAGATGTAAAAGTGTTAAAATAAAATAAATAACGTGGGCAATTAGCTCAGTGGCAGAGTGTCCGCTTCACATGCGGAAGGTCGTAGGTTCAAATCCTACATTGCCCACAATTTATAAAAACATGAAAAGAATATTTGGCTGGGTTATCTTAATAATAGGCATCCTTATAATTGTTTGGGGTATTTGGACTTCTTATCAAATTTTTACTGGTCAGATACCTGTTTATGAAGTTTTCATACCGGAAGCAAGTAATGGCACATCTTTAACTGGGGGTGGAATAAATCTTAATCTGCCCATGGAACAACAAATTCAACAGCTAATTAAAGATCAGATTGGACAGATATTTCCGCAAGAAACATTGTTTAAATTTTTTAACTTAAGCGCTTGGTGGATATTTATGATGATTTTAATGTTAGGCGGCGGAAAATTGGCAAGCATAGGCATTAATTTATTAAAAAAGGAAAAGGAATAATGAAGAATATTTTAATTAAAAATATGCTTTCTGAATATCTGTTTTGGCATTTTGTGAAGGTGCCAAAAGATATTTTGATGGCTTTCAGAAATTTTTTGCTTTTTAATTTTAATTATTTTTCAGTTTTCTTTTTGCTTAAAACTCTTTTTGCCCCATGGAGAAAATATAAAGAATCTTATGGCAGGGGATTTGATATTAAAAGATATTTTGAGACATTTGTTTTTAATTTAGCTTCTAGAATATTAGGAGCCATTGTAAGATTGATTATAATTTTAATAGGCCTTATTTTTGAGGTTTTTATTTTTGCCATGGGAATTGTAGCGCTGCTTGCCTGGATTTTTTTGTTTATTCTTTTAATTATAATATTTTATATTGGTTTTAATTTTTTAACGGTTAATTATATTTTGGGAATAATAATTTCATTTATCGGCTTATCTATTTTATTTTTTGTGATTAATACTTTTATAGATCAAAGAATAAAAGGAGCAAAGCGAAAATATAATTTAGATTATGATGGTTCAATAGTTTTATCAAAAGCGAATAGTTTTGCAAAAAAAAGAAGAATAAAGAATTTATCTGAAGAAATTTTACTTTATTTTCTTTTGAAAAATAAAAGCAAAGAAATAAATTTTATTTTTAATAGAATAAACCTAAACATTATTCAAATAGAAAATAGATTGGAAAAAGAAATTTTAAAAGACCAGATGAATAAAAATGGTCAAAAAATAATATTAAAAGCAGTAGAAACTGCTGGGTTAAAAAATAAAGAAAAAGTTAGCACAGGTGATATTTTAATTAGTTTTTCTGAAAATAGTTCTTATTTTGAAAAGATTTTAATACAAGCTGAGCTTAAAAAAGAGGATATAAAACATTTAGTTTCTTGGTTTGAAAAAATAGAAAAAGAGAGAGAAGAAAGAAAAAGTTTTTGGGAATACAAGAATTTACTTAAACAAGGATTTTTTGCTCGTGATTGGGCATCAGGATTTACAATAACCTTGGATAATTATTGCACCGACTTAAGAGAGGGAATAAAAAAACATGGGTTTGAGCCAATTATTGGACATAAAAAAGAAATTGAAAGAACAGAGAGAATATTAGAAAGAAATGTTTTAAATAATGTTCTTTTAATAGGGGATTCTCAAAGTGCTCGGGAAAGCATTATTGAAGCAGTTGCTCAAAAATCATATCTGGGACTTAGTTCTCGCTCTATTAATTACAAAAGATTTTTAAAACTTAATTTAGGCGCGCTTATATCACAGGTTACATCTTATGAAGAGATTGATGTTATTTTAGATAAATGTTTTAGAGAAACTGTTAGGGCTGGAAATGTTATTTTAATTATTGATGAATTGCAAAATTTTCTTGAACCATCATCTGGGTTAGGAAAAGTTGATATTTCAGGAGTTTTATCTCGCTATTTGCATCTATCAAGTTTTCAGATCATAGCTGTTACAAATTTTGAAGATCTCCATAAAATTATAGAGAAAAAACCAGGAATTTTGTCTCTTTTTGAAAAAGTAGAAGCCTTAGAAGTTTCTGAAGAAGAGGCATTGAGAATTTTGGAAAACTATGTAGGTTTTTTTGAAAGAAAATATAAAAAATTTATTACATATCCAGCATTAAGGGAAATTATCAGATTATGTTCTATCCACATTCAAGATACTCCTTTCCCGGAAAAAGCATTAAATGTGTTAGATGAGGTTATGGTTTATGTTGACCGTTTTGCAAGTAGCTTTTTAGTTTTACCAGAACACGTAAATCATATAATATCAGAAAAAGTTGAAGTGCCGATTGGGAAAATAGAAGCAGAGGAAAAAGAAAAATTACTTAATTTAGAAGAGCTGATACATAAAAGAATAATAAATCAAGAAGAGGCAGTAAAAGAAGTGTCTTCTGCTTTAAGAAGGGCAAGGTCTGGAGTTCAAGAAAGAAAAAGACCTATAGGAACATTTCTATTTTTAGGTCCAACTGGGGTAGGAAAAACAGAAACATCAAAAGCGCTCGCAGAAATATACTTTGGAAAAGAGGAAAAAATGATAAGAATAGATATGTCAGAATTTCAAAGTATTAGCGATATTTCAAGACTAATTGGTTCTATGGAGGAAAATGGTTTTTTAACAACAGCTGTGCGCGAAGATCCTTTTTCTTTAATTTTGCTTGATGAAATAGAAAAAGCACATCCTAATATCTTGAATTTATTCTTACAAGTATTAGACGAGGGTATGCTCACTGATGGAATGGGGAGAAAAATCAACTTTAAACAAACAATAATTATTGCTACTTCTAATGCTGGCGCAGAAGTAATTAGGCAAGATATTAATGAGAATAAAGAGATGAAGATTATAAAGACTGAACTTCTAGATTATCTTTTTAGACAAGGTATTTTTCGTCCTGAATTTATAAACAGATTTGATGCAGTTGTTATTTTTAAACCTTTGACCAAAGAAAATCTTTTGGATATATCTCAACTTATGTTGCAAAAGATTAAAAATAATCTTTTGGATAAGGGAATAGAGTTTGAAATTACAAAAGAGTTAAAAGAAAAAATTGTAGAATTAGGATATTCTCCTGTTTTTGGAGCAAGAGAGATGAGGAGAACAATTCAAAATAAAGTTGAGAATACTTTAGCAGACAGTATTTTAAGTAACAAAATTAAAAAAGGAGATAAGATAAAGGTCGATCCAAAGAATTTTGAAGTAATAATAATTTGATAAACACATTATGAAAAAGATAATATTAATAGTCGGCATTGTTTTGCTTTCTACAGTAGGACTAGGAACTTTTTCGTATTTTCAAGGATGGCTTCCTTTTTTTGCTTCAGATGAAGATGTTCTTTCCACGATGTTTGAAAATATGTCAGAGAATAAGACATGGCATTCTGAAACAAATATAACAATAGGGTCAGAAGTAGAAGGACAAAGATTAGATGTTCTTTTTAATATAGAAGAAGATACTGATAGAACTGATCCAAAAAATTCTAAATCAGACATAAAACTTAACGGAGAATTAGGCATGGAAGGAATGAGCTTTTCATTTGGTATGGAAATAAAGGTTTTAGGACAGAAGGATATTTATTTAAAGGTAACAACTATCCCAGCTATCCCTGTTTTGGGAATGCTAGGAATAAATTTAGATGAGTTAAAAAATCAATGGATAAAGATTGATACAGAATATTTAGAAAGTGTCCCAGATGAAAATGAAGAAATGGTTAAACAACTTACAGAATTATTAGTAGGGAAGGAGATTTTAATAGTACAAGAAAAATTTGCTGATGAAAAAATTAATAATATAAATTGTTATCATTATTCAGTTTTATTAGATAAAAACGAATTAGCGAATATAACGTCCGAAATGTTTAGCATTATTATGCAAAACAATTTATCTCTTGAACAGTTATCAGAAGCAGAAAAAGAAGAAATGTTAAATGAAATGATTACTAACTTTGATGAATTAATGGATGGAATAGGGGATATAAATTTTGAAGTTTGGATTGGCAAAAAAGATAAGTTACTTTATCAGTTTAATATAGAAAAAGAAATAAATACTAATGAACTTTATGGAGAAGATGCGTATGGCAATATAGATATTGGATTTAAAATGAATTTTTCTGAGTTTAATCAAGAAATCAATATAAATGCGCCTGAAGAATTTAAATCACTGGATGAAGTTTTTCCGACTGAAATGTTTCAAGAGCAGATATTAGGAGCAAGCATATAAAAAATAAATGTTTTTACTAAGATGAAATACTATAATAAGGGCAGATATAATTTGCCCTTATTATATTTGACATTTAAGCAAAAATGTATTATAATTTAAAAGGTAAAAGCTAAGAATATGTTTAGAAAAATTATTTTAAAATTTCTAACAATATTTATTCCTTGTAAGGAAAATGATTATCGCCCTAAATTTTTAGAGAGTAATTTTTTAATTTATTATCTCTTGTTTTTGCTTATTTTAAAGATTTTTGTTTTTGCTAGTTTAATCCATTTGCCAAACACTATTTTCTTCGCTGATATTTCACAATCAAGTTTAATTAGATTGACTAATCAAGAAAGGGAACTAATAGGTGTGAGTTCTTTAAAAGAAAATGAACTATTAAATCAAGCAGCTTATTTAAAGGCGCAAGATATGATGAATCAGGATTATTTCAGCCATCAAAGTCCTGCTGGGATAACTCCTTGGTATTGGTTTGAACAAGTTGGATATAACTATAGTACAGCAGGAGAAAATCTAGGAATAGGATTTCTGGACTCGGAAGAAATATATTTAGCATGGGATAATTCTCCTTCTCATAAAGAGAATCTTTTGAATCCAAAATATGAAGATATTGGCATTGCTGTCTTAAGCGGTAATTTTGATGGGAGTCAAACAACCGTGGTAGTTCAACTTTTCGGTTGTCTAGGAGAAAAGATTGTAGTCAAAGAGACAGAAGAAGATAAAGGACAAGAAGATATAGAACAAATAGTTCAGGAAGTGAATAAAGATGAAGAGCAGGATCAGGGGCAAATAGAATTAGATACAAAGATAGGAATAGCAGGTCTTAAAAGAGAAGTTTTGGGAGAAGCATATATTGAACAGTTTACAGAAAGGAAAGAAAAAGATTTTAAATTTAAGTTTTTTGAGTTTATGGCATTGAATTATGATAATCTTGTTCAAAATATTATATTTTATTCCTTGTTATTTATAGTTTTTTGTTTATTTATTAATATTTTTGTTAAATTTAATATTCAGCATAAAGATTTAATCTTTAAAATAATTATTTTTCTTTGTGTTTTAATTTTATTTATCTTTTTAAATAAAAGTTTTATAATTCAGATTATTCCTCATAATCTAGGCATCTATTAGAATTTTATGAAGCAAGATTTTAAACATCTTTATAAAAGTTTTATTCTTATATTTTTAATTGCTTTTTTAATTATAAATTGGAATAGTGTTTCTTATGTTTTAAATTATTTTAATTATAGAGTTATTTCGGAAACTTTATTTAATTTTTCTCAAAATAATAATTCGGAAAGCAATTTTGATATAAATAATTCTTTTAATTATTCTGAAAAAGAAAATAGTGTTGAAATTCCTAGGATTGAAGTTTCAGCACCTTTAAATTTTGTTGAAGATATAGAAAAAGTACATGAAACTTTAGATAAAGGAATAGTTCATTTTCCAGATTCAGTTTTACCTGGGCAAAAGGGGCAAACAATAGTATTAGGACATAGTGCTCCTGCTAATTGGCCAGATATAAAATATGATAATGTTTTTAGTCGTCTTAATGAATTAGAAAAAGGGGATGAAGTTTTTGTTTATTTTGACCATAAAGAATATGTCTATTCTGTGGAAACCAAAGTTTTTTTAGAAATAGGACAAGATATTCCTCAAAGTGACTTGACAAATTTACAGGATATGTTAGTATTAGTCAGTTGTTGGCCACCGGGTAAAAACATAAAAAGGATTGCGGTGGAAGCAAAATTAAAAATAGAATAAAGGAAAGTTTGAAATAAAAATAAAAAGAGAGAGAGGATATCAAGATGAAAAAGATATTATTAGTACTGATTGTTTTGGTTGCTACTACATTTCTAACAGGTTGTTATATCTGTATTATTGATTCTATTTGTCCGCCCTACCAAGAAACTCATCCAAATGTTTCAGCGCAGATTGATTCTTACGCGTTACAACAGTTAGCAAGGGGATGGACTCCATGGGCAGAATATCGTTGGATGAAGTCAAATTATTACGATTTGGTCTCAAAAGACGATATGGAATGGGTGATAAAGAAGATTCAACAGGAATATGGGCTCTATTATGATTGTTTTACAATCATAAATTTAGTTCATAACACCCAGCCAGGATATGAAAAAGTTCCGTTCGGTTTTGTAAAATACTGGGATGGAACATACAGAAATGTTGTTGTAGTGCTAGTTAATGGAGAAGTAAGGGCATATGTATTAATCAACGGCAATCTGTATAGACTAATAGAAGATTATACGATAGTAGAGATTGTAATTTAGTAAAAAAAGAGAAAAAGAGGTAGGTCTTTACGATAAGAACTGCCTCTTTGAATTTTTACCCTTGACATTTTAAACAAAATAATCTATAATACAATTATTGTAAATAAAATAAACTTGCTTAAGTTATGAAGTTAAATAAATTAAATAAAAAAATAGTTCCTATTGTTCTAGCTAGTTTTCTTTTAGTCCAGCCGTTTTCTGTTTTAGCTTTAATTAATGTAACTGGCACTTGTGCAGATGAATGTGCCTACATAGGACAAACAGAAACATCAGGGGACTCTTATAGGACTTGTGGAGATTATGATTCTGATTATTGCTATGAATGGTCTCAATGGTATACAAACGAACCTACCTGTGCAGATAAGTGTGCTTATGTAGGGCAGACGCAAACATTAGGAAACTCTTATAGAACATGTGGGGATTATGATTCTGATTATTGCTATGAATGGTCTTCTTGGCAATCTTGTGATAGTCAATGTTATTCTTGTGGAGATGGAACTTGTAATTCAGCTTGCGGAGAGACATCATCCAATTGTTCAAGTGATTGTGGTCCAACTTGTGCAGATGAGTGTGCTTATATAGGTCAACATCAGTGTTCAGGCACGTCTGGTCAAACATGTGGCAATTATGATTCTGATTATTGCTATGAATGGTCTTCTTGGGGTTCTTGTGACAGCCAATGTTATTCCTGTGGAGATGGAACTTGTAATTCAGCTTGTGGAGAGACATCATCTAATTGTCCAAGTGATTGTGGATGTTTGTCTCCTTTAGTTGATATTAAAGCTAATGGTTCTAATGGACCAATTACTGTTTCTTATAAAAACAATATTACTTTATCTTGGTCATCTGACAATTCAGCTTCCTGTCAGGCTTCTGGCGATTGGTCAGGGACAAAAGCAGTTTCTGGTTCCCAAGTAATTCAGATGAATGAAGTAAAGACAAATACATTTACTATCACTTGTCAGGATTCTACTGGAACCAAAACAGAGACGGATTCAGTTATTGTAGTTGTAACTCCAAATCCACCAGTAGTAATTACTAAACCAGCAATAGTCACTTATTAATTATTTTAAAAAATATTATGTTTAAAAAAAGTATTAATAAAAATTTGTTTTTAAAGATTATATTATCTTTAGGAATTTTTAGTCTAATGACAACTGCTAATTTTGCTTTGGCTGAGACTTGCCCATCTAATACAATGGTAACTGGAACTACAGTAGTTTTTGTAGGAGAATTGGCTGATATGGGAGGAGATCCTATAACCTATGTTTGGTTTGAATATGGACAAACAATAAGTTATGGACAAAAAACAATTGAAAGGACTTTAACTGAAACAGGTTTTTATTGTATTACAGTTAGCGGTTTACTTCCTTCTACGACTTATCATTACATAGCAGCAGCTAGAAATAGTGCAGATACTTCTTATGGTGAGGATAAAACCTTTACCACTACTTCTGGCCCATCTGTTGACCTTAGAGTTAATGGTTCTAATGGACCAATCAGCGTTCCTTATAATGGTTCAGTTAATTTAACATGGTATTCATCTAATGTTGATTCTTGTTATGCTTCTGATGGTTGGTCAGGGACAAAATCAACTTCTGGATCAGAATCAAGGACTAATTTAACCTCTTCAAAAACATATACTATTAATTGTAGTGGCTCTGGTGGTTCAGTAAGTGATAGTGTGTCTATTAATGTTGATGGTTATTCAAACACTAATCCTCCAATAGCTGATGCTGGTTCTAATAAAACAGTTTATGAAGACCAAACCGTAACCTTGAATGGTTCAGGGTATGACCCGGATGGAGGTTCAGTAACATATAATTGGTCTTGTAGCGGAGGATCTCTTAACTATAGATACAATGCTCAACCAGTTTTTGATGCGCCATTAGTTAGTTATGACAGAAACTATACCTGTACCTTAACTGTTACAGATGATGAAGGAGATACTGACTCTGATAGTATGACAGTTTTAGTTAAAGATAGATCTGACAATGATGAAGATGTGGAATTAATAGTTAGCCATATAGTTAAAAATGTTTCTGATGGAGACACTATTTGGTATAACTCATTATATGCTGATCCGGGAGAGGAGTTACTTTTTAAAATAACAGTTAAATCAACTGGTGATACTGAAGCACGAGACGTAAGAATAAAGAATGTTTTACCAAGTAAAATTGTTTATAAAGGTAATTTAAGAATAGATGGCTCTTATAACTCTGATGATATTAGTACTGATTCAATTGATATAGGAGATTTATCACCTAATCAAATAGTAACTATTACATTTGAAGGAGAAGTTAAATCTATGAGTAACTTTAATTATGGAACTACAAATTTAATAAGTTCGGCAACTGCTTATAATTCAAACACTTCTGATACGGACACTTGTAAAATTATGGTTAGAAGAAGTTCAGTAGCTGGAGCGACTGATGTAAGAACAGGAATAGATAGTAAATTATTTAGCTCTCTTTTATTCCCCTTAGGAATTGCTATGTTAATGATTGTAATCTTTAAATCACAGCTTATTGGTTTTGATAAATGGTCAGAAAAGAGAAAAAAGCAAACTCAAGAATATAGAAATAAAAAATTATTGAGAAAAGAAATTAGCGAATTAAATATTTAAAGATAGAAATAAGAGAATAGTTCTGAAGCCGCCTTTTAAAGGCGGTTTTAGTTTTGACTTACTTCTGTGGATAAACTGTGGACAAAATTACTCTATAATATAGAGTTTCCTTGTTTTTATAGGCTTTTTAATAAATATAAACAGTATGGTTTAGTGGTTGACTTTGGGGTTGAATAAGTACAAAATGGGAACAGATGGATAGTTGTGGATAAGTGTGGGGATAACTAATGAAAACTGTGGATAACTTTTAACCATTATATTATGTTTTCAGGAGAACACTTTTATAAAATTGATAATAAAAAGAGATTAGCTATTCCAGCTAAGTTTCGTAAAGTCTTAGGCAAGAAGGCAGTTATCACTCGTGGTCTTGATAATTGTCTTTTTCTATATCCAGCGAATGAATGGGAAAAATTAGCTAAAAAACTTTCCCAACTTCCTTTGACTCAAGCAGATGCTAGGGGATTTGCCAGGGTTATGTTAGCAGGGGCCATGGAAGTAAATATAGATAAATTAGGCAGGATTTTAGTTCCAGATTATTTGAAAAAATATGCTGGATTAAAGAAAGAAGCAATTGTTGCTGGGCTATATAATAGGATTGAAATTTGGGATTCTAAAAAGTGGTCTGTCTATAAAGAAGATAAAGAAAATAATGTAGAAGACATTGCAGAGCGTCTTAATGAGTTAGGAATCTAAAATATGATTCATACTCCAGTTTTACAAAAACAAGTTATTGAATATCTTAATCCAAAACCAAATGAGAATTTTATTGACGCTACAGTTGGTGGAGCAGGACATACTTTAGAGATATTAAAGGTAACCAAACCAGATGGAAGGGTGTTAGGGATAGATGCTGACCCAGAACAAATAAGAAATATTAAAAATAGAATATTAGATCTAAAAATCAAGAATAGATTAATCTTAGAAAACGATTCATATATTAATTTGGAAGATATTATTAATAAACATAACTTTAGACCGATTCATGGGATTCTATTTGACCTAGG
>Ga0268285_1000767_pt1 | contig 17544 bp, 10 predicted proteins | sample saktaG_2_FD_190144 | JGI IMG/M metagenome (GOLD analysis project Ga0268285, IMG submission 190144) | Saline water microbial communities from Sakinaw Lake, British Columbia, Canada - sak_2013_06_06_120m | ecosystem: Environmental > Aquatic > Non-marine Saline and Alkaline > Saline ... | reverse complement strand
TAATTTGGGACTTTGTCATTTCGATAATGGGTGTTTGGATGCGGTATTGGCCTCTGCCTTCGACGGCGGCTGCGGTGGCGAGGTTGGCTGTCTTCTCGAAAGCGGCGATAAACTCGGCCCGGCAGTCGGGATAACCGCTATAATCGGTGGAATTGACGCCTATAAAGATATCGAACGCGCCGAGCACCTCGGCCCAGGCCAGGGCGTAGCTCAGGAATATCGTATTGCGGGCCGGGACGTAAGTTATTGGAATTTGGGTCGAGGTCTCCAGGCCGGCCCTGTCCCTGGGCACTTCAATGGCCTGGTCGGTCAGAGCCGAACCGCCGAACGCTGCCAGATCGATTTCGATAATACGATGTTCCGCCGTCCCGAGAGATTCGGCGACCTTTTTCGCGGCCTCGATTTCCCGTTTATGCCGCTGGCCATAGGCAAAAGTCAAGGCACAGCACTGGAAACCGTCGCTGCGCGCGATGGCCAAAGTCGTGGCCGAATCCAGGCCTCCGCTAAGCAAAATTACAGCTTTTTTATCTGTCACAAGTCGGCTCCCGCCAATCTGTAAGTTGTCGTCAGATGGTTGGGTGGCAGCCTCATCCCAATTGTCGTTTATTGGGACGGGGATGGCTTTTCCTTAGCCATCCCGGTAGGGGCAGGCCCGTGTGCCTGCCCTGGGCAACCACATAGGGTTGCCCCTACTGCCACCCTTCCAGGCTATCAAATCAAATTTGACAAACTGTTAGATAGTATCTGTTGCGGAAAACAAAAACCGATGATGTCACCCCTGCGAAAGCAGGGGTCCAGAGCGAAAAAGCTGGATTCCCGCTTTCGCGGGAATGACAAATACTGTTTCCGCAACAAGAACTAACTACTCGGATAGTATCTCGATACCGTTGATCTCTGGATTCTGTATATTCAGGGTAAATCCGATAGCCAGTTGGCCATTAGTTACAGTCACGTCTTCGATTGTCTTAACCGCTGGCTTCTGATAACCGCCGGCGTCCTTAAAGGGATCGATGTCCTTCAGGACGGTCTGTTCGTTGATTGTCACAGAGAAAACCCGTTCGCCTTCTACCGTTATGCCGTCATACGTTTCAGCAAAGTGTAGCCGGACGGTATATTTGCCGTTGGGGACGGTGAATTTATATCCCTCCATGCTATAGCGTTCGGTCTCGTAAATCTTTGGTGCATCGGTACCTGTAATACCCAAATCGCCGCGGTCAACGGTCAGGCCATCGACGGCACCCCATTTACCGTCGGGTTCCATGCCTTGGTCGGCAAGCCATGTGTTACCGGCCTTGTCGGTGTAAGGTTCGGCGGCTCCGCAATTAATCCGAAGCGTCAATTTGGTACTTTCGACCTTTTTAACCTCTTTGACTTCTTCAGCCGCTTTAACCGCTTCGACTTCTTCTGCCGCTTCGACCTCTTCTGCCTTGCTGACTTCCGGGGTCTCCTGGGTCACCTGGGTCTCTATAAAGCCTTCGTTCTCCTGGACTTCGTTCTGCGTATCGCAACCCGCCAGAGCGAAAAGGACTGCCCCAACCATTAAACCTGCAACAACTAATCTTCTTGTCATTTCCTGATTCCTTTCAAATATTTAACGATTCGTAACGGGATTTATTGATATCAACAGCGTCATGCTAAATCCTGGTGCCTTCGGAAAGTCAAATATACCTGAGCTTCCGGCTACATGCAACAATTTTGGCCGGTTTTCGCAATATTTGTGCCGGGGGAGATTTTCATTATTTCTTATACCAATTATTGCTTGTCCCAGAGCAATCTCTCGATTATAATATTGTGTGAAGTTTTATGAAGGCGGTAAAAAAGAATAATGGGCGAGCAGGTAGAAATAGAAATGTTCGATAATCCCAGTCCTGGGCGGGATTATCGCATAACGATCAGATGTCCCGAGTTTACGAGCGTTTGTCCTCGAACGGGCCAGCCTGATTTCGGCGAGATTGTCATCGAATACTGTCCCGATAAATTATGCATAGAACTCAAGAGCCTGAAATTCTACATGCAAAGTTACCGCAATAAGGGGATTTTTTACGAGACTCTAACGAATGATATACTGGATGATTTGACTGGTTTATGCAAACCACGCTGGATGAAAGTTATCTCTCGATTTACACCTCGCGGCGGAATAACCACCGAGGTGGCCGCGGAATATAGAGCGGAGAAATAGAAAAGTTTTCATCAGAGGTGTCAAAATGGCGATCGTATTTCATTGCGAGTATTGTGGGAAAAAGATAGAAGCGGCGGACACCGCCGGAGGCAAATGGGGCAAGTGCCCGGCATGTCACAATAAACTATATGTCCCCAGCATGGACACCGGCGAAGAGCTGAAGCTGGCGCCAATAGATGAGACCGATGTGGAAAGAGAGCACCAGCTAATGGCTGAAACACACAGGCTTACACAAGACATTCTGAAAGAAAGAGAGATTCTGGACGGGCCCGCTCCACTTGCCGGGGCGGTATATCAGATGGGCGACAGGGAGTTGACACAAAACATAATCATGTATCTCCGGCAAATGGTGTACGGTGAATTGGACGAAGCTGATAGAACGGCCGCTTTGATTGCCCCTTTCAGTAAACGGGCAGTTGAGATTATTGACCGAATAGCGCTTAGCGAAATCCCCGACCCGAAATTGGCTGATATTCCTCCACAGGTTCTTGCAGGTACGATAAGAACCTTGCGAGAGATAATAGGCGGGCCCAAATAAAAATTTCCAAAGCCGGCAAAAAGCGTCCTAAAATACACGTTATCTTTACACATTTCACTCCGTTTTTTCGGTCCAAATAAAACGGTACGTCACAGGGCCCCTTTTATTTGTTTGTAACGATCCCACTTCTTATATTTTACGTAGATATAATAAGAACAACCTGATTATACCTCAGACTTAAACTTGGAGGGAAATTTACTATGACCAGAGAGACAACAGCAGTTCACGTCACCCACGAAACGGTGGGGAAGGTCGGCGGTATCGGTGCCGTTCTGGATGGATTCTTCACCAGCAAACCCTATCTTGAAGCAGTAGAACGCTCAATACTCATCGGCCCGCTGTTCACCACGGAAGGCTCGGCATCGGAACGACTCGGCGAGAATAGTGAAGTGCTCTACTCGTCTATCGATGAATTTGTAAACACGGGGTACGCTCCGGCCTTTCATAAGATCGAAAATTACTACAATGCGGGCATAGTTTACGGCAGACGTACTTTTGTTGACAAGCAGACCGGTATAATAAGCTCGCCTGAAGTCGTGCTGGTCGATGTAAGACATATCGATAAGGGTCCGATCAACGAATTCAAGAGGCGGTTGTTCGAGGAATTCGGCATCCGCAGTAATTTATTCGAGAACCTGTGGGAGTTCGAGCAATATGTCAGATTGGCCCCCGTGGCAATTGCCGTGCTTAAAGCGATCGGCGCCGCCGAGGATTCGACCATAGTTATTTCGCACGAGTTTATGGGAATGCCGACCGCATTGGCAGCCATTCTTGAGCCTGCGTGTAACTTTAAAACAGTTTTTTACGCTCATGAAGTGGCCCCTATGCGACGCATTGTAGAAGAGCATCCCGGGCACGATACGATGTTTTACAATGTCATGAAACAGGCTCACAGCGACGGACTTTACGTCAACGAAGTGTTCGGTGACCAGAGTACCTATTTCAAGCACTCTCTCGTGGAGGCATCAAAATACTGTGACCGTATATGCGCGGTCGGCGATTATGTCGTCGATGAATTGCGTTTCCTGGCGCCGGAATTCGAAACCGCCGATATCGATATAGTATATAACGGCATTCCTGCATACCAAATCAGTCTTGCCGAGAAGCTCGCATCGAGAGACAAACTCCAGCGATATTGTGAAAACCTGTTAGGTTATAAGCCTGATTATGTTTTCACGCACGTAACAAGGCTCGTTCGGAGCAAAGGAATGTGGCGTGATTTGCGCGTTCTTGAACACATCGAGCGGGAGTTCAGGACGCAGGGCAAGACAGGAGTGCTGTTTGTTCTTTCGACGGAAGTATCACAGCGTCGAAGCCGGGACATTCACGATATGGAGTCTACATATAATTGGCCCGTGGCTCATCGTGAAAGCTGGCCGGACTTGTCCGGCGGGGAAGCAAATTACTATACGGCAGTGCAGCAATTCAACGCCAGAAGCAGGAATTTGAAAATAGTGTTCATCAACCAGTTTGGCTTTGATCCCCAAAAATGCGGCCAAAAGATGCCTCTTGATATGGAATTTATGGACATCCGCAAGGGAACCGATGTCGAATTTGGCCAGAGCATTTATGAGCCGTTCGGAATCGCCCAGCTTGAGCCGCTGACTTTCGGCGGTATATGCGTATTCAGCAGTGTCTGCGGATGTTTAGGTTTCCTGCGAGACGTAACCGGCCCGGAAAATGTCAAGAATGTAATTGTCGCCGACTATACCGACCTGGAAATCCGGAGCTATGCCGACATTGAAGATTTGTTTCAGATCGACCGGTCGGTACGGAACCGAATAGAGGCAAGCCAGAGCGAAAAGGTCGCAATGCAGATATGCTCACGATTACCAAAAGACGAGTCCGAGATTGAAAGCATGCTTAAAACCGGCTACGAACTTGCAAAAAATATGAGCTGGGACGTGGTGGTGAAAGACTACCTGCTGAGCAGCATACAAAAGATTCCGGAGAAAGTCAGTCTCTCGTGAGTTATACCCAGCCTCTCGCGTTACGCCGATGCGTGCCGGATTTGCAGATACTGAATATACACTCCTTGTGCTTGCCGGGATTTGAATAAAGTCCTTGCAAAATCAACTGCTCTCGTGCTATAATTATATTAGCTTCATAGCATCGCAGCCCGGACGTTCTCAAGCGGCTGTTACTAATATATGCATGATAAATCATGGAGAGCAGGTAAATGAAAAAGACGGTACTTTCAAGTCTTGCCCTGCTCATATTTTCAGCGGTGTTAACACCGGCGGTAATTGGCGCAGAGCCCTGCCGCTGCGTTCCGAATGAGATAATTGTAAAATTTCGCAGGCCGGCCGCCGATACAATCGAAAAACAGCTACAGCTACAAAACTCGGCAGATATCCCGAACTTCTCGCCCTTGTCATCCCATCCGGGTCAGTTGAATGTGAAATACAGGGTGAACCGGATCAAACCTCTTTTAAAGAACTTTCGGAAAAGACAACCGCAGTTCAATTCACTCAGGCAAGAAATCGGCAAATCCCCGGCACAAAAACAAAAACGCATCCTCGAAAGACTCAAGCGAGCTCCGAAAACCACAAAGGTCCCCGACCTCGGCAGTATATACATGATTCAGCTTGACTGCGAATCCCAGCAATCACTTGAAGAAGCTCTTGCCGAGTATCGAAGCAATCCTGATGTTGAATATGCGGAATTGAACTACATTGTTTCTGCAAACTCGATACCGAATGATCCTCTGCATTCCGACCAATGGTCTCTGGGTAAGATAGCTGCACAGGAAGCGTGGAGTATTTACACCGGAAGCTTGCAGACGGTAGTTGCCGTATTGGATACGGGTGTGGACTATAACCACAGGGATTTACGGGATAACATGTGGGTCAATGAAGCCGAACTTAACGGGACCGAAGGGACAGATGACGACGAAAATGGCTACGTTGACGATATACATGGCTATAACTTCATTTATAACACCGGCGATCCTATGGATGACTATGGTCACGGCACTTATTGTTCCGGCATAATCGCCGCCAGGGGTAATAACGATTTCGATATCACGGGGATTTGCTGGAATACACGGATAATGGCCCTTAAATTTATGGGCTTGTTCGGAGATGGAAGCACAGCCGATGCCGTACTTGCTGTTTATTACGCCGTGGAAAACGGCGCCGACGTTATTTCCAATAGCTGGAGTACGCCCAATGAGTCCCTGCTACTGAAAGATGCCGTTGATTACGCTTACAGCCAGGGCGTAATAATAGTCGCGTCAGCCGGCAATGATAATTCGAATTTGCCCCAGTACCCGGCTTGCTACAAAAACGTGATTTCCGTTGCGGCAACAGATTCGGACGACCAAAAATGGCCGTATTCCAATTATGGAAACTGTGTGGATATAGCCGCACCAGGCGTGGATGTTTTGTCACTAAGCGCAGAAGGAACTTCAATTGGCGCATCCAACAACGGATTCACTGCTATCTTATCGGGAACGTCTACGGCCTGTCCCCATGTCGCAGGTGCTTGTGCTCTTTTACTATCAGCCAATCCGTTAATGACGTTTGACCAGGTTTATGACGTACTGACGAGAACGGCGGATCCGATTTCGCCCGGAATATGCCTTTCGAATGGCAGGGTAAACCTTTCGGGAGCAATGCATGCCGTCATTCCCTCGCGAGGGTATATCAGTTTCGATAGCGACTATTATGCCAGTCCCGGCGTTGTGAGTATGCTTCTGGCGGATTGGGACCTCAGGGGCAAAGGCATGCAGGAAGCGACCTTAATGACTGGCAGGGGTGATTTGGAAAAGGTTGTTCTTACCGAAAAAAATTCCGTCTTCGGCGTTTTCACCGGCAGCATTTCAACCGGCTCTGGCGAACCTGGCAGAGAAGATGGAACTGTCCAGGTTTCCTCTGATGAGGTTATTACGGCGATATATTTCGATGCCAATGACGGCACCGGCACTCCGGCCGCGACAATGGACACTGCTTTAACAGATTCTGAAACACCGGCGCTTTTGAATGTCCGGGTTGTGACACAGGGGCATGTGGCAAGCATTATATTTGCGACCAACGAACCGACGAAGGCACAGGTTCGTTGCTCTCTGACGTGCGGCGGGCCGTATACTTTTGCTCAGGAAAATGTTATGATTGCCGATCATCATACTATCAGGCTCCAGCCTCTTTCTTTAAATACGGATTACTATTTCGTTATAGACATGGTCGATGTCGTGGGCAACAAGGTCACGGCGGACAATAACGGCCTGTGTTATTCGTTTACAACATCGGCGGATTTTCGCGGTTATCGTGTACCGGGCGTCTATCCTGCAATTCAGGCTGCGATAGACGATGCCTCGGATGGTGACACTATATGGATTGCCGACGGGCAATACTCCGGGCAAGGAAACTTCGATATCGACTTCAAAGGAAAAGCTATCGTAGTAAAAAGCGAAAACGGCCCGCAAAATTGTATTATCGATTGTAAGTTCAAGGGCCGCGGCTTCGATTTCCACAACGGCGAAGATGAGAACTCCGTCCTTGACGGCGTTAAAATTATCAACGGAACCGCCGGCGGGTTCGGTGGCGGTATCAAATGTACGGCAAGCAGCCCATCAATAATCAATTGTATCATCACGGGAAACACTGCCGGAGAGTATGGCGGCGGCATTTGTAACTCATATAACAGCTCACCGATACTGACAAACTGCACGTTCAGCGAAAACTCGGCCGAATCCAGCCTTTCGGCGCTCGGCAGCGGCGGCGGAATATGTAATCTGGTTAACAGCAACCCGGTACTGACCAATTGCACTTTCAGCGGGAACTTTGCCAACCACAGCGGGGGCGGTATTTATAACTCCGAGAATAGCAACCCGGTTTTAACTCAGTGCACTTTCACTGCAAACACTGCCCGGCATGGCGGCGGTATGTATAATTGCTACGACAGCAAACCGAGCCTGAAAAACTGCACATTCAGTGAAAACATGGCTGAATACGGCGGTGCCGTCAAAAACAGCGAGTCTATACCCACTCTGATTAACTGCACATTACACGGCAATTCGGCGGAGATGGGCGGCGGAATATGGAACGGATGGGGCGGCAGCACCGAATTGGCCAATTCCATTCTCTGGGGCAACAGTGACAGCAGCGATATGGGGGAATCGGCACAGATTAACGATGCGCGCGGCAGCAGGATATCGGTCGTAAATTATTGCTGTATCCAGGGTTGGACCGGGACACTTGGGGGAATTGGAAACATCGGTGCCGACCCGCTCTTTGTCGATCCGGAAGCAGGCGACTACCATTTGAAGAGTGCAGGCTGGCGGTGGGACATCGAGCGCCGGCGCTGGCACTACGATGAAATAACCAGTCCGTGTATCGACGCTGGTAATCCGGGCTCGCCATTGGATGGCGAATTGTTGAATATGCCGGAAGGCCCATCTCATTTGTGGGCAAGCAACCTGCGTATCAATATGGGCTGCTACGGCGGCACAGCCGAGGCCAGTATACCTCCCCATGGCTGGAGTTTGCTGGCGGATATAAATAATGATGGAATTGTCAACTCGAAGGACTATGCCTTTCAGGTTCAATCCTGGATGAAAACCGAAAGCCGGCAGCCCGGCGACCTGGATCGAAATGGTATAGTAAATACGGCAGACCTTGCCCTGCTGACGGAAGATTGGCTCAAATACGTAAAAACACCTGTTGTAAATATTATAACGCCTCAGAGTGATACGGTATTTATCGTGCTGCCACACTGAATCCGGCGAATGAGCCGGTGCCAAACGGCAGCATAATCAATATGGGAGTGTGGTCTTGCAGAGAAATATGGCCGTACTCTTTTTACAGAATTTTGCAAAAAGTCCTTGCAAAATTAATATCTTTCGTGCTACAATGGGATTAGTGAGACGTGAAGGCAGGCTAAGATTGTAATAATACTTTTTTGCCGTCATAATTCGTACCTATATCACATTCATACCGCCCTGCCTTTAAGAATTAGAAATCAGTCCAGGCTTGTACATTTAGGATCAATCTGAAAGGGTGGAAAAATGAGTAAGAATACAAATCTAAAAGCCTGTCTGGCGAAAACTTCGATTCTACTGGCAATGGGTTGCGCATCTTTTGCCGGCCGGATTATTTATGTCGATGACGATGCTATTGGTTTAAATAACGGCTCATCGTGGGAAAATGCTCATATCTATCTGCAGGATGCATTGGCCGATGCAAACTCCGCAGAAAAGCCTGTTGAAATCCGTGTCGCTCAGGGTATCTACAAGCCCAATCAGGGTGTCAATATTAGTCAAGTTATATTCTTTTTTATAAACGAGGTTACTTTAGTCGGTGGCTATGCTGGAGTCAATGAGCATGATCCGAATGAAAGAAATATCCAACTATATGAAACGATCCTTAGCGGAGATTTGGCCAGCAATGATATTGATGTAAATAATCTCAGCGATTTGCTTAACGAACCAACTCGTTCGGACAACGGCCCAATAATCTACAGTGGATACTCAATCAATCAAACCGCAGTTCTTGATGGTTTCGTAATTACAGGTGGCCGTAACACAGCAGTGCCGTTTGAGTTAATAGTTGGCGGGGGTGGTATTAGAATTGATCGTGGTAGCAGTCCTACAATAAGTAACTGTACCCTTATCGGTAATGCGGCTTTAGCATGTGGTGGCGGAATGCTTACCAAAAAAAATAGTAGCCCGATTGTAACAAATTGTAAATTTATAAGAAACTACGCTTGGGGTGGTGGCGGTGGAGTATATAATGCAAGTAGCAATCCAGTTTTTAGTCACTGCCTTTTTGAAGGAAATTATGCAAGAATTCGTGGTGGTGGAATGGGTAATTCTAATGAATTGTTTTGGGGATTAGAACGAAATTGTAATCCCGTGATTATCAACTGTATATTCAGTGACAATTTTTCAGAGTCCAATGGTGGAGGCATTTCTTTCGATGAAGACTGCAATTCAATAATTGTAAATTGTTCATTTAATGCAAATTTTGGGAAAAATGGGAAGGCTTTGAGCAGTGATTCGCTTCATAGAATAAATAATATTAAACTGACAAACTGCATCCTCTGGGATGACGGCAATGAAATATATAATCCTGATAGCTCAGAAATTACAATCAACTATACGAATTTATTTGGAGGCGCAGCTTCAATTCATGATCCATGCAATGCTGTGATTTGGGGCATGGGCAATATCAATGAAGATCCACTATTCACTGATCCTGGCTATTGGGCCGTTGCAGATGATCCGAATGTAGTTGTAGAGCCTAATGATTCCAACGCCGTCTGGATTGATGGCGATTACCATCTGAAATCTCAGGCAGGCAGATGGGATCCGAATAGCCAAAGCTGGTTGGTCGATGATGTAACAAGCCCCTGTATCGATGCCGGCGATCCGAATAGTCCCATCGGCCACGAGCCGTTCCCGAACGGCGGCATTATTAATATAGGCGCTTACGGCGGCACTGACGAGGCAAGTAAATCATACTTCGACAAGCCGGTCTGCAAAACCATCATCGCAGGCGATATAAACGGTGACTGCAAAGTTGACTTCGATGATCTTATGATCTTGATGGCCCATTGGCTTGAAGATCACAATCCAAAGTATTGACATAAGCCCGGTCGAAATGGCAAAATCGCTTGACTATGGCTGACAGAGCCGTTAAGCTGCTGAATTGTGGGTAATATCGGAGAAAAACCAATAATCGGTATTTTGGGTGGAATCGGCTCCGGCAAGAGTGCTGTTGCGGCTGAATTTGCCAAATTGGGATGCAAGGTAATTGATGCCGACAAGATCGCCCAAGAGTTGCTCGACAGGAATACTGTTAAAGAAGAAATAGTCGGGCTTTTTGGCGAAGCTGTTTTAGATTCTTCTGGAAGGATCGAACGTAAGAAACTTGCCGGCGTAGTATTTGCTGATGGCGATAAACTTGCATCTTTGAACAGGATAATTCATCCACTTGTGCTTGCGCGTACCCAAGAGCTTATAGAGCAATATAATCGACAAAATCAAGTCAAGGCAATCGTGCTGGATATGCCATTATTGGTGGAAGTTGGCTGGGCAAAGCAATGCGACAGACTTATTTTTGTCGATTGCGAGCAAAAAATAAGGGCAGAAAGAGCAAAAAAAAAGGATTTTGACAAAAATCAGATTAAAATTAGAGAAAATTTTCAGATTTCTCTGGACAATAAGGTAAGCCTCGCCGATAATATGATAGAAAACAATTCTGACTTCTCGGCATTGGTCAGACAGGTCGCTGATATTTTCTCTGATATTATGAATAATGGGTAAGCGGGGTTTTAACAGTTCACTCGAATTTACTATTGCCCGTTTTTAAAATATAGGTTTTATTTCTACTATTCAATGTTCAAATCTTATTGAATTCCTTCGGGAAGGTTATTCTGTGGAATAATGCCTCTAACACTTGCTTTTAGTGGAACGAGGTTCACAGGAGTAACAGAAAAGTTTTACGAATGGAAAAGGAGTCATGATGGCTAAGGCTGTAAAAAGCACAACCAAAAAACGCAAGCGCACGAAGAAAAAGGCAGTTGCAGAAAAACAAACTGTCATCGAACCGGAAGAGCAGACACTGCCTGAGAATGAAGTGGCTACGGCTACAGCAACGGCTACGGCTGAAGAGGACACCGGTTTAAGTGCCGAGGAAGAAGCTCTGAGAGCTAAGAAAGCTGAAGAAGAATCCACTCATGCCAAGTACGAACGGATTAAAAAAGGCAGCTTGTATTTGACGGATTTGCAGAAACTCACCGTCTCAGAACTGCATGATCTTGCCAAGAATGAAGGTATCAAGGAATATAGCGCGCTGAAAAAGCAGGATTTGGTTTTCAGGATTCTCAAGGAGCGTATTAACCAGAGCGGTCTAATGTACGGCGAAGGCGTGCTGGAAGTGCTGCCGGATGGTTACGGATTTCTGCGAAATCAGGATTATAACTATTTGTCATCGTCGGATGACATTTATGTATCTCCGTCTCAAATCAGACGCTTCGGCCTGCGGACCGGAAATATTGTACAAGGTCAAATCAGGCCCCCGAAAGATTCGGAGAAGTATTTTGCCCTTCTGCGCGTCGAAGCGATCAACTTCGAAGACCCTGACAATCTTGCTGAAAAGATTGTCTTCAGCGACTTGACACCGTTGCATCCTGAGGGCCGTTTTATACTCGAAACGTCAGCGGAAGAACTGAATATGCGGATTATCGACTTGGTCACACCGGTGGGCAAAGGCCAGCGTGGCCTGATAGTTGCTCCGCCGCGAACCGGCAAGACAATCCTGCTGCAAAAAATTGCGAACGCCCTGAGCACAAATCATCCTGAGGTGAAATTGATAGTGCTGCTGATCGACGAACGGCCGGAAGAAGTTACCGAAATGGAGAGGAAAACCGCTGATGATGTTGAGGTTATAAGCTCGACTTTCGACGAACCGGCCTCACGTCATTGCCAGGTTGCGGAAGTCGTAATCGAAAAAGCAAAGCGGCTTATCGAGTACGGCAAAGATGTAGTGATTCTGCTGGACTCGATAACGCGGCTTGCGCGTGCATATAATACCGAGATGCCGCACTCGGGCAGAATCCTGACAGGCGGTGTCGACGCCGGCGCCATGCAGATGCCCAAGAGGTTTTTCGGCGCTGCCAGGAACATCGAAGAAGGCGGTTCGCTGACTATTTTCGCAACTGCATTAATCGACACCGGCTCAAAAATGGACGAGGTGATCTTCGAAGAGTTCAAAGCGACCGGTAATATGGAATTGCATCTTGACAGGCGTCTTGTTGACAGAAGGATCTACCCGGCTATAGACATCAGCCGGAGCGGGACCAGGCGGGAAGAACTGCTGCTTGATCCAAAAGAGCTTCAACTCGTATATCGGCTCCGAAGGGTTCTGAGCGAATTGAATCCTATCGAAGCAGTCGAGCTGCTCAAAAGCAGGCTTGCCAAAACCCGAACCAACGGAGAATTCCTGATGACAATGAACCTCGATTAGGTACGATGGAAGTGTAAAACAACATATCGTTAAAACACATAGTAGTATCCTGTTTTGTGTTCAATTGTTTGCTTTACATCGTTGATCCTTTTTATTAAGATAATACTCCGGCCAATGTATTGTGCCGGAGTTTTTTATGAACAATTATCTAAAACTGAAAAGCCATGAGTGAGCAACTTCCGAAAATTTATGAATCCAAAACGATAGAGCGGCAGGCGAATGAGATATGGTCTTCGCATCAATACTTTCACGCCGAACCGCACGCCGACGGCAAAAATGGTAAAGCCTTCACAATCGTAATCCCGCCGCCAAATGTTACGGCACCGTTGCACCTGGGCCATGCACTGAATAACACATTGCAGGACATCCTCATTCGCTTCCGTCGGATGCAACAATACAATACTCTGTGGATGCCCGGTACGGATCACGCCGGCATTGCCACGCAGACGGTCGTCGAGAAGCGAATCCTTTCGGAAGAAGGAAGACGCCGGACCGACTTCGAGCGGGAAGATTTTGTCGGTCGTGTTCAGGCCTGGAAAGACGAATATGAAGCCCGTATTATCGAGCAATTAAAAGCGATGGGCTGCTCCTGCGACTGGCAGCGGACGCGGTTTACCATGGACGATATGTGCGTCAAAGCCGTACGCAGCGCGTTTTTCAAGCTCTTCAGAGATGGGCTGATCTATCGAGGCAAAAGGCTGGTCAACTGGGACCCGGCGACGCAGACCGTGCTGGCCGACGATGAAGTCGAGCATGAGACGGTTCAGGGACATTTCTGGTATATGAGGTACCCGCTCGTCGAGCCGGTTGAATGTGTCGCGGGCGTCCCGCCCGCGCGTGGCGAGGGCGTCTCGCCCTTGCGTCCCGATAGCGTCCCGCTCTCGGAACAATCCGACGAAATCCACCGCCGTAAGGGCCACAACCTCCCTCATTGGACAAAGCGCGGGGCCACTTACGCCGTCACGTTCCGCCTCGCTGACAGCCTTCCCCCGCACGTTCTCCATACATGGAGACAGGAAAGAGAAGACATCATCCAGCAAGCTGGGGAACAGGGCTGTCCCCTGACGGCTCACGAAGAACGAGAACTATATCGACTGCACGCAAAGCGAATCGAAACATTTCTGGATTCCGGCCGGGGTGCTTGCCACCTTGCCAAATCCGAGATCGCATCGTTAGTCCAGGAAGCCCTGCGGTACTTCGATGGCCGGCGGTATGATTTGATCGCCTGGTGTATCATGCCCAACCACGTTCACGTGATCGTGCGCCCCTTCGAGGGCTATGACCTGGCGGGTATCATGCACAGTTGGAAGTCTTTCACCGCCAAGCAGGCAAATAGACTGTTGGAAGCAACTGAGGCTTTCTGGCAGGAGGAGTATTACGATCACCTGATTCGGGACGAGGAGGATTTTAGGAACCAGATTAATTATGTGCTCGAGAACCCTGACAAAGCAGGCTTGCAAGACTGGCCATGGTGCAGGATACAAGGCTCGACTTCAGACATAGAACGAGGGCAAGATGCCCTCGGGACGCAAGGGCGGGACGCCCTCGCCACTATCACGCACGTCACCGTAGCTACGACCCGGCCCGAAACAATGCTCGGCGATACGGCTGTGGCGATGAATCCAAATGATCCATGTGCAAAATATCTTGTCGGTAAGAAAGTCCGGCTTCCAATTGTCGGCCGCATCATACCTATAATTGCCGATGAGCACGTCGTCCTGCCCGATCCCGATAGTGAAGACGAAAAGGCAAAATTCTCTACTGGCTTTTTGAAAGTCACGCCGGCTCACGACCCGGATGACTGGGCGATCGGTCAGAGACACGGACTACAAGTTATCAACGTTATGGCGCCCGACGGCTCGATAAGTGACAAGTTCGGCTGGGAAGACGCCGATGAGCCGGAAGCGCAATCTTTGCTCGGAATGGACCGCTTCGAGGCGCGCGAAGCCATTGTCGAATGGTTCCGCAAGGAAAATCTGCTCGAGGACGTTCGGGAATATGTCCACGAAGTCGGGCACAGCTATCGCAGCCATGTGCCTATCGAGCCTTATCTGTCCGACCAGTGGTATATCGCCGTGAAGAAACCTATCGAGCATCTTGCAGAGAAATTCGGCGAAGGGCTTATCGAGGGCACGGATGTGCCGGTGAATTCCCTGGCCGGTCTGGCTTTGAATCCCCTGCTTGACGGCCGGCTGCGTTTTATCCCGGAACGCTATGCAAAGACATACCAGAGCTGGCTGGAGAACCTTCGAGACTGGCCCATCAGCCGCCAGCTTTGGTGGGGGCATCGAATACCAATATGGTCTATTGAACTTACTAAATCCGGTGCTCTTGATCCTGATAAACCTGATTCACTCTTAGATGAACAAATAAAAAATGATTTCGAGAATACGTTTCCAAAATTTGTTCAAAAATGTGGTTTACAAGATGAAATTTGCTTTAAATCAAAATGGAATGAAATTGAAGAGAGATGGATATATTATATTTGTACAAAAAACATAAAAGCAGATACAGCACTAAAATCACTTAAGAATATTTTTTCACAAAAAGGTAGTCCGGGTATTTCGATTGAACAAATCGAAGAATATAAGAAAGATGACGATTTATTCAAAGATAAATATGGCAAAGACGCATATAATCAAATTGGACAGCTAAAAAGCTCAATCGGTAGTGTTAATCCTATTCAACAGGACGAAGATGTTCTTGATACTTGGTTTAGTTCTGCGCTTTGGCCGTTTAGTACGATGGGCTGGCCGGAAGATACACCGGAATTGAAAACGTTTTATCCGGGCGATGTGCTTTGCACGGCGCGTGAGATTATTACGCTGTGGGTTTCGCGAATGGTAATGATGGGACAATACTGTGCCGGCGATATTCCGTTCAGCGACGTTTATATCCATGCGATGATTCAGGACGGCCAGGGGCGCAAGATGTCCAAGAGTCTTGGCAACGGCATCGATCCGCTGGTTGCCATCGACAGCCACGGGGCCGATGCGATGCGATTTACGCTGGCCAGCATGGCTACGGACACACAGGACATAAGGATGCCGGTGGCGGCGATGACCCTGCCCGACGGGCGCCAGGTAAATACGTCGCCGAAGCTCGATATCGGGCGAAATTTCTGTAACAAGCTTTGGAACGCCTCGCGTTTTGCGATGATGAATCTTGATGGTATTGATCCGGCCGGTTTTGATTCGGGCAAATTGGACATTACCGACAGGTGGATTCTGTCCCGTTTGACCGATACGATTGCAGAGACAACCAGGTCTCTGGATGGATATAAATACAGCGAGCCTTTGGCGCTGCTCTACAGGTTCTTCTGGAACGATTTTTGCGACTGGTATCTTGAGTGGGCCAAGCCGCGAATGCAGGATAAGCAGAAACGGCCAGTCGCCCAGAATGTCCTGGCTTTTGTGCTGGATCAGACTCTGCGTCTTTTACATCCGTTTGTCCCGTTTATTACCGAAGGGATATTCCAGAAACTCAATGAGATCGCTCCGGTCAGGCGGCTTGAAGGGCTAATGGAGGCGAAAAATGCCGGCGCCCTGGTCGTAGCCGAATGGCCCCAAAAAGTTGACTCCCTGCGGGATACGGACGCTGAGAAACAAATTGACATAATACAGACCATAGTTCGTACCGTACGGGATATCAGAAGCAATCGGAATATGCCGCCGAAAGAACGCCTGGTTGTATCCGTTAAGTCGCAAAAGGAGATTGTTGAGATTCTTGAGCGAAATTCAGAGCTTATTAGCCAATTGGCTGGTATTATGGAATTTAACGCCGGGACGGATATTGTAAAACCTGCAAATGCCGCCGTTTCAATCGCAGGCGTCACGGAGGTGTATGTCCATGAAGCGATTGACCCGGAAGCCGAGCAACGCCGATTGGAGAAACAGAGACAACAGATAATAAAAGCGAAAGAATCAGTAGAAGCCAAGCTGGGGAACAAGAATTTTGTGACCAAAGCCAAGCCCGAAATCGTTGCTCAGGCCAAAGCCAGGCTGGCCCAGCTTGTAGAACAATTAAATACTGTTGAAAAGCACCTTTCGGAATTTAAAAATAGTGGATGAGTGAACTCAGACGTTCCTGCAAGCATCTATTAGATAAAGGTGGCGCAAAAATGGAAATGGAAGCTGAACTGTCGCGTATCATCATAAACGAAATGTCCGACCAGCAGGTGATAGTCCTCAAAGAGCGTCACGGCGATCGAAGTTTTCCTATCGTGATCGGCATTGTCGAAATATTTGCCATCGACCGTCGACTGAAAGGCATCAAGCCGCCCCGCCCGATGACACACGACCTGTTGGCGAATATAATCGAGGATCTCGGCGCCAAGATTGAAAAAATCGTGATTAGTGATTTGCGCCACCACGTTTTTTATGCGACGCTGCACCTGAGCTTGAACGGGCGCGCAATTGAAATCGACTCCCGCCCTTCCGATGCGATTGCCCTTTGCGCAGCGTCAAACGCGCCTATTTATGTTGCTGATCATGTTTTTGAGCAGGCTTCTCAATAAGGAAGGTCGAAATAACCAGCAGCCCGACACCAATGCAAAGCAAGCTATCCGCGACGTTGAAGGTTGGCCAGTGATAACTGCCCCGATAGATGTCGATGAAGTCTCGAACCGAGCCATCATTAAAAAGCCGGTCGTAAAGATTTCCGCAAACTCCGGCGGCGAAAAGGCCCAGGGCGATATGAATAAGTTTTTGCATGCCCCCGCTTAAAAGAAAGACAACTAAGATTCCCACGATGGCAATTATCGAAACTATCGCCAGGAAGTAGGGCTTACCGGCGAACAGGCTAAAAGCGGCACCGTTATTTACCGCGATTATCAGTCGTAAGAAACCGTCTATGACAGA
>Ga0268285_1000762_pt1 | contig 17668 bp, 10 predicted proteins | sample saktaG_2_FD_190144 | JGI IMG/M metagenome (GOLD analysis project Ga0268285, IMG submission 190144) | Saline water microbial communities from Sakinaw Lake, British Columbia, Canada - sak_2013_06_06_120m | ecosystem: Environmental > Aquatic > Non-marine Saline and Alkaline > Saline ... | reverse complement strand
ATCGAGAACAGCATGATAAAGATGATGAACGAGCTTAAGAAACACGAAATAATGCGTCGAATTGAGTATCAAGACGCTGAGCAGCAGTACGAACCATCCCCATCCCTGCGGGATGAGGCTGCCACCCAGTCTGATCAAGCCATCCCCATCCCGATAAACGACAATCGGGATGAGGCTGCCACACGGTGCCCGGCAGAGAAAAAAGGCTACTTGAAAAAACAAAGCCAATTTGCCCCGGAACTAATGGGCACAACGCCTATTGTGAAAGGAGATTATGAAAATAAAACGGCTTGTGGCGCCGAAGAAAACAAAGCCAAACAAAGCCAATTTCCCGCTCCCGAGCAGACAAAAGGAGCGGGAAAAAGCGAAAAATCGCTCGCGGCGGCTACCGGTTAGCCAGATTTGCCGGGACCGACTGATAAAATGCTGTTGATAAAAAGAAAAGATCACCCGGTGAGCAGCTCGAATTCCTCGGGGCTGAGTGATTGGCGTAATTTCTGCAGGGCGAGAAGCTCGATCTGGCGGATTCGTTCCTTGCTCAAATTGAGTTCCCGGCCGATTTGTACCAGGGTTTTTGTTTCCTTTTTTATCGGAGGGCCGACGAGACCGAAACGATTCATTATTACATACTGCTCGCGTTTTGTGAGGTTGTCTTTTATGACCTGGGTAAGGCTATGGTGTGCGCGTTCGATGGCAGCGAAATCCGCGGCGTCTTCGGTCCTCATTTCGCGATGGATGTTTGCCAGCGAAGCTTTCGTGGCTTTGCCGAGCCGGCCGATCTGGTCCGGAATTTTGCGGGCGAAGTCTTTGGTTATGGCCCAGGATGCGAAAGTGGAAAATCGAAAACCCCTGCTGTAATCGAATTTTTCGACCGCCCGCATCAGCGAAATATTGCCCTCGCCGACAAGGTCGAGCAGGTTCGCTCCGCTGAGTGTATGTTTGCGGGCGATGTTGACGACGAGCCGCAGGTTTGCTTCGATTATTCTTCTTTTGATCTCTTCGGCCTGGGCTAAATAAGATTCGATTTTCCTTAACATGGTGCCCGAGACTTTAGATAGTTTAATGCCGGCGCGGTTTTGGCAGGCCAGGAATTTCAGAAAATTGTATCGACGGAACAGCTCGACTTCTTCTTCTCTGTTGAGCACAGGTGTATCTGTTAATGTGTGCAGATATTGAGAAAGGGAGCTGCCGGTCAATTTGATCGGCTCGGTATTGCTCAGGGCGGACGGCTCTGATTTGTCGAGCGGCTCGGCCAGAATGCGATCTTTGGCATCTTGTTCGAGAAATTCATCGCTGTCGACGAATTCGATTTTCCTGCCTAAAAGAACCTTCGCCCTTCGTCGATTGATGATTCGATATATCGAACTTTTGTTGCGATCGAAACGCGTCATAAGCTCTTTGATATTACAGCCCTGTTTGAACAGCCGATAGATTTCCGCTGCCTGGGCCGGTGCTATTACGCCGGTTGACTTTTTGAAGATGGCCTTGCCGGGATTGGTGTTTTCGTAATTAAGCAGCGTGTATCTGATGGTTTCGTGACACTTGGCGGTTTTGGCGCTTATCCTGTCTATGATCTGGTAGCGGGACAGATTCGTGCCGGCGGCAAGCTTGACAGCCAGCTTTACAATCTGCTGTTTTTGCTGATCCGTCAGCCGCGAGAAGTTTTTGGCTTTGCCGGCAGGTTCCGGATGTGACGTAAGGAATTCATCGACGGTTGACTGCAGAAAGCCGAGACGTCTTATGCCGTCATCGAATATGTATTTTCTCGCGACCAGGCCTTGCTTTCGCCAGCGATAAATCGTTTTGGTTGAAACAGCAACGTTTTTCGCCAGCTCCTGGATGCTGTAGATTTTCTGACTTTGCTCGGTGACGGGACGAGCGAGTTTGCCGCTCAGCTTGGAAATGAAAATTCTAAGGTCTTCGAGCAGATCGTCACCTTTGATAAGCTCGTTTTCGCTTTTAAGGTTGAAGCCCGTAATGCGAAAGCACACGAATTCAAAAGGATATTCCTTGTCTTTGTCGATAATGGCAACAAGCTTCTCGGCCGCATCGAGTTGTTTTCGCCGCTTCTTCTCCGGCGTAAATCGAAGTTGCATTAGCAATCGCGCCAAATTATGACTGTTTATAGGTCGCATAATCGACCATCCATTTTACCAGAAGTGGGCGCAAAAAAACAGCCGAACGAACGGCTGTTTAAGAGTTTTATCATGGATTCAAAAACTTCATATAAAAATGTGAACCTGGGACATGACATTCATGCCCGGCAAATTCTTCTTATTGCCTCTTGTCTTCCGCTCCTGGGAACTTTTTCAGGCGACGAGGCTCTTGGCAAGATCGACGGCAGAAGCGGCGTCCGGAGCATAGCCGTCGGCTCCGATTTTGTCGGCATAATCCTGTGTTACCGGCGCTCCACCGATCATCACCTTTACCGGAATCCCGGTATCCTTCAGTGCCTTGATGGTTTTTTCCATGCCGGGCATAGTTGTCGTCAGAAGTGCGCTTATGCCAATCAACTGGGCATTCGCCGCTTTGACTTGTTCGACAAACTTTTCAGGCCCGACATCCACACCCAGGTCTATAACCTGGAAGCCTGCTCCCTTGAGCATCATTGCGACCAGATTTTTGCCGATATCGTGCAAATCGCCCTGGACGGTGCCGATCAGCAGTTTTCCGACCGGTTCGACGCCGGCTTTAACAAGTTCCGGCTCAAGAACTTCCATAGCCATTTTCATCGCCCGAGCAGCGATAAGCACCTCGGGGATGTAGATTTCATTTTTCTTGAAAAGAGCGCCTACAATGTCCATACCTGCGATTAATCCGTTGTCGAGAACATCTTTAGCCGCTGTGCCCTCTTCCAGAGCCGCCTTCGTGATTTCTAACGCTGTGTTTTGGTCTCCATTGATAACAGCGTCAGCCAATGCCTTCAAATCTGCCATTCCGGTTCACCTCAATAAAAAAACTATACTATTCCTATTGACATTCCTTAAAACCAATAATCAAGGGTGTAATTTAACATCATTTACTTATTCAAAACAAGCCCTAAATAAAACTTTTTTAGAGGTGCGAGCTGTTTTAACGCATATGAAAGTATAAAAATACAAAAACAGAATTTATATTATTTGAAAAAATATTAATACATGGTATAATACTTGCTCTTATTACCTATTGTTGTTTGCTCCACAATGGTGGTTGTGAAATTAAGGCCGTTATATCTTCACGTTTTTGTGTTGAGTTATGAAGCAGTTCAAATGGAATACGAGGTACGAAAGACGAGATATGAAACATGAGTGACTATATAGTTTTGGTAAAACAGGTTCCCGACGTCTCGCAAATTACTGACAACGCTTTTGATCCTGAAACCGGCACACTCGTCCGGACAAGGCTGGCCAGCGTAATCAACGAGCTGGACGCCCAGGCGCTGGCGTTTGCGAACATGATGAAAAAGATCAGCGGCGACGACAAGGCTCGCATCATTGCCTTGACGATGGGCCCGCCGATGGCCGAGGAGGTTCTTCGCTACAGTCTGGCTCGCTCAGCCGATCAAGTGGTGCTTCTCACCGACCGGGCGCTCGGCGGAGCAGATACGTGGGCGACGGCCAATCCGCTCGCCCATGCGATCCGAAAAATCACCAAGGATCTGCTCAAATGCGGCGACGACTATTTCGTGGTCTCCGGCATGCAATCGGTCGATGGTGATACGGCACAGGTACCGGCTCAGATAGCCGAGGAACTGGGCCTGCCCTGCATCGCCTATGTCACCGGCGCCGAATATAAGGAAAAGCGGTTCGAGTTTACTCGAATCATCAGCGGCGGAAGCCAGACTGTGGCCACCAAGAAGCTGCCGGCTGTAATTACCGTCGCCAAGTACGAACATACTCTGTTCGCTACGTTTAGCAGAACCCGCTGGGCTAATAAGGCCGAACTTGTTCAATGGGGCGCCGATGACATCAAAGCTACCCACATCGGGGCCAAGGGTTCCAAGACGGCGGTCATCAGAGTCTTTCCGCCGGGCAAAAGCACCCGCAAATGTCAGCATCTCAGCGACGTGAAATCTTTGGCTAAAGTGATAATCGATTCTGTCAAGAGCGGCAACGGCCAGGCGGACCAGAATGGCGACGCCCAGGCAGGCAGCTATGTTCTACCCGACAAACGCAAAGACAAGTTTCAAAGAATGTTCGAGGCGACACAAAAGGAACAGGATGATTATAATCTCCTGATCGAAAAGATCAAAGAACTCGGCATAAAATCGGCGGTACAAATAGATGATTCCGTCAAAGAGAAGATTCTTGAAACTGCCGGTAAGAGTATTCATAAAAATACGCTGGATGACATGATAGAGGGCTTTAAGGCGACCAGGCCTGCCTACAAGGGTGAGGTTTGGGTTGTAGCCGAGCACAGTGACGGCGTGGTTCACCCGGCGACTTTCGAACTGACTGGTAAGGCCCGCGATTTAGCCGATTCGCTCGAAACCAAGGTCGGCGTTTGCATCGCCGGTGACAACGTCGGGCATATGGCCGAAGAGCTGATCGCCGCTGGAGCCGACACCGTCTATGCGATCGAGCATAAGGTTCTCAAACAGTTCGATCCGACCGCCTATCGCAAGGCCGTAGCCGATGCTATCGATAAATATGTGCCGCAGATTGTTCTTTACGCGGCTACACCCCAGGGGCGGATGTTGGCGCCGATGGTCTCTTATCGCGTCCATAGCGGCCTGACCGCCGACTGTACGGGACTGGATATTCGTGACAGCTCGCGAAAGGGCGACATAGCGTTATTGCTTCAGACGCGACCGGCACTGGGCGGAAACGTGATGGCCACGATTCGCACCAAGAACTCGAAGTCGCAGATGGCGACCGCAAGGCCGGGCGTTATGAAAAGGCTCCCCCCCGATCCGTCGAGAAAAGGCAAGGTTGTCAAACACCAGGTCGAGCTTTCCGAAGACGATGTCAGTCTGGAGATTATACAGACTGAACTGGGCTCCGGCGAAGTTAACTTCGGTGCCGAGGTAATTGTCAGCGGCGGCAAGGGAATGCAGAGCAGGGATAACTACGAATCGCTTCTGGGGGCACTTTGCGATGGCTTGAGTAAAAAGCTGGGAAAACAGGTCGAAAGAGGCGCCTCGCGTGCGGCCGTTGAACAAGGCTTTATCGAACGGGTGCACCAGGTCGGGCAAACCGGTACCGCCATCGGGCCGAAACTATATATTGCGCTGGGAATCTCCGGCGCCATTCAACATATGATCGGCGTTGCCAACACCGAGACGATTGTTGCCATCAACAGCGATCCGAATGCACCGATATTCAAGCAGTGCGATTACTATATCGTTGGAACTGTCGAGGATACTATACCTCAGTTAGTGCAGGCGTTGAAAGCTGAATAGAGATATTGGAATTTCGATTTTCGAATTTGAATACAGGACAAGATTAGAGGTGGAGTAGAAAGTGCCAAACATCAAAGACTACAGCAAAGCATCCGTTTTGGTCGTCGGTGCAGGGCCGGCCGGTCTTGCCGCTGCGATACAGCTCAAAACAACTAATCCTGATATTGACGTTTGTGTCGTGGAAAAGTCGGCTGACCTTGGAAATCATAATCTCTCCGGCGCGGTTCTGGAAGCCGAGCCGCTGCATACACTTCTGGATTCGGCGGTGCCGGGATGGCAGGAAAGCGACGCCGCCAAAGACGTGCTTGCAAACATAATCGACAAGGACGATATTATGTTCCTGCTGGGTAAAAAGCTGGCGTTTAATATCTTCTTTGCGATCAAGCTCTGCAAGTCACTTCGTCTCGGCTTCGGCGACATGATCCACAAGGGGGACTATTCCGTATCTATCAGCAAACTGACCAAATGGATGGGCCGGATTGCGAAAGACCTCGGAGTTGAAGTGCTGACCGGTTTTGGTGCCGACGATATCATGCTTAACGGCTCGGTTCAGTCGGCGGGTATCAAACTCGTGGACCAGGGTCTCGACAAGGAAGGCAACAAGCAGCCGAACTATGTCGAAGGTGAAATAATCAATGCCGATTTTATCGTACTGGCCGAGGGTTGCGACGGTCTTTTGACCGAGAAATTTGTGGAAAGGGCAAATCTGCAAAGGCAGAGCCCGCAACTGTATTCGGTGGGCGTGAAAGAATTGATCAAAGTCAGCCCCGAACAGTACGGCAAGTTCACTTCGGGCCGGGTCGTTCACGCGATGGGTTATCCCATCTGGACGCCGGTAATCGGTCCCGGAATGTTCGGAGGCGGCATCGTATACGCGGGCGTCCAGGACCATTTGTCTGTCGGCATGATTATCGGCGCCGACTGGAAGTACTGTGACTTGAACGTGCAGGATGCGCTGACCAATTTCAAGAATCACCGCTTCGTAAAACAGTTCATCGAAGGCGGCACGGTTGTGGAGGCCGGTGCGAAAATGATTCCCGAAGGCGGATATTACGCCATACCGAGAGACCCGGAATCAGGCAGTATCGGCAAAGGCAACGTCATGATCCTGGGTGACAGCGCCGGCTTTGTAAATATGCACAAAATCAAGGGCCTGCACAACGCCATCGAATCAGGAATGAAAGCGGCGAAGGCTATCGCCAATTGCCTCGACAATCCCGAATCGACAGCATCGAAATATACCGAACTGGTTGACCAGTCGAATATCGCTAAAGAGATGAAATCGGCGAAAAACTTCCGGCAGACGGTTGCCAAATTCGGGCCTTTGCAGGGCATGCCGCTCTCGATTCTCGGCGGACTGCTGCCTAAGTATAAGGTTGAGAAGGATTACGAGGCAATGACGGTCGCTCGATACCGTATCAAGCCCGATCAGAGCTTCGATAAAGACACATTCACCGCAGTAGCGGCAACCGAGCACCGCGAAGAGGAGCCTTCACATCTGACAATTCTGGACGGTGATATTTGCAAAACCAAATGCTCGCCGGCATTCAACAATCCCTGCATAACTTTCTGCCCGGCGGGAGTCTACGAGACGATTCACGACGAGGTCAAGCCGGCCAATCCGTCCAACTGCCTGCACTGTAAGACCTGCCAGAGGAAATGTCCCTTCGACAATATCAGGTGGACGGTCCCCGAAGGCGGCGGCGGACCACGATATAAGCGAATGTAAAAAACGCGCATATCAATACAATTAGTTCGCAGCAATTCTGCAATAGATATACGAGCACTATTGTTATCACGGTTTATGCTCTTTTGTGCCCGATATAGGACCTGCTTACCTGGCGAATCCCATAAAAACGTCACAACTGCTCAGTTGTATCAGATATGGCTTAAGAATGGTTGACTAAGCTAAAGAAGATTCTTAGTAATGCCGAAATTGAAGGTGCCGGATCGGGGGCGGAGGGCAGAGAAAAACTCCGTTTTATGAATGGTCCATAGCAATGTCGAATATTTCTGGTCAATAAAGAGGGTGAATGATGACGGATCAGTCAAGGCAGACTAAAGTTCTTGTAGCACTGCTGGTTTCAATCGTGCTCTGTACAATAATCTTAAATGTTCTGGGGCACAATCCACCATCGGCCGGCGCTTTTTGCCTTTCGCAGTATTACCGTCTTGTTCCTGTTGAAAAATTGGTTCGCTCCCGAGAAGTCCAGCGTCCGAGGTACTGGAAGTGGATCGAAATTTACTATAGCGAAGGTGACTCCGGCGATCGAGTCGCATCCGGCTTGAATATACAAGTTGAACAACCGGACTTGTTGAGCAGTGTTTCCGGTCAGGAGGACATTGACTGTCATTTTATTATCTATAACGGGCTTGCCGGTCACGATGGCCGGATAAAACCGACAGAAAAATGGAATAGACAACTCCCGGCGAATCGACCGGCGGACAATAACAGACGACATGCCTGGCAATATGAACAGACTATCTACATCTGTATTGTAATGGATGGTCAAAATCCTCAGCCGACCAACTTCCAGATAAAAAGACTGTATGTTCTTTTAGAGGAGCTGTGCAGAGAGTTTAACATTAAGTCTGAATCAGTTCTCTATCCCCATAGTTGGCAATATTAACAAAGTTTCTCACAATACAACCGTGCTAAATGATGCTAAAGACTTTTGCGGTTCTCTTTTTGCATTCATATAGGACTTAAAAATTCAATGCTCCTATAATAATCCTGAAACTGCCAATACACTCGATGTATACGCGGATAGGCAGATCTATGTAAAGTGGCTTTTTTGTAAAGCCGAACTACGAATGATTTCAGTGCTGTGTAAAAATAAGCCGTTGGCGCCGGCTAAGATAACCTTATGAAAGGAATCGAAGATGCTGCCGAACTTTGTATTTGGCTGGTTCAGTATGGACATGGGTATCGACCTGGGCACCTGCTCTACGCTGGTTTATGTCCGTGACAAAGGTATTGTCCTCAATGAACCTTCGGTCGTTGCCGTTCGTAAAGGCACCAATATCGTCCTAAACAACGGTCAAGCCGTCGGAGAGGTTGCGCGTGAAATGTTAGGCAAAACACCGGGCTCGATTAGCGCAGTCAGACCTCTCAAAGACGGCGTGATTAGCGACTTCGAGATAACCGAGTCAATGCTGGCTTATTTTATCCGCAAGGCACATGGCGGCGGAATTGTCAGACCTCGCGTGGTAATAGCCGTGCCCGGCGGAATAACCGATGTCGAACGCCAGGCGGTTATCGGAACCGCTGAACGCGCCGGTGCGCGCAAGGTCTATCTGGTGGAGGAGCCGATGGCGGCCGGAATAGGAGCCGGACTGCCCATTACGGATCCTACCGCTTCGATGATTGTCGATATTGGCGGTGGAACTACCGAGGTGGCCATTATGAGCCTCGCCGATATCGCTTCATGCGAATCAATTCGGGTCGGCGGCGATGATATGGATGAAGCCGTGATCAATCACCTTAAGAAGACGTATAATCTGCTCGTCGGCCAGGCGAGAGCTGAAAAAGTCAAAATGAAAATCGGCTCTGCCGCCCCGCTCGAAAAGGAGTTGACAATGGAAGTCGCCGGCAGGGACACTATATCGGGGATGCCGAGGAAAATTGTCATAACGAGCGAGGAAATCCGCGAAGCGCTCAAAGGCCCGATTGCAGCGATTCTCGATACGGTTATGGTCACGCTGGAAAGGGCCGAGCCGGAATTGGCCGCCGATCTCATCGACAACGGCATACACATATGCGGGGGCGGATCGTTGCTTAAGGGAATGGATACGGCAATAGCGAACGCAACCGGGCTGAAAGTCCAAATAGCCGAAGATCCATTGAGCTGCGTTGCCCGGGGTACCGGCATATACCTGGAGAATCTGGAGCTCTGGAAGGATACGATGGACCGCAGCGAATATGGATCGGAACAATTCGCGGGGCATCGGGGATAAGATGAAATACGATCATGGCCATGAGGAAAAACAGAGTTCCTGAACGAGTTTTATTTATCTCACTTATGCTGACCGGGCTCATTTTCCTTTTTGCTCCGCAGAGACTAACGAGTAAATTCCAGTTTGCTTTTGTGCGTGTTTTCTGCTGGCCTTTGAGCGTCAGCAGGGACATTTCGCTTTCCGCATCCGGATTGATGGCTTCGGCAGAGGGTGCCCCGGCAGACGTTGTCAGCCGTACAAGATACAACAAGCTCCATAACCGTCTCGCAAATGTCACCGAGTGGCTCAAACAGGAACGCCAAAAAGTCGAAACGCTATCCGGGCTGCGCAATCGTCCCGCCTGGAAGGGCGTAAATTTTGTTTTGGCTGGCATAATTACCTCTACTATCGATGGATTGCATAGCGAGCTTATTATCAACCGCGGCAAAGAAGACGGCCTGGCCAAAGATCAATTCGTTCTGGCAAATGAAAGCATCATCGGAACCATATTCAAGGCGGATAATCGAACAGCCCGAGTCCGATTGATAACCGATCCGGCTTCACAAATAGCGATCAAAATAGAAGGATTAAATAAAGACAGAATCCTGCAGGGCACCGGCGACAATTCCGCCAAAGTCAAACTGCTGCCCACAAAATACAGAGTCGAAGTCGGCGAGGTGGTTTATGCCCAGAAAAAGCCCGGATTCCTGAGCACGCCCGTTATCGTAGGAACGGTCGCCCAATGCGAAAGCAACAAAGATAATCCACTGCTCTGGGACATAACCGTCAAACCCGCCTGCGACATTGGGACGCTGACCGACGTGTCTGTAATCGTTATGAATCCGCGATAACAAAGGCATAAGATCGTGAAATTGGCTTTGTTTGGCTTTGTTTTCTTCGAGCCCGAAACCGCTGAAAATCCCATAAACCATTGTTGTTACTGATATTGCATATATTTGCCCTTTCAGAAATTGGCTTTGTTTTTTCAAATCGCACCCTGTCAAACGTTCCTTCGGATCTGTCATTTGGCTCCTATACCTTTTGTTTCGGATTTAGAGCTTAGTGCTTCGGATTTCCGGCCGATGGCCGGCTTTGGTTTTGTTTTTTCAAATAGCCTTTCGACCCCCAGAGCAGGTCTGGGGGCTAACCGAATTGGCTTTGATTGGCTTTGAATTGGGTTTGTTTTCACCAAGTGTCCAATCCGATATATTTCTCGTATTCTCTTGTTGTAAATGGTTTTGCGTTCATTTTGCCCCTTATAAAATTGGGTTTGTTTTTTCAAATTAAGCTCAATTTTTAGTCGTTTTCTTCTCTTTTTCACCTGTTTTTTTCATTAATCCGCCTTTTTTCGACCCGGATTTACCTGGCGCAGCCTCGGGCTTCGCCCTTGGCCGCAACCAAAAAGTTCGTCTAATAGAAAAGTTTCGTAAAATCTTGCAAATACAAAGGTTACGAGTGGCCAAAACAAAAATCGAGCATAAAAAACAACGTTTTGAAAGATTGTATTACCGATTAACCCTGTTGTTTGAGCCACAGAGAAATAATCAATGACAAAGCCTTTTTACTTTTACCTTTTTACTTATTTATGTATTCTACATAAATCTGTTATCTATTATACGAATCTATACGGAAAAAGGCGGGCTAATTCCAGATAAATCTCCGTGAGACGGCGTCCTTTGTTCGTATTGTGTTCCTCGTAAGGAGTCCCAAGGACTGAGTATTGCGTATTGCATGTTTTGGATAATCATTGCCGTAAGGCATCCTGTGGATAAGCATTTTAAGAAAACACGTGGTGTGCATGAATATAGGTTGATTAGGAAAGGTGCTGATAACCACGAAAAAAATATGTTAAGCGTCCCCCGATTAGCCGAAGTGGCTTTGAAACATGGCAATACAAGATGATAAACGGAAAATTTAATACTTGACCCCTTCAACTCCCCTTCATGACCCCTTCAACTCCCCTTCAACTCCCGTGGAGGATAGGGCTCTGCTGGGAAGCAACCCGAGCGCCGCAATGGTCCAGGGGCATAGGCGATGTCCTGTCGGCATCGCCTTCTCCTCTTACTATGCTTCTTGCCTAAAGCGAAAAATCTCAGGGCTCTGGGGACAGAGTCCCCAGAAAATCTATGACTATTGTGCTGCCGGCCGGCTCGTGAACGTCAAAACCGACCGTGTTGCACTTCGCATGTTAATGCGCCTTCCTTACCAAGAGGAAATATTTAATTCAGGAATGCTGTATAGAAGGCAGATTCTCTTATCGATTTCCGTCCGAACTCTATCCTCATCTTCAAAGCCTGAATATTTCGACATGAGTGTATGTACCATATCGATGACTTCCCGAATAATCCCTTTATTATTACAACTCTTGATTGGTATAGGAAATTCACGTATTTTTCCTATGCGGAACGATATCCATCCATCTCCTAAAGAGGGCATATTGTGACATGCCCATTTGCGAAATACACTGCTGTTGAAAATCGCAAGCAGTAAATGCGGATCGATTTCTTTGGTTTGTAGTCGTACTATGAGAACACTACTGCTACACAGAAAATTCTGCTGTTCTAATGTAAAACTTGCACCAGAACTAACTGTGCTGGATATCAGTTTGGGTGATTGTAAATATCTCAGTATTCTGTCAGTTCTGAAACTATACCAAGGCAGATAACGTTTAGTATTTCTGGACTCTAGAACTTCTCGGTAGCTTTGAAGATATTGGTAAGCTCTTGGATATTCTTCCCTCAACACCGGCTCAGGTAAAATCGTTCCATTTTTATCATAGGGACAGATACACATTGTCTGAGGGTCCGGTTCTGCATATCCTTCAAGGTGTCGGCCTCGTAATACAGGCCTGAGAACAGCACGTTCAAATTCAAGAAAGTCATTGGTGAATCTGCTCTTTGCGATGACCGTTTCTTTAGTGAAATCTTCTGTATTTCTTAGCATGAATATGTTGCCAGCACCGGTAGCAATCCCGAAATGAACGTCTATTGGCAGGTCCTTGATTTGGGTACCCGCATGTTCGATTTTATTTATTAATGTTAAATCTGATGATCTGTCCAATGTCCAAGTACCGTGATTATCTGGATGGATATCCACTTTCCGAACTGAAACAGTATCTTCATAGCGATTCATATTCTTCAATCGTCTTCGCAATCCTTCTCTCCCCTTGACAAAAATGTATTTGGTTTGTGTTCTCAATTGTGTTTTCCTAAGAGTGATCAGGGCAATGCGAACGGAAGCATTAGGATACACCCTGTTATCTTCAAATTCCACAATTTCTTCAATACAACATGTGTCTGAGATTAACTCTCTGAGCTTTCTCCCACTAACTGAACGCATAAATGAGTTAGATACACTCATTCCCAACAGACTGTTGTGCTCCATAAGGTCAATTGCTTTTTCAATAAAGAGCATGTATAGATCAAATTGGCCTGAAGCTACCTTGAAATTCTGTTTATAGTCCTCGATTCTTTCTGGATGTTGATTGAACAATTCATGAATGCGGACAAACGGAGGCCCTCCTATAATAATATCAAAAATTTCTGATCCGCTGGAGAATGTTTTTTGACCTATTTCAAGAAAGTCATGGCACAGGACATTATTGCTCAAATCAGGAATCGAAATGTCTGTACTACTGTGTTGGCCTGTATCATGTATTAAACTTGCCTGCCATACAGTGAAGAATAGCAATCTACGTGTCCAGCGAATTGCATTTTCATCTATGTCAGTTCCGTAAATCATTGACTGTAGGAGACTCATTGCTTTTTCTGCAAAACAGGCTTCAGCATGATTTTTGCAGTGCTCTCCCAGTTTTTCTAATACGTAACGATATGATGCAATTAGGAAAGAACCATATCCACATGAGGGATCCAGCACCTTTGTTTTTGAAATTTGCTTGATGTTCTTCCCTATAAAGGCCCGCTCCATTATCTGATACGTTAAATAATCAACAATTGGTGTTGGAGTATAGTAAATTCCTTCATTACGACGGCGGCTGCTTTTGGGTGACTTGATAGGGTTTGCTATGGGGATATCCAAACAAAGTTGGTGAAAGTCTGTCAGGATTGTAACAGGTATCTTTCCATCGTAAAAAGTGCGTGCGGATTCTGGAATGTCTGTTAATGGCTTCACATGATTTTTGAACCAGAATTGTAAAGTTGGAAGCCGAAGGTCTGGCTCAAAAATCTTCTTAAGTAGTTTTAAAGATAATGTCTTTTGAATCTCTGAAGAAATCTCAAGAGAGCTCATACAAGATATGCCGTTGATTATCTCGGCAAAAGATGGTATTCCGTATTCATCATACTGCCTTATAATTTCAAGCAACAGAATGGTTTGAATGAATTCATCAATGGTTCCTTGTATTTCTAAGGATGATCTCAAATCATACTGTCCATCACAATAACACCAGCAGAGATATTCACGCCATTTTTGGAGATACTGGAGATGCTGGTTGACGATCCAACTAGGTGGGGAGAGTTGCGATTCAAGCAAAGGTGGTACAAACGATCTGCAGTTCAATAACGTACTTGTCATGGCAAATTACTCTATAACGATGTTTGATAATGGGTGCGACTTACTTTCTTATAATCAGCATACAATTCACAAAACGCAGTTACAGCGTCCAATTGATGAAGTCATACCCAGGGCGTCGAAAATAGTCTGTTCTTCGAGACAAAGGGCAATTTGCAAGTCCGGCTGTCTTTCTCTGATTGTTTCGATCAGATGTTCATATACTCTTATTCGTAATTGGGTTGGAAAACGCAACCTGCCATCGAGCGACTTCGTTTTTTGCAGTCGAGACGCAATGGGATTATCCGGGCCAAGCTTCTGATTGGTTAGTTGCAGTGCTGTCGAATAGCTGCAAATCTGGCCAAGGGTAATCCTTTCCAATCTGATGTCTGAAAGAAGCAATTCGAGAAAATCAGAATAGATCTGCCGGTAGTTTTCAATCGGTATAATCGGCATCACGACCGCCCGGATTGGAAAACCCGCCTCAGAGCATCTCTTCATGGCCTTGATACGGTTTGAAACCGAAGGTACGTTTGTCTCAAACATCCTGGAGACTTCCGCCGGATTCAGACTCCAGGAGAGTATAGTATGCCCACCATGCTCGAGATCGAGAAGATTCTCGACATTGCCGCACTTTGTGAGAACCACCAGCCTGGCATATTTCTGCCCAGCGAAAAACGGGATCATAATCCTGCTGTAACCTGTCAGGCTATCAAGCGCCAATCCATCCTGAAGTTTGCCTAAGTAAAAAGCTGTCGGCTCAGTAAGTTTGGATGCAGTCTTGCCGATTTGTCCGAGTATCTGGTCGATGTTGAGAAATATCTTTACAGTTGGTGAAAACTTAACACCTGGTGTGCCTGCCAGATAACAATATTTGCAATCATACGGACAGAATCCATAGGGTGAAAAGTGCCAATAATTCGGACATGTATTTCCCTGCTCCTGGCTGAACCGAACTGCACTGCTGTGAACACCAAGCACCAGTGTTTGTTTGCCCTGACGATGCGCTGACAACAGATCACTTTGCTTAAGATCCACCTGGCTGTGTGAAACATCAGACATGTCCAGGACTTTGGCCTGGTGGTAAACGCCACAGATAGCTTTTGCCAGCGACGAATGAATATCGGAGCGGTTCCATCCTTTTGTCAAAATAATCGTTTTAGGCTTGAAATGGTCAGCCGCAACAGGTTCATAACTTGCGCTATCTTCGAATAATTCGGGCATGCTTTTTTTATGTGTTAATAAGCAAAATCCATGCCATGATAGGCGCCTTGCTTGTGAAATTCATAATGCATTATCCTGCAATGAAATATAAACGTTAACCTTACTCGCAACATCTTAGATGAAACTGCCAAAATGGCGGATCAATGAGTTACTGACAGTAAAAAACTTTTCATTCCGGCCCTATAAAAACATTTCACTCTCTCAAAAACCGCCGTAACAGCATAGATAATGGCCATTTTTATGCTATTTGGTTGAATTTAGAGGGCGATTTCGGTACAATGTTGTTAACAATTCAGGGATGAGGAGGGCTTAAAACAAAGCCGCGTATCAGGACGTCTACGAATCCAAATGATCCGATTGTGAGGGGGGTATCCGGTGAGAAGAGGAATCGTCAAAGACTCAAACGATGTTATTTTTAACCTAATTACTCTTATGGTTGTTGCCTGCGTCCTGAGCTTTATCGTCGGAGCGGCTTACACAAAGGCCGGCAGGCCGATAACTCTGCTTAATGCTACAGTAACCAAGACGCATACCGATACTCAACCGCTGACGAATGAATCTGAAGTAAAGACTGAGCATATACAACCCGCTGCTTTAGCTCTGCCTAACAAGCCGGAAGAGGAGCAGGAAAACGAGGCGAAAAGCGAGATTTCTAATGAATGGCGGATCGTGCGAATGCGTGTAACCGGCTATTGCCCCTGCTCGAAATGCTGCGGGGAATATGCAGACGGCATCACAGCCAACGGTCATAAAATCCAGCCCGGCGATACTTTCGTTGCCGCCGACAAGAGATACTCCTTCGGCACTGAAATGGTCATCGAAGGTTACAGCAACGGACAAATCATTAAAGTCCTCGACAGGGGCGGCGCGATCCGTGGAAATAAGCTGGACGCGTTCTTCCATACTCACCAGGAAGCCCTTGAGTGGGGCGTCAGGTATATCGACGTCAAAGTCCGCGATATCTAATGTCGGCAATCACGGCCAGATTTGGTTTTCGAGCCAGTGTTCTGCAAGCAAAGTAAAGTCAGCAAAATCAATCTTATTGTCGTCGTTAAGGTCTGCCGGTGTTAATAGCCTCTGGTCGAAGATTCCCGTGCCGTTAGTAGCGATGTATGCGATTTCCGGCTGAGTGAGGGCATAATCGTAGATGCGGAAGTCGTCGATCAAGCCGTCATAGCCGCCGTACCAGCCGTTGCCGATTTCAAATGAAGTGATTCCTGATATTGGTGAGTATGAGCCGGCGCGACTGTCATAAAGCACGCCGTTGAGAAATATCTGCATCGTCCCGGCTTCGGCGTCCTTTGTAAAGGCCCAATGGTTCCATCGTCCCATCCATTCACTTGCATATCGATGGTCTCCGCTGAGCCGATTATCGAAAGACCAGGGACTGCCGCAATCCCAATTATACTTGCCGGGTCGTCTCCAGCAGCCAAGGTTAATAGCTATCGCGGGATCATCGCCGCCATAGGTATAGTTCGAGCAGCAAAGGGTGTCGGTATGATATGGCGAGTCCGCGCCATTTTGCCAGAAAGCGATAGTGATTTCCGTGCTGATTTTCGAGAACACATAAGCGGCACTGGTTATTTCCACTGCGTCTTTGTAGCCATCGAAGCTTATTGCCCGGCCGTGAGCTTCGCCGGCGCTGTCGTTGGCGTTATTCTCGAACTCGTACCAGGCCACCGGTGCGTTGGGAGCGACCACGGGATAAATATTGTATCCTGTGTCGAGCCAGCTAAATGCCATTTCTTCGAGGTCCTCGAAGTTGACGAGACAATCGCCGTTGAAGTCGGCATCCGGCATGTTTTCTTCCAGGCATCGGGACGAGTACAACCTTATATCATCGAAGTAAACTATGCCGCTGCCGCCACCGTACGGATTGCCTGGGTCTGCATCGAAACCGATCGCGATACTCTCGATATTGCTCAGGTCAATATCCGGCAGGTCTTGAAGTTCGATTCTCCAGGGCAGCCACGTTTCCTTGATGATGTCGTTGGCGTCGCCGAGATATGGCACGACAGTCTCGGAATTTCCATCATTCAAAACAAGATACATCTGAGAAACGGTGTTATATGACCGGCCATAGAAGTACAGCTCTAACGCCTTTGCGCCGGTTGCTGTCCAGTCCTGCGGCGGATTAAACGTCCGCACCGTCTCGGAATATACAGAATTGCGATTATACGAGTATGAGTATCCCATCGACTTCTTGCTGCAATCGTGAGTCTGATCCGTCCAAAGATGAACGCCGTCGTTTTTCCATACATCGTATATCCTGATTTGATTGACATCAGTCGAGGGAAGGGAGTAATACTGCTCGAAATCATCAATAATCAAATGATCGGTTGTCGTGAAGCTCCAGACTCTGCCGGGCCAAACATTTTGGTCGTTGACTTCATCGATCCGCCAATAGTAAGTCGCGCCTAATTCGAGGCCGCCAGGATCGAAAGTATTGGCGTCCTGCGGCTGCGGGGGCTCGCTCACGACACCTGCACCTGAAGCTACGGTTGTAATATCCGTATCAAGGTAGACCTTGTGTTTTCCTGCATATTGTCCAGGCGACCAGCTTAGAACAGCATCTGTCGGCACATTTTTAGCGCCATCGACGGGTATCGGATTGCAGGC
>Ga0268285_1000758_pt1 | contig 17749 bp, 17 predicted proteins | sample saktaG_2_FD_190144 | JGI IMG/M metagenome (GOLD analysis project Ga0268285, IMG submission 190144) | Saline water microbial communities from Sakinaw Lake, British Columbia, Canada - sak_2013_06_06_120m | ecosystem: Environmental > Aquatic > Non-marine Saline and Alkaline > Saline ... | reverse complement strand
TTTTTTCTTTCGTTTTAACAGCGGTGTTGCCAATATAAAGCGGATATTCTCTTCTCATTGTTGCCTTCTTTCGTTTGAAATTAAAAGAAATAATACTGAAACAATGTCAAATATTTTAGAAACAATCATAGATAGCTTCGATCTTTCAGAGATTGTATATAAAAATATTTAATCATGAATTAACCCGAAAATACATAAAAAAAATATAATAACAAGAACCCTCCACAGAGGACACCCCGATACAGTCATTCCCTGTTAAATATTGCCCGCCCTGTGTAATTGCTTTGCACCACTTCGTGGATTACACAGGGCAAGCATTTCACAGGGTAAACTTCCTTACGGGGCAGGCAGAGATCACCAGTCTCCGTTTCACTACGACTCGGCAAGCAGAGGAATTACTATTTTTGATAGGTAATTTTCAATAAAAAGGTATGTCATTCATGAGAAAACGGGAATCCAGTTGGATTTTATATTATAAACCACCCTTCTACGCTCCGCTCCGTCGTGGCAAGCGAAAGACACGAAAAAAAACAATTGTCACTCTGAACTTGCGAAGAGTCTATTAATTGATAACATTACTTACAACCATTGCGAAGGTCTCCTTCGTCAACCATCCGAAAGGTTTCAACTTCAGTCTGGACTTCATAGGCAACGAAGTTGCATGGAGTTCAGTATGAAGACGTTATGGAGGTGTCGCTCTGAACTCCACGTCCCGTTTCTCGGAACTGTGAAGTCCAGTTCTCTTCTCCTTTCTCTCCACGTTCTCCTGTCACGCTGTAATGAAACGAAGCCGGAACGCTCCACACTCAAATATTACCCTTCATCGACTCCATATTCATTTCAAAAAGGGAGTATGGTATGGATTGCATCTCAAACAATCCAGGCTTTCTGTCCAAAAGTACATCCTTTACAAGGTCAATCATTGCATCATGGTAGAGCTTTTTATTGGATTCAGTAATAGAATGAGGATCTTTGTCCAGTGCAAGTTCTATTTGCCAAAGTTTATCCATCTGCTCATTCCCGATAAGAAGATGCTTCCGATAAATGATTTGTACTGCTTTTTTATTGGGATGATAAGCAATGTGGTAATGGTATTCTCGTTTATTTGCTTTGATACTGTCATCAATAAGATATTTATTTTTCTGCAGGTCATTTCGGCGTGAACACCCAAGTATAATTGCAACAACATCACCGATCGTGTGATCTTTGCTGCTGATAATAGTGAACTTATCCTTTTCGAGAATAGGGGAATCCTTTTTCAAATTTTCCATAGCAAGCTGAGCAATCTTATATCCGCCTGCTCCACATAAGCATACATGTCCCAAAAATGAACAAACATCTTCAAAATGCAGCTTGTAAAATGATACACCCGGCTTGAATGAGCCGGTGAATACACCGTGCGGATAGCTCAATATAAGAGGGAGAATTTCATAAATAAAATCATAATTTGAATGCCATTGACTATTTTTATTTTTCATGGAGCGAATGTTTTCAATGAGGAATTATTGAGGCAAGAAATTAATGTTATTCGTACGATTCACACTTAAACTAATTTCATTCAAACTACATTTTGTAATGTCATTTGCTGGCAGTGTTTATTTGCAATTGCAAAACTTGACAAATGTAATGGTAAAAATTTTATGGCACTTCTCAATAAAAAATTACATAAATATCGTTGATTGATCGAAATGAAAAATTTTAGGAGATAGAATGAAAACGACATTGCAAAAAATTGAGGAGATCAACTTTAGGCAGATCAAAATACCAAAGCGAATGATAACTGTGGGTGTGATCATTTTGGCTACGATTGTTTTCCTTGTTACGGGTTTATATACTATAAATCCGGAAGAAGTAGGTGTTATCCAAAGATTTGGAAAATATCATTCAACCACACAACCGGGACTGCATTTCAAGATTCCCTTCGGTGTGGATAAACTAACGAAAGTTAAAGTTAAACATGTATTTAAGGAAGAATTCGGATTTAGAACTTTGGAAGCCGGTGTTCGTACTAAATACTCTACACAAAGTTATAACCAAGAAGCAATTATGCTTACCGGCGATTTGAATATTGCAGATGTTGAATGGATCGTTCAATACAGAATTAAGGATCCCGTAAAATATCTGTTCAATGTTAGGAATGTGGAAGAGACAATGCATGATGTATCAGAATCTGTGGTCCGGGAAGTTGTTGGAGACCGTAGCGTGGATGAGGTTATTGTGCTTAACAGAAAAGAGATCGCTGATGAATCGCAGATAATGCTTCAAGAGCAGCTTGATATTTATAATACGGGCTTGGAGATAGTTACGATCAACCTACAGAATGTAAATCCGCCTAAAGCAGTTCAGCCAGCTTTTAATAATGTGAATTCAGCAAAACAGGAGAAAGAAAGGATCATTAATGAAGCGTGGGAAAGATATAATCAGGTGATCCCGGAAGCTGAAGGAAAATCGAAGAGAACAGTTGAAGAAGCTGAAGGATATGCAGTCAATAGAGTAAACAGAGCAAATGGTGATGCCAATCGCTTTATCCAGATGTACAATGAATATCGTTATTCCAAAACTGTAACTAGGAAAAGACTCTATCTGGAAATGATGGAAAAGGTGCTTCCCAACGTTGAAAAGAAATACATTATTGATGATAAGCTGAACAGTATATTGCCGCTACTAAATCTTGAACAAGGAGGAAAATAAGATGAAGAAATTACACATAATTCTAATTTTGATATCTCTGTTGGTGATTATCGTATTATTCAATGCTTTTTATATTGTAGATGAAAGACAACAGATGATCATCACTCAGTTCGGTAAACCGGTAGGTGAAGCGATTAAAGATGCCGGATTGCACATCAAAGTCCCTTTTATCCAAAAGGTACATTATTTTGATAAAAGGATACTGGAATGGGACGGTGATGCAAAGCAAATACCTACTTCAGATAAGCGATATATCTGGCTCGATACTTTTTCGCGCTGGCAGATCGTCGACCCTTTAAAATTTTATGAAACAACTCGTTATGAAGGCAATGCACACAGTAAACTGGATGACATTATCAGCGGAATAACACGTGATGTTATCAGCTCAAATAGATTATTGGAAATTGTAAAAAGTTCCAATAGAGAAATGACATTTACTTCTGAATATTCAGATAGTAAGTTGGCAGATGTGATCAAAGAAAAGATTATTAATGGTCGTCAGGCAATCGCAGATTCAATCTTTGTGCTATCAAAAGTAAAAGTTGCCGAGTATGGTATCAGATTGATCGATGTTCGTATAAAAAGGTTGAATTATAATCAGGAAGTTCAGTCAAAAGTGTTTGAAAGAATGATCTCAGAAAGAAATAAGATCGCTGAAAAATATCTGTCAGAAGGAAAGGGGGATTCTTCCGAAATATTGGGTAAAACGCAAAGAGAGCTGGATCAAATTCAGTCTGAAGCTTATCAGAAAGCTCAAGAGATCAAAGGTAAAGCAGATGCCCTGGCTATCAATATCTATGCAAATGCATATAATAAAGATCCTGAATTTTATGAATTCCTGAAAACTTTGGAAACGTATGAAAAAACAATTGATAATAAGAATACTATCATCATGACTACTGACAGTGATTACTATAAGTTTCTAAAGAAAATGGAGTAAACGAACAGTAAATATCAAGAAGTACATCGTAAATAAATTCATAGTTTGAATGTGATTGACTTTTGCTTTTCATGGAGCGAATGTTGAGTTGTTATAAAAGGTTGTGCTCAGAAATATGGTAGAAAATTTATTAAATATTTGGAAACCGATGAATCGGTTTAAAGTTCCTATTTTCTTATTAACCACCAACTTAAGTTGGTGGTTAATGGAACAAAAATGAATTAACCGTTTTAACGGTTTCTCAATTTATTAAATTGACCTTTTTAGAGTGGAATCAATGTTTTCAATGATAAATTATTGAGTTAAGAAATTAATATTTTTCGTACAATTCATGCTTGCAATTTTCCTGATTAAAACTATATTTTGTAGTTCGTTATTAGGTATAGTTTATATGCGATTGTTAAACTTGACAAGGGTTTATGGGCACAAATTTTATGGCTCTACTTTATGAAAATATCATAAATATCGTTATATAAACGAAGATATAATTTTTAGGAGACATAATGAAAACGACATTGCCAAAAGTCGATGAAATTGAGCATCGCTGGTATGTGATCAATGCAGAAGATGTTGTGCTTGGCAGATTATCTACCAAGGTAGCAGGACTTCTCAGAGGGAAACATAAACCGACATATACTCCCTTTTTTGATATGGGAGATTTTGTTATTGTTTTGAATGCAGGGAAAGTGAAAGTTACAGGTAAAAAGGAATTTGCAAAGGAATACAAGCGATATTCAGGTTATCCAAGCGGGCAGAGAGTTACTTCTTTCCGGCAGATGCAGGAGAAGAAACCCGAGCATATTTTATATCATTCAGTTAAAGGTATGCTTCCCAAAAACAAGCTTCGCGATAGGATGCTCAAACGTTTGAAAATTTATACCGGTAATACCCACAATCATCAGGCGCAAAAGCCCGAAGAAATTAAAATTTCTTAATTTTAGGAGAAGTATATATGCAATATTTTGATGCAGTTGGCAGACGTAAAAACGCTGTTGCACGTGTTCGTTTATCCAAAGGAACCGGAAAGAGAATCGTTAATAAAAAACCTATGAAGGATTATCTCAGCAGAGAAACCCTTGAGATGATCGTTGAAGAACCTTTCCGGCTTATTGACCAGTCAGAGCGCTTTGACATGAAGGTCAATGTGCGTGGTGGGGGACTTTCCGGACAAGCCGGTGCAATTCGTCTTGGCATAAGCAGAGCTCTTTTGGAATACGATCCGGAATTACGTCCAATTCTGAAAAAAGAAGGACTTCTTACCCGTGATGCACGTGAGAAGGAACGAAGGAAATACGGACTTGCAAAAGCACGTAAGGCATATCAGTATTCAAAGAGATAAAAATATATTCAATCAATTAACTTCAGAGCTGCAAACGGTGTTCGGCAAATTCGAATATATGTAGTGTTGATGAAGTTAAAATAATAAACCGTTGGAGGACACACATGGGTGTCGTTGAAATGAAAAGTCTTCTCGAGGCTGGTGTTCATTTTGGTCATCAAACTCGACGCTGGAATCCCAAGATGAAAAAGTATATCTTCATCAAAAGGAACGGGATTCACATCATCGATCTTAAACAAACCCTTGAAGCTATCAATCAGTCATATTACTTCATTAGAGAACTGGCTTTAAAAGGTAAAAAAATTCTCTTTGTTGGCACGAAAAAGCAGGTCTCAGAAGGCATCCAGAATGCTGCAGAAAAATGTGATGAGTTCTTTGTCAGTCATAGATGGTATGGTGGCACGTTAACAAACCTGAAAACGATCAGGAAGAGCATCTCAAAATTGGATGAATTTGAAAATTTAAATGAGACTGGTGAGATCAATAAATTTACCAAACTCGAAGTGCTCAAAATGCAGAGAAAATATGATAAGATTCTGGGCGCTCTTGGTGGAATTCGTGATATGGAAGAACCGCCGGCAGCATTATTTATTGCCGATATTTTGTATGAAAAAAATGCAGTAAATGAAGCTAAAAATCTTGATATTCCAATCGTTGCTATTGTGGATACAAATGGAGATCCTGATGGTATCGACTACGTGATTCCAGGTAATGACGATGCAATGAAATCTATAAATCTTATTTGTGATCTTATGGCAAATGCTGTCATAGAGGGAAAGAAGATCGCTGCAGAAGGTGGAGATATTTCTGAATATGAGGGCACTGAAAGTACAAAAGAAGCAGAAAAAGAGAAAGAAGAAGTTGTTGAAATTGAAGAAGTAGAAGTCAAAAAAGATGGCGATACTGATCTGCCAGCTGGCGGAGAAGAAACCGAAGTAGTTGAAGAGGTTCAAAAACCCAAAGAAGAAACTTCAAAGATAAAAGAAAAGAAGCATAAAAAAGTTAAAAAAGATCCAGAACCAAAAAAAGATGCTGAAAAAAAGAAAGAAAAACGCTTTGAATGTCCTGAATGTGGAAAAACCTTTTCATCAAAACGCGGCTTAAAGATCCATCTTGGATTGGTTCATCAAAAATAATATACGGAGTTATTATGGAAATTACAGCAAAACAGGTTAAAGAGTTACGAGATAAAACAAATGTTGGTCTGATGGAATGCAAAAAAGCACTAGCTGAAGCAAAAGGAAACATTGATGAAGCAGTGAAGATACTTCGCAAGAAAGGCATTGCAAAAGCTGAGAAGAAGGCAAGTAGAGATTCCAGTGAAGGCATTATTCATGCATATATTCATCCAGGCGCAAAATTAGGTGTGCTGCTTGAACTGAGCTGTGAGACGGATTTCGTGGCGCGAACTGATGACTTTAAGGAAATGGCAAACCAGATCGCAATGCACATTGCTGCGACAAATCCTATAGCAATCTCTGAAGACGATATTGATCCTAAAATTATTGAAGAAGAAAAAGAAATTTATAAAGAGCAAGCTCTTGCTGCCGGTAAACCGGAAAAGATCGTGGATAAGATCGTTGAAGGACGATTAAAAAAATATTATACTGAGAATTGTCTACTCGACCAACCGCTTGTAATGGATGAAGATATCACTATCAAAGAGCTTATTTCCAATGCAGTGTTGAAGTTAGGTGAGAATATAACTATAAAAAGATTTGCCCGTTACCAGATAGGAAGTTAACGTGAAATACAAGAGAATCCTGCTTAAGATCAGCGGAGAGGTGCTACAGGGTCAGAAATCCTTTGGTATAGAAAATGAAGCTGTCACGCGGATTGTCAAAGAGCTGGTTGATCTTCATACAAAAGGTTTGGAAATTGGTATTGTTATTGGCGGAGGTAACTTTTTCCGGGGAGCATCTTCTGCGATCGAAGGTATGAGGCGCCCGGAAGCTGATGCGATCGGTATGCTTGCAACTGTGCAAAATGCAATTGTACTTCATGAAAAATTGCGGGAATACCATGTTCTATCTAAGATATTTACCGCACTACCTGTCGATTCTATAGGTTCTTGCTTTTCTTCTGAAAGTGCTCAGGCAGCACTTCGGGCAGGGAAAGTCGGTCTCTATGCAGGCGGTACAGGAAATCCCTATTTCACTACAGATACAGCAGCAGTTCTGCGAGCTCTTGAAATCGAAGCAGATATCCTGCTCAAAGGAACAAAGGTTGATGGTGTCTACGATAGAGATCCTGTAGAATTTCCCGATGCCACTCTATTCGACAACATATCTTACGCTGATTATATTGAATTAAATCTCAAAATTATGGATCTCACTGCTATTTCACTGGCAAAAAATAATAATTTAAAAATTAAAGTATTCAATATCAAAGAACTTGGAAATATTTCCAAAGCTGTTTTTGAAGATAATTTCGGAAGTATCATCGAGTAGTACATTGAAGGACAGGTTGTAAAACCCGGTATGTAGTATGAATAGTTATGCAACACCGGAGGATAACAAGAGGAGCAAGAGGAGTTAATAATGCAAGAATTAGAGTCGATCTACAAAGACACTCGCGACAAAATGGATAAAACCATTGAAGCGCTTCGAAAAGAGCTCATGAAAATTCGAACCGGTAAAGCTAATATTTCACTTCTTGAAGATATAACAGTTGATTATTATGGACAGCCCTCTCCTCTCAATCATGTGGGAACGATCTCTGTGCCTGAAGCCCGATTGATCCTCATAAATCCATGGGAAAAAAACCTGCTGCAATTTATCGAAAAGGCGATACTTGCTTCTGACCTCGGCATCACACCACAAAATGACGGCAATGTGATCAGACTTGCTTTTCCACCTCTTACTGAGGATAGAAGGAAAGATCTTGGCAGGTTGGTGAAGAAGCATGGAGAAGAGGTAAAGATATCAGTTCGAAATATTCGAAGAACTGCCAACGATGATATCAAAAAACTCGAAAAAGACAGTATCATCTCTGAGGATAATTCCAAAGATGGTCTGGATGAAATTCAGGAAATTACAGACGAATTTGCTAAGAAGATAGACGAAATTGTCGATAATAAAGAGAAAGAAATTATGGAGATTTAAAGTATTATGAGCTTTATTATAACCCCTGATTGTATTAAATGCGGAGCCTGTATAGAAATATGCCCGGAAAAAGCAATAGTCGAAGACGACACACAATACATAATCACCGATGATTGCATAGAGTGCGGACTGTGTCTGAATGAATGCCCTCTCGATGCCATCAAAGCTAACAATATCAAAAAATAGTACTATGAATTTTGAAAATAAGTGCACTATCGAAAGGAGAACAAATGCTATAATCGGACTGGTTGTTTTCCTGTCTGTTTTCATTATCTATTATATCACAAAACCTGTTTCACTTTCATTTTGGGACTGCGGTGAGTATATTTCCTGCAGCTCAATTCTTGGAGTTCCACATCCTCCGGGAAATCCTTTTTATATACTACTCGGGAAATTTTTCACACTACTCCCGATTGGACTTTCACATGCTCAGGCAGTAAGTCTGCTTTCAATTATATTTAGCTGTTTTGCCTCTCTTTTTGTCTATCTCTCTATTGTGAAGCTTGTTGCGATCTGGGAAACTAAGCAGGTCTATGCATATATTGCAGGAATTATTGGTGCGCTCTTTATCGCTTTTTCACAAGAATTCTGGATAAATGCGATCGAAGCGGAGGTATATGGAGGATTATCATTCTTCATTGCACTTATAATATGGCTCACACTCATCTGGACTGAAAAGCAAAAGAACTTCAACCATCAGAATATATTACTGCTCATCGTATATCTATTCTTTCTCGGATTCAGCGTGCATCAAACCACGTTGCAAATCGCACCGGCAGTACTGCTGATCGTAGTTCTTCCATTATTGAAATTTGATAAAAATTTCTATAAGAAACTTGCGATCTTCGTGGTCATAGGACTTGCTCTTTACTATATTTTCTATCTTATAGGAACCGGATTCGGGCAGGGCAGTCTTGGAAAATATATCTTTGCACTTTTTGTAATAGGTGTGCTGATGTATTACCTGCGGGATTATGTACAGCCGAGAGTATGGTTTTTTGCACTGTTGATGGTCATTCTCGGTCTGAGCACACACCTTATTCTTCCGATACGTGCAGCAGCTGATCCTTTCATTAATGAAGGTGATCCGTCCACAATGCAACGATTCATAGATTATATATTCAGAAAGCAATATGGACCTACCAGTTTTACTGTACGGCGTGCTCCTATTTTTATGCAACTCGATTTTCATTTCCTCAGGTATTTCAGCTGGCAATTCTTCGATGCTCAGGTAATCAGCAATTTCCTGAATGTTTCAAAACAGTTTATATATACAATTTTCCAATTCATTGTTGTTACACTTGGTTTGACTGGTTTTTACTATCAATTCAAAAAGAGCAAGCGCTCATTCATTTACCTTGCGTCATTCTTCTTCATGGCAAGCATTGCTATGATACTTGTGATGAATCTCTCATCTGCAGAAGTGCGCGACAGACCGTACTTTTTTATCACTGCTTATATGCTGTGGGCATTTTGGATGGGCATCGGAGCAATGGGAATTGTGCGATATCTGCGTAAAAGATCGAAAATATTGTCTATTATTGCAATTTGTCTTCTTGCAACACTTCCCATTATAAATATGGCTTCTCATTATCATAAAACTGACAGAAGTCAGGAACTGCTATCTCTTGAGTACGGCACCAATTTCTTAAACGGACTTGATAAGAATGCCATCATTTTCACGAACGGTGATAACGATACTTTCCCGCTCTGGTATTCTCAGGCAGTGTATGATCCCAATGCAGAAGAGTATTATCTTGAGGATGATACGCTTCTTTTCAATGAGATCAAAGGATTCTCAATTTCAGATAAGGAAGATATTCCAAGAAGAACTCAAACCAAACTGAATGAGGCATATTTGGCAAAGAAGGACCTTGGTGGCATCCGTAAAGATGTTTCTGTCGCAAATCTTAGTCTTCTAAACACCCCGTGGTATATAAAACAGCTTCGAGATTTTGAAGGCATTGAGATCAATTTATCTGATAAACAGATCGATGCACTTCATCCGATCCAGCTTGCCAACGAAGCAAACTTCCGGGTAGGAGATATCAAGATCACTTTCCCAAAAGCCAAACAACTCTTCGTTAAAGACCAGATGGTTTTGCAGATCATAAAAAATAATTATGGTAAACGCCCTATATACTTTGCGGTCACAGTTGCTGACCGTGTGGATTTCGATGAATATCTTCAGAGCGAAGGTATGGCGGACAGACTGGTTTCAACAAAGGCAAAATATCAGATAAATGCACCTCGACTTAATCATAATATTGAAAATGTGTTTGATTATAAATCCATCTACAATGAAGATCTCTACAAAGACGAGAACATGAATCGTCTTATTAATAATTACGGCGCTGATTTCATGCGCATGTCCACAACTTTCTATCAGAATGGAGATTACGAAAATGCAGTAATATATCTCAAAAAGGCAATGAATTTTGTACATGAGAAGGACAAATACCTGCCGAGTCTTGCAAATCTCTATTACGAAATGGGACTCTATGATAGTGCCTTGAGCGTGATCGAACCCCTTGTAAAAAAGAAACCTGAAGATGCTCAGCTCATATATCTTGAAGTAGAATTTCTTGTAAAAAATGGGGATATTGCAACTGCTCTCAATACTCTTGAGGACTTCATTATGAAACATACAGACCAGCACTATTTCCTCAACCGATACGTGAACATTGTAAGAAGTAATTCCGACTATGCTGAAAGAGCAGTTGTCTATATGGATGAACTGATCAAACAGAATCCGAAAAATAAATCCTTCCAGCAGTTTAAGATACAGATTGAAGATATTAACAAGAAGTAATAAGGATTGAATGAATAGGGGGAGTGTTAACTTAACTAAGTCTGCAAAAGCACATAGTGCTTGAATTCAGTGTTTATTGGTTAAATCTTAAAAAAATAAAAAATAGTTTAGTAAAGAATAACATACTTTTAAAAGAGGTTACATTAGCCATTCCGAATAAAATGAATTCTTTAAATACGATATCATTAGTTCATTTTGATTTTTAATAATTTAAACACGATATATATTGTAATAATATACAAAATTTTCTAATTCACATAAATCCAAAAATGGTATAATATTACATCTGGAGCTTTAAAGCGTGGATGATTGGAAATAAGTTTACCAATTGATTTAAAACTGATTTTTTTTAGTTGTTCAGATTCTTCCCATTGTGCATCTAATACCCATTGATTGACTTTAGAGAACCAATATTCAAAATCGTTTTCTTTTATATAAGCAATCATACCATTTTCAGGGATTGGATTATCGTAATTATCAACTCCGTGAAACCCATCTCTAAATCGTTGTATGCCAGCACCTTTCCCAAATACGTATTCATACTCATTTCTTGGTTTTGTTCTTGTTCCTTTTGGCGTAGGTAATAATTTAGCTTCAATTGTAAAAATTATGTTTGATCCATAATATATTGCTATATCAGTTGAATGAGTTCCCTTTTGGGCATTTCCAGGAAGGAAACAATATTTTTTCAATTTTGATTTATAAATCATGAATACACAAAGGGCAGTAGTATGCTGATTTTCATTCCTTTTCTTTTCCAAAATATTAACAAACTCTTGTGATTGCGTAAAATCGGGTAGTGCTTCTTCAATGAACTCAATTAGTTCGATAATTACTTTAGTAGAACTTCCTTTTTCAATTTCTCGAAATTCATCTTGTATAGTAATTGCAGACATGTTAATTAGCGTCCTGCTTCTTTCAAATCTGTGAATGTATCATCAGCATCACGTAATGCAATTGAATTCAACCAATATCGTATAGCATGTGGTTTGATCAAAAAGACGTAATCATAACCATTTATATGTTTATAGATTCTACAGACTCTTGTGAATATTGCTCCCCGATTAGAAGTGTTATCGTAAACCAAGGATTTAAGAACATCATCCAATTCATTGTCCTTAAATAGTCGAAAAGATAATCCGCTATCTTTTCCAAATCCCAACTGAAGGATTGTAAATGACTTAGTTTGAAAAAACTTACCACACTGCCAGGATTTCCCTTTTTTGGCATAAATTGGGTTTAATGTATCGCAATAAACCTGTCCGAACTTTTCAAGTTGCTTTTTGTTCGCTTTTTCTTGAAGTTTTCTACCTTGTCCTTTTTCGTTGAATGCTTTACCTAAATGAATGTAGTATTCCAAAACATCATCCTGCAAGATGCTTTCTGTTTCGGAAAGTTCAAAGTATTCTTTGTTATCTGGAGAATAAGGCATAGATAATATTTCAGACTTATTAACATCTGTTTCTTTTAAAACCAAAGCACTGCTACTAACTGCTAGGACATAAAGCTGGCTATTCAACTGATTAATAGTTTTATTTTGCCGTATAAAATAAAATACATCTTTCAACGTGCTCTCATCTTTTTGCGGTACACTAATACCAATAAAATCTCTATTATAATATAAATATTCTTTTTGGGTAAAATTATTATCTTTTGGAATAAAACAAACAGGAAGATTATCTTTACCTATAACTTGATCTATGATCATAAACGGAGGGGTATACATAAAGTCATCTTTTAGGTTATTTGAATGAATATCTATATTTTTATCAATTTCAGGTTCGTCACTTTCTGTGATGTCTATAATTCTATCCTGATTTAATGCCACTAATTCAGAGCCCCCTTCAAAACCTCTAATTTCTTTCCAGTTATCTTTTGAATAAATAAAATCCTTCAACGTAGGTAACAAACTAAATCGATAAATAAATTGAAATAATCTACCACCACCCAATAAATTTGTTTTCCAAATGAATTGTTTTTTTTCGTCCATAACCCAATCGTATGGTACAAAATGAAGGTCATAGTGGTCTATTTCAAAAGCGAGTTTTTTTTCTGTAGCAATCATTCGTTTGACAACGGTGTGTTCTATTTTTTGTCCTTCACTTTCTATAGATTTTGCTAAAACTGTGCAAACGGGTGTATCAACACTGCCAAATAGCTCCCGTCGCAAATGCGTAAAATCATAGATTTTCTCAATAGTGTATTTTGTAAAAATACGATTTCTATATTTTTGGGTAGATATGGCGTTATTATAAAGCAATACATTGGAAGGAATAATCATGCATGTTTGTTTTCCAAAGAACATCGCTCCTTCAAAAAATTTGAGAGCAAAATTATTATTAGGAATATCTTTATTTTTTATACCAAATTGCTGAATTTGGCTATCGGAAACTGCTTCTTTTTTTGTTATTCCCGGCTTTGGATTGAATGGAGGATTCCCAATTACCAGATCAAATATTTTATTTTTACTCTCTATTGCCCATTCAAAGAAATCTATAGTTTTAATGTTGTCTTGCAAACTATTTAATTTCAATTTATTCCAGATTTCTTTGGGTTCGAGTTTATCCAACAACGCAATCGTCAGACTAAAAATGCTAATTAGCATAGCAGTACTGTTAATATCTACACCAAAAATATTACGTTCTAAAATTTCCTGGCAAATCATTTTGTCAGGAAATGCAATTTTCTGTGTGTTTTTATAATGCTTAACTGACCACCATTGCAACATCCTTTTGTAGGCAGCCACGAGAAAAACACCCGAACCACAACTTGGATCAAGTACTTTGAATTGTTCTTGAGAAAAGTATGACTCCGCTTTATCTAAAGGCATGACCTCATCTATTAGAAAATTCACTAAAAATGGAGGTGTATAAACAACGCCTTTTTCTTTTGGTAAAAAGCGTTCATAAATAGCACTAATGAGTTCTACCGGCAAATAATTAAAACTATATTGCTCCCAAAGAAAATATTGTTCTTTGACGGGATCAAGAGTTGCTTTTAGAAAATAAGCGACTGAACTCAAATCGGTTTGTTCTATTTGCTGTTTTTCTTTGTCTGAAAAATTATCAAATATGTGTCCATTAAATTCACTTGCTAATTTCTGCAAAATGGATATGCACAATCCATTTTCCAAGGCTTCTGCAAAACTTTTTACATTATGCTCTTTATAAATTTTTCTTAAAGTATGTTTTCCATTATCATCTTTTTTTTCTTCCAAAAATTTTATTAAGATACAGATAATTAATAGCTTATCAATTACTTCCGGTGAAAGGTCGTTTTGCTTATCGTGCAAATGTTTACGAACAGCCATTAAGTATTCAAGCAATTGATGAAAGGGTGTATTGCCCTCTTCAAGTCTATTGTCAAAAAATTGTGTTTTGTTGTTATCATAAAAGTCTTCTTGTTCCCAAAAAGTTCCTTTACCAAACACTATAGCTGAAAAACGTTGATCATTAAATTTATTTAAAGCTTCACTTACTAAAATCAGACTATCTAAATTTAATATTTGATTATCCTGATCTTCTACCTTGGCAGATTTACGGGCATTTACAATATCGATTGTTGTCTTAGAAACAATAAAATATACATCAACATCACCTGCACTCCAAATTTTGGCGTGTAATTTTTTATGTTTTTCACTATTTATTTGAAACTCATCTATTTCATTATAAATATAAAGCACTGGCTTGGAATCTGTTATTTTATCATTTTCGTATTTTCTGCGAAATAAAACAGCAGTTACCTCAAGTTTTTTGGCTTTATCCTGAATGTGGTACTGCTCACTAATGTGTTTTGCTTCTTCAGGTTTACTACAGAAGACAAGTCCATTGTTAGAAGTAATGTGTATTTTTTTTAAAGCTTTATCTAAATTATTCATAATTATATTAAGGTATAAATATTCATCTCATACATTTTTCAATTAAAATAATATCCTAAAAAATATAATTCAACTCGCTTCAAATACAAATTACACCATAGATCAATTAAAAGTTTCTTTCCTGTCATAACAAAATTTAGACCATATATTATTTGAAGTATCAAAACTTTTAATTGATTTCTTAAAAGTATTGTCAAATTTTTTATAATAAATTGCCATAAATATTGACGTAAAACCCAGTTGAAAATAACTGGGTTTTCAATTAATAAGAAGCAATAATGATAAAAAAAGTTTTAAAAAAGATTTTCGGGACTCAGTTCGAGCGGGAAGTGAAGAAAATTCAACCCGTTGTGGGTGAGATAAATCGCATATATGAAGGAGGTTTAGAAAGAAAACGAAAACTGGAAACCTTTTGATGAAATAGATCGGGAGGTAATGCAATGATGACAATACTCGAATGATTTTTTATATTAAAAATCTTAAATTTCGCTTTCAAATTTCTCATTAGAAAATCTACTTAGAATGCGGCCTAACGGAAAAGCTCACCTGCAGAAACGCAAATGCTGATAAACTATAAACTGCCAAATTAACTTTTTAATGCTGTCTTATCTGATAAATTTTAAACCCCACTGCGTTTCTGTCAGGTAAAGCGGGGGTTAGGTTGCATTGAATCTAATATTAAATTAATTATTATTATCAATACTATTATCACCTTGTTCAAGTGCTTCTCTTCTTTTAACTTCAATTTGAATTTCATTAAATATTGAATTATATATTTCAGTATCCAATATCTGTTTTACATTTTGCTTACCAGAACCGCTCCATTTAGATGATTGTCCATATTTAGCCTCTTGCATATTTATTCTAACTTCTGATTTTGATTCATTTACTTTATTAACCATAATTGATACATCTATTTCACTGCCTTTATCTGCAACATATCCAAAGAATAGGGCTTGAGCAAATTGTGATCCAAAAGCTGTTTCTCTATCTATTGTTGAATGTATTAAACCAGTATTCATATCTGTATTCTTTATAATGTAACCTTGATCTTGGAGCACAGTTAATATTGATCTAAAGATATTATCATATCCACCTTCAATTATTCTGGTTGTAATGGCTCTTTTTTGCATCGGTGATAATTTTGGCGCAGTTGCACAACCTGATAATAAAAAAATGATAAAAAGTAATAATATAATTAATTTTTGTTTTTTATTCATTATAGCTTTCCTTTTTTAAATTAAAATGATGCTGAAATTATACTATAGTCTTTAACAACATCATTATCACCAAAAATGATAATTAAGTCAAAAGATTTTGTAGTTGATGTAGATAAAGCACGACTACCACCAAATAATATTAAGGTGCCACCATCTGCACCAGTTGCAGTTTCAAATGACATCCTATTATAGTTCCAAACCTCATTATCACTCTTATTTTTGGTTACGATATTTGGTGAACCAAAAATCTCTAAGATCTCTGCTTGTGTTGTTTCTCCTTTAATAATTTTTGACTTTACTGTTCCTATTGTTAAATTACTTCTTTGAGTTGATTCAACCTGACGAGGATATGTAGCACAACCAACAAGAAAAATACAGACAAGTATTACAAGAATAAATGATTTAGTCTTCATTTCTATTACTCCTTATTTTACAATTTTGTTATTATACATTGTTGATATGCAACCTAACGCTAGGGTTAACTTGCAAAACCGCTACACAGAAAATGATACAACGAAAAGACCTTTAAATTTTGCACTTAACTCGATTTGAAACACGGCGGTTTGGTCAGGTTGATTTTTTTGTTATACAGCCACTTTGCAATTAATTTTTCCAGATAATTATAAATTTTTGAATATACTTCGAATCATTAAATAATGAAATTTCTTTAGACGAACTATATTCAAATGTATAATGATATAAATCACCTTTTAATGAATATAAAAATGAATTATCAAATTTTGACCATTCAAAATTTGTAATTTTTTCTGGTAGAGTTGTACTTTTATTTAAAGAATCAATAGTCGAAATAACTGTAATGTATGTTTGTTTTATTTCAAATGCAAAAACTGTTCTTTCAGGTAGTAATACAGCAGTTTTAGAAGGATGCCATTTAATTTGGTCAATGATTGGTGACCCTTTAAATGTATGGTTGATAGTATTAATTACTTTAAAAGATTCATTTTCTACTAAGTTAATAGGATAAGGTTTTTTAAATCCAAATGAATATGGGGCCGTTAAGAATATATTGTTGTTCGGAGACATTGATATAACATTATTATTATAGATTTTTTCTTGTTTTAAACTATCTAAATCAAGCATAAACATCCCAATCATCCCTATAGAAGACCCAAGGTATACTTTATTAGCATCTTCTGACCAACCTATAAATTTTTTATAAACACGAGGTGATATTCTAAATTTAGTCCAATAAGTATCAGTTTTTTTATATATTTCAAAGCTTGGATATTCATAACATTTCATTTGTATTGCAACTAATCCACTATTTGGAGAAAAATAATGCCTTCCATAAATACAACCACCTTTTTCATGACCAGCATAACTTGCAATTGTCTCAATAATAAAGGTTTTATCAATTTGAATTGAGCGAACATTTGAATAAACCCAATAATCAGAGGAATGAACTTCAGTAAAAAAGATATTATTTGAAAATTTATCGTATGATAGTGATGTGATTTTCCATAATGACGGTAGGTGATAAATTAATTTTGGTTTTTTATCTTCTTTATAAATCCACAAACCAGTACTATCAGAGATGATAATTGATTCGATTTCATTTATAATATCAACACTATATAAAGAAAAAAATGGAATAAAGAAAAAAATAATTATAAAATATATTTTATGAGTTTACTATAAAAACCCTTGAAATATAATTGAGTAATTACTTTACACATAATTACCAACAGACATTAGTGTGTTCATAGAAGTAATAATTATTAAGGAAATAATTATGTTTAAAACTA
>Ga0268285_1000757_pt1 | contig 17757 bp, 14 predicted proteins | sample saktaG_2_FD_190144 | JGI IMG/M metagenome (GOLD analysis project Ga0268285, IMG submission 190144) | Saline water microbial communities from Sakinaw Lake, British Columbia, Canada - sak_2013_06_06_120m | ecosystem: Environmental > Aquatic > Non-marine Saline and Alkaline > Saline ... | reverse complement strand
CATCGAGAGCAACGATCTCCCTTTCTATACGATCCTTCACAAATAATATTGATTAAGTTTTTGTATTTATAATTATCTGCCCGTCGACCATTCTGGCAAATCGCAACACTTTATTGAGCATGTTCCTGAGGTTCGTTGTCTCATTATTATACCTAAAAATCGGGAAAGATTTATGCTATCTCATTCGCGATGGATGGAAAGATCGGCTATCTTCCAATGGGCTGACGATAGAACTTCGCGGGGCTTGATCTGCCCTGAATTCGGCGTTTATAGGGGTCATAGCCCCGTATCTTCGGTCTTTTTCCGCACCTTTAAATAGAAGGAAGAGTTAGGAACTGCCCTCTGGTAAGAATCTCGAATCCCGAACGAACTTCTGATATAATTTTGGCCAAATGAGCCGAAGGTGTTAATAATGTTCGGGCCCTTGCTAGACAGGTTGAAGATCGTACTATATGGGGGTATAACAAGTTTGTCGCGCCTTTTGCTTTGCCCTTGTTTCATCGGGGGGATTCGTCTTTGAGTCGGAGGGTTAACGGACATAAAACGCAGCAGATAACGCTGGAAGGTGTCTCCCTATCGGAGATGCCGATGGTCAGGACCACCGACGGCCACCTGATGAGGTGGAACAAGGAGGCCGTGATGAACCAGCTCCTCAGGGAGACGAAGCTCTCAGAGCAGTTCTATCGGATCCCCGGCATCTCCGAGGAGGAAGCAAGGGAGATCGCCCGGGAGGTGGAGCGCCGGATCAGGTGGATGGACGTCAAGTTCCTCTCCGGCCCTCTGGTGAGGGAGATCGTGAACGTGATCCTCCTTGAAAGACACCACCTGGAGTGGAGGAACATCTGCACGAGAGCCGGAACCCCGGTCTACGACGCCCACCTCATCGACGTCGGCTCGGGCTTTGAGGCCCACGAGAACGCGAACCTCCAGGAGAACGCCGAGACGAGCCACAAGAAGAAGGCCGACAAGATCTCAAAAGAGCAGTACCTACTCCTCATCCCGCCCTACCTCTCAGACCACCACCTGGCGGGAGACCTCCACATCCACGACCTGGAGTACTTCGGCACCCGCCCGTTCTGCCAGGACTGGGACCTTCGCTACTTCTTCTACTATGGCCTCATGCCCGACGGCTCGGGGACCAAGGCGAGCGTCGCAGGCCCCGCAAAGAAGCCGGAGGTCGCGATGCTTCACGCCGTAAAGGCCCTCGCCTCGGCCCAGACCAACTTCGCCGGAGGCCAGGGGTTCTACAACTTCCTCACCTTCCTCGCACCATACCTCGAGGGGCTCGATTACGATGGAATCTGCCAGCTGATGCAGATGTTCGTCTACGAGATGACCCAGATGATGGTGGCTCGAGGCGGCCAGGTCGTCTTCTCCTCGGTCCAGCTCAGCCCCGGAGTCCCGAAGCTCTGGCAGGACAAGCCAGTCGTCTACAAGGGCAAGGTCTGGGACGGCGTCGGGGCCCCCCTCAAGACCTACGGCGAGTTCGAAAAGGAGGTTCGTCTCGGCTTCAAGGCGCTGATGGAGGTTATGCTGGAAGGCGACTACTGGGGCAAGCCCTTCAACTTCCCCAAGCCCGAGATCTCGATCGAGCCCGACTTCATGACCGAAGGCGAGGAGTTCAACGCTGCCCATCCGGACCTTCCGACCTACAAGGATCTCTACCTTCTCACTTTCAAGCTCGCCTCCAAGTTCGGCACCCCTTACTACGACAACCAGCTTCCTGCCTACAGGGGCGCTGGCAAGGGGATAAGCTGCTATCAATGCTGTGCGTACCAGTTCTCTGCGACCTTCGAGAGCGACGCAGACTTCGATGATAAGCTCTACTTCAAAGATGGCATGCACTTCTCCATGGGATCGTGGCAGGTCGTCTCCCTCAACTGCCCGAGGGCCGCCTACCTGGCCCGCGGCGACGACGAACTCCTCTTCGAGTACCTCAGAGGGCTGATGGACACCGCCGTCGACATATTCAAGGTCAAGCGCGAATGGATGAACCAGGTGGTCAAGAACCACAGAATGCCCTTCGCAACCCAGAGGCCGAAAGATCCCCAGACCGGCAAGAAGGGGACTGTGGCCGTGGACCTGGAGGGGCTCGTCTACACCATCGGCGTCGTCGGTGTGAACGAGATGGTCCAGTTCCACACGGGATCTCAGATGCACGAGTCTAAAGAGGCCTGGAAGCTGGCGGTTAGGGCGATGACCGAGATGGAGATCTACGCGAAAGATCTCAGCCAGCGCCACGGCATGACCATAGCCCTCGCCAGAACCCCGGCGGAGACGGTGGTCCAGAGATTCGCGGTATCCGACCTACTTCACGAGGAGTTCAGAGACTGCGCCATGAAAGTCGTCAAGGGCGATCTAGAGACCGCCATGACCAGGATCCAAACTACCCGGGACCTTCCCGTCTACTACACCAACGGGACCCACGTGCCGTCATCCCTGGACGTCTCGATCTTCGAGAGGGCGAAGCTCGAGCACATCTTCTTCCCGATCGTGGACGGTGGGAACATATTCCACATCTTCCTGGGGGAGTCGGCCCCTGATCCCGAGGGGCTGATGGACTTCGCCATGAACCTCGCGAGAAGCACCCAGATAGGCTACTTCGCCTTCACTAGAGACATGACCGTCTGCCTCAGCTGCTTTCACGTTGCACCAGGCCTGAAGGAGGAGTGTCCGCGGTGCAAGTCCGACCACCTGGAGTACCTCTCCAGGGTGACCGGCTACCTTCAGTCGGTGAGCGGATGGAACGAGGCCAAAAAGCAGGAGCTTAAGGACAGGAACAGGTACTCGGACCTGAGCTGATCCAACGCCATCGGCCAGGATTGTGCTCTCCCCGCCCGGAGAGCACATTTTCGATTCTTTTTTTTACCCAGAAGCCCTTAACGAAAGTTATATATCGTATATCCCGGACTGTAAATTTGCCAACTTAGGCAACTTTGGAGGAATTTGTAATGCCGGCAGTAGTCAACAGAGATGAGTGTGTAAGTTGCGGAACCTGTGTCGAGGAGTGCCCCGAAGACGCAATCACCTTGGACGAAGAAGAAATAGCAGTGGTGGACGCCGACAAGTGCACCGAGTGCGGCACCTGCGTCGAGGCATGTCCCTCGGAGGCCATCACCCTCGAGTGAATTCATTTCTTTCAATATTTTTCGCAGGTTGCTGCAGAGTTACCTTCTCGTCTCCTGCGACGATCGGCACCGCCTCTTCATTCCCTTCTCTTCGATTGAGCCGATTGCTCCAAGCCGATTGTTCCGCAGTCGATCGATTTTGGCCTGCCGCACGCGTATCTGATTGACGAAAGCTATTTATCGGGACCCGCAGGTTTGTAACCCTGACGATTCCAGCAGCTTTGGAGGAGTTCGCGATGGCGGCGGCGGTAGACAAAGGGGAATGTATAACCTGCGAAGCCTGCGTCGACGAGCGCTCTCAGGAGGCGATCGCCATGGGCGACGACGGGATCGCATTCATAGACGCCGACAAGTGGACTGAATGCTGCAGTTGCATCGAGGTCTGTCCCTCCGAGGCGATGAGCCCAGAGGGCTGAAATGCTTAATAATTCGTAATTTTCGGGGTGTTTTATGAGATTTGAAAGGGGGCTCGTGGCGGCCCTGATACTTCTTCTGATATTTTCAGGTCAGATCGCTTATATGCTGACGGAATGGCGCTGGTTCCAGTATCTTGGATACTCCAGCGTCTACGAGACGATGATCGCCGCGAGGATCGCCCTCTTCTTGGGGTCGGCTCTCGCCTTCGGGGCGGTGAGCCTGGCCAACCTGAGGTTGATCGGTGAGAGGCCTCGATATCTCTCCTGGATCGTGGTTTTGGTATCGATATTCTTTGGCCTTGTCGTGCAGTTTGGCTGGGAGAGGGTCCTATTGGCCCTTAACGCCCAGACCTTCACGGTGAACGACCCCCTCTTCGGGATGGACCTCGGGTTCTACGTCTTCACCCTGCCGCTGCTTTGGGCACTCTGGTATGCGATCTTTTTCGCGATCCTGATCAACCTGGCCATCACCGTCGGAGCCTACCTGTTCCTCCAGGCCGATCTGCTCATCTTCGGCCCGGAGGTGAGAGATTACGCCAAGATCGCGAAGTCGATTCCCGGGAGGGCCCTGGCCCATTTGAGCGCTCTCTTTGGAATCCTTGCGCTCCTATTCTCTTTCCGGTACCTGCTGGACCGGTACGAGCTTCTCTACTCGGCGACGGGGGTCGTCTACGGCGCGGGTTACGCCGACGTCCACGCCCGCCTCCCCTTCCTCTACGTCCACGCTGGCGCCGCGCTCCTCGTGGCCCTCCTCCTCTTCGCCTTCGCGGCGGGCAAGAGGTCGGCCCGGGTTCCCCTAATCATCGGCGTCATCGTCGTCGCGACCGCGGGGCTCGGGGTGATATACCCAGCCGTGGTCCAGCAGTACAGCGTCGCCCCGAACGAGATCGTGATGGAATTGCCCTTCATCGCCACCAACATCAACTACACCCTCCTCGCCTACGGCCTGGACCGGGCAGACGAGCGCCCCTTCTTGGTGGACTACAACTTGACCGGCGAGGACCTCAGGTCCAACAGTGGGACCGTGGAGAACATCAGGCTCTGGGACTGGCGTCCCCTCCTCAGCACCTACAAGCAGCTTCAGGAGATCAGGCTCTACTACGAGTTCTTCGACGTCGACGTGGACCGTTACTCAATCGATGGCGAGAATAGGCAGGTGATGCTCTCGGCAAGAGAGCTGTCCCAGGAGGATCTTCCTGACCAGGCCAAGACCTGGCAGAACATCCACCTCTTCTACACCCACGGCTACGGGATCTGCATGAGCCCCGCCAACGTCGTGACCCTCGAGGGCCTTCCCGAGTTCTACGTCAAGAACCTCCCTCCAGACTCGGCCTTGGGGGAGATGGTACGGCCTGAGATCTACTACGGAGAGGGCCGGAAGGACTACGTCGTCGTGAATACGGGCCTTGAGGAGTTCGACTACCCCCTGGGGGACGAGAACGTCTACGCCACCTACAACGGCACGGGGGGCATCGAGCTAGATCCCCTGATGAGGCTTCTTATGACATACAGGCTCGCAAGCCTCAAGATCCTCCTCAGCGACGACGTGACGGCCGACAGCAGGGCGATGATTTATAGAAACGTCATCGAGCGGGCCAACACCCTGGCACCCTTCCTCGCCTACGACCAGGACCCCTACATCGTCTTTGCAGATGGTGGGCTCTACTGGATCGTGGACGCCTACACCCTCACCGACCGCTACCCATACTCCGAGCCCTCGGGAGGGTTCAACTACATCAGAAACTCGGTCAAGGTCGTGATCGACGCCTACAACGGAACCGTCCGGTACTACGTCGTCGAGGAGGAGCCGCTCGTCCGGGCCTACGAGTCGATCTTCCCGGACCTCTTCCAACCCATCGACTCGATGCCCGAAGAGCTCCAGGCACACCTCAGGTACCCCGTCGACTTATTCAAGGTCCAGGCCGGGATCTACAGAAACTACCACATGAGAGATCCTCAGGTCTTCTACAACCGGGAGGACGCATGGGACATCCCGACGGAGGTATACGAGGGAAATAGACAGACCGTCGAGCCCTACTACGTCATCATGAAGACCCCCGGAACCGATAAGGGCGAGGAGTTCATGCTGATCCAGCCATTCACGCCCCGGTCCAAAAACAACATGATCGCCTGGATGTGCGCAAAGTCCGACCAGCCCGATTACGGCGACCTCGTCGTCTTCAAGTTCCCCAAAGACCAGCTGATCTATGGGCCGATGCAGATCGAGGCGAGGATCGACCAGGATACCGATATCTCCGAACAGCTGACCCTCTGGAGCCAGAAGGGAAGCAGCGTCATCAGGGGCAACCTCCTCGTCATACCGATCGAGAAGAGCCTCCTTTACGTTGAGCCCCTGTACCTGAGGGCCGAGAACAGCGAGCTTCCCGAGCTGAAACGGGTGATAGTCGCCTACGACGGCAAGGTGGCGATGGAGGAGACTCTCGAGGAGGCCCTGGCGATGATATTCGAGTTCGCGCCCGAGGCGGCCCCCAGGGCGGCCGCCGCCGGGGAGAGGGAAGATCTGAGCACGGCGGAGCTGATCGGCGAGGCGGGAACTTTATACAGGTCCGCCCAGGAAGAGCTCCGGACCGGGAACTGGTCGGGCTACGGCGAGGAGATCGACCGGCTCGGCGATGTCATAAGGGCTCTGGAGGAGAGGACGGGGACCTAGATCCCGCTGGCGGAAAGGAATCTTATCCCAAAAAAATCGGGCGGCTTTTGGGGTCGAGCCGCTCGATGCCCACAGTGTGTCGGACTTCATCGATCCGGCTTCGTCGATCCGGGACGCTTTTAGCGTCTCGAATAGAAAAAACCCGTTCTTCAGGTTCTGCCGGGCTCGCCCTCGCAGATCCTGATCGTCAGATCTTCGTCCTCGTCTGTCGGGGCGGAGGCCTGGTGGTCTGATATTACGTCGTAAAACCGGTCCCATTCGAGGGTGGTGGAGACGCAGCCGTTGGTCAGAAGGGGGACGCCTATCGCCGGGATGTCATAGCCGTGGCAGAGGTCGACGCCCTCCTTGATCTCCATATCGCAGCCGACGCCGACGATCGCCCGAGGATGGTACTTTTTGATCATCCTCTTTATGACGCTGGACCCCGGAGCCACGAAGAACCTGTACCCCAGTCCTTCGGCGAAGACCTTGGCGGGCCCGACCTTGCACCTGCCGCAGTTGACACACCGAAGGCCCTCTGGGGTGAGCTTGGCCGGGCAGTCGACGCTTCGGAGGCACTGGGGCAGGAAGATCGCCCGCTCATCCATCGGAACCGCTTCGAACTTCTCGGTGTTGATGTAGTTTCGCAGGAGGATCCCCACCTCGTCGACGATGGCGTCGTCGGCCCGCAAGGTCCTGAAGATGCTCTTTATCATGCTCTCGAGAAAACAGACGAAGATCAGCATGATCCTGGCCATGAAGAAGTGGCCGGTCTTGAAGGAGTAGGCGATGAGGGCCGCGCCGAGGACCGCAGACATCAGAACGGCCGCGGCCAGGACGAAGACCGCCTTTCCCAAGAGGTAGAAGAAAGGGTCCATCAACGGGGGGAGCATGATCCAAGATGGAGACGAAGTATATATAAGGGCAGCACGTCGGCGATCATCCGGAATTTCCGCGTCCGGATTTCGAGATTTCCATATCCGAATATCGGGCGGGTGTTCAAGGATTGTGAGTTGATCCTGATGTCGTAGAAGAATATCAGCATCCAGGACCGAGATGGAACCCGCAGGAAGGTTTATAGAGATCCAGGTGAAAGGGAATCGATCCCGAAGGCCGCAAGCTTTTTATCGCATGGTACGCTGGGATGCTTACCTTCGCCTTTATCTAACTTAGGATTATAATGAGGATTTGATATGGCCAGAATGCACACCAGAAGAAAGGGGTCCTCGAGATCAAGGCCGCCTTTCAGATCAACGCCACCCGAGTGGTGCGACATGAACAAAGAGGAGCTGGAAAAGCACGTGACCAGGCTCTACGGAAACGGCATCTCACCCACCATGATAGGGCTTACCCTCCGAGACCAGTACGGGGTGCCCAGCGTCAAGCCGATCCTGGGAACCAAGCTCACCAGGTACCTTAGGGAGAATGCCGAGGTGCCGGAGATCCCCGAGGATCTCGCGAACCTCATGCGAAAGGCGATCGGCATGAGAAAGCACCTGGCGAGCAACAAGAAGGACATCCACAACAGAAGGTGGCTCCAGCTCACCGAGAACAAGATCAGACGTCTTGCAAAGTACTACCGCGGTACTGGACGGCTGCCTCAGAACTGGCAGTACAAACCAGAGACCGCTGAGATGCTCATTACATGAAACGGCTGGAGAAGCTGGCAAAGTCCGCGGCCGGCTCCCTCTTGCAGTGTGAGAGTGTCAGGGTAATATCCCACAACGATGCCGACGGGATAACCTCCGCAGGCCTGATCTGCAGCGCCCTGAAGAGAGCCAGGATCCCCTTTCAGGCCACCCTGGTCAGCAGGCTCGACCAGTCGCTCGTCGACTCCATCGAGCCGCCGGTGGTCTTCTGCGACATGGGCAGCGGAAAGCCTCATCTGATATCGCGGATTGATGGCGAGGTCTTCGTCTTCGACCACCACACTCCGGTGGGAACGCTCGACTGCGTCCACGTAAACCCTCACCTCGCGGGCGTGGACGGGGCGTTCGAGCTATCCGCCTCGGGGACGGTCTACACCGTGGTCCGCGAGATGGGGGAGAACGTGGACCTGGCGGGTCTCGCCCTGGTGGGGGCTTTGGGCGACCGGCAGATGATGATCGGGGCGAACCGGACGATCCTCGAAGAGGCTGCAAACGCCGGGATAGTGGAGATCAGGCCGGGCCTGAAGATGGACGACGGGCCCCTGGAAACAGTCCTCACCAGCGCCCTCGACCCTCTTTTGGAGATGACCGGCGATGCCGAGAAGACGAGGTCCTTCGTCGAGGAGTTGGGGGTTTCAGGCTCCCTTCCCAAATTGAGGGGAAAGGACCTTTCGCGCCTCTCGACTGCCCTGGTTCTGAAGGTTCTGATGCAGGGCAGCTTTGCGGCCGACTCGGTAGTCGGGGAGACGATCAGGCTGAAGAAGGAGGTAGTCGAGAACGCCTTCGAGTTCATGTGGATCCTCAACTCCTGCGGCAAGATGAAGGAGACGGGGCTTGCCCTTACCCTATGCATGAGGGATACCGCATTCCTCGCACAGTGCAGAAAGATCAACCAGGACTACAAGGCTAAGACCCTCTCGGAGGTCCGGCTCGTGCAGGAGAAGCTCCAGGAGACGGAGAAGATCAGGTACGTCCTTCTCGATGATATGGACGCTGCGGGGGTCGTATCCGGTTTATGCGTGCGCTACCTTTACGCCGACAAGCCGATGATCGTTTTGAACAGGGTCGAGGACATGATCAAGATCTCGGCTCGGGGCAACAGGCTTCTCGTATTCAACGGCCTCGACCTCTCGGTCGCCCTCAAGGAAGGCGCAGAGAAGGTCGGCGGTCACGGCGGCGGCCACAGCGTCGCCAGCGGCGCCTCGATCCCCCTGGGGACCGAAGAGGAGTTCATAAGCCACGTCGATGCGGTGGTGGGCCAGCAGCTTTCCGAGGGTCATAAAGGATGATGCGCGCAAGGCTCAAATTTCAGGGCGAGGCGGCGATGGAGGTCGCCTGTTCCCTGGACCCCGACAACCTGCCGGGGATGAGGGTTGTGGTGAGGGATGGTGAGTTTGAGGTCGAGTTTTGCGCCGAAAAGGTGGGGACGCTTCTGGCGACCGCCGACGACCTGATCATGAACATAAAGATCGCTGAAGATTTACTGACCAGAGTGGTGGGGAGATGAAGTTTTACTTGGAGGCGAGCTTCAGGCTCAGCGCCGATGCCGGCGATGCCAAAAAGGACGTCGAGGAGTTCTTCGCGGGCGCGGCCGATATTCTGAAGAAGGGGGCTGCCGAAGGCAAGGGCGCAAGGGTGTTGGGCTGGAAGCTCGAGAAGGACGAGATATTCCTTACAATCGAGAGCGACCGTTACGTGAGGGCCCACGACGCGGTCCTGAGGCTGAGAAGGCCCCTCGCCGAGCTTCTCGGCAAGAAGTACAGGGTCGGGGTCAGGGGCATTGAGATCTCGAAGTACGAGATCCTGGTCAAGTCCGAGCGGTCCATAGACCACAAGATCCCCCACGTCAAGGAGATGAAACACGATGGTGGGTTATTGAGGCTCTCTTTGGACGTGGACGAGTCGGACCTGAAAAACCAGGTTCCCGACAGGATCGTAAGCCTCCTGGACGAGAAGCTCCAGGCCGAGGAGTACGGCGGCAAGGCCGAGCACTGGGAGCTTTTATGGGAGAGCGAGCCGAGGGTGCCGAAGTTTGAGAAGGACCCCACCGAGGAGATGGTGAGCCGGGGCTGGATCAAGCACGGTGCGAGCCGCGGCCAGTGGATCTACGGGCCCGAAGGAACCCATCTCTTTCGGGTGCTGGAGAAGATCGTCATCGAGGAGATCATAGAGTCTCTTGGCTACCAGGAGATGATCTTTCCAAAGCTCGTCACCTGGGACGTATGGAAGAAGAGCGGCCACGCCATGGGCGTCTACCCCGAGATCTACTACGTCTGTCCTCCCAAGACCAGAGACCCCGAGTACTGGGAAGAGGTGATCGACCACTACAAGGTCACAAGGGAAGTTCCCGTCGAGCTCGTCAAGGAGAAGATCGACAACCCCATCGGCGGGATGTGCTACGCCCAGTGTCCTCCATCCTGGGTCTTCTTCCAGGGCAGGACCCTTCCGAACGAGGACCTGCCCATAAGGATCTTCGATCGGTCCGGGACGAGCCACCGCTACGAGAGCGGCGGGATTCACGGGATCGAGAGGGTCGACGAGTTCCATCGGATCGAGATCGTCTGGATGGGAACCCAGGATCAGGTGAAGGAAGAGGCCGAGAAGCTGAAGGAGTGCTACACGAAGATCTTCGAGGAGATCCTGGAGCTTCGGTGGCGGATGGCCTGGGTCACCCCCTGGTTCATGGCCCAGGAGGGCAAATCCGGCCTCTCGGAGATGACGGGAGCTGGAACCGTCGACTACGAGGCGCTCCTCCCCTACAACGGCGACTGGATCGAGTTTCAGAACCTCTCCATCAACGGCGACAAGTACCCTCGGGGCTTCAACGTCAAGGCCCAGAGCAATGAGCAGCTCTGGAGCGGCTGTAGCGGCGTGGGCCTGGAGCGGTGGACGAGCGCCTTCCTAGGCCAGAAGGGGCTCGACCCTGAGAACTGGCCCGAAGCTTTCCGAAAGCGGTTCGGCGAGATGCCGAAGGGGATCAGGTTCCTGTGATCCCCGTATTTTTTTTTCTCTCCTGACTTGATCTGCACTGTTACAGATACCCCTCCACCGGCTCGAACATGAAGCTCTGCAGGACCGAATCGTCCTTTCTGTAAATCGCCCGGATGTCTCTCATCAGATCCTCGCGGTCCGTCTCGTCCATCTCCTCCAACTCAGGCGCGATCGTCTCCAGGATCAGGTACATCTCGTCCTCCAGAAACTCGACGCCTCCGAAGTCGTAGTACATGTGGTAAAGCTCGACGAAGAGGTCTTTCAGGAGCTTCAGGGATTCCGGCTTTTCGAAGAGCATGATCAGCCGTCTCATGGTGGCCACCTTTTCCACGAATAAGTCGGGGTCTGCATCGAGGAACCCGTCTTTCAGTCCTCGAACCTCTCTATTGAGGTCTCCGACGTCTCCGGTCAGAAGATGTCTGAACTTCGGCTCGGCGCGAAGGATGCTTTTCAGAAGGGCGACGAGCTCCTTTTTGGACTTCTTCTCGATGAGTCTGATCGTCTCGTCGAGGGACTCGACCTCGGGATCTTCGGCCAGCATGTAGAGGAGAGCTGCCAGGTGTTTGCAGTTGCCGTAATCGTCGAAGTAGGGGCAGGAGCAGTAAAACTCCATCCCTTCCAAGTCGACCTCGACGCTGTAGGTGGTGGTGCCGTGAACCTTCGCCTTGACTACGCCGTCGACGATGATGGGGTCGTCCACCCGATCCTCTTCGAAGTACCTTCGTCCCCTCTCCAGGATCTCGTCTTTGAAGCGGCCTTCGAACTCCTCTCTCTTAAGTGGTCTAGTCTTCATGATCATCTCTCGATGCGGATTTCGATCTGACCTGTATTCTGACGTATTACGTATGACTTGATCCGGATTTCTAATTTTCTTATGGCTACGACGAGGGATGCCCCTCTGTATCCTGGCCGCTCAAAGTCAAAGCCGGGGTTTGATTTGGAGCCAACAGCAGACCACCGCCAAAAGTATTTACCATCAGAAATGAAGTAATTCCAAGAAACCACTTTTGAGGTCACTCCCTTGGCGAGCTACAACCAGATGCCCCCGGAGACTCTGCGGGATAGGGCGGAGATCGCCCTTTCCAAACTGGAAAAATGCGACGTATGCCCCCGGAGCTGCGGTGCCAACAGGCTGGAGGGGGAGTTTGGGCGCTGCAGAAGCGGCCGCCTCGCCAAGGTTTCGAGCTTCACCCCCCACTTCGGCGAGGAGCGGCCCCTGGTGGGCGCCCACGGCTCGGGCACCATCTTCATGACCGGGTGCAACCTCTCTTGCGTCTTCTGCCAGAACTACGACATCAGCCAGCTGGGCGAAGGGCGGGAGGTCTCAGCAAAGAAGCTCGCCGAGATGATGATATGCCTGGAGGGTGGCGGCTGCCACAACATCAACTTCGTCACCCCCACCCACTTCGTCCCCCAGATCCTGGAGGCGGTCGTTGAGGCGAGGGAGATGGGCCTATCGGTCCCTCTCGTCTACAACTCCGGAGGCTACGACTCCGTCGAGACTCTCCGACTTTTGGACGGGATCTTCGACATCTACATGCCCGATGCCAAGTACGGGACCGATGCGGCCGCAAAAAAGTACTCCGACGCCCCCAATTACACGAAGATCATGAAGGCGGCGATCCTGGAGATGCACCGGCAGGTGGGGCCGCTGGAGATCGACGAGGACGGGGTCGCCGTCCGGGGGCTCATCGTCCGCCACCTCGTCCTCCCTGAGGGCCAAGCCGGGACCGCCGAGGTGGTGAGGTTCCTCGCCGAGGAGGTTTCCCCCGAGACCTATCTGAACGTCATGGCCCAGTACCACCCCTGCTACAAGGCTTACAATTATCCGGAGCTCTCCAGGCCCATCACCCTGCGGGAGTACGCTGAGGCCCTCAACCTCGCGAGAGCTGCGGGGCTGGACCGAGGGCTTGGGATCTGACGAGCAGTAAATCATCAAAAAGCGGGGTTCGGCGGGCGCGTCAATCTCCCCGCCATTCGAGGGATTTCTTTTGAATATCAAGCGATGAATATCGGTCGCGAAACTCTCTGAGGCCCCCCGCCCAGGTCAGACGGAGCTTCTTTCGTCTCGGCTTCGCCTTCTTTTCCACCAGGAACCGAGCAAAATCCCTGACCTCCTGCTGGAGGTCTGGTGGGAGCTTTGCTACCAGCTCTTCTATGCTCTCCATCAGCCTCAACTTCGGTTCTGCAGAGGTATATAATTATCCTGGAATGTGGACTTTTGGCGCAGGAAGCAAAGATCACTTATATCTCATCGGATTTTATGATTTTTTGAGGTCTGGGACGATCTGGCGGCGATGAAGAGATGGACGACTTGAAAACTTACCTGGCGCAGGTTAAGCGGGAGTTTGGGACCGGAGAGGCGACCGAGCACACCCACCGGGCGGCGCTGAAGGGCCTGGTGGAGTCCTTCGCCCCCAACGTCACCGCCATCAACGAGCCGAAGCACGTCGACTGCGGAGCCCCCGACTACGTCGTCAAGAGGGGCGATCTATCGGTCGGGTACATCGAGGCGAAGGACGTCGGAAAGTCCCTGGACGATGCCGAGAGGTCCGAGCAGCTTGAGCGCTACCTGAAATCTCTGGAGAACCTCGTCCTCACCGACTATCTGGAGTTTCGCTGGTATCTGAAGGGCGAGCTTCGGGAGAGCGCCCGGCTCGCGCGGCTCACAAGAGACGGCAAGATCGTCCTGGAGAAGAAAGGCGAAGCCGAGGTGGCGCGGCTTTTCGAGAGTTTCCTCGACCAGAACCCAACCCAAATCACCTCCTCAAAAGAGCTATCCGAGAGGCTGGCGAGGCTCGCCCACCTGATCCGGGATGCGGTCGTCAGGGCCTTCGAGCAGGAGTTGGCCTCAGATCACCTCAGCAACCTCCGGCGGGCCTTCGCCGAAGTTCTGATTCCCGACCTGGACCTGCCGGAGAAGACCGCCGAGTTTGCGGACATGTACTCTCAGACGATCGTTTACGGCCTTTTCGCCGCAAGGTGCAATCACGCGGGCCCTGCACCCTTCCGGCGGCGGGACGCTGCGAGGGAGATCCCGAAGACAAACCCCTTCCTCCGCCAGCTCTTCGATAGGATAACGGGAATGGACCTGGACGATGAGCCCTACGTCGATTACGTCGAGGACGTGGTGAAGATCCTCGGTCACGCCGACCTCGGCTCCATCCTTGCGGACTTCGGGAAGAGGACGAAGCAGGAGGACCCGGTCGTCCACTTCTATGAGACCTTCCTTGCGGCCTACGACCCCGCCCTCCGGGAGAGGCGGGGCGTCTACTACACCCCGGAGCCCGTCGTCTCCTACATCGTCCGATCGGTCGATTCGATCCTCAAGACCCATTTCGGCCTCGGCGGAGGTCTGATGGACTCCTCGACCGTCGAGTACGAAGAGGAGTCGGCAGCCTTGGACTCCCGAGGAAGGCCGGACCCGTCAAAGCTTCCCGAGAGGAAGAAGAAGACCGGCCCACGGGTTTTGATCCTGGACCCCGCCTGTGGGACCGGGACCTTCCTCTACGCCGTCATCGATCACATCCGGCGCGATTTCATGGATCACGGTAACGCCGGGTACTGGTCCGCCTACGTGAGAGACCACCTCCTCCCCCGGATCTTCGGATTTGAGCTGTTGATGGCCCCTTACGCCGTCGCCCACTTCAAGCTCGGCATGGAGCTGGCGGGCCAAGACCTCAAAGAGGACGAAAGAAAGGACTGGGTCTACGACTTCAAAAGCGACGAGAGGCTGAAGGTCTATCTCACAAACACCCTCGAAGAGGCCGAAAACCCCTGGAAGAACCTCTGGGGCTACGAGGCGATCGGCGAGGAGGCGCGCTCGGCCTCGGTGGTGAAGCGGGATAAGCCGATAATGGTCGTGCTGGGAAACCCGCCTTACTCCAACTTCGGGAGGATGAATCGGGGAGAGTGGATTCTCGATCAGCTCAAGGACTACAAAAAGGACCTGAACGAGAAGAAGCTCAATTTAGATGACGATTTTATCAAGTTCATCCGCTGGGGGCAGTGGCGGATCGAGCAGACAGGCTATGGGGTTCTGGCCTTCATCACCAACAACACCTACATCGACGGAATAACTCACCGAAGGATGCGCCAGTCGCTGATGGAGACCTTCTCGGAGATTTATATTCTAGACCTACATGGAAATAAAAGAACGAAGGACCGGTGCCCGGATGGCTCTGAGGATCAGAACGTCTTCGACATTCAGCAGGGAGTGGCCATCGGAATCTTCATCAAAGACGGGAACAAAAATGGACAGGCTAAAGTTCATCATTCCGAACTGTGGGGCCTTAGAGAGAGCAAGTACTTCCGGCTTCAAGAGATGGATGTCTCAAATACCGGATGGACCTATTTAGAACCGAAAGAGAACATGTTCTTCTTTGTCCCAAAAGACTTCAGTGTTGAAAATGAATATTTAAATAACCAAATTGTAACAGATGTTTTTCCAATTCACCAAAATGGGCTGAAAACTGATAGGGATAAATTGTTCTTTGATTTCGACCATGATGTGCTTAAAAGCCGTATCAAGAAATTTTATTCAGATTCGGAGATTGATCCTGTGTTTCGAGAAGCATATTCTATTAAAGATACATCAAGTTACGACTTGCTATCTCGGAGAGAAAAAACGTATTTCGATCCTAATAATTTGCATAGATGTCTTTACCGTCCGTTCGACTTCCAGTGGTTGTACTATTCACCTGGTTTAACAAGTCGCCCTGCTTGGAATGTCATGAAACATCTGTTGGCAGGTGAAAATTTAGGATTTATAACCACTCGGCAAACGAGAGATAAATGGGATGTTCTAGCTACCCGCCATATAAGTGGCCATAAGTCTTGTGCAGCATACGACATTAACACGCTTTTCCCTCTCTACCTCTACCCCTCCCCCGCCGAAAATTCCTCCCGCCAGAAGCCCCTTTCCAGCGCCGACTGGCCGCCGGGAAAGGACGGCCGCGTCCCGAACCTCAGCCCCGAGTTCGTCGCCGAAATGGAGGAGAGGCTAGGCCTCAAATTCGTCCCCGACGGAAGGGGAGACCTGGAGGCGACCTTCGGGCCGGAGGACGTCTTCGACTACATCTACGCCGTCTTCTTCTCGCCGACCTATCGGGAGAGGTACGCCGAGTTTCTGAAGATCGACTTCCCAAGGGTGCCCCTGACTTCGGACCAGGAGAAGTTCCGCCGCCTGGTGAAGCTCGGCGGGGAGCTCGTCGGGCTTCACCTCCTCGAATCTCCGAGGCTTGCCCAGACCGTCACCAGGTATCCGGTTGTCGGGGACAACCGGGTGGAGAAGGGATATCCCAAATATTTCGCGCCGGGTGATGTTGAGCCGGGATCAAAAGACGGCGCGGTCCTTGAGGCGGGGAGGGTCTACATCAACAAAAATCAGTACTTCGAGGGCGTCCCTCCCGAGGTCTGGGAGTTTCAGGTGGGCGGCTACCAGGTCTCTGCCAAGTGGCTGAAGGACCGAAGAGGAAGGCAGCTCTCCTACGACGACCTCACCCACTACCAGAAGATGATCGTCGCCCTCAAAGAGACGATCCGGCTGATGGAGGAGGTCGATGAGGTCGCGGGCGAGTGGCCCCTGGAGTGAATCGACTTATCTTTTGAGTTGAGGGGCGAACGAGGTGGCGACGAGCCGGGCAACAGCGTCAGCCGATTCGATCCTCTTGTTCTTTCCAGTACTCATCCACCTTCTCCTGGATCTCCCTCAGAACGTCCTCCTGCCTCTCCGGCCTGAAGAGGTGGGCGAACCTCTCCTGGCAGGCGAGGTACTCCTCCACCGGCTTGAACTTCTTGGGAACGAAGGTGTGGGCCACCTCGCCGTACACCGCCTCCTTCAGGGCCCAGACCCCCGTCTCCACAGCGAGCCTCGCCACCTCCACTGACATGGAGGGCTCCAAACCCCAGCCCGGAGGGCAGGGGGCGAGGGATATGAAGAGCTTCGGCCCGAAGTGCTCCTCGGCCCTCCTGAACTTGTTGATCAGGTCCACGGGGTACGCGGGCGAGATGGTGGCGAGGTATGCTGGATTGTGGCTCCTCCAGATCTCGAAGAGGTCCTTTTTGGGAAGATTCGATCCCGCGGGCTGGCGTCTTCCTGGGGGCGTCGTCGCGGTCTTCGATCCCAGGGGCGTGGCCCCCGACTTCTGAAATCCGGTGTTTCCGTAGGCCTCGTTGTCGTAGCAGATGTAGTAGAAGTCCAGGTTCCTGTATATGGCCCCGGAGGTGGACGAGAGGCCCATGTCGTAGGCAGATCCGTCGCCGGTCAGGACGACCACTTTCAGGTCCTCTTCCGGGTCGAGCCTGCCCTTCTCCATGAGGATGTCCAGGGCGTCTCTCACCCCCTGGGCACCGGCGGGAGCACAGGCCATGGCCGTATAAAGCCAGGAGCTTTTGAAGGGTGTCAGGGGATAGATGGCGAGGAGGGTGAAGCATCCGGCGGCGTTGACCAAAACCACCTTGTCGCCCAGGGCCTTGAGGCAGTGCCTCAGGGTCAATAGCCCCCCGCAGCCGGCGCAGGCCGGGGTTCCGGGGAGGAGGTTTTCCTCCCTGGGGATATCCTTGAGGGATTTTAATGGCTCTGTCCTTTGCCTCACGGCTTTGCCCCCTTTCCGGCGATCTTCTTCAAGTTGGAGATCTCCTCCCACTCCCTCTCGGTGTAAAGGAGCTGGGCATCGGCCATCTCTCCCTCTCTGGCCCCGACCATCTGATCAAAGATGAACTCGAACTCCCGGGGGCTGATGTTCTTTCCGCCCAGGCCTCCTATGAAGGAGAGGAGATGGGGGCCGTCTCTCATGTTGCAGAGGGCGCCTGCCACCTCCGAATGAATGATGCCGCCCATGCCGACGCTGATGTTCTGGTCCACCACGACCGCGCCTCTCTTTCCCTCAAGGGCCCTTCTGACCTCCTCTCCTGGAAAGGGC
>Ga0268285_1000756_pt1 | contig 17771 bp, 14 predicted proteins | sample saktaG_2_FD_190144 | JGI IMG/M metagenome (GOLD analysis project Ga0268285, IMG submission 190144) | Saline water microbial communities from Sakinaw Lake, British Columbia, Canada - sak_2013_06_06_120m | ecosystem: Environmental > Aquatic > Non-marine Saline and Alkaline > Saline ... | reverse complement strand
GTATTGCCCAAATGGAATTTGGACCTGCCGCTAAACCTGAAAATATAAGAGAAGCATTTACAATATGGAATGGGGTAATTTAATGGAAAAATATTATGAATATTTTTGAAATGTCAACAAATAGGCAATCGGCACTTGAAGAATTTGAAAAATCGCTTTTGACTTTTTCGGGTAGTGCCTCAATTGATAGTATAATTGAAAGACTAAAAAAAGTTAATAATGAAATCACTACAAAAGGCATCGTATTTAACGAAGAGTCAGCAAGGTATTTAATGACCGAAAATGGCTATGGTCAAATTTATGACTGGGATTTATATTTTGAAAGTATCTATGCAATGTATAATGGTGAAAGTAAGTTTTGCTTTGCAAATTTAGAAGCTTTTTTTGAAAGGCAGGAGGAGGATGGATTTATCGCTCGTGCATTTGGTCTGATGCCTTATGGTAAAAAAGACCCATTCAAACCGTTTATTGCTCAAATTACACTCTTGGGTTGTTTGCAAGTAAATGATTTTACTTGGGCAAGAAAGCATTTTATTAATATTGAAAGGTATCTGAATTCATATTATACCCGCTACGATAACGATAATAACGGACTTTGCTTTTGGATTGAGGCAGGAGCGTCAGGTATGGACAACCAACATTCGCGAGTTCCCATTGATGGAACCGGTGAGGGCGTTGACTTAAATTGTTATTTGTATCGGGATTATTTAGCCTTAGCTAAAATTGCGGAAAAATTAGGTTTGATTGATAAAAAAGAGATATTCATTAAAAAAACAGATGAAATTAAAGCCAACATAAACAAATATCTATGGGACGAGAAAACAGGCTTTTATTACGATAGAAGCGAGGTAACGGGAGACTTGATTTTTGAAAAAGGCGTTTCTGGGTTCGTGCCACTTTGGGCGGGAATTGCATCGGAAGAGCAGGCCAAAAGGCTTGTTTTTGAGCATTTATTAAATGAAAATGAGTTTTGGACAAATTATCCAATCGCAACGCTCTCCTGCCAATCAAAGGCATATGACCAAAGTTGGCCACTAAATACATGTAGTTGGAATGGGCCTGTTTGGATACCAATGAATTATATGATTTTTCACGGTCTGGTTAGTTATGGTTTCTTTGATGTGGCAAAAATACTTGCAGATAAATCATTTGAATTGGTCTATATAAAAAACAGTTCTACAAGGGAATTTTATAATGGAGATGATGGCACAGGATACGGTATCGACCCTTTTCTCGGATGGACAACACTTGCCTATTATATGCCCTTTGAATTTCATATGAATTATGACCCAACAAATATTGATAATGAATATGTAATCCCATTAGGATCAATGTTGGGGCTAAACTTATACAACAAATAACAAAACTAAATGTATTTAGGAGACGAAGTTATGACTTCAAAGCAAAGACTATTATCAGCACTAAAAGGAGAAAAGGTAGATTACATTCCTTTTTCTCCTAATTTAGCATATTATTTTGATTTTTTACCTGAAGAAACACGCAATAAAGGTATCTTTGATTATATTGTAAATATGGGTGCAGACCCACTTATGCGTGGAGATGTGCAGGCTTTTGAAATAAAGCAAAATAAATGCAGTACAAAAGTTATGCAAAACGGCAACAAAATTTACACCACTATTACAACGCCAAAAGGCAATCTTAATTTGGAACAAACCTGTGTTGAATTAACAAAAACTTGCTTTATAAGCAAGCACCCCGTAAGTACAATTGAAGGTATAGAACTCCTAAAGCTTTATTTTGAAGATTTGGATGTTTTGCCACAAATCGTATCTGCAAACGAGAAAATAAAAGATTTGGGAGAAAAAGGATTACAGTTGGCAATACTCGGTATTGGTTTAAAATCTGCTTTTCAAAGTCTACTTGAACATTGGATTGGCATAGAGAATTTAGTGTATTTATGTATGGATTATCCCGATGAAATTGACGAACTTTTGAAAATAATGCAGGCAAAAAATTTAAAAACAGTTGAATATACAGCAAACAGTAATATTTCTGCTTGCATTTCATGGGAGGATAGTTCAACAACTAATTTAAGCCCTGCAATGTATGAAAAATATATTGCACCGGAGATTTCAAATTGGTGTAAAATTTTAAAACAAGTTGATAAGTTTTATGTTCAACATGCCTGCGGACACATAAAGGATTTACTTGTCCCAATGGCAAAGCAGGGAATTTCGGGAATTGAGTCGATATGCCCTCCGCCAACAGGAAATATAACAATAAAACAGGCTGTGCAGGATTTGCCAAAAAACATTTCAATTATCGGTGGAATAGAACCAACACATTTTTTAAATGACCCTATCAACATAATTTTAGAATAATCTCTCCGTTTTAATGTTTAAATTTATGTTTATTCCCCAAAAACCAAACCCTATGTTTTTATGTTTAAATTATTGTTTATTTGCTTTTAACTTTATCACAAGAAAGCATAAGATTTTAAAGGCTTTTTGAAGCTATCTCAACATAACAGAAGTTAAATTTCAAGCAATTTTAAGATATTTTACTATGCTTAATGCCCTCATAACCTGAAGGGCATCAGTTGTCTCAAAAATATACCCTTTTGAACCAACAAAAATATGATTGTATTTACGTAAAATGCTCATAAATATTAAAAATGGAGCGAGTTTTATTAAAAGCCGTATCCTATACAAAATGATACTTTTTTATTTTTGCATACTAAATTCAAACTTATAATTATCCGTTTTTATATTTAATTTGTAAAAAGTATATCTCGTTGCACAAAGTAAATTTTTTAGTTTTTCTTTTATTAAATCATGACAGTAACGGAATAACGGAATAAAATTACTACGCCTTATTAATGGAAGCAAATTTTAAGTTAATTCGTGATAAAGTTTTGATTGACGGACAAATTAAGTTTTTAATTTCTTTAATGAAAAAAGTAAAAACCCTACAAGCCTTGTGGCTGTAAGGTTTAAATGTGGTTGCGGAGACAGGATTTGAACCTGTGACCTTTGGGTTATGAGGGTGTTTTAGACCTTTACTGACCTTTAATAAATGCCTGTAATCGTTGATATTATTCGGCTATTTAAAGGTTATCTAATTGTAATTTAACGTTATTTAATATTATTTATTATATTGACAAACATCAAATAAACATCAGGGTAGAGGTTTTTAACTTTTAACATTTAGATTTAAAATGAGCCATACAGTAAATATTTTAATGTTGATTTCCTGATTTTTGCTACATTGCATAGATTGTGGCTATGAGTGAGGATGCAAATTTGGTAATTAAAACGCCGCACTCCTTGCAATTGCTGATTATTTTGAAAATTATGTGGCATTTAAAGAAATTTTTAATGTCAATAAAGATATATTGTTTTTGGATTTTAAAGAAGAGAGAATTTTCGTAGGAGTTTATAAATTGTAATCATTTCTTAAGGACTAAAAGGACAGAAAGGATACGATTTCTTAATAACAATGAATAAAAACCTGCAAACGCTTAGCATTATTGGCGTTGAAAATATGAAGATTAATATTAATATTCGTGGTTAAAATATGAATTTGTCTTGACAGAACAAATATTCTCTGCTATAATGAACACAATAAAATTAAAGGTGGGTGTTTGATATGTTAAAAAGAAAAATTGCAGATGAATTGATTCTATGGAAAAAGCGTGAAGATAAATTATGCTTACTCGTCAAAGGTGCAAGACAGGTTGGCAAAACCTTTATCATTGATGAGTTTGCTCGTGCAAACTATAAGCATTATACTTGTATCAATTTTGATGAAAACCCTTCATATAAAGCGATTTTTGATGGTGATTTGGATGCCACAACACTTATTAAACAAATTTCATTGCGTGTACCAAATGCAGAGCTTATACCGAACGAAACACTAATTTTTCTTGATGAAATTCAAAACTGTCCAAGAGCAAGAACGGCACTCAAGTTTCTTGCAATTGATAAACGGTTTGATGTAATTGCATCAGGCTCTATGCTTGGAATTCATTATAAAGATGTGCCTTCATATCCTGTTGGATATGTAGATACTATAGAAATGTACTCTTTGGATTTTGAGGAGTTTTTATGGGCAAATGGCGTGTTGCCACAATCTATTGATGACATCAAAGAATATTTTGTAAAAAAGGAAAAAGTGCCAACTGCAATGCATGAAAGAATGCTTGGGCTTTTCAAAGAATATATCGTCGTTGGTGGAATGCCGAGAGTGGTAAATGAGTTCGTTACAACTCACAATTTTGCAAATGTATTCAAAATTCAAAAAGCAATCATTAGTGATTATTCCGATGATATTGGCAAATATGCTGAAGGTAGTGAGAAAGCCAAAGCGAGGGCTTGTTTTCTCTCAATTCCTAAACATTTGTCAAAAGATTATAAGAAGTTTCAGTATAGTCTTGTTGAGCGCAAAGGAACTGCAAGAAAATTTGGTGGTAGCTTAATGTGGCTTTTTGATGCGGGAATAATAAATTTCTGTTATAATCTTGCATTGCCTGAATTACCACTTGAGGGCAATGCAAAAAGCGATGTTTTTAAAGTGTATATGCGTGATACAGGGCTTTTAATGGCGATGCTTGAGGAAGGCTCTCAGGAGGATATTATTGATGGGAATTTAGGTATTTACAAAGGAGCAATTTACGAAAATATTATTGCCGATATATTCGGGAAAGCCGGTAAAAAACTATACTATTTTAAACATAATTCAAAAATAGAGATAGACTTCTTTATCCGATTGAATAAACAAGCGATAGCGATTGAGGTTAAATCAGCAGATAATACAAAGGCTAAATCAATGACTTCAATTATTGAAAATTATGGAGTAAAGCATGGTATAAAATTATCTGCTAAAAATGTTGGTGGAACAGAAATCATAGATAGTTATCCACTCTATATGGCAATGTTTTTGTAACCATTCTTAAATAATATTTTTTCAAAACAAAAACTTGCGAATAGATACGAAAAAATTCAGCTTCTAAAGCACCTTTGTTTAGGGCTGGTAAAGGGTTAAAGGGAACTGTGGGTAAATAGCCGCTCTTGAAATTTTGAGGGTGGCTATATTGTTATTTATGCGGATATTGTATTAAAAAAAACAAATAGTAATCACATTTGTCTGATAGTGTTTCCATTTGAATAAATTTGTTTTCATATTCTGTTTACACTAAATTATTATGTTAGAATTGCAACATAAATTATAGTGCTTTGATAGCACAAATATTTTTGCAACAGAACCCAAAAATTGGTGGACACAAGTGGCACACGAGATTATAGGCAGTTTAATATGATAGTTAATTTATTTTATTTTTAATGAAAAGAAATCCTTAACTTGACTTTTTGAAAAAAATAGCATACAATGTAATAACAATGTGATATTTTACACATAATATTAATAAATAATGTGAGGTGTTTGTTTTGGAAAGATTAGTTTTAGAACAATTAGTGAAGTGGAAAAATTCAAAATATCGTAAACCTCTTATATTAAAAGGGGTTCGTCAGGTAGGTAAAACTTGGATATTAAAAGAGTTCGGGAAAAGGTTTTATGAAAGTACTGCATACTTCAACTTTGATGAACAGCCTGAGCTCAAGCAATTTTTTGAAACCACAAAAGATGTCAATCGCATATTGCAAAATTTAATGATGGTGAACGGCTCTCCTATTCACCCTGAAAAAACTCTTATAATATTTGATGAAATTCAGGAGTGTAACAAAGCCTTAAATACATTAAAATATTTTTGTGAGAGTGCACCTTTATATCATGTTGCAAGTGCTGGTTCGCTACTTGGCATCTCACTTGGAAAGGATAATTCGTTTCCAGTTGGTAAAGTAGATTTTCTAAATATTAAGCCAATGACATTTACTGAGTTTTTGCTTGCAAATGGTGATAGCAATTTAGTTGATTATATGAAAAGCATTGAAGTTATAGAGTCTATTCCTCAAATGTTTTTTAATCAGTTAGAAGAAAAACTAAAAATGTATTTTGTTACAGGTGGTATGCCTGAATCAGTTTATGCTTGGACCGAAGAGCGAGATGTAGATTTAGTACAAACGGTGCTTTATAACATATTAAATGCCTATGAGCGAGATTTTGCAAAGCATGCTGATAATAAAGATTTTCCTAAAATATCTCTCTTGTGGCACTCTATTCCTTCACAACTTTCAAGAGAAAATAAAAAATTTCTCTATAAACTTGCCAAAGAAGGGGCAAGAGCAAGAGAATATGAGGATAGTTTGCTTTGGCTATGCAATGCAGAACTTGTATATAAAACTTATAGATTAACTAAGCCTGGTCTTCCTATAAGTGCTTACGATGACATTTCGGCATTTAAGCTTTATTTGTCAGATGTTGGATTACTCCGCAGACTTTCACATTTAGCACCATCGGCTTTCAACGAGGGGATGCGTCTTTTTTCAGAATTTAAAGGGGCATTAAGTGAAAACTTCGTTTTGCAAGCACTTGTAAATCAATACGAGGTTGAGCCAAGATATTGGAATGATGGGAACGCACAGAACGAAGTGGATTTTATAATACAAAGAGAAAACGACATTTTCCCAATTGAGGTTAAATCAGACGAAAATATTGATAGTAAAAGTCTAAAAATCTATGATGAAAAATATCGCGAAAACACAAAACTTCGATTGCGTTTTTCTATGAGAAATTTGAAATTAGATGGGAATTTACTCAACATTCCATTATTTTTAATTGACTATATGGATAAGTTTATAGAAATAGGAATAGAAAATAGAAAATAATTAAGAATAATATTTGCGTATAATGCCTTTTCACCGGTTGCAATAACTGCAAAAGCATTTTTTACATGTTCATAGAATTCAAAGCGTTCAATATGCTCGATTTTTGCACTTTGGTCAAAGCTTCCAACAATATTTTTGTATTCATCCCAAATAGGTGTTTCCACCTTATTGCCTTTTACCTTTTCCATCAGAAAAACAGGGGTTGCATAAGTATCAAGCGGGAAAAGCTCTAAAATCGCTTTAAGTAGTTCTGGTACATTATGTCCGTCAGCCCTAATTAACCTTTTTGCACAGGCATATACTGGCTAAGAAGCGACAGCGGTATTTGTGCATTATCAAGATTATTTATCATTAAATTCAAGGCATTGCTTACTTCCTTTTCAGGCAAATAATAACGGCAACGGTCTGAAAAACTATATTTTCTCTTTAATTTAAGTGCTAAATTGTCCCCATGATAATGCTTTTTCCAATTAGATGTGTTTTGTAGCATTACATCATCTAATACTTCTAGCCTCATACTCGTATCGATATGTATTTTTGTAAAGCCTGCGGCAACATATTGGCAAATTAGCTCATCGGAATTAGACATTGCTGTTTCTTCACTTAAATTTACCCATGTAAGAGGTCCTAAATGGTCGCCACCCAAAATTAATAATTCGTGCGGTAAATTTACTCTGTTTGCAATTTCCGAAACAAACTTTGTATAATCCTTAGGAGTCATACTTGTATATCCACCAAATTGGTTCACCTGATTTGCAGTTGCTTCAATTAGCACAGGGATATTTGTTTCCTTTGCACGTTCCATGACAGCTTCAATCACAAGTTCATTGGCAGTGCAGGCAGAATAAACCCCCTTAACCCTGCCATTTCTGTTTTTAATAATATTTTTTAATATATTAGTCATTTCTTCACCTTATTCGTTTACTAAAAATAATTTTCCCTTAACAGCACCTGGAGTTTTATACATCATAAATGTTTCTCCGGCTTTTGACATTGGGAGCTTTTTAAATATTAAGCCATCATCAAATTTTAAATCGCCCTTAGCAAAATGATGGGCGGTCAATTCCCATTCTCTGCCCGGAAAAGGGGCAGAGTAAGACATCCATGAGCCGGTTAAGGTAAATTCTTTTCTGTTCATATTTTCAAAAAGCTTAGGGGTAAAGGTTAAATCCTTATGGGGGGTGCCGATAAAGCATATCTTTGCTTTATTTCCTGCTATTTCAAAGGCTAATTTCATAGTAATATCTACACCGGCGGTTTCAAATACAAAATTGTATTTGTTTTTTTCTGCCTCGTTGCTTGTTGTGTTCACAACAAAATCAGCACCAAGATGTTTGGCAAGTGCTAACCTTTCATCTGAAATATCAAAAACCGTAACAGTTTTAGCACCTAAAATTTTTGCCCACTGTGCTACGAAAATGCCAATGGTGCCACCACCTAAGATTGCAACATCCTCACCACCCTTATAGTTGTTTTGAATTATACCGTGCAAAGCAACTGCTGAGGGTTCAAAAAAAGCACCCTGCTCAAAGGAAACCGTATTTTCAAATTTTACTGCATTTTTTTCGGGTAGTAAAACATAATCCGCAAAGGCACCTTGAATACTTGAGCCTATAAAGGTATAGTTTTTGCAGAGTGCAAAATCTCCCTTTTGACAGTCAACACAAGTGTGACACGGCACTAAGGGAGCTCCTGTAACTCTATCACCGACTTTAACCTTTGTAACACCATCGCCGATTTCTTCTACAACACCGGAAAATTCATGTCCTAAAACAACAGGATAAAAGTGAACACCATTATTTAGAACTCTTGGTACATCTGAGCCACAAATCCCTGCCATTTTAACCTTAACCAAAACAAAACCCGCCTGAATTTCAGGCTTTTTATAATCCTCATAGCTAACATTTTCATTAGCTAAAACAACAGCCGCTTTCATCATCATATTACATTAACTCCTTTAAGTTTTCGTATAGCTTTAAATAGATGCTAAAAATTTTCATATATTCCTTATGATTATCCATATTAGGAGTATGCTCTCTTTTAAAATTAACTGTTAATTTAACAGCTTCTCGGAAGGATTTATAAACTCCGGTACCAACTCCTGCAAGAATAGCAGCACCCATAGTTGTTGCTGTATCAGTTGAAGGAACCATAATTACCTTACCTGTTATATCTGACTTAATTTGTGTCCAAAGTCGGCTATTAGCAGCTCCGCCTATTGCATTTAGTACATTTATATTTACCCCTGCTTCTTTTGCAGTTTCTAAATTGTGATGTAATGAAAAGGCTACACCTTCTAAGCAAGCTCTAAATAAGTGTCCTTTCGTTTTAGAATAGTCAAGCCCAAAGAATACACCCTTAGCATTTTTATTCCATATTGGAGACCGTTCTCCTGCCATATAGGGTAAGAAAATTAAGCCGTCTGAACCAATATTAACTTTCCCGGCTTTCTCATCTAATTCTTTCAAGGTTTTGTTCTCACAAAATTGCTCATTAAACCATTTGATAACTCCACCACCGCCAACAGTTCCACCTTGCAAAAGCCATTTATTAGGTATAACATGAAAACCCAATATTAGCTTTGAATGTGCTTTATATTCATCTAAACAAATACTCATTCCGCCGGCTTGACCGCCCTGCTCTTGGGTTTGACCGTCATTTATTACACCGGCACCCAATGTTCCGCAAGCGGCATCTAACCCTCCTGCAACAACAGGAGTGCCAACCGAAAGACCTGTTTCCCCAGCGGCTTTTTTAGTTACTTGCCCTACAACTTCACTGCATTCATAAATCTTTGGTAAAAATTCAAAAGGTATTTCAAAATCTTCGCACAGTTTTTCATTATAAATGCCTTTTTTCATATTGAAACAATGTAAACCATAGCCCTGACTTTTTTCCCCTGAAAAAATGCCTGTTAAGCGAAAAGCTATATAAGAATTGCTTTGCAATATTTTATATGTATTTTTAAATACATTGGGTAAATTTTCCTTATACCAAAGGATTTTTGGAGTAGTGTACATTGGCTCAAAGGAATTTCCACTAATATCAAAAATTCGTTCTGCCCCGATTTTTTCATTTACTTTTTTGCAAATTTCACTGGCTCTTGTATCCATCCAAATAGGGGTATTGCAAAGTAATTTACCATTTCTGTCTACTGCAATAGCTGACCAACTTTGCCCTCCGATGCCTATTCCTGCAATATCATCTGAATTAATATCCCCAATTAATAATGTTTCTTTAATTCCTTCGCAAATGGCACTATACCATTCATTAGGATTTTGCTCTGCCCAGCCTGCTTTTGGATAATAAACTTTATAGCCCTTAGTTGACGAGGCTAAAATATGCCCTTCTTTATCAAAAATAACTATCTTGCAAGCAGATGTGCCTATATCTATACCAAGTAATAAGTTTTTCAATATTTCACCTCTTAATCGAAATGTTTCGCTCTAAATTTTTATATCTTTTTTACAGAAGCTTTTATTTCCATTTCGGTTTTTAATCTTAATATTTGCGGGAAGTCGCTATTATCACCATTCATTCTTTTTAAAATAAGTTTTGCGACCACTTCGCCAATTTTCTCCATTGGCTGAGATACCACCGAAAGAGGAGGCTTTACTACAGCTGAAAGCTGAATATTATCAAACCCTATTATAGAAAGCTCATTTGGTACATCAATTGATAGGCTATTAATTGCCATAATAGCCCCAATAGTCATTTCATAATTCGTAACAAATATTGCAGTAGGTTTATTTTCTAAGCTCCACAATTCGGTAAGCTTTTCATAGCCGCTTTCAATATTATAGTCTCCAAATTTAATCAGTGTGTTGTCAAGTGAAATATAATAATCATCTAAAGCTCTTAAATAGCCCTTTAAACGCTCTTCGGTTGTAAATATATTTTGGGGACCGCAAATTATTCCAATTCTTTTATGCCCTCCAATAATTAATTGTTCAACTGCACAGTAGGATGCGTTTAAGTTATCAACTAAAACTACATCGCATTCAAAAGGGCTTAACATACGGTCAATAATTACTACAGGAACACCGCTTTTTTGTGCTAAGGCTAAATGAGTGCTATCAAGGGAAAAAGGCATAGTTATTATACCATCAACTTTTTTATCTATCAAAAACTGTGTTTTTTGAGCCTCAATTTCAGCGTTTTCGCCGCAATCGCAAATAATTACACCGTATTCATTTTTTTGCAAAACCTTTTCCATTGCAGTAATAATTGTTGTACTGAAAAGATTAGATAAAGAGGGGATGAGCACGCCAACTGTGCGTGTTTTTGAATTTCTTAATCCCCTTGCAATTTGATTGGGCTTAAAGCCAAGCTCGGAAATAGCCTTTTCAATGGCTATTCTATTTTTCTCGCGAAGATTTCCACCATTTAAATACTTAGAAATGGTGGAAAGAGAATAGCCAGTCTTTTTTTGCACATCAAGAATTGTAATTGCCAATTTAATCATCCTTAATTAAGCTTTGTTTTCTGCACCGCAAACGATTATCCATTGTTTAACAAGTTCTTTAACCGCTTCTCTTGCAGGCTTTAAGTATGCTTTTGGGTCAAAGATGTCCGGCTTTTCGGCAAGCGTTTTCTTAACTGCATTTGAAAAGGCAATTCTAAGCTCGGTTGCAAAATTTACCTTGCAAATTCCTCTTTTTATACATTCTTTTACGGCTTCAACCGAAAGTCCGCTTGCACCGTGCAATATAAGCGGAACAGTTACAACTGCTCTGATTTGAGATAATCGTTCCACATCAAGCTTTGGAGTGCCTTTATAAATACCGTGTGCGGTGCCGATGCTGATTGCTAAGGAAGTAACATTTGTGGCTTTTACAAATTCTACTGCTACATTCACATCGGTATAGCAGTCGCCCCCACCCTCTAAATCGTCCTCTTTACCGCCTAATTTCCCAAGCTCGGCTTCCACCGGAATATCTCCGGCAATTTCCATAACTCTTTTGGTTAAGTTTATATTTTCTTCTAACGGCAATTTAGAACCGTCAATCATTACCGAACTGTAACCTGCCTTTAAAGCACTTTTTACCAATTCAAAACTTTCTCCGTGGTCCAAATGCAGAGCAACAGGAATCTTTGCTTTATCGGCAGCAGTCTTTACATTGGCATAAAAGAATTCAAGACCTCCGTATTTTACCGTAGAAGGGGTTGTTTGCAAAATAACCGGAGCATTCAACTCTTCAGCGGCAGACACAACTGCCTGAACCATTTCCATATTTTCAACATTAAAAGCTCCGATAGCATAATTCCCTTCTTGTGCTTTTAATAGCATTTCCTTTGTGGTTACATACATTTTTTTCACCAAACCTATAATATTTTTATTAACTCATATAAGCAAATCGTTATTTTGTTATTTTGCCGTTTAAATCCCAAAGGTCTTCCCAATCCTTAGCACTTTCCCATAAGAAAACTTGCCCTTTAATTAGACGACAATTCTTATCAATAGTCCCTAATTCTTTCATTTCATTTTCGGTTATCGGGTCAATAGTGGAGCAAAGAAGATTACTATAAAATTCATTTCTGTAAACAGAGAATGGAATTGGGGTTTGTCCTCTTTGAACAGCCCATTTAATGCATACTACTGCTGGATGCACATTTAATCTTTTTGCAATCTTTAAAATAACAGGGTCTTCAATATCCGCTGTATCGCTTTCTGTTTTATCTCTGTCCGGTCTGGTGGGGGAGCCTATTGGACAAAAGCCAATTGGAATCAAACCATTGCTAACAACAAAATCAAAAAGCTCTTGCTGTTGAAAATGAGGGTGTAATTCCATTTCATTTACTGCCGGCTTAATTTTTGCATCCTTTAAAATTAGCTTTAACTTTGGAATTGTTACATTTGATGTCCCGATAGCCTTTACTAAGCCCAATTCAACAAGATGCTCCATTTGATGCCAAACTTTCATAAATTCCTCGTGTATGTAAGGCATCGCATCGGGGCTTCTTGAATCAACCGAACAGCCCTGCGGATGATAGTTTGGAAAAGGCCAGTGAACTAAGTATAAATCAAGATAACTTAGCTTTAAATCCTTTAAGGATTTAGCAACTGAGATTAATATATCCCCATCGGAATGCATATCGTTCCAAACCTTAGAAGTAATAAAAAGCTCTTCTCTTTTCACTAAGCCACTATCAAGCACCTCTTTTAAAGAATTGCCAATTAAATCCTCATTACCATATACAGATGCACAGTCAATATGCCTATAACCAATTGAAATGGCTTCTTTAACAGCATCTGCTATTTCTTGCCCACTAAAACGGTCTGAACCAAAGGTGCCTAAACCAACAGCAGGTATTTTTGCACCCGTATATAGCTTTTTCTTTGGCACCTTATCTGGGTTAATGCTATCTGGCGAAAGTGTAAACTTTTTCTCCAAATTAATCACTCCTTAATGTAAAAACGAAACATTTCGTTTATGATATGTTTATAATACACCATTATAGTTATTTTGTCAATACTCAAAAATTTAAGTTTCCCAATTTTTTCAAAGTGGAATAGCGAGGTATAAGTAATGGCAAGGTTTTCCACAATTTTAAGGTTGTTTTTGAGTTATACTACTACGCATCTAAAATACCAAATTTAAACTTGCCTTTTTCCCGTTCTACTGCGTTGCCAAAACCCACCAATACATACAGTATTGGTGGAACCTGTCGCCTTGTAGAACAAGAAAAATTCTGCGTTTAAACTCGGCATTTTAAATGCGTAGGAGTATAATTGTGGAAAACTCGCAGTAAAATGGTAAATTTAAATTTATTTTTTATGCTATTGCAGATGGAATTTTTGAGACTTCTATGTGAAACCTTAAAAAAATATTGTAACTATTCAAACCCTCAATCTCAAAATTAATTCAAATTGAATTTAAAGAGACGGGGTTTGAATAGTTACAACTGGATTGCACACATATACCTCCAAGAATTGCAAACTTATCGCTATATTTTTGTAAATAAAAACCCACTCAAACTAACAAAAAATCTATTTAATTTACTGCTTTTACGCAGTATTCTTTAAGTAGTTTTGAGTAAATGCGATAATTTTCAAGGGTTACATCGGGAGGTGTTTGATGGTCTACCGAGGGGATATACATTCCTTTTTCCATAGCAGGTAAAATTCTTTCAAATTCTTGTTTAATTGCTTCTTCACCGTATTTCATAACCATTTTATCAAAACCGCCAATAAAGAAAAAATCGGGGTAATTTTCGGTGAGCTTGCATATGTCAACGCCAGCTTGCCTTTCAAGTGGTAGAATTCCGTCAACACCGCAGGAAATCAGCCAAGGGAGCATTTTCGTAACATCGCCATCAGAGTCAACAATTAGTTTAATTCCTTTGCTGTGTATATATGGAATTAACTCATCATAATAAGGTTTTAAGAATTCATTGAAGCATTCTTCGGACAGCATAGGTCCTAAGTTATAGGACATATCTTCGGCAAATGTCATAAAGTTAGGCTGAACATATTTAGTAATTTCATCAAGAACGAACTTGTAATATTCAACCATATCTCGACAAATTCTGTGATACAATTCAGGGTAATCATAAAAACTATAAAGATGATCCTCAATGCCGAATAGAACTCTCGGATACCAGAAAAAACCTGCTAATGTCATCCAACTAACAAAATTTTTGTTTTTTCTATGGTCTTTCCCATGTTTTTTTATACCATCTATTATATTAAATATAGCTTCCTTTTGAAATAAAAATGGACGAATTTGTTCATATTCTTCTTCATTACTAATAATACCCCGCTCTTTGAACACGGGATAGCCAGACAACTCGTTTGGAATACCGAACGGTATTGAGGGGTCTATTTCAAGTGCATTTGCAATTTTAATGTAATCGTTTCCAAAATCAAGTCCTTCTTCTTTCCAACGGTTTAAGGTTAAATCCCACCATGGAGCCCACTCTATAGCCGGTAATCTGTCCAAATTTTCTTTGTTAAAAAATAACTCCATACGTTTACTTACATTCATAATAAGTTCCATTCCGCCACTTAGTGTTGGCATAAATTTTATTTTGAAGTTGATGTTTTTTTTATTTAATGTATTTATATTGCGGTGGGCAGTTAAAATTGATTGTCAGTTTTCCGTTTTCATCTTTTTCCCAACTTGCATATATTGGCCCATAAGGAGTAGCGACACTACCTTTTGCCCAACTTATATCAGACTTGCAAGGGAAAATAGAAAATTCTTTATAACCGGGGCTTAAAGGAACAATCCCTAAAACATTTTGTTGAAGGTATATTGCTGGTGAAGCTGACCATGCGTGTGCAATGCTTCTTGTGTAATGACCACTTTTAGCCTTAAATGTTTCCCAACAAGTATTTGTTCCGTGTTTTAACATATCGCCCCAGTCGCTTTGCATTATTTCAATAGCTATGTCTTCATTTCCTGTTTTAAATAAAGCTTCAATAGTAAAGAAAAGAAAAAATGGAGAGCCAACCGCTACTATATTATCAATAAGCTCGCCATCTTTTGGACATCCTACACTTCTGGAACTAGGTGAACTACATACATATTGCCTATTTTTTACTCTTGTAAGAATAGGTAATATTTTTTGTACTCTTTCCTTTGGTGCGATGTCATAGAGAAGTGCAAGGCAATTTGTTTGTTCACTGATACGTGAAAGAGATAGATAATCTTCATAAGATAATTTTGAAAGCCCTTGTTTATCGCAAAACTGCAAATATCTATCATAAGCCCAAATGTCTCTGACAGTATCTACATACGCTTGCCTACTTTCATCCCAGCAGTATTGATTAATTGCAGCTATTGTTTTTAAAGCATAATTTTCAAATAGGACTGCATCTTCTTCTTTATTTAGTTCCTTTGCCATTTTTGAAGCAAGAACATAACTTTTTGCAAGAAAAATATTATTTGCAGTAACCTCGCCATAAGGCGATAGGTCGTTCGCTGCCCATTCAATCAAATTCCACGCACCCGGATAATCGAGTAAATCTCTTTCGTTTGTTAGCAAAATACTATTTTCTAAATTATTTTTAACATAACCATAATTTTCTTTTAAATCATCCATATTGCCAGAATAAATATAATGGTCATAGCACTGCATAACCCAAAGGTATGACCACATAGGCAAGCTGGATTCTGGTGGATATGCTACATAAGCCGCCATTGATAAAAATTTGTTCTCATTAAATTCTTTGCTATTTGGGTAATATCTTTTAACATAATCCTTTGAAAGTGATTGACCTACCATTCTGATGGAATGCTGGTTGAAATCGTATTTTCCAAAATTTAATAAATTAATGAGTGCTGTTATTCTCGCATCTCCTACCCAGAAATTTTGTTCATGACCCGGACAATCAACATAAGTATCAAGCATACATAGCTCGGCGGTATCTCTTGACATTTCGTATATTTTATTTATCAATTGGTTATCGCACTCAAAGCTACCGATTTTCTCAACAGAAGCTACATTATGAAGTAATGAAATATTATAAAATTTAACAGGGGCTGTTATGTTTCTGATTGTAACAGAAATGTAACGACAACCACGACGATAATTTGAAGTAAATTTCTGATAGCCATCTTTGCAAATATAAGAAAAGCCGTTGTGATTATCCATATAATAGCACCCAAGCTCATCTATTAATTCAAAGCACTGAATTTCTATAACAGTTTTTTCTTTTGTTTCAAGTTCGATGTCAACATAACCAATGTATTCATGCCCTAAATCAATAATAATATTGACATCATATCCATTTGTACAATTAATAATACATGGTTCGTTATTTAAGTGAAGCAAATTGAACTTATTGTTTAACTCTAACTTTGCATTTGTATAAGAAAATTGCTGTGAATTTTTAATCAATGGATGTAAAAAACCATTGTCAGGCATAAAGTATTCTTGAGAAAGCACATTAAAAAGTGAACTGTTTTCTCCAATTTCTGCATCAGAAAAATCAGTAATAAATGTTTCCTTGAGTTCTTGAACTGTTGTTTTCAAATGTGCATCATTAATTTGAGGAGTTTGAGCAATAATATCATCAGGAACCTCGTGCCAAGGGAATTTTACGTCTTTTGATTTTATAACCATAACAGCCCATTCTGCGTTAGTATTTGTAAGATGATTTGCTAAAATTTTTAGAGTGGCATTTGAATGTATAAGTAATTCAATATTAGTAAAAGCAGTTAGCATTAATAAATGTTGACCCTTTGGAAGATGAATTGAATTGTTAAGTTCTATGGCATTGCCATCCATTGTTATGACAGATGGATTATTATTGGCAAACAAAGAAATCTCTGCATCTTCATTACACGATATTAATGTGGCAAATATACTTACCCCTAAATTTGATTTAATAAGGTTATGGCGGATGCCACTTCTTGTTTTGGCAAGTTGTGTGGCAACAAAGAATTTTCCAAGTATTGGCTCATAGGAAAGGCCGCAGGTTGTGGATTTATTAAAGTTTTTCCAAGTAGTAGAAGACTTGACAACGCATTTTTCCCAACCGCTATCATCAAAATCTTGGTTTTCCCAATTATTTTCTTCAAGGCGTGCATCATATTGTTCTTCAATTAAAAATAACAATGCGTGAGAGGGTGCATTATTATTATAAGCGTTACAAATTTTACATTTCCAATCTGAATTTGAATACAATTTTACTTCATTGTCTATTAAAAGCTCAGCCATTAAACCTGCATTTTCATCTATATCGTAGCAAAGAAGTGCAATTGTATTTTGGCTTTGTTTTATTAAAAATTTGCCAATATCAATATCCTGATATTGTTTTGAAAAATCAAAATACCTATGAAAAAGCCTTGTTATATTTATTCCATTAATAAAAAGAGAGTAGTAATGACAAGTGCTAATGTGTAAATGAGCATCTTTAAATTCATTAATACTGAATTTTTTGCGGAACATAGTAAAGCTATTGGGAATATATTCCTCTGACCATATTTTTTGGGCTTTAATTGGAAAATTCATAACATTCCTACTTTCAATTAAAATATTTCAAGCTCTGCTAATGCAAAATAATCACCTCTAAGTTTT